>Ga0105248_10007976_pt1 | contig 11637 bp, 6 predicted proteins | sample KBSS34metaG_FD_81524 | JGI IMG/M metagenome (GOLD analysis project Ga0105248, IMG submission 81524) | Switchgrass rhizosphere microbial communities from Kellogg Biological Station, Michigan, USA - KBS S3-4 metaG | ecosystem: Host-associated > Plants > Roots > Rhizosphere > Soil | place...
CGAACGATTTACTGGTTTGAGCTCGGTCCCGGCTATTCGGTGACGACCAACGCGTCGAAAGAGGAATTGTTCAAGGTTTTGGGCGATTTGTTATAGGGCGACGGGTTAAGCAGTATCGGTGCTTGACTGGTACATTACACCGCTACGGCCGGCCAGGCTTTTTTTGATAGGCACTTCGAGTCCCTCTGGCTCGGGCAGATCCAACAAATGATAAATATTCCCGATGTGCCGTCGGAACAGCGCGTCGAAAATCGCATCGTCGTCGCTGGTGAAATCATTACCGAACCACCACATCCAATCGCTACCTTCGGCGACCAGCAGTTCTTCGTAAGCCTGACTCCATCGCTCTTCCGCAACCTTCCCCTTGCTCTCCATTAAGGCCGAGCGTGCGCGGACAATCCAGGCCCACGCCTCATGATCCTCAGCGTGCCCCATCCAGATGCCGAAGTTCGCGCCGGCCCATGAGCCCGGAGCCAGCCAGTCGAGCGTTGCAGGCTTCATGCGCTCGCCCGCTTCAGACAGCGTCACGGCTTCCAGAGCAGGATCCTGCCGGATTCCCTCGAAGACAAAACGCAAAAAATCGCGACCACTCGACGAGTAATAATCCCAGGGATTTTCACCATCCAGAATAATCGAGACATGCGAGCCCTGCGGAATCTCCTTCACGCGTCGCACGAGATCTTGTGCACTGTCGCGCGGAGCGCCATGCATGTAATGAAAACCGATAAGATCCGAGATAGTCCGATCGCGGAAGAAAATGGTTAGATTGCCGCGGCGATAAGGCTGGTAGAGACGATAGCGACTCCCGTCGTACACATGGACCCCCGACTTTGCCAGGATGCCCTCATCCGTGGCCATCCAGCTGAACCCCGCCTGAGCAACCAGCTCCGCCATTCCTTCGGATACGGATCCCTCCGACGGCCATAATCCCTGTGGCGCACGTCCAAAACGTTCCTGCATGAAGGTTCGCGCCCGGCGCAACTGCTCCAACGCATCCTCGGGGAAATGAAAGTCGATGGGAACACTACTATCATCGACGCGACTATTCACCAGAAGCGGGAGAATCGGGTGATAAAACGGCGTGGTCGAAATCTCTATTGCCCCTTGTTCCTGATGACGGCGATACGCAGGCACAATCTCGCGGATCGTAGACAATACGAGATCACGCAGAAATTTTTGATCCGCAAGGCTGAAGTCTCTTCCTTTTTCAACAAGCCAAGCCGGGCGGCGAGCGTGATCCATCCAGGCGAGCGTCCACCAGACTTGAATGTCTCGTAGCTCCTGTGACGTCAGTATTTCCTTCCGGCGCGCGAGCAGTTCTACATATCGCGGAAACGGTTCCACCATCGTGCGAATGGGAACCGGGAAGAACTTTTTAACTATCAATGCACGCGCGACGTCGTCCAACTCCTCGGCCGGAGCAAAGGCCAGATCGAATAATGGATCGCGCGCAGCTCCAGTGCCATATTCCTCGAGTTGCAAAACGAGCGAAGGAACGAGATTGAATGTTTGATGAACGTCGGGAAATTCCCCGCTGAGTTCAACCATGCCGAGGTAATCTTTTGTCCCGTGAAGGTAGGCCCACGGCATGACATAGAAATTGCCGACAACATCCTTATAGAAGGGCTGGTGCATGTGCCAAAGGAATGAAATCAGTGTCGGCATCTATCGCAAAACCCTATGGTAATCTAAGTTCGGCCTGAACAGGCGCTCGTTGTTATTTTTCATGCGACGACTCGACCGTTACATCTTTCGTGAAGTCCTCGTTCCGGGGCTGATTGCGCTCGTCGCCCTGACCTTCATCGTGCTCTCACAGCGCAGCGGGTTGCTGCTGGAAATCATTGTCCGGCAATCCCCGACCGCGGCGGAAATCTGGGATGCCATTGCCTTTTCACTGCCGGCGGTGCTGGTCGTGACGATGCCGATGGCCGTTCTGATGGGGATTCTCACCGGCTTCAGCCGGATGTCATCGGACAGCGAGGCCATTGCCATGCGAGCCGCTGGAATATCCATGACGAGAATCGTCCGCCCAGTCCTCCTCTTTGCGGGGCTTGCCTGGATCGCAACGCAGGCGCTTACCGTCTGGGTTGCTCCCCAAACAGCGGCAAATCTTCGGGAACGCCTGACAGCGATGCTCTTGAAGACTCCACCCATTGAATTGCGGCCGCGCGTCTTTTATGAGAGGCCCGACTTGCCCTGGAAGCTCTGGTTCAATAGCTTCAGCACAGGTAATGGGATTCAGAGCGAAGGAATGATCCTTGTCGATACGAAAGATCCGGATCGCCCGGACTTTACGTTTGCGCAGTTTGGACGATACAGCCCGACAAATTCCAATCGCACTCTGCTGCTCACGTTGCTGAACGGCAGCACCCACGTGCTATGTCCTACAGAGCCTGATGCCGATCGGCCTCCGGGATGTACGTCGTCGAATGGCTACCTCAACATGAGTTTCGTCTCTTCGACCTTCGCCAGAGCGCTCCCGCCGCCGAAGAATAGCGTCGGTACAGTGTCGGAGATCTCGACATGGGAACTCTGGTTACGCTGGCGAGCGGGAACAGGGTCAGTTGACGAGGTCGCGGAATTTCACCAGCGACTCGCGCTTCCATTCGCCTGCATCGCCTTTGCGCTTGTCGGCCTGCCCCTCGGTGTCACCACGAATCGTGGAGGCCGATCTACGGGGTTGGTTCTGAGCCTGGTGCTCATGTTCGCTTACTATATGTCCTTCGTCGGCGGCCTTCGGGCGGGTCTTTCCCCCGGCCTCGGGGCATGGCTTCCCAATATCGTCTTTAGTGCACTCGGCATCTTTCTCCTCGTTCGCTCCGATCATCAGCATGAGAATCGCATCATCGCGTCCATCGCCCATGGCATGCAATGGATCCAGGCGAAGCTGTTTGCATTCAAACCGCGCCGGCTCAACCTGAGCCAGTGGGCATATTCCTTATCCCATCGATTCCGTCTGTTCCGACTGCTTGATTCTTATGTGCTGCGCGGGTTCTGGTTCTTCTTCGCGATCGTTCTCAGCGTCTTTAGTTCGCTGTTCATTGTGGTAACGCTGTTCGAACTCCTTCCAGACATTCTGCAAAACAAGATTAGCGCCGCGGTTGTGTTCGTTTATTTTATCTTTCTGATGCCGCAGATCTTCTACTGGGTTGCTCCTCTCGCCGTACTGCTGGCGATCCTGATTAACCTGGGAACGCTCACAAAGACGAACGAAGTCCTCGCCGTGAAAGCAGGCGCAATCAGCCTTTATCGTATGTCCCTGCCGATTCTTCTTATGGCAGCGGTACTTTCAGGCGTTGTGTATGTGATGCAGGATTACGTCCTTCCGTGGACCAACCGCAGGCAGGACGAGTATCACGACATGATCAAGGGAAAAGCGCCGCAGACTTACCGCGACCCCTTCCGGAAACTGATGATGGGTTCCGGAAACCAACTTTACTATTACACGTTCTTCGATCCCGCCCTCAATACGTTTGGGAATCTCACGATTCTTAAACTGGATCCCACGACATTCCAGCCGCTGGAGCGTCTTTTTGCGAAGCATGCCACATGGAAGGGCAACAACTGGATGCTTGAGGAAGGCTGGCAACGACAGTTCTCACAGGACCACAAGATTCATACAGAAACGTTCGACAAAAAAACCGTGGAGATGGATCCTCCGGCTTATTTCACCAGAGAAGTCCGAGAGGCGGATCAAATGAACTACTCCGAACTGCGGCGCTACGTGGCAGACCTGCAGCGCAGTGGCTTCGATGTGGCACGCCTGACCGTAGCGCTGTACCGAAAGGTGTCGTTCCCGATGGTGTCCTTTATCATGGCGCTGATCGGTGTGCCCTTTTCCTTCAAGACCGGAAGAAAAGGAGCCTTCTACGGCATCGGATTCTGCGTCGCTGTCGGGATCATCTACTGGTCCACGTTTCAGCTATTCGAAAAGCTTGGCGGCATCAGCCAGCTCTCGCCGTTAATCGCCGCGTGGTTCCCGAACATTATCTTCGGGGCCAGTGGGTTTTGGATGATGCTTCGAATGAAGACCTAGGGATCTCAAAACCGAAATTGAAAAGGGTTAGATTGGACTCCTAAACTTCAAGGTCACCCGTCCAATCTAACCCTTTGTAATTTCGGTTTTTAAGATTTTATAGTCCTGCTCCCGCCTTCATCGCAGCGGCTTTGTCCGTCGCTTCCCACGAAAACTCGGGTTCGTTGCGGCCGAAGTGACCGTAGCTGGCGGTCTTCCTGTAGATCGGGCGGCGCAGATTCAACGATTCGATAATCCCGCGCGGCGTCAGCTGGAAGTTTGCTCTCACCAGATCGGAGATCTTGGCTTCATCGATCTTGGCCGTGCCGAATGTATCGACAGCAACCGACACAGGATCCGCGACACCGATGGCATACGCGAGCTGGACTTCGCAGCGATCGGCAAGACCCGCGGCAACCACGTTCTTTGCGATGTAACGCGCCATGTAGCAAGCCGAACGATCGACCTTCGTCGGATCCTTTCCCGAGAAGGCGCCGCCGCCGTGTCTTCCCATGCCGCCATACGTATCGACGATGATCTTGCGCCCTGTCAGGCCGCAATCACCCTGCGGTCCACCCACAACAAAGCGGCCCGTGGGGTTGATGTGATATTTCGTTTTCGCATCGAGGAACGCGGTCGGAAGGACCGGCTTGACGATCAATTCGATGACTTCGTCGCGAATCTGAGTCGGAGTTGCTTCGGGTGAATGCTGTGTCGAAATTACGACTGTGTCGATGCGTATCGGCTTGGAGCCATCGTATTCCACGCTGACCTGAGACTTTCCATCCGGGCGGAGAAAATTCGGTTTGCCCGCGCGTCGCGCATCTGCAAGTTTCTTCGTCAGTTGATGGGCAAGCAGGATGGGAAGGGGCATGAGTTCCGGAGATTCGTTCGTGGCATAGCCGAACATCAAGCCCTGGTCTCCGGCGCCACCTGTATCCACGCCCATTGCGATGTCTGGTGATTGGGTGTCGACGGTGGCCATCACGGCGCACGTCTTGAAGTCGAACCCATACGTTGCATCGGTATAACCGATGGACTCTACGGTGCTGCGAACAATCTTCTGATAATCAATGTGAGTCTTGGTCGTGATTTCGCCCGCAACTACTGCCACACCCGTCGTCACCATCGTCTCGCAGGCGACGCGGCTCATGGGATCCTGCGATAACGCGTAATCCAATACAGCGTCGGAAATCTGATCGGCGACCTTATCGGGATGTCCCTCTGTCACCGATTCCGAAGTAAACAAATGCCGGCCCTTATTCACTCTGTACCTCCACGGAGTCTATCTGCATGTCTGGCGACCCGTGGCAGAAGTCGGACAGGGCCACAGGCTGCTAAGCGACCCTGAATGATAGCGCAACTCTCAGGCTCTCGGATGGAAAGTTTTGTAGATCTGCTTCAATCGCTCCCGGATCACATGGGTATAAATCTGGGTCGTGGAGATCTCGGCATGGCCCAGCATCATCTGTACGGCCCGAAGATCCGCACCACGCTCCAACAGATGTGTTGCAAACGAATGCCTTAGTACGTGCGGCGAGATGTTCTTGCGGATGCCGGCCTTGGCCGCGTAGCCCTTCAGGATCCTCCAAAACTCGATCCGGTCGAGCGGCGATCCGCGAGACGTGAGAAAAAGGGTATCTGATGGGAATGCCGCGCGAGCGGACTTCAGATAGGTCCGGACCGCAGCGCAGGCCGAACCTCCCAGCGGTACGACACGCTCCTTGCTTCCCTTCCCCAGGCAGCGGACGAATCCGCTCTCGAGGTTGACGCCATCCACCCTTAGTCCCACGAGTTCCGAAACCCGGAGCCCCGTTGCATAGAGGACTTCGATCATTGCCCGGTCGCGAATGCCCGCGGGATCACTGAGGTCCGGCATCGCAAGTAATCGATCCACGTCATCCGTGCTCAGGAAGTGAGGAAGCTTGGCGAACGCGCGCGGCGTCTCCACTACAGCCGTGGGATTCTGATTCATTGCCTTCTCCAGAAGAAGAAAGCGATAGAACCCACGAACCGCCGCAAGAGCCCGCGCGGCGGACCTGGGCTTCAATCCACGTGAATACTGGAAGCGAAGGAAATCCGAGACATCGGAGGGACGCGCATCGGTAACACTTGTGGGACCAAGGTGCTCGAGATACAGCGCAATATCGCGCGTGTACCCGCTAAGCGTGTTCGCTGAGAGGCCACGTTCGATTCTTAGATAGATAAGAAAGCGCTCGAGCCACTCAGGATTCGTCATCAAGCGGTGCAGGAATTTGAAAATGGACGAGTCCGGGGATCTTAAAACCGAAATTACAAAATCTTAAACTGGAGGGGTTGACCTTGGGAGACGGCGGTCCAACTTGAGATTTTGTAATTTCGGTTTTAAGATCCCCGGACTCGTCCATTTTCAAATTCTTTCTCTCCCTTCCCTAGTCGTCATAACCGGGTTTCTGTCCGTAAATTCCCCACATTTCCTGAAGCTCCCGAGCACGCAGCAACCTCACGCTTCCAAAATAAACAGCTGTGGCGAGAATGATAGCCACCGTAAGGCTGAGCGCCCGGTGAGTCCATTCGCCGGCATAGACCCCGGGAATATCGATGAACATGTAGACCACGGCGCCCATCACCAGAGAGGCAACCACGAATTTCGTGCAGGAACGTACCACTTCGCGCAGCCCGAGCGTTCCGTGACGGTACCGAAAAACGATCATCAGCACGAACGTGTCAAAGAATGCCGCGAGTGAGGCCGCGAGTGGAGGCCCGCCATTTCGCAGCCAACGAAAGAAGAGAAAATTACAGACAATGTTGAGAAGCAGCGAGACGAACCCGATAACCACAGGCGTCCACGTATCGTGAATCGCGTAAAATGCCTGGACGACAATTTTGATCATCGAAAATGCGGAGAGCCCGACCGCAAAGAACATCAAGGCCCAGGCCGTGAGTTCCGCGGATTGACGATCGAAGGCGCCGCCCTCGAAGAGAACCTCGATGATTTCTCTTCTCAAAAGAATCAACCCGACCGTCGCGGGCATTGTAATGAACAGGATGAGCCGCATCGCGAAGCTCAGAGTACTCTTCATGTCATCAATTCTGTTCGCCGCGGCCTGACGCGCCAGGACCGGAAGAACAGCGGTAGACAGCGCGATCGCGTAGCCACCCAGGACGAGTTCCATCACGCGATCAGCAAGCCCGATCGATGCCACGCTGCCCTCGATCATGTAGGACGCAAACTGAGTACCCACAAGCACGTCGATTTGAACGATTCCCATTCCAAACAGACGAGGCCCGATCAGCCCGGCCACGCGTCTGACGCCGGGATGCGCGCTGTCCCAAAGCCAGCGCAGTCTCCAGCCAGTACGCCACAGCGATGGAACCTGAACCAGGATTTGCAGAATTCCACCAATGACCACACCAACGGCTAGCGCGATTGCAGGATTCGGAAAGAACTCCGACATGTACGAGAATGCAATGATGCTCAGGTTCAGGAGCACGGGGGCAAATGCTGAGGCGCCGAAGCGGCCATGACTGTTCAGCACACCCATCGCGATGGCCGACAGGCTTACAAACCCGATATAGGGAAAAATGATCCTGTTGAGAATGGTTGCTGAATGAATTTTGTCTGGAGCGAAGCCGGATGCGAAGAACCCCACGATAAACGACGATCCCAGGATCCCGACAACGACCACGAGTGACATCACCACGATCGCCGCGGACAGCACCGCATTCACGAATTCCCACGTTTCCTTCCGCTTGCCGTCCGCCAGGTATTGCGAAAATACCGGGATGAAACTGGCGCTGACAGCCCCCTCCCCAACTAACCTGCGCAGCGTATTAGGGATTCGGAACGCGATCGAGTAAGCATCCGCCAGATCTCCCGTACCGAGTAGAAAAGAGATTCTCTTATCGCGAATGTATCCAAAGATCCGGCTTACAACGGTAAGCGCGCTGATGGTCGACGTCGACTTCAACACTCTGCGGTGTTCGCTCATCAGCAGAAAAGTGTACCATTGGATGCAGGCTGGCCTCGGAGGTAGCTGCTTGAAACTTGGACAGATCGCGGAGCGGTTGGATTGTGAGTTGAAAGGCGACGCGAACATCGATATTCAGCGCGTCGCCGGCATCGATGAAGCCCAGCCCGGCGATCTCACATTTCTTTCGAATCGAAAATATGCGCCTCGTGTGAAAACGACCAGCGCCTCAGCGCTGATCGTCGAACCGTCCTTTCCGGAAATTGCGACCGCAACGATCCGCACGGCGAATCCCTACCTTGCTTTTGCCCGAGCGGTGGAATTGTTCTACCAGCCTCCATCACCTCTTACGGGCATCGACCCTTCGGCTCGAATCTCGCCGACGGCAAAGATCGGTGCGAATGCGTCGATCGCACCCTTTGTTGTTGTGGAAGACGACGTCGAAATCGGGACGAATTGCGTCCTCTTCCCCTTTGTGCATATCGCTCGAGGCGCCCGCATCGGAAACACCTTCAAGGCTTATGCTCATGTTTCGGTGCGCGAGTTTTGCAGGATCGGAAACAATGTCATTCTTCAGGACGGCGCAAAGATTGGAACCGATGGCTACGGCTACGCAAAGAAAGACGACGGGTCGTACTACAAGATCGTGCAATCCGGCATCGTTGTCCTCGAGGACGGCGTCGAAGTCGGCGCCAATGCGACCATCGATCGGGCCACGATCGGCGAGACTCGCGTTTCCCGCGGCGCAAAGATCGATAACCTGGTGCAAATCGGCCACGCGAGTTCCGTTGGTGAAAACACCTTGCTCTGCGCCCAGGTCGGCCTCGCGGGAAGTACGAAAGTTGGACGCGATGTCATTCTCGCGGGGCAAGTCGGCGCTGCCGGACATTTGACCATCGGCGACCGCGCCATCGTGACGGCTCAATCGGGAATCCCCGGCGATATCGAACCCGGAACAGTGAACTCGGGCTGTCCCGCCTTTGACAACAAGACGTGGCTGAAGAGCGTGGCATTATTCAAGCGACTTTCAGAAATGTTGAAGCGGATTGAAGCGCTGGAACGGAAGACCGGCGCACCGGAAGAGAAAAGAGACTGATTCTGGAAAAGTAAGAATCCGAAAATTCCTGACTCGCGCTCAAACTAACGCAACCTGCGGCCTAACTAAACTCCCTGAGCAGAACGTGTAATGACACCTTACCAACAAACCATAGATGAAGTTCTATCCGCCCTCTCCGCCACCCGAGACGGCCTCTCCAGCGACGAAGCCCGCAAACGTCTCCAAAATTACGGTCCAAACGAGTTGGGTGTCGAAAAGCCCATCCCTGCGTGGCGAAAATTCCTCGAGCAGTTTCAGGACGTACTGGTAATTCTTCTTTTGATCGCCACGGCAATTTCCTTCGGGCTTTGGTTTTACGAACGCGATCATGCCCTGCCCTACGAAGCCCTGGCGATTTTCGCCGTCGTGCTGCTGAATGCGGTCCTGGGATACATCCAGGAGGCCCGTGCAGAAACGGCTGTCGCGGCGTTGAGACAGATGTCTGCAGCGCATGCGAACGTGATTCGGGATGGCGAACGGCGCAGTATCCTGGCAACGGAGGTCGTGCCTGGCGACATTATTCTGGTTGGCGAAGGTGACACGATCCCTGCGGACGCTCGTCTGATTCAATCAACGGCACTTCAAACTGCAGAAGCATCCCTGACTGGAGAGAGCCTGCCTGTGTTAAAGGACACCGCTCCGATAAAGGATGCGGCGTCCGTGGGTGATCGCGTCAATATGATCTTCAGTGGAACCGCCGCGACTTTTGGTCATGGCCGTGCCGTGGTTGTTGATACAGGGATGCAGACGGAGATGGGGCAGATTGCCGGAATGTTGAAAGCCGCCCCTCCCGAAGTCACACCGCTACAAAGAGAACTGAATCGCACCGGAAAACTGCTCGGGCTTATTGTCGTCGCGATCGCCGTTGTCATGATTGGCACGATCCTCCTCATCGAGGAAGTTCGCGGCTTGACCGCTGTTTTCGACGTGCTGATCCTTGGCGTTGCCCTCGCTGTCGCTGCGGTGCCTGAGGGCCTGCCCGCGGTTGTCACGGCGGTGCTTTCTATGGGTGTGCAGCGCATGGCCCGGAGAAAAGCCATCGTTCGCCATCTGGCGGCAGTGGAAACGCTCGGCTCGGCAACAGTCATTGCGTCAGACAAGACCGGCACGCTGACAAAAAACGAAATGACGGTTAAGACTGCCATAACCGCGAGCGGCCGCGTGAACTTTGGCGGTACCGGCTATGCTCCCGAAGGCGACGTGACCGTCGAAGGGGGGAAGCCCCTGGATGGTCCTCTTCGATTCGAACTAACACGCGCTCTCGCCGCGGCAGACCGGGCGAACAATTCAGTTCTCCAGGAGAAAGAAGGCCGATGGTCTATCCAGGGCGATCCGACCGAAGGCGCACTGATTGTCGCCGCGCGAAAGTGCGGGCTCGACCCCGATCAACTCGACGCAAGACTTCAGCGCGTTGGCGAAGTGCCTTTTTCATCAGAGCGGAAGTTGATGACCACCGTGCACACGGATACGGAACGGCAGGAACGCCTCCTTGTGCTCACCAAGGGCGCTCCAGATGTCCTGCTGGCACGATGCTCGCATGAACTTGTTGGAGAGACCAGCAAACCTCTGGTTGAAGAACGCCGCAAGGAGATTCTCCGCGCGAACGAGGGGCTTGCGGAACAGGCAATGCGCGCCCTCGGCGTCGCCATGCGTTCAGTGCCGCGAGACTTTCTGAGTAAGAATGAACTTGGTGAACAGATAGAACACGAGCTCGTTTTTCTCGGCCTTATCGGCATGATCGACCCACCGCGCGAAGAAGCCAAAGAGGCCGTCGCACGAGCGAAGGCCGCCGGCATTCGCCCCATGATGATTACGGGAGATCACCCGAAGACTGCTGCAGTGATTGGCAAAGAAATCGGCATAAGCGAAGACGGTGGGACATTGCGAGGCGCCGATATTGAAGCAATGACGGACGATGATCTCGTCAAAGCCGTGGTTAAGACATCGATTTATGCACGCGTCAGCCCTCAACACAAACTTCGGATCGTCCAGGCGCTGCAGCGGAGCGGCGCCGTTGCTGCAATGACTGGAGACGGCGTCAATGACGCACCGGCCCTCAAGACCGCGGATATCGGTGTCGCCATGGGAATCACCGGCACCGATGTCTCAAAACAGGCCGCGGACATCGTGCTGGCGGACGACAACTTCGCCACAATCGTCGCCGCTGTCGAAGAGGGACGGGCGATTTTTTCCAATATCCGAAAGTTCCTTCGGTATTTGCTGGCCTCGAACATCGGCGAAGTGATGACGATGTTTTTCGGAGTAGTGTTCGCTAAGCGAATCGGCCTCTCGGCGGAGGGCGGCATTGTCGCGCTGCCCTTGCTTGCGACTCAACTGCTTTGGATTAACCTCGTCACCGACGGCGCCCCGGCTCTTGCTCTGGGAGTCGATCCTCCCAACGAGGCAACCATGACCCGCCGGCCGCGGCCGCGCACGGAGCCTGTCATTAATCGTCAGATGTGGTTTGCCATTCTGTTTGTCGGTCTCGTGTCCGCTTTGGCAACACTGTCGGTTTTGGATGCCTGTCTTCCGGGTGGGTTCATCGAAGGGTCCGGCAACATGCGATACGCGCGGAC
>Ga0105248_10007977_pt1 | contig 11637 bp, 6 predicted proteins | sample KBSS34metaG_FD_81524 | JGI IMG/M metagenome (GOLD analysis project Ga0105248, IMG submission 81524) | Switchgrass rhizosphere microbial communities from Kellogg Biological Station, Michigan, USA - KBS S3-4 metaG | ecosystem: Host-associated > Plants > Roots > Rhizosphere > Soil | place...
AGGTTTCTGAGCACCACCAAATTGAAATTGACTTCAGCCTGAGCGGCTTTCCCGCGCTGTTGTCCCCAGACATCAGTCTTTGCGTTTATCGAGTTGCGCAGGAGTCTTTACATAACATCACTAAACACAGCGGCGCGCGGACTGCCCAGGTTGCGCTGAGGAAGACAACCAGGGCTATCCACCTGCGCGTTTTGGATACGGGTTGCGGCTTTGATGCCGCATCGAACGGGACCGGACTGGGACTGATTAGCATGAAGGAGCGCCTTAACCTGGTAGGTGGAACAATCACAATTCGGTCCCGTTCAATGATGGGTACTCAAATCGATGTGCAGGTGCCGTGCGAGGCATCGGCCTAACAAACACACAACTGGAATGATGAAGGAGGAAAACCATGAGACGCGCCCGACTCATAGTTGCTGACGATCATGTTCTCTTGCTGGATGCAATCAAATCTCTACTCGCCGCGCGCTTTGAGGTCGTCGGGACTTTTACCGACGGTCTCGCGCTGGTCAACGGCGCCGCGGAGCTAAAGCCTAATGTGATATTACTGGATATCGGCATGCCGAACCTGAGTGGCTTGAGTGCGGGAGAGCGCCTCAAACAAATACTGCCAAACGTCAAATTAGTTTACCTGACAATGAATCTGGATGTTGAGGTCGCTGCTGAGGCCTTTAGGCTGGGAGCGTCGGCTTATGTGGTCAAGAGTTCTGCGGCAACCGAATTGATTCAAGCTATCGAGTTGGCATTGGTGGATCGGTCGTACGTAACTCCGCTAATCACAAAGGAGGAGCGGCCGGACAAGTTCTTTTATCGCGTAAAGCAAAAGAGGAGTCCCAACCACTTGACGCTGCGCCAACGAGAAGTGCTTCAATTGCTGGCGGAAGGACGGAACATGAAAGAAGTGGCCTACATTCTCAATGTCGCGCCGCGCACCGTAGCCTTTCATAAGTACAAGATGATGGAACTCCTTCATCTACGCAATCACACTGATCTCCTGCGATTTGCGCTCAATAGTTCACTAGTGGCCGTGACGTAGCGCACTAGAAATCACCCGAGTTTGCCACCACCTATACGCGTCCATGGGGCGGAATGTGAACCATGCGCGCACGTCAACTTCACCGTTGGTTTTGCGTCTTAAACATCACTTGCCCGCTTTTCGCCAGCCATCGTGAATCCTTCGCGGCCAGACCCTGCCTCAGTACAGTTGGCGTCAGCGAAATCTCTGCCGACGCCCCGGACACTTTCTGTTCTTTACGGATTGCCGTCAGCGCTGGCGGGGAGCCTGGCGGCTGAGTCGACGACGAGAGTTGCCTGTCAATTTTGACAGTTATCTTGTCGTCGTACCTTCCCTATATTACTTAATGCGTAAGGGCGTGTTCTCCAGTCTGAAATGCAGTGTGTTAGCCCGGGCTGAACGGGCGGCTGGGGGCTCAGAGCTGTTTCAGCGAGTCAACAGGGGGAAGTACCACGGAACTCTCCAAACACTCACGGATACGTCTATCGAACTCTCTCATAACGGCGATTCTCTTAGTTATTTTCTCGCTGTGCGGTGCTGCTTACGCCCAATCGACTGCGTCTATTGAAGGACAAGTCAGCGACCAGGGCGGAGCCGTTGTTCCTGGTGTCGAAATTAGCCTCAGTGGCTCAGCGATCGGCGTTCACCGAGAGTCGACGACTGACGTATCAGGCAGGTATCAAATCGCCTCACTCCCGATAGGTGAGTATCGCATTGAGGTTCGCGGTCGAGGATTTCAGACTGTGATCGTGGCAGTTGTCCGCGCTGAGGTCGGGCGGACGATAACCCAAAACTTTCAACTGAGAATCGGCGACGTTGCGGAGAAAGTACTAGTAACCCCGGCCAGCAACCCGATTGAGCAGTCGACCGTGTCGGTTGGCCACCTGATCGACCGGCGCACGGTCCAGGAGATCCCCCTTAATGGCCGGCACTTCATCGACCTCTGATTGTTCGTTCCCGGCTCGGTTACACCTCCTCAGAACGGCAACCTCTCGGCGCCTGCGCGGGGCCAGGGATCGCAGGCTATGAATACCGCAGGGAGCCGCGAAGACACTGTCAACTTTCAAATCAACGGGATCAACTTCAACGACCTGATCAATAACATCATCACCATGCTGCCGCCCATCAGCAGCATTCAGGAGTTCGCGATTGACAACTCGACCTGCAGCGCCGAGTACGGCCGCAACTCCGGCTCGATCGTCAACCTCGCCACGCGGTCCGGCACAAACGAATATCACGGAGAGCTGATCGAGTTCTTTCGGAACGACGCTTTGGACGCGCGCAATTTCTTTGATTTCAATTCCCGCAAAGCTCAGCCATTCAAGCGCAACCAGTTTGGTGGCTCAATCGGCGGTCCGCTGGTTTTGCCTCACTTTGGCGATGGTGGCTCGGCTCTTGGTTACCACGGGAAAGATCGGACTTTCTTTTTCTTCGCCTACGAAGGATTACGCCAGCGTCAATCTGTGAACCTGAACACAGTGGTTTTGAGTGACCAACAACGTCTGGCTGTGACCGACCCCATCGTCAAAAAGCTGATCGAACTGGTCCCGCGAGCCAATTTGATCGACTCGTCCGGCACTGCGCGTTTTGTCGGAGTGACACCCGCTACGGTTCTGGTCGACCAATGGTCCATCGACCTCAGCCACAATCTCAATCAGGGCAATCGACTGCATGGCTACTATGCTGTGCAACGCGACGACCGCAACGAACCGACGTTGTTGGGCAATAACCTTCCAGGCTTTGGCGACATTCGCCGTAACCTAAAGCAGATCTTCACGATCAATTTGACCAGCGTTTTCAGTAACACGACCGTGAACGAAGCCCGGGTTGGTTTTAACCGGTTCTCGTTCAGAGGAACCCCTCGGGCATCTTTGAATCCCGCCGAATTTCAGATCATGAGTGGCATCAACGAACCGGTCGGATTGCCGCAGATGAATGTCGCGGGTGCCTTCAATTTCGGCGGCCCGCGCCAGGTGCCTCAGGGACGCGGCGACACCAGTTTTGTGGCGTCGGACACTCTAAGCCGGTTGAGTGGGCGGCATTCGATCAAGCTGGGCGGGGAATACCGGCGCTTCCTCAGTAATTTTTTCATGACCGACGTGGGCCTGTTCAACTTTCCGAGTATTGCCGCCTTCACTCTGGGAAATGCCAACTCGTTCGCCATCACGTTGCCGGCTACTGCCAGCAGCATCGCTCAGACCGCGCTGGACCTCTTCATTGCTGATGGCTACAAATGGAAGTCGAACCTGACCCTGGATCTTGGTTTCCGGTATGAATTGAACCTGCCGCCCAGCGAGCGGTTCAATCGATTCATTGTTTTCGATCCGGCGCGCGCGGCACTGCTCAGGGTTGGGACTGATATCGATCAGGTTTACCGGACCAACGCCGCAAACTTTCAACCTCGCGTCGGCCTCGCCTGGGACCCGTTCAAGGATGGCAAGACCTCTGTGCGCTTAGCCTACGCGATCATGACCGAGCAGCCCACGCTTACCGCGGTGCTCAACACGACCATGAATCCGCCACTGGGTATTCCGCTCAGCGTGACTGGAACCGTGCGTTTCGATAATGCCCGCGCACTTGCCACGGCTGGGGGAGTAGCGCCGGTTACTGTCGATCAGAATTACACGAATACATATGTGCAGTCCTGGAATCTGAACGTTCAGCGCGAGGTACTGACAAACCTGGTGTTGACGGCCGGCTATTTCGGATCGAAGGGCACCCACCTGCGCATTTCTCGCAACATCAACCAACCGATAGGCGGCGTGCGTCCCTTTGCCCAACTCTCTGCCTCGAGCCCCATCCTGCCGGGGGCGCAGCTGGGCAACATTATCCAGGTTGAGGGGAACGGAAATTCGAGTTACAACGCTCTCTGGACTTCAGCCAATAAACGATTTTCTAATGGCCTGCAGCTCAACGTGTCTTACACCTGGTCCAAGTCGATCGATTACAACTCCCTGACCTCGCCAATTACAGTCACGGTGCAGAACAGCTACGACTTGCGAGGTGATCGCGGACTTTCGGACTTTGATGCCCGTCATCGCCTGACGCTTTATGGGATCTATGAGCTGCCTTTCAAACAGAATCAAGCTGTCAGAGGTTGGCAGTTCGCCGCTATTGTGCAGGTGCAAACCGGCAACCCAGTGAACATCATCACCAGCAATGCGACGGTCAACGGCGTGGCCAACACCCTCCGCCCGGATGTCAATGGTCCCGTGCAGACTATTGGCAGCGTGGATCGTTGGTTTGACACCAGCGTTTTCACGGCCGTACCGCGCTTCGGCAACCTGGGCCGAAATGTCGTAATCGGGCCAGGCTTCAATAATGTCGACCTCTCTTTGGTGAAGAATACAGAGCTGAGTGAGGACGTGACATTGCAGTTTCGCGCGGAAGCTTTTGACCTCTTCAACCATGCGAGCTTAGGGCAGCCGGGAAGAATAGTCGGAACGCCCGGCTTCGGGCGCATCACCAATACTCGTTTTCCGACGGGCGATTCCGGGTCTTCGAGGCAATTACAGTTCGCACTGAAGCTAATGTTTTGAGATCAGCGTGGTGAGCACGTCAGAATTTGAACGCCGGACCTTTCCATTCCGAACCCTCGACGAATGAGTGCCCCAATGTCAGTCCAACGTATTTTTAGCGTGGCTAGTCGACGCGGCACCACCACCCGACGTTGATCGTCTTCGCAATAATCTTGAAGCCTTGGCTCACCAATTGGCCTCAACCATTTACAGAAAGGTCCATTAAGAAAACGTTTGATGTGCCTGATATCAGTTGAGATCGCGAAAATGCGAAGTAATTGGCGTCCCGTACGGGAGTCGAACCCGTGTCGCCGCCGTGAAAAGGGAAGCGACCTCTTGTACTTCAACGGAACTTCGCGGCACGGATAGCACTTTACCCGCACTTCGAGGACTCAGGGGAACGCTTATTGGACTCGCGGGCCGAGTCTCGAAAAGGTCTTAACCGTACTGATCAACTTCTCGCAAGCGCACGGGCGATCATGGCATCATCATGTGCTGGGTAACGGATCTTAGCCCTGTTCGATGGCACCTTACCTTCATCTCTCGAAACGAGATAAAGCAATAATGAGCGGACTTGCAGCCGTCAAAGTCACGCTTCGTCGGGTTACGTCTGGCGACGGAATGTCGTCATCTTAGCGTCGTCGACAGACTCGTTCCCATGCCCTAAAGTTGTGTTGCTGATGAAGGCCGTAAGTGAACAGGACACAGCGTTATGATTAGAAACAATCATGTAGTTCGTCCGCTTACACCGCTGGGTGTCGCTTTGTTGCTTTACGTTGTTCTGCTTCCCGCGACCGGCATTGTGGCACAACCAGTGAGGGAACAACTGCCGGTCCGTGAACTCACCTACATTGTCGAACCGATCATCCAGGGGGACAGTTGCCGGCTCAGCGTTAATTTGACTTTTCGGGGGAACCCATCGGGGGAATCCCGTCTGTTACTGCCTTTGGAGTGGTCGGCGGGAACTAAGCTTTACAGATTCGTCAAAAACCTACAGGCATCGTCAGAAGATACTAAGATCGAGGATACCAGGGAACCGCACGTTAAGATCGTGCGCCACCGACCGAGCCAGCGCGTATCGTTGACCTATGAGGTCGAAAGCCAACCGCCTGGTACAAAGCTGACGCGTACCGTGTACCATCAACCGGTCCTGCGGTCCACTTACTTCTACGTTATGGGCCAGGCGTTGTGGGTTTACCCTGACATACCGGAGACCAGTCCATTACAGCTAAGCCTTCACTGGAAGAACATCCCTGATGGCTGGGTGCTCATTAACAGTTACGGATTAAGTCGGCCAAAACAGATAGTCAAAACGACCTTAGAGAGTCTTCGCAAAAGTACGTTTCTCGCCGGCGACTATCGCATTAAGACGATTCTCATAAACAAGGAACCAGTGTACGCAGTCACGCGCGGCACCTTCGGTTTTGCAGACGAGGAGTTTCACAAACTCGTCAAACAGATATTTCAAGTCGAGCGCGATTTCTGGAACACACGTGATTTTCCTCATTACTATGTGGCGTTGATGCCGAGAGAAGATGATCCGTCGGGAGAGACCGGCGGCGGGGAAGGCAGGACCAACAGTTTCACTTTCTATCTGTCTAAAGACTTGACCAGCCTGTCCAAATACCAGGGCGTGCTCGCGCATGAGACGTTCCACGCCTGGAACCCTCAGCGACTCGGCCCCTTCGAGCTAATCGGCGGCGTCGAAGACGAGCGTTTGTATTGGTTCAGCGAAGGCTTCACTGACTACTACGCTTCCTTGCTGTTGTTACGGGCCGGTTTAATCTCGCTCGAGGATTATGTCGCCCTGTACAACTCTCTGATAAAAGAGTATTACAGCTCTCCCGTACGTTTGCTCACCGCGGCAGAGATGGTCCAAAAACGACAGACCAGCAATAAAGTTGAACAGCTCTTCTACCAGCGTGGCGCGCTGCTGGCGCATTACTGGGATATCGCCATTCGCTCCAAAACAAATGATGAGAGTTCATTGGATGAAGTGATGCGCAGTCTGCTGAAGTCGGCCAAAGCAAAAGGCGTCAGTCTTTCCCATAAGGGGATCGCACGTGCCTTGCACCCATTCCTCGGCGAAAGAGGAGCAAGTGACATAGAGAAGTATATAGACCGCGGCGAACTCGTGCCTGCGGATAATCCCTTTGGCGCGTGCGCCCTTGCCGAAGTCAACAATTATCATCCGTGGGATATGGGATTCGAGTTCGAGACGTCGTCTAAGACTCGTGTCATCTCCGGTGTGAGGTCTGATAGTAATGCCTGGCGGGCCGGATTGCGTGACGGACAGAAATGGGTAAGCGGTGGCTTTGTCTACGACGATCCTAACAGGCTGACAAAGCTTACCGTGATCGAAGGTGATACGAAGAAGATCGTCCAATTCTATCCCGCGGCCACCGAAGCGATCCGCCTGCCACAGTACCAGCTGAAGCCGGATCTCTCGGCTGAAGAGCGAGCGCAATGTCTCTCGCACCTCGGCGTGTCAGCGACGGCCCAGAGGACATACCAGTCGGTTAAGAAATAATCTGTCAGTTTTGGTGCGCAATGGAGGTCATGGGCTAGCTGCCCGAGCACCAGCGGGGACCCGTGAGCTGCGTTGTAGAGACGCCGAAGTTCGAATGTCACTTGTTTGACTTTAGCTTCTGATCCGTCTAAGTATCTGCTGCGCCTACTATTCCTGATGCAGCACGAACCCAAAGACTACAGTTCAGACTCGATACTGACTCCCTTCCTGACTGCCAAGTCGGAATCGATATCAGATGAATTGCTGCGCGCGATCATCGATGAATACGCCGATCCAATTATCAAGAAAATACTTAGAAGCAAGCTGCGAGTGTCACTCAATGGACGCGGCACTCAGCAAAATCAGGACGCGTTGGAGATAGCCGGCGATCTTCGAGCCACGATCATCTCAGCATTGCGAGCCCTGAGACAGAATCCAAATCGAACAGCAATCGCCAGTTTCTCCGACTATGTAGCCATCAAAACCTATTCTGCGTGCGCTGACTATTTTCGCGAGCAGCATCCGCAGCGGTGGAAGCTAAAAAGCCTGCTGCGCCGGCGCCTGAGACAGAACCCGCAATTTGCTTTGTGGCAAGCTGAAGACAAGCGATGGTATGCAAGCTTCAGCAGCGACCGGGAAAACGCATTCGATGCCGAACAACCTGACGCCTCTGAGTCCGTTGCCGGCCCAGGGGACGGGAAACTGAATGCTGCACAAATAAAGTCTGATGAGTTCTTGCGGGTATTGTTCGAGCGCTCCGCTCGACCGATAGTCTTCGATGACATTGTAAAGATCGCCGCTGAAACATGGCACATCCACGATCTCCCAACCGAATCGATTGATACCGATGACTGGGAGAGAGATGACCAGCTGACGAGTTCAGACCCCAGAGTTGACCTCGCCCTGGAGCACCGTTTGTTCTTTGAGCAGGTTTGGCTTGAGGTGTGTCAATTGCCGGTGCTCCAACGGGCCGCTCTGTTACTTAACCTCAGAGATTCCAGGGACGGGGGAGTCATTTCGTTTCTACCTTTTCTGGGGGTCGCTTCTAAAGAGGATCTCGCGCGATTACTCGAGATGCCTTATGCAGACTTTCAGAGGATATGGAATGAGTTGCCGCTTGACGACTCCCGGATTGCGCAAATGTTCGGCATCACTCGGCAGCAAGTCATTAACCTGCGCAAAACGGCTCGAGAACGACTGGCGCGAAGAATGAGAAAGCTCGAAGAGAAGTGAGAAATCTCAAACGCGATTGGTAAGAATTAGCAGAGAAGTACGGTTTAGATAAACAGCAGACCAGGAAACCGACCGAATGACCGATCATCTTAGCGAAACTGAGGTTAGTCTTTTCCGCGAGCGGACCATAGAGCCGGCAGAGCGGGAAAGAATTGACTCGCACGTTCGGGAATGTGAATCGTGCCTGCGTCGAATTCTGCCATCCGAAGATACAGCGCTGGTTTACAGCGAGTTAACTGAAGCTCTACTGCCACGCAGTACGGACGAACCTTTTCATCTGTCGCATGCAGACGTCAGGGCGTACGCGGACGGGTCTATCGACCAGGCCGATAGCGTAATCTTTGAAAGTCACCTCGAATTCTGCGATCAATGCAGCGAGGCGCTGGAATCGCTCGTCGCCAACCCGCTGGTCGAGAGCGCAGGGTCTTTGACCAGGCAAGCTGAAATTCCGGCGCCACAATTCTCCCCGGCATGGAGTGCCGCTTTTCGGTTTACGCCGGCCCGCGCAGTAGCCGGGGTGTTGGTGGTTGCGAGTCTGGTTTTGGCTTTGGTTGTGTGGCAGCGTTGGCCTGGCGGCGCCGTGGATCAGACTGCGCAAAAAACAGGCAGCCAAACCCCGTCTGACACGCCCGGAACTGGTTCGCCAACACCCGTGCAGACGGAAACGAAAGACCCAACCACTGATCAGCCTGCGGTCGTAGCCAGTTTGGAAGACAACGGCCGCAAAATTCATTTGGACAGCAAAGGCACACTAGTCGGCCTCGATGAACTTCCGGAAGTGAGTCGCGCGCTCGTGCGCAGCGTGCTGGTGAATAAGAGCTTGTCAAAGCCGGAAGTTTTGGACAAGTTGACCGCACCGGCTATCACACTCATGGATCCCACTGCCCGAGAAAACACGTTTGGATTGCTTGGTCCATCCGGAACAGTGATCGCGAAGGATCGTCCTAACCTGCGCTGGCAAACCCTGGCGGGAGCGACAAGTTACACAGTTTCAGTTTTTGACGCGGACTTCAATCTGGTAACGCGAAGCACACCAATTACGGCCACGCAATGGACCACCCCGCCACTGCGCCGCGGGATGATCTATTCGTGGGAAGTAGTAGCAGTAAAAGACGGGCAAGAAGTGAGGTCACCGGTTGCCCCTGCGCCCCGAGCCCAATTCAAGATATTGGAAGCAGAGAGATTACTTGAGTTAACAAAGCTGAAAGAGCAAAAGCCGATCTCACGTCTCGCTTTGGGTCTAACATACGCGCGCTTTGGATTGTTGGCTGAGGCCGAGGGACAATTGCGAATTCTAGGTAGAGAGAATCCGAATTCCCCGGTTGCCGCTAAGCTTCTGCGAACTGTTCAGGACTGGCGCAACCGTTAGCAATGCTCTGATTTGTAACGCAAACTGTTAGTTAGCGCGGGTAAGTATCATTGAACGGGCGCGCAAACTAACAGTTTGCGTTACACAACCGTTAGATCCCATTACCAACCACCACGAATCCTGACCAGAAAAACGGATGGCGATATTTGGGGTCGGCCATCAGTTTGATCGCGGCCTGCCTGAGAGACTCAGCCGGGCCGGATCGCACTGGCCCTTTTTCAGACTGGAGGTTGCGGTGAAAATCTATCATTAGCCGGGCGGTACTGGCAGAGTCGACTTTCCATTGGCTTGCTACTGTTGTGGAAGTGCCCGCGATGAACAAAGCCCAGGACATTCCGACCAATCCTTCACCCGAACTAACCTGCCCGCGCGCTGTCTGGCAAGCCGACAAAACCGCCAGGTCAGCGTGCAGATCGAGCTTCATTATTTCCCGCGCCTCCAAAAAGCCATCTTCGCTCTCACTCTCAGTCGCTAACAAGAGGCGTGAGTAGAGTGGATTCAGGTCGTCGAGAACACCATGCGCCGCAAAGTGCAGTACCGAATACTTCGATGCAGTGGCTTTGAAAGTTTCTTCGCGCGCCGCATTGCCGATCAGGATCGAACTCGCGCGCGCGCCGTAAATCTCACCTATTGCCTTTACCTCCTGCTCAGCTTGCGGCAGCGAATCGAAAGACAGCTCTCTGCGAGTCGATGTCAACGGTGCCACTGACTCGCTCCTCAATGATGGATTGCCGATTGCCAGCAGCTGCGATAAAGCGGGTGGGGCCGCAGCGGTCACCTTCGTCAGCAATCCGTCCGAGCCGGCATTAAGAAAAGTCACGCGTTGCGCCAGAGCTTTCTTTTTCATCTCGCGCAGAACGCTGAGCGAGGGCACGTAGGACACCGCGTGATTCTCGAGCACGTACTTATTTGAGCTTGACAGCAAAGCCTGAAACGGTAATTCCCAAAGCTCACCGGAGGGAACAATACAGATTGCGGTCTTACCAGCTAACTCAGTCTGCGCCGGTTGCAGCAAGAGTTCGTATAAAGCTCTTGCCGGTTCTCTAAAATCGGCTGAGTTGGCGGCCAATCTTTGGCGAAAGTCTCCAACTCGCGTGGCCAGTTCCTGAGCGCTAACGTCTATCGGATAGACTTTCAACCTCACTGGATCTGTACGATCGGGCTTTGTGAGAACAAAGAGGTAGGCTCGATTCGGGGTAACGACGTACTCCAGCAGTGCGGTTTGCGGATCGTGTATCAACGCGCCCGCGTCGCTCAATGATAGAGGTTCCGACCCGCCTCGCTCCGCCCTTAAATCCGGATGTGCGGCATAGATGCGGGTTTCGTAAGCTTCGTATTCAAACCGCGCTTTCTGTAGTTGCGCATCGATGAAGGCGAGCCGTGATTTATCCGGCTGAGGCGATGAAATCTCTTTGCGCTGCTGAGAGCTGAGGGCCGTCACCGTGGCCTGCAACTGCTTCTCGCGATCGCGCTCTTCAGCTGTCATTGTTTTGGAGATGTCTGACCGGCCGTAGCGCAGCACGTCCAGGAGCATGCGGCCTTTGGCCATCTCTGCGTAATGAAACGCCTCGGGTATTTTGTTCTGAGCGATTAAAAGCCCCACCATCTCAACGTAAGGGACAGTCTTGTTCTCAAAAAAGAGCTGTTGGTCTCGCTCACTCCCGACCAGTTGCCCGCGCATCTTTTCCAGAATCGCGATCGCTTCGTCGAACGAGTGCTGCGCCCGATCCACTTGCTTGAGCGCGCGATAAGCCTGGCCCAGCGAGGTCAGAGTCTTCCAACGGACCTCTGGTGCATTGCCTTCTTTGGCGAGTTCAGCAGCGCGAGCTGAAAGTTTTGCAGCTTCGCTGTAGTTACCCTGCCGGTAACGAATACTTCCGATACCGTTCAAGGTGTTTGCCGTGAGCGACTTGATGCCCAGGTCTTCCTGAAGCTTCAGGCTGCGCCGGTAGAAATCCTCAGCTTCTTCGTAGCGGCCCTGTGCGGCATAGAC
>Ga0105248_10007979_pt1 | contig 11631 bp, 12 predicted proteins | sample KBSS34metaG_FD_81524 | JGI IMG/M metagenome (GOLD analysis project Ga0105248, IMG submission 81524) | Switchgrass rhizosphere microbial communities from Kellogg Biological Station, Michigan, USA - KBS S3-4 metaG | ecosystem: Host-associated > Plants > Roots > Rhizosphere > Soil | place...
GTGGTGGTGGTGACGATGTGGGCGTGCGGGAACGGGTTCGGGTAGAGGCCCGCGGCCACCAAGCCGGCGTAGTGGGCGATGTCGGCCATCAGCACCGCGCCCACCTCGTCGGCGATAGCGCGGAACTGGGCGAAGTCGATGTGCCGCGAATAGGCGCTGGCCCCGGCGATGATCACCTTCGGCTGCTCGGCGCGGACGACCTCCCAGGCCTGGTCGTAGTCGATCAGGTGATCCTGCGGGCGCACGCTGTAGGCGACCGGGCGGAACCACTTGCCCGACTGGTTCACGCTCTTGCCGTGGGTCAGGTGGCCGCCGGCGGCGAGGTCCATGCCCATGAAGGTGTCGCCGGGCTTCATGGTGGCCATGAAGGCCGCCTGGTTGGCCTGGCTGCCGGAGTGCGGCTGGACATTGACGTACTCGCAGCCGAACAGCCGCTTGGCCCGCTCCTGGGCCAGGAGTTCCGCCTCGTCGACCACCTCGCAGCCGCCGTAGTAGCGCTTGCCCGGATAGCCCTCGGCGTACTTGTTCGTGAGCACGCTGCCCTGCGCGTCCAGCACCGCACGCGAGACGATGTTCTCGGACGCGATCAGCTCGATCTGGTCCTGCTGCCGCTTCAGCTCATGCCCCAGGATCGCCGCCAGGTCCGGATCGGCCTCCGCGACGCCGGCGGCGAAGAAACTGTCGGAAGTCGCTTGGGACTGCATCGTGAGCGTCAAGGGCGGCGCCTTTCGGGCTGTGAGTCTTATGGGCGGAGAGCGCTCTTTACCCCCAAACCGCGGTTTGCTCCAACGCCCGGCGCGGCCGCAGGGAACAATCTTGCGCAGTCGGCGTTGAGACCTAGCCGGAGGTGTCCGCTTGGCCCGCCCCCGAGCCATGTGTGGCGTCAGACCCAGGGGGAAATCGATGAGCGTTGGACCCGACCCGGAGACGCTGTCCGGCGAAGACCTGTTGCGCCTCGGAACCGGCATCGTGGCGGCCTATGTCAGCCGCAACGCCGTTCCCGCAGACGACCTGCCCGACGTCATCCGCACGGTCCACACCGCCCTCGAAGGCCTCTCCCGCGGCGTCGCGCCGGTGGCCGAAGAGCGGCCCAAGCCCGCCGTCTCCGTCGGTCGCAGCGTGCAGCACGACTTCATCGTCTGCCTGGAGGACGGCAAGAAGCTGAAGATGCTCAAGCGCTATCTGCGTTCGCGCTATGACATGAGCCCCGACGACTACCGCAAGCGCTGGGGCCTTTCGCCGGACTATCCGATGGTTGCGCCGGCTTATGCCGCCCGCCGCTCGGACTTCGCCAAGAAGATCGGCCTCGGCCGCGGCGTGCGCCGGCGCAAGTAGGCGACGCGCTGGGAGCCTTTTGCTTTCACCGCCGCGGGTCTAGCGTTCTCCTAACGATATCGAGGGAGGACGCCATGGCCTTGGCTGAGACCGCCATCTGGACCAGCGAATTCAGGACGCCCCGCAACTCGGCCGCCGAGGTGAAGGGCTCGATCCACGACGACGCCACGGCCTCCAAGCTGGGCTTCCGGGGCGGCACGGTGGCGGGCTCGATACACATGGATCAGTTTGTGCCGGGCCTGCTCGCGCTCTGGGGAGACGCCTGGTTCGAGACTGGCGGCATGTCGCTCTACTTCACCAAGGCCACCGTGGACGCCGAACCGGTGAAGGCCACCGTCGAGGCCGGCGCCGATCGGGCGCGGCTGACCATGCACGACGAGGCCGGCGCCCAGATCTGCGAAGGCACGGCGAGCGTGGGCCGCGACCCGGGGTCCGAACTGGCCAGGCGGCTGGAGGCCCAGACGCCGGCCGAGGACGGCCAACTGCGCATCCTCAAGGACCTGAAGGTCGGCGACGAGCGCCACGACATCCCGGTGCGCGTTGAAGCGGACGTCCTGCTGAAGGCCCTGGAGACGCTGACCGAGCCCCTGCCGGCCTACCGCGACAGGCTCATCCTGCCGCCGTCGCACCTGGTTCGGCTGACGCACCAGGTGCGCAGCCAAGTGCTGGCCAAGGCCGGCGCATCGGTGGGCCTGTTCGGAGCGCTGGAGACCGAGCAGCTGGCTGGGCCTGTGCTGGCTGACGTGGACTATGTGGCCCGAACACGGATGCTGAAGCTTTCCGAAAGCCCGAAGACCGAAAACAGCTGGTACGAGGTGCTTGTCGCGCCGAAGGATGGCGGGCCGGACGTCTGCCGCGTCCTCTACTATCTGCGCTTCATGAAGGGCTCGTCGCCCCTCTGGGCGTGAGCCGCCTGCGGGCCGCGCTGGCCGCGACGCTCCTGCTGGCGCCGCTGACCGCGCGCGCAGCGGACGAGGTCCCACGCTGCCTGGTCCTGCCGCCGGTCGAGGAGATCGCGCCCGCCGACATGCCGCAGCCCTTGCGCGCCGCCCTGGCCCGCGACGTGGGCGCCTTCGCCTTGCCCGGGCAGGATTTCGACGCGACCGACGTGGTGCGCACCGGCGTCCGCCGCCGGCTGCTCTGGCTGCGCAGGCGCGGCACCCGCTGGATCGCGGTCTTCGAGCACGGCGGCCGCAGCTACGACAATCCGTTCGTGGTCTATGAGATGGGCCTGGACGGCCAAAGCATCGCCGGCGTGCGCGGCGGCGTCGCCTATCCGGCCAGCGTCTGTCAGATCACCGAGCGCGAGCTCTGGCGCTAGGCCGCGACGCCGCCCACGCGCTTGATGTTGCAGTGGACCCACAGCGTCTCGAGCGCCTTGACCAAGTCGTCCATCATCTCGTCGGTGTGGAACGGGGTCGGCGTGAAGCGCAGGCGCTCGGTGCCCCTGGGCACGGTGGGGTAGTTGATCGGCTGGACGTAGATGCCGTGCTCTTCCAGCAGGATGTCGGAGATCATCTTGCAGTGGACGGCGTCGCCCACCAGCACCGGCACGATGTGGCAGACGCTGGGCATCACCGGCAGACCGGCCTGGGTCAGCCTTGCCTTCAGCGCCGCGGCGCGCTCCTGGTGCACAACCCGGATCTCGTTGTGTTCCTTCAGGTAGCGGATCGAGGCCACCGCCCCGGCCGCCAACGCCGGCGGGATCGAGGTGGTGAAGATGAAGCCGTCGGCGTAGCTGCGGATCGCGTCGACGATCACCGCGTCGGCGGCGATGTAGCCGCCCATCACGCCGAACGCCTTGCCCAGCGTGCCTTCGATGATGTCGATGTCGGCCATCGCCCCGTCGCGCTCGGCCACGCCCGCGCCCCTCGGGCCGTACATGCCGACCGCATGGACCTCGTCGATGTAGGTCATGGCGCCATATTTCTTCGCCAGGGCCACGATCGCCGGGATGTCGGCCACGTCGCCGTCCATGGAATAGACGCTCTCGAAGGCGACCACCTTGGGCGCCGTCGGATCGGCCGCGGCCAGCAGCTCTTCCAGGTGCTCTAGGTCGTTGTGGCGGAAGATCAGCTTCTCGCCCTTGTGCTGGCGGATGCCGCTGATCATCGAATTGTGGTTCAGCGCATCAGAAAAGATGATCAGGCCGGGCAGGATTTTGTGCAGGGTCGACAGCGACGCCTCGTTGGAGACGTAGCCCGAGGTGAACAGCAGCGCCGCTTCCTTCTGGTGAAGGTCGGCCAGCTCGCGCTCCAGCTCCACGTGATAGTGCGTCGTGCCCGAGATGTTGCGCGTGCCGCCGCTGCCCGCGCCGGCCTCGTCGATGGCCTGCTTCATGGCGTCGATGACCACCGGGTTCTGGCCCTGGCCCAGGTAGTCGTTGGAGCACCACACCACCACGTCGCTCGTCGAGCCGTCATCGCGCGTCCAGGTGGCGCGCGGGAACTCACCGCGATGCCGCTTCAGATCGGCGAACACTCGGTAGCGGCCCTCAGTCCGGACCTGCTCAAGCGCGTTGGCGAATGCGGCCTTGTAATCCATCGACTTTCTCACCCGGCTCCCGCGTTCGATCGACGTGCGTGGATGTCCGGTTCCCTCTGATGCGCCCGGCGTTTTCGCACCGTGCGCTTACGTTGTCCATAAGTCGGACGGGCGCCGGCCATGACCTTTACGTCACGAACCGTGAGCTTTTGTAAACAGTGCTTAGTTTGCAGGAAGATTGCCGCGGAACAACTCCAGGATCGCGGAAAAGTCCTTGGCCCCGCCACCCAGGCGGTCGAACAGGGCGTAGAGCCCCTCGGCCTGGGCGCCCAGCGGCGTCGCCGCGCCCGCCTTGGCGGCGGCTTCCTGGGCCAGTTTCAGGTCCTTCAGCATCATCGCCGTAGCGAAGCCGCCCTCGTAGCCGCGATTCGACGGCGCGGCCGGCACCGGGCCGGGCCAGGGGCAGTAGCTGGTCAGACTCCAGCTCTGGCCGGAGGATTTCGAGGCGATCTCGAAGAATCGCTCCGGCTCCAGGCCAAGCTTCTCGGCCAGCGCGAAGGCTTCGCAGGTGGCGATCATCGTCGCGCCCAGCACCATGTTGTTGCAGATCTTGGCCGCCTGCCCGGCCCCGTGGTCGCCGGCTCGGATGGTGGCGCGCGACATCGGCCCGATCACCGCCTCCACCGCCTCGAAGTCCGCCGCGTCGCAGCCGACCATGAAGGCCAGGGTCCCGGCCTCGGCGCCGGCCTGCCCACCGGAGACCGGAGCGTCGGCAAATCGGAAACCGGCGGCCTTCGCCTGGGCGGCCACGGCGCGGGCGCTCTCGACGTCGATAGTCGAACAGTCGATCAGCAGCGTGCCCGGCTTGGCGTTGGGCAGAATCTCATCGGCGTAGATGGCCCGCACGTGCTGGCCGGCGGGAAGCATGGTGATCACCACCTCGGCGTCCTTCACCGACGCCGCGGCCGAGCCCGCCGTCAAACACCCCGCGGCCGCCGCCTTGTCGACGGCGGCCTTGGAGAGGTCGAAGGCGGAGACTTCGTGACCCGCCTTGGCCTGGTTGGCGGCCATGCCACCGCCCATGTTGCCAAGACCGATAAAGGCGATGCGGGTCATGAAATCCTCTTGTTGTCAGATACTTATTTGGGTTTGCGGAACTTGTAGAGGAACTGGTCCGTCTTTCCCCGGATCGCCGGATCGAACACGCCCTTGGTGTGATCGTCGCCCGGATCGGCCAGGATCTTGCTCTCGCCCTCGAACTTGAAGCCGGCAGCCGTGACTTCCTGCTTCACCACCGCCGGATCAATCCGGTGCAGGGTGTTGGTCACCGACGGCCCCGGGGCCGCCACGTGGTCGATGACGATGAACACGCCGCCCGGCTTCAGCGAGTCGTAGATCGCCTTGTTGAACTTCAGCATGTCGACGTTCGGGACGTTCTTCACGTCGTGATAGTTCTGCGCCGTGAACACCACGTCCGCTGGGGTCGGGACCGACAGGCCGTTCTGCAGCGGCGCGTGGATCGACTTCACGTTGGAATAGGCTGGATCGGCCGCGATGGTGTCCTGAGCCGGCGTCGGCGCGGGCTTGGCCGGATCCTGCGACGGACGCGGCGGGCCACCCACGGCGTAGACAGTCCCCTTCGGACCGACGGCCTTGGAGAAGATGCGGGTAAAATAGCCGCCGCCGGGGATCAGGTCGACGACCGTCTGGCCCGCTTTCACGCCCGCGAATTCCAGCGTCTCGGCGGGCTTGCGGTCGGCGTCGCGCTTGGAGTCGGCCTCTGGGCGGCCCTTGTCGGCCACGGCGGCCATCTGGTTGGCGTCCGGTTTGGCATAGGCGCCGCCGGCGCAGAGCATCGTGGCCACGGCCATCGCGCCCAGCATGAGCTTGGTTTTCATCGTCTAGCATCCTCCCAAAGACGGCGTGTCGCGCGTCTTGCGGTCAAGGTAGGGGCGTCCACTCGTCTGCGGAAGGCAGAGGCGCGAAAATCCCGTCGAGCATGGCGTCAGTGACCCCCGGCAGGGTCGATGGGTCCCATTTGGGCGCGTTGTCCTTGTCCACGATCACCGCGCGGACGCCCTCGAGGAAGTCGTGCCGCTGCACGACGCGGGCGCCGATCCGGTATTCCATGACCATGTTGTCGGCGAAGTTCTTCATCGCCCCGCCCAGCTTCAGCTGCCGGAAGGCGACCTTCAGGGTCTGGGGCGATTTCGTGGCCAGCACCTTGAGCTGGTCGCGCGCCCAGTCGCTGTCCGCCGCCTCGAGCGCGGCGACGATCCCCTCGACGCTGTCGGCGGCGAAGATGCGGGCGATCTCGTCCTGGTGGGCCGCCAGGCTGGGCCGCCCCGGATCGCCGCCATACTCGGTCAGCAGAGTCTCCACCGCCGCCGGATCGGCGATGATCGCCGCCTTGAGCTCGGGGATGCGGGCGCTTTCCACATAGTCCGTGGCGATGCAGGTCAGCTCGCAATCCGCCGCCTTGATCCGCGCCCCGGTGAGGGCCAGCCACAGGCCGATGTGGTCGCTCATGCGCGACAGGTACCAGCCGCCGCCCACGTCCGGGAACAGACCGATGCCGGTCTCCGGCATGGCGAAGGTGGTCCTTTCCGTCGCCACCCGGTAGCGGCAGGGCCGTGACAGGCCGACCCCGCCGCCCATGGTGATCCCGTCCATGATGGCGATCAGCGGCTTGGGATAGTCGTGCAGCAGGGTGTTCAGCCGGTATTCGGTGAAGAAGAATTCGCGCGCCAGCTTGCCATCACCCGCCCCGCTCTCGGCCAGCATGCGGATGTCGCCCCCGGCGCAGAAGCCGCGCTCGCCGGCGTGGTCGATCATCACCAGCTTGACGATCCGGTTGTCGATCCAGGTCAGCAGCGCCTCGGTGATCAGGGCGCACATGTTGGTGGTGAGCGCATGCAGCGCGCCCGGCCGGTTGAGCGTGATCCGCCCCACCGCGCCCTCGACGCTGATCAGGACTTCGGGTTCGTCGCTCATTGCCGCAGCAGCTCCCGCGCGGTGATCACCCGCATGATCTCGTTGGTGCCTTCGAGGATCTGGTGGACCCTGAGGTCACGCACGATCCGCTCCAAGGGATAGTCCTTCAGGTAGCCGTAGCCGCCGTGCAGCTGCAGGGCCTGGTTGGCGACCTCGAAGCCGGTGTCGGTGGCCAGCCGCTTGGCCATCGCGCAGTAGCGGGTGGCGTTGGGGTCCTTGGCGTCCAGCGCATGGGCGGCGCGCCGCACCATCAGGCGCGCGGCGTCCAATTCGGTCGCCATGTCGGCCAGCCGCCACTGCAGGCCCTGGAAGTCGCTCAGCGGATTGCCGAACTGCTTGCGGGTAGTCAGGTGATCCTTGGCCAGGTCCAGCGCCAGGGCGGCCCCGCCCAGCGAGCAGGAGGCGATGTTGATCCGCCCGCCGTCCAGCCCGGCCATGGCGAAGCGGAACCCCTCGCCCTCCGCGCCGATGCGGTTCTCGACCGGCACGCGGCAATCGTCGAAGTTCACCTGGGCGGTGGGTTGGGCGTTCCAGCCCATCTTCTTCTCCTGCGCCCCGAAGGAGAGACCGGGCGTCCCGTTCTCCACCACCACGGCCGAGATGCCCTTCGGCCCCAGCCCGCCGGTGCGTACCATCACCACATAGATGTCCGACGTCCCGGCGCCCGAGATGAAGGCCTTGGACCCATTCAGAACGTAGTGGTCGCCGTCCAGCTTGGCGGTCGTGCCGAGCGCCGCCGCGTCCGAGCCCGAGCCCGGCTCGGTCAGGCAATAGGAGGCGATCAGCTCCATGGTCGTCAGCCGGGGCAGGTACCTGCGCCGCAGGTCGTCCGACCCGAACCGGTCGATCATCCAGCTCGCCATGTTGTGGATCGAGATGAAGGCCGCCGTCGCCACGTCGCCGTAGGAGAGCTGTTCGAAGACGATCGAGGCGTCGAGCCGCCCCAGCGCCGAACCACCCACGTCCTCGGCCACATAGAGTCCGCCAAAGCCCAGGGCCGCGGCGTGCCGCATCACATCGACGGGGAAGATGTGCTCCTCATCCCAGCGGGCGGAATGGGGCGCGAGTTCAGCAGCGGCGAAGGCGCGCGCCGCGTCCTCGATGGCTCGCTGATCGTCGGTGAGACTGAAGTCCATGGGTGCGGGAGTCAGCGCGCGTCGCCGTCCCTGTCAACATGCCGGTGCGGCAGGTGGGGGGCTTGCGCAGCGCCCCTGGCCGGGTGCAAAGGCCGATCCATGACCAAAGCGCCCCTCGCCGCCTACCCTGCCCTGCGCCTGCGGCGCCTGCGCCAGGCCGACTGGATTCGGCGCATGGTCCGCGAGACGGTGCTGACGCCCAACGACCTGATCTGGTCGATGGTGGTCCATGAGGGCGAGGGCCAGATCCCGGTGGCCTCCATGCCGGGGGTCAGCCGTCTCTCTGTGAAAGACTGCGCCGCCGCGGCGAAGGAAGCCCGGTCTCTGGGCATCCCGGCCATCGCCGTCTTCCCGCACATCGACGGGGCCAAGAAGGACGCCTCGGGCTCCCTGGCCCAGGACCCCGACGGCGTGGTCGCCCGTGCGGTGAAAGCCATGAAGGACGCCGCCCCCGAGGTGGGGATCATGTGTGACGTGGCGCTCGACCCCTTCACCGACCACGGCCACGACGGCCTGATCGAGGGCAACCGCATCCTCAACGATCCCACCATCGAGGCCCTGGTCGCTCAGGGGATCATGCAGGCCAAGGCCGGCTGCGACATCCTCGCGCCCTCGGACATGATGGACGGGCGAGTGGGCGCCCTTCGCGCCGCCCTGGAAGCCGAAGGCCTGCAGGACACAATGATCATGTCCTACGCCGCCAAGTACGCCTCAGCCTTCTACGGCCCCTACCGCGAGGCCATCGGCTCCGGGAAGCTGGGCACGGGCTCGGTGGAGAACCCCGGCGACAAGAAGACCTACCAGATGGACAACGCCAACTCGGACGAGGCCCTGCGCGAGGTGGCCCTCGACATCGCCGAGGGCGCCGACATGGTCATGGTCAAGCCGGGCATGCCCTATCTCGACATCGTGCGCCGCGTGGTCGACGCCTTCGCCATGCCGACCTACGCGTTCCAAGTCTCCGGTGAGTACGCCATGCTGATGGCCGCCGCCCAGAACGGCTGGCTCGAGGAAGAGCGCGCCATCCTGGAAAGCCTAGGCGCCTTCAAGCGCGCCGGGGCAGCCGGGGTCATCACCTATTTCGCCCCGCGGGCGGCGAAGCTGCTCGGCGCCTAGGGCCGGCCAGCCCGCGGGCTGTAGACGCTGGCGATCAGGATTCTGCCGGTCTGGGTCTTGGCCGCGTTGACGTGATCGGAGCTGTCGGCGGTGAGCATGAACAGCGTCTTGCCGTCGTCCCCACCCAGCATGCAGGCAAAGCAGGCCTGGCCGGTGTCGATCACCTCCAGCACCTCGCCGCCTTGGGCGATACGCCGGCATTCCGGCGCGATGGGGTTGGCGACCCAGATGGCGCCCTCGGCGTCCAGGCAGATCCCATCCGGCACGGCAGGCGACAGCGGCGCCCAGACCCGGCGGTTCGACAGGTCGCCGTTCGGCCCGATGTCGAAGGCGGTGAGGCAGGCGGCCAGGGTCTCGCCGAGGATCAGGGTCTTGCCGTCCCGGGTGATCACTGGGCCGTTCGGGAAATGCATGTCCTCCGCCGCGATCCGGGTCGTCCCGTCCGGCGCCACATAGGCCAGCTTGGCGGTCGGGTGGCTGGCCAGCACGTCGGGCACGCCGCGCTCGGCGATCGCCTCGTCGAGGTTGAAGCCGAAGTTGCCAACATAGGCCCCGCCGGCGGCGTCCACGACCATGTCGTTGCAGTGATAGGTCGCGATGTGGCCGAGGTCAGCGTGGACGCTCATCTGGCCGTCCGGAGTGCGGCGGAGCACTTGGCGCCTGGTCATGGAGACGATCAGCATGTCGCCGTTCGGCGTCCAGCCCAGGCCCGAGGGTTGGTCGTCGATCTCGAACTCCGTGCGCAAGTCGCCCTCCAGCGACACCGACTTCACCGCATGCGCATAGAAGTCGCTGAGCCACAGCCGCCCGTCCCGCCACCGAGGGCCCTCCCCGAAGTAGAGGCCGCCCGTGAGCGTGCGCGTTTCCCGTCCCATCGTGTCGCCTCTTTGATGAAGGTCTGGCGGCCATGATCGTCGAGCCGGCGGCCCGTGTCACCCGCAGGGCCTGCAGCGTCAGCCATTTGGGTGCGGCCGTCATCGCGCTAAGCTCGATTCTCAGCAGAGCCGGGGGGACCGCCGACATGAGACTTCGCAACGCCTGCACGGCGCTCGCCTGCGCCGTAGCGGTCGCCGCCCTGCCGGCCGGCCCGAGCTACGCCCAGAGCGCCGAGCAACACGCTGTCGCCATCCAGATCACAGGCGTGATGTTCCAGATTGTCGACATGAAGGGCCTGATTGCGGCCGGCGCGTCGAGCTCCCTGGCAAAGAGCAACTTCCTTCAGGACACCCGCCCCGAGTGGGGGCCTTTGTTCGTGGATGCGATCAATGAGGAGGTCGCCGCCGACGAACCCGCGATGGAGGGCGTATTCGCCGACGTCCTGGCGAAACACCTTTCCGCCGACGAGCTGCGCGCCGGCCTGGCGATCATGAGCGACACGGAGATGCAGAAGGTGATACGCGCGGCCGCCAGGCATGAACCGGCGCCTCCAACATCCAACCCGCCCTGCGGGCGCGCGTGCATGAAGGCGATCGGCTCTCCGGCCGGGACCGCATTCATGGACAAGTTCAGCAAGATCGACGGGCTGCTGGACGCCAATGTGACCCGCGACCTCGCCGTCCTGATCCTGCCTGGCGTGTTCATCCGCTTCGGCGAAAAGGCGAAGGCCTATGAGAAGGCTCACCAACCCGGAGGTTAGGCGGGCCGGGGCGCCTTCAGCCAGGCCTTCAGGATCGCGTTGACCTTGTCCGGCGCCTCCTGCTGCACCCAGTGCGACACGCCGGGCAGGCGCTCGATGGTCAGGTCGCGCACATGGGCCTCGGTCCCATCCAGCAGCTCGATGCCCAGCGCCGCGTCCTCCTCGCCCCAGATGATCAGGGTGGGCGTCTCAATCGCCTCCCAAGGGCCGGCCAGCTTGCCCTGCAGGCGCAGGGCCGCGCGGTACCAGTTGATCATCCCGCGCATCGCGCCCGGACGTTGGGCGTCGGCGGCGTAGCGGTCCAGCACATCCGGCGTGAAGTGGGTCTTGTCGATCGCCATGCCGTGGAAGGCGTTGCGGATCGCCCGCGCCCCATTGGCGGTCATCGCGGCCTCCGGGAGGCCCGGCAACTGGAAGAAGAACATGTACCAGGACTTCTTGAGCTGAGCCCAGGAGCGGCGCAGGTGCGCGTTCATCACCGCCGGATGCGGCACGTTCATGATCACCAGCCGCTCGAGCGGCCGCACGCGATTGGCCGCGAAGGTCCAGGCCAGGCCCGCGCCCCAGTCGTGGCCGATCAGGGTCACCTTCTTGGCCCCGCTGGCGTCGATCAGGGCGGCCACGTCCTCCATCAGCCGATCGATCAGATAGGCCGACACCTCGCGCGGCTTGGGCTCCGTCTCCCCATAACCGCGCAGGTCCGGCGCCCAGGCGCGGTAGCCCATCTTCGCCAGCATCGGCAGCTGATGGCGCCACGAGAATCGGCTCTCCGGGAACCCGTGCAGGCAGAGCGCCAGGTGGTCGCCTTTCCCCGCCTCGTCCACGGCGAAGCGGAAGCCGTTGGCCTCGATAGTCCGGGTGGCGATCGGCATGGCGCTCCTCAGGTGGTGTAGAAGGTGCTCGCTTCGTCGTGGCCCGGCAGGTCGATCA
>Ga0105248_10007983_pt1 | contig 11625 bp, 15 predicted proteins | sample KBSS34metaG_FD_81524 | JGI IMG/M metagenome (GOLD analysis project Ga0105248, IMG submission 81524) | Switchgrass rhizosphere microbial communities from Kellogg Biological Station, Michigan, USA - KBS S3-4 metaG | ecosystem: Host-associated > Plants > Roots > Rhizosphere > Soil | place...
CGCGGTGGAATAGCCCAGGCGCCGCAGCTCTTCGAGCACGGGTTTCACGTCGGGCCATGCGCGCAGGTCGAAGAACGCCCGAACGAGGCGATCGCGCATGTGGTCGCCCAGAGTCACTCCGAAGGTTTTCTCGGCGAATAGCAGCGACTCCGCGGTGACCTGGGCGAAGTCCGCGTACCGGTTCATGACCGTTCGCAGCCACGTGTACTCGAATTGCCGCGTCCTCCAGAGCGCCATGAATGCGGCGGTCCTGTCGCCCAGCGTCTCGCGCGCAATTGCCTCCACGGGCCGGGGATCGAACAGCGCGATTCCGTCGAACGCAACGGCGCGCAGATGGGAGGAGGCGGGCGCCGGCGCCGCGGGAAGTGCGGTGGCCGCGAGAGCGGCGCAGATGAGGCTGCGTCGGGACTGGTTCATGAGTCGGAGATCCTGGTGAGCAAGCGGGTAGCCCACTGCACGGTCTTTGCATCGCGCAGGGGTGGGAGCTCGAAGCGCATCGCGCGCGCCACAAGGCCCTGGAGGATTTCGATGCGAGGAAGCACGGGACCGGCGAAAACCACGTCAGTCCCGTTGCCGACGAGGAGCGTTGGCAAGCCGTCGACGTCGAGATCTTCAAGGAGGGGATCGTTGGACTCGATGTCGATCCAGGCGAGGCGTACCGCTCCTTCGCGCGGCCTGAACGATTCGAAACATGCGCGGTACTCGCGGCAGGAGCGGCACCACTCGGCGCACAGGCACGCGACCACCCAATTGCCTAGCGGAGGCGCCACGGAGGGAATCGCCGGTTGGGTCCCGCCCAGTACAGGCAGATCGCGTTGCCGTCCGGATCGCGTAGCCGCGCTTCACGCCAGAGCCAGGGTTGGTCGCACGGACCGGATTCGAAGGTGACGCCCGCCTGCACCAGCTCCGCGCACAGCGAATCGAGAGTGGGGCACTCGAGGTAGACGACCGGAAATTCCGGACGTGCATCGCCGAGGGAGGTGAGGTGCAGGGAAAGTGTCGCGCCTCCCCCTGGGCACTCGAAGCGCGCGTAGCTGGGCAACGCGTCGACGATCTGAGTAAGGCCCAGGCGCCTGTAGAAGACACATGCTTTCCGCAGGTCTTCCGACGGAAGGCTCACTTGATTGAGGTTCACGACGCAGGGACCCGGCTGGCCCCCGGATCCTTACCCGTAAGGTTTGCGTGCCGGCGACGGTCCCTTCACCGCAACATCCCAAAACCAATGGAGATACACATGAATCGTAGACAACTCGGCATGGCTGCCGCCACCGCCGCTTTCGCGCTGCTCGCCGCCGGCGCCCCCATCCTCGCCTCGGCGGGCAACGACGGCGCGGTCAAATGCGCCGGCGTCAACGAGTGCAAAGGCACTTCTGAATGCAAGACGGCCACCAGCGAGTGCAAGGGACTGAATGGCTGCAAAGGAGAAGGCTGGGTGACGATGCGCACCGCCAAGGAATGCGTCGCCGCGGGCGGGAAGGTCATCTCCTGACGATGATCGAGGGATTCGGGCTCGGCTTGCGGCCGGCGCACTACCGGGATTTCACCGACGGCACTCCGCCGGTGGACTGGCTCGAGGTGCTCAGCGAAAACTACCTGGTGCCGGGAGGCAAGCCGCTCGAATTCCTCGATCGCATCCGCAGCCGCTATCCCATCGTGATGCATGGCGTCGCGCTGTCGATCGGCGGCACGGACCCGATCGACATGCAGTACCTGCGCTCGTTGCGGCGGCTGGCCGATCGCGTCGAGCCGGGCTGGGTCTCGGATCATCTCTGCTGGACGGGCGTGGGCCGCACACGCCTGCACGATCTCTTGCCGATGCCGCTCACGGCGGACTCGCTCGCCCACGTCGCGCACCGCGTGGATCTCGTCCAGGACTTCCTCGGACGCCGGCTCGTGCTCGAGAACGTGTCGAGCTATTACGCGTTTCCGGCGAGCGAGCTCTCCGAATGGCAATTCCTCGCCGGGCTCGTCGAGCGCACGGGATGCGGGCTCCTCCTCGACGTGAACAACGTCCATGTGAGCTCCGTTAACCACGGCTTCGATCCCTTCGAATACATCTGCGGATTGCCTTCCGAGGCGATCTGCCAGATCCACCTCGCGGGCCACAGCCGCCAGGACGGCCGGCTCATCGATACGCACGACTCGCCGGTGTGCGCCGATGCCTGGTCGCTATATGAATGGACCATCGGGCGGCTGGGCCGCGTCCCGACCATGATCGAGCGCGATGACGCGATTCCTGCATTGACCGAGCTGCTCGCCGAGCTGGACCTCGCACGCAGGGCATCGGATCGCGCTGTTGCGCAGGGAGGCGTTGGTGCGCTCGCTGCGTGAGGCGCAGGAAGGAATGCGCGATCGGATCCTGTCGCCGACACGGACTCTCGACGCCGGCCAGGAGATCTATCGCCATGCATATGGCGCCCGCCTCGCGGGCGCGCTCGCGAGCAACTATCCGGTCCTCGCCCAACGGTGCGGCGGGCCCGAATTCGCGAAGCTGGCCCGCAAGTACATCGCGCGCTATCCATCCACCCACTACAACATCCGCTGGTACGGCGCCTACCTGTGGCGCTTGCTGGGCGGCTCCTATGCAAACCTCGCGCGCATGGAGTGGGCGCTAGGCCTTGCTTTCGACGCAAGGAATGAGATACCTCTCACGCCCGCGCGCCTGAACGACTTCCCCGTGGCGGCCTGGGCCGATCTCCCAATCGCATTGCATCCGTCGACGCATGTGCTCTACATGTCGTGGTCGGCCGAGAAGCTGTGGCAGGGCGTCGCGGAGCCGCAGCCGCATATCCATGACCTGTTCGTGTGGCGCAAGGGCCTTGATGCGCAGTGGCGCATCGCCGGGGAAGACGAGGCTTTCGCGCTGCGGGCGCTTCGCCGGCACGGCACCCTGCAGCGCGCATGCGAAGTCCTGACTGAAGGGGCCGCCGCGCAAGTCGGCGCCTGGTTCGCCGGCTGGGTGCAAGAGGAGATGCTGGTGCTGCGGGTGCGACCGTGATGCGATTCATCGGCCGGACGACCGGCCACTTCGACCAGGTGGTGCGCGCCTACTCGGGGGAGCTATTCCACTTCGCGCTGTGGCTGTGCCGCGATCGCCACCGCGCCGAGGACGTGCTGCAGGAGGCCTTGACGCGCGCTTGGCGCCGTTGGGGCGACGTGAAGGACGAGGCGGCTCGCAAGAGCTGGCTGTACACGATCGTACGCAACGAGTTCTACCGCGAGGCGGGCAAGAGCCGCCGGCAGGAGGTCCCGATGGACGACGAGGTGCTGGCCCAGATTCCCGACGAGCGCGACTTCACGCGCGGCCTCGAGGTCCGGCAGCTGTTGATGAGCTTCCCGGCTGCAGTCATCGAGCCGCTGGTGCTGCAAAACGTGGGCGGCATGACCTGCGAGGAGGTCGCGGCGGTTCTCGGGATCACGGTGGGCGCGGCGATGACGCGCATCAGCCGCGCGCGCTCGGCGCTGCGCCGGCATTGCAGGGCCTCCGAGACGGGAGCGCCGATCGCAGAGGAGAGCACGCGATGACCGAACTGGAAGCACGCCGCCTCCTGATGGCGGATCCACGGCACCCGTCACCCGAGTTGCGCGAGCAGATCGCGCGGCAGCCCGCTCTCGCCGAGTTCCACGACGAGCTCCTCGACCTCGACCGGCGCACGCATGCCGCGCTCACGGAAGCGCCGCTGCCGCATGGACTGGCTGATCGGCTGGTCCTGGGTTCAAGGTACCGCGCGGTTCCGAAGGCGCGGCTTGCCATCGCTGCAGCGATAGCGGCGGTCGCGATCATGATTCCCTGGCACTTCGCCGGGCCCCCGAGCGACGAGCTCGCGATGTTGGATCACGTGCGCGACAGCCGCTGGGAGCTGCTCGACAACCCGGGCGTTTCCCAGGGCATCGTACGTGCCTCCCTTGCAGAGCTGGGAGTTGGGCTCGCGAATTCGTCGTACCGCATTCGCCACCTCGGCCACTGCGTTGTCGCCGGGCGCCAGGGCCGTCATTTCACGATCGACAGCCCCCAGGGCGTGATCTCGTTCGTGATCCTGCCCGCGAGCATCGGCTCGCTCGCCAAGGATTCGCTGCACGAAGGCGACACCGTGGGCGTGTTCGAGAAGCGCGGCGACATCCTGCTCGGGGCCTTTGGCAGCTCCGCGATGGAGGGCGCGGCTCTTCGCAGGCTCATGAAGAGCGTGTTCATTTAGTCCCATGACCTTGTTCCGCCTGCGGCGCGTCGTTGCCTCGCTCGCCATCTCCACGCTTCCCATCGCCCTTCCGGCGGTGTGCCAGGATCCGCCGGGATTTGCGCAAGTGTTGCCCGACCAATTGGCGTGGACCCCCGGCAAGTCGACGCCGCCCGGCGGCGAATCCGCCGCGATCTACGGCAATCCCGCCAAGCCGGGGATCTTCATCGTGCGATTCAAGCAGCCTGCTGACTACAAGGTCGCGCCCCATCGCCACCCGGAGGAGCGGATCTACACCGTGATGTCGGGAACGTTCTACATCGGCTTTGGAGACCGCTTCGAGCCGGAACGCCTGAGAGCCTATCCCGCTGGTTCGGCATTCGTCGTTCCCGCCAACGCGAGCCACTTCCACTGGATGCGCTCGGGTGAATCGGTGGTGCAGATCACGGGCGTCGGGCCGTCGGGAATCGACTACGTGGATCCCAAGGACGATCCGCGCAAGCGCTAGAGGCGCTTCACATAGACGAGATCGGCGTGGCCCTTCGGCCGGTCATGTATCACCGCTCGTCTTTCGTAGCCCAGGCGCTCGTAGAACGCGGGCGCCTGGAAGTCGTGCGTCGACAGTATGGCGAGCTCGCAGCCGCGTCGCGCAGCTTCCGTCTCCGCAGCCTGCATCAGTGCGCGGCCGAGACCTTGCCGCCAGCGGGACTCGTGAACCCAAAGGTGGGCGATCACGCAGCAGCCGCCCCACGTGTGGCCAGTGAAGGCTCCGATCACTTCTCCGGCTTCGTTCCTCAGGCGACCGCCAAGCAGCCTGCCGTCGAAGTACCCGGTCGCCCGGGCGTTGAATTCATGGATACGCTCGACGAGGAACGCCTCGAGTGCGGGGATTTCGTGCTCCTGGCAGAGCTCGATGGATGTTTCCATGCACCACGGGACCGCGAGGCAGCAGCAAACCTTTCCGCAGTACTCGACGAACGGCACACCCTCCGCCGGCAATTGGCGGCTCTATGGCTTTGGCCGCGGGTTTGGCTCGGGCTGCCGGTGCGCGGCGTGGGAACAGTTTCCGGGGCCATTCAGGAATCCACCGTGGTCGACCTCGCTCTCGTCGACCTCGCGCGCGGTCTCCCGGATTGGAGTACCTCTCATTGCGTGGATTGTCTTCAGGGTCGCCGCGCGTGGCCAGTGGTACGGCTCCTGCGAGGGGTACCTGTGCGTGAAAAAGCAATAAACAGTGACGCGCGCCATACCACTTGATTGTGGGATGGGCTCGCACGAATTTCGTGGAAATCGACGATGCGCCGCTCGGACTACCCTATGCGGAGCGCCGCGAGTCGTCTTCCTGCACGTTCGTGCCGGCCATGATCTGCGCCAGCCGAATGGAGGCATTCGAGAAGAATGCGGAGAGCTTGCGGACGAGCCTTGCGGTTGCCACACCGTCGGTGCAGTCGTGGCGCACCAGCGCGAATGCATAGCTGGTCACGTCGTTGGCATCGAAGAATTTGCCAGGCCTGCACGGCTCGGGGAGCCTCGAAATGTCTCCCGGGCTGAGCGTGGCGGCGTAGTCGCGCACCACTCCGACGACATCGCTTTCCGAGGTCGCTGCGGTGAGCCGGTCCTGCCACGTCATGGGCACCAGCGGGCTTTCACGAAGACGAAACTGATGGATCGACATCTGCCAAACCACGCACTAAGGGACGGGTAAATGATCTGCGGTGTCTGGCGAGGATTCTGTCGGTTGGCAACGGTGACCCGTGTAGGCCCTGTCCTACCCGGCAGCCGCTCAAGGCTTCTTTTTTCCCTCGCTCGGCGGCTCGGACTCCGTTCGTTCCTTGTACAGCTCGCCGGCCCCGGTCATGACCTGATTGTGGGGATTGGCTCGGCAGTAGTTGTCCATCCACAGGTACGCCTGCTGAGGTGAAAATTTGCTGCCCCGGGCGCGCCAGAACTCCTTGCCACGACCTAAGGCGAGGCCATTCAACAGTCCGAGCGTGTAGTGCTCGAGGTTTTCCGCGGTGTGATTGGCGCGCCCTTCGGTCCACTCCCCGCAATTCACCACGCCTTCAATGACGACGGCGGCATGCGCGCTGCTGCTGGCGAACAGGGCGGCGACGACCACGAGACAGGAAACGCGCGTGCGCATATTTGTTCACTCCTTGTTGGAAGCGCCGCAGCATACACCGGACACCGGCATCACGGTTCCATGATGACCCTCGCGCCCGAGGGAGGCTTCCCGAGCTCCACATAGGTGCTGCTGCCGTCCAGGACGACGGCGCACCCTGCGATGTCCACCCGCCTGGTCCGGGTCATCGCCACACCGAGATCGCCATGCCCGAGCGCGAGGAGCACTTCGAGGGCTTCGTGCAGTTCCTTCACGGTCACCATGGGCGGAGTATCGCGGCGTCCTCAATGACAGTTGCAACACCAGTCTCTGGTTTACGCGCTCCTCGTCGCCCGCGCATGCAGATGCGTCACCGCAGGACTGGTGAATATCCGGCACTCGCAGTGTGCGTCGGGACACGTGCAACCCGAGAAGGCGGTCTAGTCCCTGTCGGAGGGGAGGGTTTCGAGGTTCGCAATCCGGGCCGACGCCGCGGAGAACGTCTGCGTCATCTCCTGCATCAACGAAATGGTTTCGTCGTCGCCCCTGAAGCTGAGCTCGTCTCGGCGCAGCACGAGCGCGGCACCGGCGAGATCGATGGTGGCTTCGGCTATCGCAGCCTGGCTCGATTCAGGCAGCTTGGACAATTCCGAGGGCAGCAGGCATGCGACATAGTCGCGCACGACCTGGTTGACCTCCTGCGGTGTCCGCGCGAGGACGATGACGGAGCGCCACCGGTGGAAGTGATGCATGGATCGTCTCCCCACGACCACGCCGACTGTCGAGCGATGCTACCCCAAAACGGGTGTGATGCAACCCGCGTCCGTGGTAAGTTAGCGCGCACAAAACGTGGAGGAGCAGACCATGGAACGCAACGTGTTGCGCTGGCTGGCATCCGCAGCGCTCGCATTCGTCCCCGTCGCGTTCGCGCAGGACGCCGGCACCGCCGCGTGGCTCGAGAAGGAAGGCCTCGATGCCGCGAGCACGAAATCGCTGAGCGAATTCGACGCCGTCATCGCGCGCCCCAAGGGCGGCGGCGACGAGCGCGCCATCATCTTCGCGAAGGGAAAGCCCATGTGGCAGTCCAATCCGAAGGAAACCGAGCCGGGCTCCAAGTGGACGATCAATTCGATCGGCCGCGACCTGGACGGCAACGGCCAGCCCGATGTGCATTTCTCCGCGAACACCGGCGGCGCCAACTGCTGCGTGACGCACCACATCTATGAGCTCAAGCCCAAGGTGAGGCGCATTGCCGTGTATTCGGCGGGCAGCATGGGCGCCAGCGACTTCATCGACGTGCCGGGGCGCAAGGCCCCGATCATGATCTCGGCCGACGATTCGTCGGCCAACGCCTTCGCGCCCTACGCCAATTCGTATTTCCCCCTGCTCATCCTCGAGGTGGGCCCCAAGGGCCGCATGCAGTTCGCCAAGGACTTGATGCAGACGCGCCTTCCGGGAATGCCGCCGCCGGTGTGCGCGCTGCCGCTCGTGAACGGCAATCCGTGGCTGAAGGAGCGCTGCGCCGAGTACATGAGCGCGCGGCGCCAGGCGCGCACGAAGGAGATCAAGGAGCGGCTCGCGACCATCAAGGCCACGCGCTCCGCGGACAAGGTGAAGTGGGAGGACTACTTCGAGAACGGCGTGCTCGCCGCGGTCTCCGCGGAGATGAACCGCTACTCGTATACCGGGCACGGCGCCGCGGGATTGAACTGGCTCGAAGGCGTCTGGCCCGGCAACGACGCGGTGAAGACCAAGTTCCTCACCACGCTTCGAATGACGCAGGCGAAGAGCGTGTTCGCCGAGGACCTCAAGGCAATCGCCTCCGGCGTCTAGTCGCCGGGGTTTTCCACGGTGGTGCGCTTCTCGCCGGAGGGCGCAGCCAGGCGCCGCGCGACGGAAGCGGCCGACATCGGCCGCGCGAGCAGGAAGCCCTGCGCGCGCCGGCAGCCGAGGCGCTTCAACTGTTCGAGCTGCTCCTCCGTCTCCACGCCTTCGGCGACGACTTCCACGTCGAGGCTGCGCGCCATCGCGACGATCGCCGTCACGATGGCCGCGTCCTCCGGGTCCACCGTGAGGTCGCGCACGAACGACTGGTCGATCTTCACCGTGTCGATCGGGAAACGCTTGAGGTAGGCGAGCCCCGAGTAGCCGGTGCCGAAATCGTCGATGGCGATGCCCACGCCGAGCTCCGCGATCCGGTGCAGCGCCTCCTGCGCCTCGCCGCCGCCCGCGATGATCACGCTCTCGGTGATCTCCAGCTCGATGAGCGCCGGGTCGATGTGCGTCTCCTGCAACAGCTCGCGCAGCCTCGTCACGAAGGCGGGGCGCGCCAGCTGCTTTGCGGACACGTTCACCGATAGCGAATACGACTTGCCGCCCTCCTGCCAGCGCGCGGCTTCGCGGAATGCCGTGGCGAGCACCCATTCGCCGATGGGCACGATGAGCCCCGATTCCTCCGCGGCCGCGACGAACTGTCCCGGCGGCACGACGTCCGCGCCGCCGGGCGGGTGCCAGCGCAGCAGTGCCTCGAAGCCCGTCATCGAGCGGTCGCGCAGGTCGTAGAGCGGCTGGTACTGCAGCTCGAACTCGTTGTTCTCCACCGCGCGGCGCAGCGCGTTGTCGAGCGCGAGCCGTTGCTGGGCGGCGACGTTCATGTGCTGCGTGAAGAACTGGTAGTTGCCGCGCCCCATGTCCTTGGCGTGGTACATGGCCGTGTCCGCGTTGCGCATGAGCGTCTCTGCGTCCGCGCCATCGGACGGATAGAGCGCGATACCGATCGAGGTGGAGACGTGCAGATCGTTGCCGTGCAGGTGGAACGCGCTCGCGAGCACCTCGAGGATCTTGGCGGCGACCGCGGAGGCGTCGGTGGAGGTCGTGATGCCCGGCACCACGATCACGAACTCGTCGCCGCCCACGCGCGAGACGGTGTCGCCCTCGCGCACGCACACGAGGACGCGGCTCGCCACCGATTGCAGCAGCCGGTCGCCCAGCTGGTGTCCCAGCGAGTCGTTGATGGTCTTGAAGCGGTCGAGGTCGAGAAAGAGCACCGCTACTTGCGTGCCGGCGCGGTGCGCCTGGGCGATCGCCTGCTGGATGCGGTCGCGCAGCAGCACGCGATTGGGCAGGCCCGTGAGCGCGTCGTGGTGCGCCATGTGCGCGACGCGCTGCTCGGCCATCTTGCGGTCGGTGATGTTCATCGCCACGCCGATCACGCGCTGCGCACGCCCATTGGGGCCGCGATGCACCTGGGCGCGGTTGGCGATCCAGTGGACCGAGCTGTCCGGCCACACGACGCGATAGTCCACCTGGAAGTCTCCCCCGTGCTTGATCGCGTGCCGCAGCGTCGCCGAGAACAGGTCGCGATCGTCGGCGTGCATGCGATCCTGCAGCACGCGATAGTCCACGTTGCCGCTTTCGCCCGGCCGGCCGAAGAGGACGTTCAGGCCTTCCGAGTAGGTGAAGCGGTCCGTCTCCGCCTCCCAGTACCACATGCCCATCTGCGCCGCATCCATCGCGAGGCGCAGTTGCGATTCGCTCTCGCGCAGCGCCGCCTCGGCCTGCTTGCGCCGCGTGATGTCGGTGACCGTGACCATGGTGCCGATCACTTTTCCGTCGTCATAGATGGGCGACATGCTCACCGAGGCGTCCACGAGCGAGCCGTCGCGGCGCATGCGTTGCGTCTCCTCGACCCAGATGGTCTCGCCCATCTGCGCGCGCTCGCGCAGCACCCGCACGTCCTCGCGCAGGTGCGCAGGCACGATCGAGGTCTTCGTTTCGAGGACCTCGCTCTCTTTCCAGCCGAAAAGCCGTTCGGCGGCGGGGTTCCACATCCGGATGACGGTATCCAGGTCGCGCGCGACGATGCCGACAGGCGCGGCCTCGATCACCGCGCGCAGGCGCTCGTTGCTGTCGCGCGTGGTGGCTTCGAGCTTCTGGGCCACCGCGAGTTGCGCCGACAGGCCCTCGGTCGCGCGTCGCGCGAGCTCGATCGCCTCGCTGCGCGAGCGCGCCACGGCGCGGAAGATGCCGTAGAGGAGCAGCGTGATGCCCAGCCCCCCCGCAAGCACTGCCAGCGCCGGCGGTTGCAGCCACGGCAGGAGCACCGGCTCCTCGTCGTATTGCACGACCCACTGGCGGCCGGCGACCAGGACCGGCTTCTCGGTCGCGCGCTTGTGCTGCCACCACGACGCGGGCGTGTCCGCGGTCTCGTTGGCCGAAGCGAAGAAGAGCGTCGCCGACGACGGCTGGATGGTCGTGGCACCGATCACGCCAAGATCGTGGATGCGCACGCGCACGTTGCCCAGAAGCGCGTCGCTCAACGTGTCGGCGAGCATGTCGTCGACTCGCAGCACGACGTTCACGAAGCCGAGCAGGCCCGCGTGCGTGGCCGCGTGTCCGAAGACCGGCAAATAGATCACCAGGCCATAGCTCGTGCCCACCTCCTGCGCGAGGCGGTATCGCCCGGTGGCGCTGGGCTCGCCGAAATCGCGCGCGCGCTCGGCGGCGGCGCGTGAAGCGGGCCGCGACAAGACATCCAGCGCGACCACGCTCTCGTTGCCCGCGAGCGGCTCGACATAGTCGATGACCCAGTATTCCTCCCGCTCGCCCGGCGGCTGGACGCCGAACGTCGTCCCCACGGGCCCCATCGACGGATCGGCGCGCAGGGCGAGGAGGAAATGGTCGCGGTCGGCCGCGGACACGCGGCGGATGAATTCGACGGCCTGCACGCCGGGAAAGCGCTTGCCGAGCTGCAGCGCCCGCGCGTACTGGCGGAAATCCTGCCGGGTGACGTCATCCGTGTGGTACGCGAACGCCTGGAGCCCGTAGAGGATGTCGAGGTAGCGCTGGATTCGCCGCTCGAGCACCACCGTGGCCACGTTGGCGCGCGCGGCAAACTGCCCCGCCGCCTCGCGTTCGGCAATGCGCCCGGCCTGGTACCAGGCGAACAGGGTCGCGACCAGGCCGCAGGCGAGGGCGATGAGGCGGACGTTCCTGGAGCGCAGGAAGTTCTTCATGCATTCCTTGAGGTTGCGCCACGATAGAATAGCGGCTTTTCCCGATTCATCCCCCGTGTCACTGATAGTCCAGAAGTACGGCGGCACCTCCATGGGCAGTCCGGAGCGCATTCGCGAGGTCGCGAGGCGCGTGGCGCGCTTCGTGGACGAAGGCCACAAGCTCGTGGTCGTGCCCTCCGCCATGGCCGGCGAGACCAATCGCCTGCTCGCGCTCGCCAAGGACCTCAACCCCGATGCCGCGCCGCGCGAGCTCGACGTGATCGCCTCCACCGGCGAGCAGGTCTCCATCGGGCTGCTGTCGATCGCGCTGCACAAGCTGGGCGTGAAGGCGAAG
>Ga0105248_10007984_pt1 | contig 11623 bp, 10 predicted proteins | sample KBSS34metaG_FD_81524 | JGI IMG/M metagenome (GOLD analysis project Ga0105248, IMG submission 81524) | Switchgrass rhizosphere microbial communities from Kellogg Biological Station, Michigan, USA - KBS S3-4 metaG | ecosystem: Host-associated > Plants > Roots > Rhizosphere > Soil | place...
GATCGGCAACGTCGAGATAGCGACCGAGCAGCACGGCGGCCCAGAAGCGCAAGTCAGGATCGGCGTCGCGCAGCAGCGGTCGCAGGCGATCCGCCAGATGAAGCGGCGAGCGATCGATGTGGATTGCGACACGCGACGCCGGATGCCGTTTCCGGGTCAGCGCGCCGATCAGCAGTTCGCCGGCGCGCGGGTCGTTCAGGCCGCCGAGCAACGACAACGCCACCGACGCGACATCGCCATCGGTCTGTCCGATGGCACGCTCGAGCAGCTCGATCTGTCCCGGGCGCCCGAGTCGATTGAGGATCCTGAGCGCCGCCATCCTCCGCCATTTGCCTCGCGCCGTCTGATGAGCAGCGGCGTCGCGCTCGAGCGCGTCGATTCCCCACCGGTCCACGACGTACGCGGTGAGCGTATCCACCACGTCGGCGGCGCCGTCGCCGCCCGCGGCGCCGCGCATCACCATGTCACGGGAGGCCCCTTCGATGACGGGACGCGCCACGGCGATTCTGTCGGCAAGCGGAAGCCGGCGCACGCTGTCGCGACGAAGGACTTCCGTGGCGTTGGTGAGCGTGGCGCGCGCCGTTGCCCGGCGCCGCTGGACGCCGAGGACGTAGGCCGACAACAGGAGCCACACGAGAGCGGCGCCGATCGACCCGCCGAGAAGAATGAGGTCCAACATCAATGGTCGTCCGGGGACCGAACACAGCACGGCCCGCTCGAACTATCGGCCAAACGGCGGAGCGACTGTAGCGGTTTCGGCGGCGATCGGGGGCGTGGGAACCGTCAGACCGCCTCGCCCGACGACACGGCGGAGCCGACATCCTGCTTGGATCGCCCCGCGTCACGCGATCGGGCCTCGCGCGGCTTCAGCCCCAACAACCGCTTGAGCCGTTCGATCATGCCGCCGCCGTCGGCTTCAGTCCGGTCGAGCGCCTCCAGAATGTCCAGGCATTGTCCAATCGAGCCGACCGATCCGATCCCGAGCGTGCGCGCGCTGGCCGGCACCTTGCCCTCGTCGCCGCGCCATACCAGGATCGCCCGGGCAGTGGAATCGATCGCGACGTCCAGGCAATTCTCGGGACGATCGTCGACGAGCACGTCGAGCGCCAGCGCGGCGGCGATTTTCCCTCGGGATCCGTGGACCACGAACACGGACGGCGCCGTAAACCCATGCGCAACCAGCCAGCGATGACTCTGCGCCTGCGCGTTGTCGCCGCTCGATTCCGGCCGGCTGGTCAGAAAAATGACTTCCCAGCGGCGATCCTGCACCAGGCCGAAAAGACGGGCGAGCGCGCCGGGCTCGATCTCGTCAAGTGTTTCCCAGAAGTTCACACGCGAGAGCGCAGCTTTCCACAACGCCCGTTGTTGCCGCGAGGTCAGCTGTGTCGAGGGGCGCGCGTCGCTCTCCGCCGCGTCGGCGCCGTCCGGCTCGCCGGGCGTCGCGGTCGGCGAGATCGACCGGGGGAGCGTCGCAGGATCGACTGCGGGAAACAGACTTCGAGCCTCACGCGCAAGCGCGGAGTGCAAATCCGCCAGAGTGCCGTCCAGATCGAAGCCGAGTCTCAATCGCTGGTCCTTGGTCCGTAGGCCTTGATGATTGGTCTGTCCGTCGTGCTCAGGCGCCAAAGACGGCCAGGGAGCCAGAACGAAGGACCAAACCCATAATATCGGCGCGGCGCGAGCGCCCCACTACGTCGCGCGATCGACTCTCGTATCGGCTGATTTTTATTGTCCCACCTATTCGTATCAGAAATGCCACATTTCCAGCGTCCCGGGCTGATTTCCGCTCTCGCGGCGTTGACAGCCCCATGCCGCTACGCTACCGTGCGAAGGAGGTTCTGTTGAGCCTCGCTGAACCTTGCAGACATCCTCCACTACATTCGGTACGTTGCGGCGATTTGCCGCGACCGTGATCGCGATCGCGCCGCGACAGGCGACTCAGGCTGCCCTCGTCACGCTCGCCGCAAGCGCTCTTGAAGGTATCGGACTGCTCGTCCTCGCCCCGCTTCTGCAGCTCGTGGGCGTGGACGCTCAGCAGGGTCCACTCTCGCGCGTCGTCTCGGCGTTTGCGGCGGCGTTTCGCGTCGCCGGCCTCCGGGCCACGCTCGGCAACGTGCTGCTTCTCTACGTCGTCATCGCCCTGCTGCAGTCGCTTCTGCAGCGACGGCAGGCCGTCCTGAGTGCCGTGGTCCAGCACCACGTCGTGACGGCACTGCGTACTCGACTGTATCGCGCGGTGGCCGGCATGCGGTGGATCGACTTCGCGCGGACTCGATCGTCGGATTACACGCAGATGCTGACGGAGGAGGTCGATCGGGTCGGGACTGCCACGTCCTATTTGATCGACCTGCTGGTGACCGGTATCACCGCTGTCGTCTACCTCGCGCTGGCGTGTCGGGTGTCTCCCTCGATGACGGCCCTCGTCCTCACCAGTGGCGCCGCCCTCGCGCTACTCATGCGCGGCAGGATCGGCGAAGCCCACGCCGGCGGCAGCGATCTGTCGGCTTCGTGGAGCCGCCTCTACGCCGCGATATCCGAGCACCTCGGCAGCCTGAAGATTGCGAAGAGCTCCGGCGCCGTCCCCCGGCACGCGGAGATGTTCGCGAAGGCCTCAGCGGAAGTCGGCGAGATCAGCGTGGCGAACGTCCGCTCGTACTCGCAGCTACGGCAGCGCCTGTCGGTCGGGTCCGCCATCATGCTCGCCGTCGTCGTTTATGTGTCGTATGTCGTGCTGGCGATTTCGACGGCGCAGCTCCTGCTGCTGCTCTTTCTATTCGCGCGCCTGACGCCCCGGCTGGTCGGCCTTTACGAGCGCGCCCACGCGCTCGCCGCCACGTTGCCCGCGTTCACCACAGTGGCCGAGATCGAACGGCGTGCGGTGGCCGCGGCCGAACCGGCGGCCGCGACGCAGTGTCCGATCGGGTTGACCGACCGAATCGAGCTTCAGGACGTGTCCTTCGATTACGGCGCCGACGCGACGCGGCCTTCCGCCGTGCGAAGTCTGACGCTCACGCTTGCCGCCGGCGCCACGACCGCGATTGTCGGGCCGTCCGGCTCCGGCAAGACGACGCTGGCCGACTTGATCATGGGGCTGCTGGTCCCGTCAGACGGCGCTATTCTCGTCGACGGAATCCCTCTCGGTCCCGAACGCCTCGACGCGTGGCGAGAGCAGATTGGATATGTCGCGCAAGAGCCGTTCCTGCTGCACGACACCGTGCGCGCCAACCTGCTCTGGGCCAGACCCGAGGCGACGGAAGACGATCTCTGGCATGCGCTCGCGTCGGCGTCCGCCGACGTATTCGTGTCGGCCCTCCCGGACGGCCTCGACACCGTCGTCGGCGATCGTGGGGTCCTCGTGTCGGGGGGCGAACGCCAGCGATTGTCGCTCGCGCGCGCGCTGCTTCGGCGTCCCACGTTGCTGATTCTCGACGAGGCGACCAGCTCGCTCGACTCCGAGAACGAAGCGCGCATTCAACGCGCGATCGATCAGCTGCACCGGCAGGTGACCATCGTCATCATCACGCATCGGCTCTCGACGATCCGCAACGCCGATGTCATTCACGTCGTGGATGGCGGGCGCTTGATGGAGTCCGGGTCGTGGAACGAGCTTGTCGCTCTGCGATCCGGCCGTTTTCGCGCCTTGTGCCGAGCTCAGGGCATCGACGACCATTCCGTCAGGCGAGCGGCCTTCGACGGCGCCGTCGTGCCGGTGAGTCGACGGCCTGCGGCGGTCAATCAATGAACGCCACACCGCTGTCATTCACGCACGATCGTCTCGTGATCTCGGACCGCGTCGTCGCGCGTGCCGTCAGCGGAGCGACGGTATTACTCAACCTCGATAACGGACGTTCCTTCATGCTTGATGACGTTGGCGCGCGCGCATGGAGCGTGCTGATGTCGTCCGCGTCGATTCAGGACGCGTACGATTCGCTGTTGACCGAGTACCAGGTCGAACCGGACCAACTCCGAACGGATCTCGCCTCCCTCATTGTCGATTTGGAGGCGCAGGGCTTGCTGGAGATTCGCCGTGGCTAGCGCCACACGGATCGATCGCGTCGCGGCGAAGCTCGCCTCGGTGCGGCGGCTGACGTGGCGCGATCGGTGGCTCCTGTTCCAGGCTGGGTTGCTGATGCCGGTTCTCGGTCTGTCCCTCCGAGTGGTCAGTTTCCGGCGGACGTACTCACTCTTGCGACGGCTCGCTCCAACGAGCGACCACGTGCTGCCAACCGACGCGGAGACAGCGTCGGCCCGCGTGCTCCAGGTCGCCCACGTCGTCGCCATGGCATCGCGGCATACGCCGACTCCGAACAGCTGCCTTCATCGGTCTCTGGCGTTGTGGTGGCTGCTGCGGCGCCGCGGGTTCGACAGTCATTTACGCTTCGGCGCTCGCAGACAGCAGGGTGGATTCGAGGCGCATGCCTGGGTCGAGCACAATGGCGTCGTCGTCTTCGACGATCTCGTTCCCGACCGGGACTACGTCAGGCTGTCCTGGCAGCCGCTCGAACACGACGCATGAGCTATGCCTCGGTGTCAGGCCACCGGTCGATGGCCCTCGACGCCACACGAAATCAGCTGTATCGCGAGGCGCTCCAACAGGTCGTTCGTCCCGACAGCGTGGTGCTGGATCTGGGCGCCGGGACAGGCATCCACGGCCTGATCGCGGCGCGCCTCGGCGCGAAACGCGTGTACCTCGTCGAACCTGAAGACATCCTGGCCGTCGCCGAAGAAATCGTCGCCGCCAACGGTCTGCAGGAAAGGGTGCGGTGCCTTCGCGGCCGCATCGAAGACATTCAGCTTCCCGAGCCGGTCGACATCATCGTGTCCGCGGCAACGGGAAATTTCCTCCTCACCGAAGATCTCCTGCCAACGCTCTTTCACGCGCGCGATACGGCGCTCAAACCTGGCGGCCTTCTGATTCCAGGCGCGGCGACGATGGAAGCGACACCGGTGTCGGCGGCCGCGTTACATGCCAAAGAGATTGCCGGTTGGTCGACTCCTGCGGAAGGCATCGATCTGAGCGCCGCCCGCCCGTACGCCGCCAACAGCGTCTTCTATCGATGGGAAGAACTGGGCGACGTGGCGTACCTCGCGGAGCCGCGAGTTCTCCAGACGTTCGACTTCTCGCGCGACAACTATGCGAACGTGCACATCGAGTCCGTTTATGAGATCACCCAGTCGGGGATCTGTCACGGATGGGTGGGGTGGTTCAGCATGAAACTCGGCGACCGTTGGGTGTCGACCTCGCCCCGCGACGAGCCTCTGCATTGGTCGCCCGCGTTTCTCCCTCTCGATCCCCCTGTCGCGTTCGAGCAAGGTGAGCGAGTTTCGTTCACGCTCGATCGCGCGCCGTTCGGAGACTGGACCTGGAGGATTCGATCCGCGACGACCGATCAGAGGCATTCGACGCTGCTGTCGGCGCCGATGGACGCCGCGACGTTGAAGAAGGCCGTGGTCGACTACGCGCCGTCACTGAACGTCGACGGCCTGGCCCTGGCCCAGGTCCTGGCCCAATGCGACGGGTCGGTCAGCGCGGGGACTATTGCCGCGTCGTTGCGCGACCGATATCCCGAGCGTTATCACTCGGCCGCCGAGGCTCTGGCGTTCGTGCAACGAATCATCAAACGCTACGCGTAGCCAACTCCCCCTCCAGTCATGGTCGACCACTGGCAGACATTCTCCTTCGCACCGGACGTCGTCGTGCAAGTGATCAATGGCGAGGCCCTGATTCTCAAGTTGCAGGAAGAGGAAGTCTTTTCGTTGAACGAAACGGGCGCGCGAGTCGCCCAACTCATCGCCGAGGGGCGCTCGCTCGACGCGGTGATCGATACGCTGACCGCTGAATACGAGACGTCAAGACAGGACATCGAGCGCGAGGTGACCGATCTCGTGCAGACGCTGGTGTCGAAGGGGCTGGTCGTTCGCCGCGAGTCGCAAGGACGCGAATGAGCCGCGGAGACGAACGCGCGCCGATACGGCTGTCGTGGTGGTACGCGTGCCTGACCACCAACTCGGAGGAGATCGCCCGGCAGTCGACTATCGCGGACACCGTCAGGATAGGACCGCTGACGGTGTTCGGTCCCGGCGACGGTTGCGAAATCTCGAGGTTCGGACGTCAGGCCGATCCAAGCGCGGTCATCTTCGACGGTTACCTGTTCGATCGCCGGGCGATCGAAGTGGACCTCGGGTTGACCGAGCCGGTCTCGAACGCGGAATTGGTCGCTGTCGCGTACCAGAAATGGGGCGCGGACGTCTTCGACCGACTCGACGGCTGCTACCTGATCGTCATCTGGGATGCGGCCGCGCGGCGGTTGCTGGCTGGCCACGACGCGCTCGGACGCCATCCGGTGTTTTATGCGACAGAGCGGGAGGCGATCTGGTTTTCGCCGAACGTCCTCGCCCTGACTCGCAGCGGCCGTGTGTCGAAGCGACCGAATCGTCTCTCCCTTGCGCTCGCGCTGGCGGCGTGGTGGCCGGAAGCCGGACAGACCTTCTTCGAGGCCATCCATCGACTCCGCCCCGGCCACTATCTCGAAGTCAGCGGTCGACTCGCGATTTCCGAGCGCAAGTACTGGGACCCGTTGCCCGACGACGACGAATCGTGGCTGCCGGATGACGAGGCCACCGAAGGGTTCGAGCCGGCGTTGATACGGGCCGTCGCCCGATGCATGGATTTGGGCGCTCAGGGAATCATGCTGAGCGGCGGCGTCGACTCGGTGACGATTGCGGCGCTCGCCGCGGAGCATTGGACAGCGCGAAGCGCTCCTCCACTCGTGGCGGTATCCGGCCGGACCGGGCGTGCGCTGTCATACGAAGAGGTGATGCAAACGCAGGTGACCGAGGTCCTGGCGATGCCGCATGTCGTCAGCACCACACCGGAATGGACGGAGGGCCGCGACGACGTGAGTTTGTCCCTCGAGGCGACCGACCAGCTCCCGTCGCCCAGCCGTGTCTATTGGGTCGGGACATCCTCGCGGTTTTACCGGCGAACGTCGGCGCAGCGGTTGAACGTTCTCCTCACCGGAGCGGGAGGAGACAACTGGCTCGGCGTGGCGGACACGCATGCCGCGGATCTGATCCGAAACGGGCAACTCGTCCAGCTTGCGCGGTTCATGAGAGCCGACGTAGCGACCGGCGGCGCGTCTCTCCGCAGTTCCGCGCAACGGCTGTTGTGGACGAGCGGGCTTCGCCCGCTTGTGGACTCGCAGGCGTCGCGATTCGCACCTGGGCGCAAGGCCAGCTATCACCGGCGAAAATGGCGGGAACGCCTGCCCGCCTGGTTGTGCCCGGATCGAGAGCTTCGTGAAGAGCTCGTCGAGCGACTGCTGAATCGGCGCACGCCCGGGCTTACACCATCCGGCGCCGTCCCTCGCAGCTACTACCGCCATTCGCTGCGCTCAGTGCCAAATCCGTACATGCATTACGAGAATGAGACAGCCCACCACATCGAAACGTCCTGTGGTCTGCGGCTACTGAGTCCGTATCACGACCGGCAATTGGTAAGCTTCCTCAATCGGATCTCCCCGAGGGCGCTGGTGCAGGGCGATCGGTACAAGGGGCTCCTGAGGCCAATCGTGGCCAGGCGCCTTCCCCAGCTCGGTCTGGAGCGCCAGCGTAAGCATTATTCCGATGAAAGCCAACAGCGGGCGCTTTCCGACCTCCGTCAATCCCTTGCCAAAGCGTGGGGAGATGGTCGGTTCGACCGCCTGGAACGGCTGGGAGTGGTCAATTCAGGCGCCGCCACGTGTGAAATAGAGCGTCATCATGAGCAGGGGTTCAACGATCTCGTGCCGATGTTCATCGTGATGAGCGCAGAGCGGTGGCTGGGGGTCCATGCGGATGTATGAGGCCCGAAACAGCTGTGGCCCTTTGTATACAGAACCCCTTCTTCGACAGGGCGAGATACCGTGTCTCACGGTCGAGCTTTTGCTACAATCAACGCGGACACGCTCCCGCTGTTCACTTGTGAAGGAGAGCAGGTAATGGAAACGACTAATCTGAAGCCTCGCGTTACGGGTGAAAAGCGCGCGTGGCATAGCCCGAAGGTCGAAGAGCTCGGGAATCTTCGAGACTTCGTCAAGACAGGCAACGCCTTTGGCAAGTCCATTCTGACGACCGACGGCGACTCGATGGCCGGAAACGAATCGATGGCGAAATAGACCGGACGTTCTTCCTACAGTGGAGCTTTGGACCGAGCCCGTCGTCGAATGGCGATCTGGTACTGATTCGACGTCACACCACGCACGGCTGTTGACCGAGGGCGAATTGCTCGCCAGCTGGCCGCCGGCGCCGTTTGAAGAGACGGCGACCGACTGCTTCAGGCTCGGCGAGGAGTACTGGGTCTGGCAGCCTGGCATCGGTGGCATTCGGTTCTTCGAGGATCGGCCCAAACTCGTCGCCTTTCCCTCAGCTCAAGTCGATCCCGAGTGGTTTGAATATCTCGTCACGCGGAGCTGGCTGCCCGCGGTCTATCAAATCTGGGGTCGCCAGGTTCTTCACGCCAGCGCGGTCGCGCGTTCCGCTGACCGCAGCGCGATAGCCTTCGCCGGACCCAGTTGCGCAGGCAAGTCCACCCTGGCCTACGGTCTGGGCCAACGACGGGGGTGGAGCCTCGTGTCGGACGACACGCTGGCGTTTTCGTCCGGGGTGGTGGCGGGAGCCGTCGAAATCAGCGTGCACCGGCTGCGGAACGATGCGCGCCTGAGGCCGGCAAGCGCCGAGTATTTCGGCAGGACCGCACACCCCGCTGAATCGTTCGACTGGCTGGCGCCTCCACCTCGGCTGGCGGCCGTCTATTTTCTCGACGGCGATCCCGACCTGCCGTGTCCAGCGCGCATCACGACGTTGAAAGCGGGCGAAAGCTACGCCTTGCTGCTGGAGCAGGCACACGCCGTCACGCTGAAGCTCGCCAAACACAACCGGCAGCTGATGCGGGACTATCTCGAGCTCGCAGCCACCATCCCGGTCTTCCGGCTGGAATACCGGCGATCGTTCGAGGCGTTCGAAGACGTTGTCGATGCGCTCGAAAATCACCTGCGTTCGGCGCCGACGTCATTCGCCCCGGTCGAGATCGCCAACGTCCTGGCCTGACGCTTCGGCGCCGATGCCTCACGGCCCGCGCGCCCACACCTGTGGCGTGCTCGCGATCGTCAAACAGAAACTGAAAAAGAAGACGGCGGCTCGGGATCAGCGGGTCAGAGCGTAGGCACTGCTCCAGCGCGCGAACCAGGCGGGAGTGCTCGTGTGCAGGAAGGAATAGCTCGGCGACGGCGCGTCAAACGGCCGCCGGCGCGAACCTCGGCGCCGGCGCGCGGTGGCGCCAGTAGACGGCGGCCACGGCGGCAAACAAGAACAGCATCGCGAAGCGATCGAAATTCTCGAACACGTCGTCGAGGATCGGGACGTGGGACCACAGCGCTCCAAACCGCCGCCACGCGCCCGGGACATCGATCATGAGAGCAGCCTGCAGCGTCCAGAACACCATCCGCCGATCTTTGAGCGACGCGTCATCCTCCTCGAGGAGCAGCACCGCGGCGATCGGGAGCAGCACGACGAAGCCGTAGGTGAGATGGTAGAACGTCAGCAGCGACCAGATCCCCGCCAGGCCGGGCGCCATATACATCACGCGCGACGGACTGTTGGTCTGCCGGAACCCTTCAACGCAAATCATGGCAAGAAGCGGCAGCACGATCGCCGCGGTCGCCAGCTCGATGCCAGCGCCACGTGCGATTTGGGCGAAGAGCGGACGCAGTTGCGCAATGCCTTGCATCGCGATCTCGCCGTTGAAGTAGAGGCGAAGGATCTGCGCGTACCGAATCGCGACGTTCAGCGGATTGGCGGAGGCTCTCAGACAAAAGAGCCCGGTCCCCGCCGCGACCAGCAAGATGGCGATCGCGGCGCTCTGCCATCGGCGTCTGAATACGGTCCACAGCAGGAACGGGAGCGCGATCTGCGGTTTCATGAGCGACAGCCCAAGACAGACGCCGCTCCACGCCGGGCGCGTGTCGGCCAGCACCACCGCGGCCAGACCGAAGACGAGCGTCAGCAGGCTGAATTGCAGAAGCGTTCTCGTCCCGCTCCAGCAGAGAAACAGCAGGGTGAGGTACAGGGCGTCGGCGAGAGAGACGCGCGGACGAACGAACCGCGCGGCGAGGTATCCGGCGAGCGCCGCCATGCCGATGTTGAGCGCCGCCCACACAGGCACGGCGAACGACTGCGGCAGGAGGCTGAGCGGAGAGAGCGCGACGATGGCGTGCGGCGGATAGTCGGTGCCCGAAGACGCCGACGCGTACAGATCCTTTCCCGCGAACAGCCACTGCCCCGTCCACAGTCGGATCGTCTGAAGGTCCGCCCAGCGGTTGGGATGCGTCGCCAATGCGACGCCGGCCGACATGTTCAGCGCGGCCGGCACGAGCCAGAGCGTCGGGCTGTTCAGCGCGACAACCTGACGAGAGGACGGGATCATCGCGCCGTCGTGCTGACCTTTCTCGACGTGTGCAGCGCGATCGCCAGCAGCACGACGAACAGCGCGGCGTTGCCGGGCATCTGCAGGCTGAATTCCACCAGCGACTGCAGGGCGATCGCCACGAGTCCTCCGACGGCGCCGACGCGAAGCCAGTACACCTCAGGATCGTCTGATGACTGAAACCGGCGGACGATCCCGCGGACGAGCGCCGCCATCGCAATCACGATCGGAATCGCGAGCAGCAGGCCGCCTTCAGCCAGGAGCTGAAGATATTCGTTATGCGCTTCCTGAAAATGCATGTTCCGATTCGCCGTCTGGTAGACCAGCGTGGCGGCGCCAAACGTATTCAGGCCCGTACCCGTGATCGGAAAGTCTCGGAAGACGGTCATCGCATCGCGCCAGATCGCCAGCCGGAACGCCAGCGTTTCCGAACCTTCGGCGAGACGGGTCAGCGTCGCGTTCGTACCCGCCCAGACCGCGCCGCCGAGCAGGAGGAGGACGAGCACCGACGTGATCGCGACGCGGAGGCGCCGGGATGCGTGTCCCGCCGTCGCGACAACGCCGATGAGCGGCACCGTCACCAGCAGCGAGCCGATCCCCGATCGCGACAGCGTCATGAACGCGGCAGCGGTCATCAGGAGCGCGCTGAAACCGAGCAGCAGGAACTGCCCGCCTTCGCGCGTCGAGAACCACAGCATCTGGCTCCGGGCGTCTGCGCGGACGTACCGGGCGGAGGATGCCAGGACGCCACCCATGACTCCCAGCGTCAGCGGAATGACCATCGCCATCCAGCCGGCGAAATGGTTCTTGTTCACGAAGGGACCGAACGGGGTGACGAGGTTATAGCGCGGCCGCCAAAAGCCATAGATCTTCATGCCGCCCCAGACGTCGGCGCCGAGCGTAGCCTTCTGGACGATGCCGACGACGGCAAGCACAACCCCGAGGACAACGAGCGCCTTGCCAATCTGAATGGCTGAATAGCGCGAGAACGCCTTGAGCAGGCCGAGAAAGAAGACGACAAGCGCCGCGAGCATGAACAGGCTTCGGCCTGTCGCCGCCGGGTAGATCGACAGCGGCCGCCACACGGCCGCCGCCGTCAAGTCGGTCGCGCGCGCGAACGGATCGGTCGCAGGGCTGACCGCCGCCAACGCGACCGGCGGA
>Ga0105248_10007985_pt1 | contig 11622 bp, 7 predicted proteins | sample KBSS34metaG_FD_81524 | JGI IMG/M metagenome (GOLD analysis project Ga0105248, IMG submission 81524) | Switchgrass rhizosphere microbial communities from Kellogg Biological Station, Michigan, USA - KBS S3-4 metaG | ecosystem: Host-associated > Plants > Roots > Rhizosphere > Soil | place...
CCGGCGGGCCGATCGGCGCCAGGCTCTATGCGCGGCCGCACGCTGCGGCCGCCGGGCTGGTCTATCTGCATGGCGGCGGCTGGGTGGCCGGAGGGCTGGACACCCACGACGCCCTCTGCCGGCGGCTGGCCGCGAGCTCCGGCGTCAAGCTGCTGGCGGTCGACTATCGGCTGGCGCCGGAGCATCCCTTTCCCGCCGCGCTCGAGGACGCCCTGGCGGCCCTGCGCTGGACGGCGGATCACGCCACCGAGCTTGGCCTCGACGGCCGGCGGCTGGCGATCGGCGGCGACAGCGTCGGCGGCGGCCTCGCCGCCGTCGTCGCGCAGGATCCCGCCGCGCCGGCGCTGGCCCTGCAGCTGCTGCTCTGCCCGATCCTCGACCTGGCCAACGAAACCCCGTCGCGGCGCGCCTATGGGCAGGGCTATTTTCTCGAGCGGGAGACCCTTATCGAGGATCTGCGGGACTATTGCGGCGAGGCGCCGGACCTGCACGATCCGCGGCTGTCGCCGCTGCTGGCGAAGGATCTGTCCGGGCGGCCGCGGGCGCTGATCCATCTGGCCGAATACGATCCGTTCCGCGACGAGGCCAAGGCCTACGGCCGCCGGCTCGCCCAGGCCGGCGTCGCCGCCGACGTCACCTGTTGGCCAGGCATGATCCACTACTTCTACTGCCTGCCGCGGGTCATCGCCGGCGCAGGCGAGGCGCTCGACACGATCGGCGCGGAGATCGCCGAGGCGCTCGCCTGAGGCGGCGCTCAGAGGCCCATGGCGCCGTCGCACAGCCGCGCGAACAGGGCCGCGTCGAGCGGCACATAGGCCTGGGCGGCGGCGTCTTCGAAGAACAGCGGGTCGCGGCTGCGGCTCGGATCGAACCCCTCGTCCGCCAGCCGATGGCTGGCCTTCTTGAAGGTCTCGGTCATGGCCAGCGCCGGCGCCAGGCGCAGGAACAGCGGCCGGGCGTAGGCGGGCAGCGCCGCGGCGAGCCGCGCCCGCAGCTCCACGAGCTCGAAGCCGGGCTCGGCGACGATCGTCGCCATCCCTGCCCGCCCTTCGGTCCCGGGAACCTTGACGCCATAGACGGCCGACGCCGCCACCCCCGGGCAGGCGTCTATCGCCGCAGCGACCTCGTTCGCGCTGACGTTCTCGCCCTTCCAGCGGAAGGTCTCGCCGACGCGGTCGACGAAGTAGAAGAAGCCGCGTTCGTCGACGCACATCAGGTCGCCGGTCCGCAGCCAGGCGTCACCGGGTTCGAAGACGTCGCGCAGCACCTTCTTCTCGCTGTCGGCGGCGCTGACATAGCCCTCGAAGCCGTGCGCCGGATCGCCCCCCGCGCCGGCGATCCGGCCGATCGCCTCGCCGGTCTCGCCGCGGGCGCAGCGAACGCAGCGGCCTTCGGCGTCGCGGGCCGGCGCGCCGGTCTCCGGGTCGTAGACCACCAGGGCGGTGGGGAAGCGGTGGGCCATGAAGCCGGGGACCCGCCCGATCGAGCCCGGCTCTCCCTCGACGTTGAACAGCGAGAAATTGCCTTCGGTCGCGGCGTAGAACTCGACGATGCGCGGCACGGCGAAACGCGTCTGGAACGCGGTCCAGACGGCCCGGCTCAGTCCGTTGCCGCAGGCGATCCGCAGGCGGTGGCGCCGCTCCTTGGCGTGCGGCGGAGCCTTGACGAGATAGCGGCAGAGTTCACCGATGTACTGAAACAGGGTGCAGTCCCAGTCGGTGACCTCGTCCCAGAAGCGGCTGACGGAGAACTTGCGCGCGATCACCGCCGATCCGCCGCTCACCAGCACCGCCCCGGTCGCCGCCACCCCGCCGACGCTGTGGTGCATCGGCAGGCAGTCGTAGAGCCGGTCCTCCGGGCGGATGTCCAGCATGCCGGCGAACCAACAGCTCCAGCTCATGATCCGGTGGTGGCTGACGCGCGCGGCCTTCGGCAGGCCGGTGGTGCCAGAGGTGTAGATCAAGAGGGCGCCGTCGCGCACGCCGACGTCGCGCCGTTCCTCGGCGGTGAGCGGCGCGTCCGGCAGGGCCGCGAGCACCGGTTCGAGGCGCCGGCCCTCGCCCGGCCCCAGCAGCCAGGTCTCCGGCGGCGCGGCCAGGCGGGCGGCCGCCTCGCCGGCGGCCTGCGCGAACTCGTCGGTGACGAGCAGCCGGCTTGGCGAGGCCGCCGCCAGGCAGTGCGCCAGGGCCTCGCCGCGCAGGCTGGGGTTGATCAGGGCGACCACCACGCCGACGCTCGAAAGCCCCAGCCAGGCCGCCATATAGCCTGGATGGTTGTGCGCCATCAGCGCCACCGGCTCGCCCTTGCGCAGGCCTTGCGCCAGCGCCCACCGAGCGTAGCGGCGCAGCTGGGCGGCGAGATCACCGTAGGTCAGCTGCTCCGCGTCGGCGAGCAGGGCCGGCGCCTCCGGCCGGACGAGCGCCTGCTCCTCGACGACCTGCGACAGCACGCGATCCGGCGCGCGGGCGATCCGGCCGGTCAGCTCCAAGGCGCGCAGCCAGGCTTTGTTGGCGCTTTCGCCGGGCGCGACCGCCGCGGCCTGGGAGTTCGGAAGTGCGCCCATATCACATCCTTTGGTGAGGTTGGCGCCTTGCGGGCGGCCTAAGCTCGCCTCCGGCTCAAGCGTTCCTGATCGGGTTTCCGCGGCCGCGCGACCTCTTTTGGCAAGGAGGCGCGCCGCGCCCGGGCCGGGACGCCGCACAGGGAGTAGGCGCATGCGCCCCGAGACCATCGCGATCCACAGCGGCTTCCAGGACGACCCCGCGACCAAGGCGGTGGCGGTCCCGATCTACCAGACCGCGTCCTACGCCTTCGACAGCGCCGCCCACGGCGCCGCCCTGTTCGACCTGGAGGAGGAAGGCTACCGCTATTCGCGGATCAGCAATCCGACGCTGGCGGTGCTCGAGAAGCGGATCGCCGAACTCGAGGGCGGCACGGCGGCGCTCGCCGTCGCGTCCGGCCAGGCGGCGATCTACTACGCCTTCGTCACGGCGGGAGATGCCGGCGGCAACATCGTCTCGGTCCCGCAGCTCTATGGCGCCACCCACACCCTGCTCGCCAGCATCCTGCCGCGCCAGGGGATCGAGGGGCGTTTCGCCCGCAGCGACCGGCCCTCCGACATCGCGCCGCTGATCGACGAGAACACCCGCGCGGTCTTCTGCGAGAGCATCGGCAATCCCGCCGGCAACATCTGCGACATCGAGGCGCTCGCGACCGTGGCGCACGCCGCCGGCGTACCGCTGATCGTCGACAACACGGTGGCGACGCCGATCCTGCTGAAGCCGTTCGACTACGGCGCCGACGTGGTGGTCCACTCGCTCACCAAATACCTCGGCGGCCACGGAACCACCTTGGGCGGGGCGATCGTCGACGGCGGGACCTTCCCCTGGGCGCGCCACGCCCGCCGCTTCCCCCTGTTCAACGAACCGGACAAATCCTACCACGGCCTAGTCTACGCCGAGCGCTACGAGCACGAGGCCTTCGTGGCGCGCTGCCGCAGCGTCTACCAGCGCACCACCGGCGCGGTGCTGTCGCCGTTCAACGCCTTCCTGCTGCTGCAGGGGATCGAAACCGTCGCGCTTCGGGTCGAGCGGCATGTCGAGAACGGACGCCGGGTCGCCGACTTCCTGCGCGCCGACACCCGGGTCGAGTGGGTCAGCTACGCCGGGTTCGAGGAAAGCCCCTACTTCGCGCTGGCGCAGAAGTATCTCGCCGGGCGGCCGCCGGCGCTGCTGACCTTCGGGGTGCGGGGCGGCTACGACTGCGGCACCGCCTTCTACGACCGGCTGAAGCTGATCAAGCGGCTGGTCAACATCGGCGACGCCAAGTCGCTGGCCTGTCATCCTGCCTCCACCACACACCGGCAGATGTCGGCGGCGGACCAGGCCCGCGCCGGCGTCACCCCGGAAACCATCCGCCTGAGCGTCGGCATCGAGCACATCGACGACATCCTCGAGGACCTCGACCAGGCGCTGGACATGCGGCGGCCGCGCGAGCGCGAGGAGGAGGTCAGCCCGCCGCCGGCCGCCAAGGCTGCGATGCGGCGTCCGGCGTCGGCGGTCGCCGACCGGCCGGGCCGCAGCTTCGCCGCCAAGCCGACGCTCACCATCGCGCTGGTGAACAACATGCCCGACGCCGCGCTGCTGGCGACCGAACGGCAGTTCTCCACCCTGCTGGCCGAGGCGGCCGGCGACGTCTGCGAGGTGAACCTGGCGCTCTACGCCCTGCCCGGCATCCCGCGTGGCGAGCTGGGCCGCGCCACGCTGCGCGAGCGCTACGCCTGGACCGACCGGCTGGAAAAGCTCGGCGCCGACGCCGTGATCGTCACCGGCTGCGAGCCGCGCGCCCAGCGCCTGCCCGACGAGCCCTACTGGCGCGATTTCGTCCGGCTGATCGACTGGGCGCGGACCAACACCCGCTCGGCGGTCTTCTCCTGCCTGGCGGCGCATGCCGCGGTGCTGCACCTGGATGGCGTCGAGCGGCGCCGTTCGAGCGCCAAAGTGTCGGGGATCTTCGCCTCCGAGCGGATCGCCGACAGCCCGCTGACCGCCGGAATCTCGGGGCCGGTGTTCACCCCGCACTCGCGGCACTACGGCCTGTCGGCCGACGATCTGGTGAGCAAGGGCTATCAGATCCTGACCCGCTCGGCCCAGGCCGGGGTCGACATGTTCCTGCGCGAGGGGCCGAGCCTGTTCTGGTTCCTGCAGGGCCATCCGGAGTATGACGCCGACAGCCTGATGCGCGAGTACCGCCGCGACCTTGGCCGGTTCCTGCGCGGCGAGCAGGCCGCCTCTCCCCCCTGTCCGCAGGCCTATTTCGATCCGAAGATCGAGCACGCCTTCCACGTGCTGTCGCTCGCCGCCCGGCGCGGCCGGGTGACCGAGGTCCTCAAGTCCTGCGACGAGATCACCGAGGGGTTCAAGCCGGCGCTCGCCTGGCGGCCACAGGCGGTGCAACTGTACCGCAACTGGCTGGAGCTGGTCGCCGCCGCCAGCGAACAGGCGCCGCAGCGTCCGGCCGCGCCGGACCCGGCGCAGGTGCAGCTCGAGCACCTGCGGGGCGCGGCGGAATAGGCCTGGGGACGCTGGCCTAGGCGGTCGCGCGCACGCCCAGGCGCGCACGCCGCGGAAAGCGCGATCCGTCCCTGTCCTTTGATGAGAAGCGTGGGCGAGCGGCAATCTACCCTGCCGCCAGTCGGGCCGACGCCGCCCGTCGCCCCCCGCCACGCCCTGGAGGCGCTCCCACATGACAGCTCTCGTAACCGGCGGCGCCGGCTATATCGGAAGTCACATGGCGCTGGCGCTGCTGGAGCGTCACGAGGAGGTCGTCGTCCTCGACAACCTCTCGACCGGCGTGCGCGAACTAGTGCCGGCGGGGGCCCGCTTCGTCCACGGCAACGTCGGCAACCGCAGCCTGGTCTCCAAGCTGATCGCCGAGCACGACATCAACTGCGTCTTCCATTTCGCCGGCTCGTCCGTCGTTCCCGACTCGGTCGCCGATCCGCTGCGCTACTACGCCAACAACACCGCCAATTCGCGCAACCTGATCGAAGCCTGCGTCGAGAGCCGGCTGAACCACTTCATCTTTTCGTCGACCGCGGCGGTGTACGGCGACACCGAGTCCGCGAGCATCGACGAGACGGCGATGAAGTCGCCGATCAATCCCTACGGCCGCTCGAAGCTGATGATCGAGTGGGTGCTGCAGGACACCGCCCAGGCCAGCGACCTGCGCTATGTCGCGCTCAGGTATTTCAACGTCGCCGGGGCGGACCCTCTGGGCCGGACGGGCCAGTCCACGCCGCGGGCCACTCATCTGATCAAGCGGGCCTGCCAGACCGCGCTCGGCCGCCTGCCCTACCTCGGAATCTTCGGCGTCGATTTCCCGACCCCCGACGGCACCGGCGTGCGCGACTACATCCACGTCAGCGACCTGGTGGCGGCCCACGCGCTGGCGCTGGACCACCTGCGCGGCGTCGGCGAATCCGGCGCTTTCAACTGCGGCTACGGCCACGGCTTCTCGGTGCGCGAAGTCATCGACGCGGTCGAGCGCGCCTGCGGACGCAAGCTACCGGTCAAGGAGTTGCCGCGGCGGCCCGGCGATCCGCCAGCGGTCGTCGCCGACTCGGCGAAGCTGAAACGGCGGCTCGGCTGGCGACCGCGCTACGACGCGCTCGACATGATCGTGCGCGACGCCCTGGCCTGGGAAGGTCGCGTCGGCCAGGCCGAGATGGGAAATTCGACCCTCGGGCAGCGCCGCCGCCGAGGCTTCCCGCAGGGGGTGGCCGACCAGGATCGCACCGCCTCGCCGATGGTCTCGACGTCGACTCCTTAACACTTTTAGTTGTAAATTTATCTAGTCGCCACCTATCGTGGAACTCCACCTGGGGAGGCGACCATGGCCTATGTCTTCGGCGACACGTCCGGCGATCTGACGGATCACACCCAAGCCGGCGGTCAGACGATCGAGCTATTTGGACCCGACGACCTCGTCGGGGATGCGGCGGGTCTGCTCGATCACAGCCGCGGCGGCGACGACATCCTCACGCGGTCCTTTTTTACAGACGGAACGGTGATCGGCGATGTCCTGACCATGGCGGATCACGCCGTCGGCGGAAACGACACCGTGGTCTCCGACAGCGGCAAGGCAGGGGCTGCCTACGCCGTCGGCGACGCGCTCAACATGAGCGACCACGCCTCCGGCGGCGACGACGACCTGTCCGTCAGCGCGCCATTTCAGGCCGGCGCATGGGGCGATGCTCAGCAGATGGCCGGCCACGCCCACGGTGGCGGCGACGTCCTGAGCGGCGGCTCGCAGGGCTCTCTTACGCTTTACGGCGACGCCGGGACGATGAGCGACCACACCGTCGGCGGGAACGACAGCCTGTCCGGCTCGGCGGCGACGGCCTATTTCTACGGCGACGCCCGAACCCTGAGCGGCCATGCTCGGGGCGGCGATGACAGGCTGAGCGGCGCGGGCGGGTCCTCGCACAGTGAGCTCTATGGCGACGGGCTCGAACTGCTCGACCAGACGAAGGGCGGAAACGATACGCTCGTCAGCGCCAATGGCGTCGACGACATCATGTACGGCGACGCCAAGACCGTCGCCAGCGGCGCCCAGACAGGCGCCGACACCTTCGTCTTCTCGCCCGGGAATGCGAAGGACCAGATCATGGACTTCGAGTCCGGCAAGGATCACATCCAGCTGCAGGGCTACGCCTTGTCGAGCTTCGAAGATCTGGCGAGCCATTTCCAGGACACCGATCAGGGCATGCTGATCGCATTCGACGCGGCGAACAACATCCTGGTCGCCGGGGTCCACCAGCTCAGCGCAAGCGACTTCCTGTTGAGCTGACGCGGGCCGCCGCCGCGCTCGTCCCGGTCGAAAATCGAGCCGCGGCCTTCGGTGATCAGAAGATAGAGCACCCGCGGACGAACCGCGGGATCCTGACGCTCGATCGATCGCGTCGGGCTCGGACGAGCTGCGCCGAGTCCTTCCTTTCGAGCGCTCGGCGCGCTGCCGGCCCTTTCAGGGACGGAAGACCAGATGGAAACGCAGGCGCTCCCCAGACCCCTCACGGAGCCGGCCACGGCTCCCGAGCCAGCCTGCACGGGCCGGCGGATCTCCGTGTTCGGGACCGGATACGTCGGCGTGGTCTCCTGCGGATGCCTGGCCGGCCTGGGGCACGAGATCGTCGGCGTGGACATCTCCGCCGAGAAGGTCGCCATGCTCGCGGGCGGCCATTCGCCGATCGTCGAGGACGGTATCGACGGACTGGTCGCCGATGCGGTGCGACTGGGACGTCTGAAGGCGACGACCGATGTCGCCGCCGCGGTGGCGGAAACAGATGTCTCGTTCATCTGCGTCGGCACGCCCAGCGCATCGGACGGCTCGGTCTCGCTCGATGCGGTGGAGAACGTCCTGGAGCACATCGGCGCAGCGCTGCGCCAGAAGCCGGGACGGCATACGGTCGTCATGCGCTCGACGGTGCCGCCGGGGACGGCGGAGGAACGCGCCATACCCCTGCTCGAGGCGGCGAGCGGGCGTCGGATCGGCGCGGACCTGGACTACTATTCGAACCCGGAGTTTCTGCGTGAAGGCTCCTCCATCAGCGATTTCAACACCCCGCCGTTCACCGTGATCGGCGCTGCGGCCGGCGATGACGCCGCACTGCTGCGCAGTCTCTACGCGCCGCTGTCGGCCCCCGTGCACGTCGTGCCCTATCGCGTGGCCGAGAGCGTGAAGCATATCTCCAACGTCTTCCACGCGCTCAAGCTGGCCTTCGCCAACGAGGCGGGCGCCATCCTGCGCGCCTATGACGTCGACGCCCGCGAGGCCTTCCGCCTGTTCTGCGAGGACCGCACGCTCAACATCTCGCCCGCCTATCTGCGGCCCGGGTTCGCATTCGGCGGCTCCTGCCTGCCCAAGGACGTCCGCAGTTTCCTGGCGCTGGCGGACGACCGACACCTGGCCGCGCCCCTGCTCCGGCATCTGCTGCCGTCCAACGCGGCGATCATCGAGCGGACCTATGCGGCCATCGCGCGCCATGGCCGCCAGCCGGTCGCCCTGTTCGGCCTGGCCTTCAAGGCCGGCACCGACGACCTGCGCGAGTCGCCGTTCGTGGCCCTGGCCGAGAAGCTGATCGGCAAGGGCTTCGATCTGCGCATCTACGACAAATATGTCCAGCTGGCCCGGCTGACCGGCGCCAACCGCGCCTATATCGACCGCGAAATCCCCCACCTGGAGCGGCTCCTGGTCGGCAGCCCGCAGGCCGCCCTCGCCGACGTCAAGGTGGCGGTCGTCGGCCACGTCGCGCCGGAAGACCGGCCGGCGCTGCTCGAAGGCCTGGCTTCCCATAAGGTCATCGATCTGGCGGGGATGGACGACCTGCTGAAAGTCCCTGGGGTCAGCTACGAAGGCCTGTGCTGGTAAGCTTGCCTCTAGTGCTGGATCTGAAGTTCGCCTGCACATGGATCGAGCGCCGCAGCGAACTTCAGATCCGTAAAGCACACTAGAAACATACACTTGCTAGTGTCCTTATCGATGCCGAAGTTCGTCCGAGTCCGCCACAGGCGCTTGCGAACTTCGGAATCGGGACACTAGGCCTGGGCCAGCTCGGCCAGGCGCGCCCGGTCGACCTGGATGACCCGGTTGAAGCGGAAGGTGGCGCCTCCCTCGAGCCGTAGGGTCTTGAGGCTGCGGTTGACATGCACCGTGCTCAGCCCGAGTGCGTCGGCGAGATGTTCCTGCGTCAGCGGCAGGTGGAAGCCGCGCTCGTCGACCATGCCGATCTGGTCGAGCCGATCATGCAGCTCCAGCAGGAGGTCCGCGAGGCGCTGCAGCGCCGAGCGGCGGCCCAGCCGGACCAGGTCCGCGTAGCGGCGCTCCCTGGCGAGGTCGGCGGCGTTGTCCATCGCCTTGGCGATCTGCGCGCGGTCGGCGTCCCGCGCCCGGGTCAAGGTCCGGGCGACGTCGATGCACTCGACGCTGGTCAAGGCCACCACGCAGCGCAGCTTGGCGAGGGCCGCCGGGTGCAGCAGCACCGGATCGCCCGGCAGGCCAAACGAGAAGATCTGCCGGCGTCCGTCCGGCAGCACGCGCATCTCGCAGACCCAGCCCTTGAGGATCCATTTCAGGCGCGGCGTCGGGGCGATCGAACTGATCACGGCGGCCGCGGGATAGCGCTCGATGGGACGCAGCAGCTCGCTGAAGGATTCCGCCACCGACGGCGTCAAGCCGGCGCTGCGGATCAGCCCCTCCGTCGCCGGATGCGTTGGTGAATTGAAACCCCCGCTCGCCTCCGACATCCCTCTCTTCCAATTCTGGCGTTGCTTAAAGCGGCGACAGACTGCATTGAGAAAGAGCAGTTTTGCGGGGCGACCTTCACTAACATTCGCCACTTTGAAGGTGGGAATGAACACAGACGCCTGGATATTTCACCAAGACAGCAAATAACGGTGGCGGCCCTATAGAACGAGCCGCCGCCATTAGGCCTCGACTAATCGCGGGAGGTCCCGGTCCGGCGCTCGCATCCGACCTGGTCGCTGTCGGACCGGTAGCAGGCCAAGGCCGCCAGCCGGTGACGCTGATGCAGGGTGACCATGCCGCGACCGACCGTCAGCAACCCCTCGCGGCGGAGCTGCTGCAGGGTGCGATTGATGTGCACCACGCTCAGCCCGAGGCAGTCGGCGAACACCTCCTGCGTCAGCGGAATGCGGAAGGCGCCCGCCTTGACGAGGCCGATCACCTCGAGCCGGTCGTGAAGCTCCAGCAGCAGGTTGAGCACCCGCTCCTTGGCGGTCAGCCGGCCGATCCGCACGATCTGGTCGAATAGCCGCTCCTCGCCTTGACGGATGGCGTCGGCGATCGAAGCGGACGTCCGCTCTCCGCTCGCCAAGGCTGCGGCGTCGGCGATTTCGACATTGGTCAAGGCCACCAGGCCGCGGCTGCCGACGTCGGATGCGCCACTGACGCTCGCCACGTCCCCGGGCAGCAGAAAGGCGAAGATCTGTCGCCGGCCGTCCGGCAGGATGCGCGTCTCGGCGATCCATCCGGAGACCACCACGATCTGGCGTTTCCGGCTCTCAGGATCGGCGGAGATCGAGGCGCCGACCGGGACACGCTCGACGGTTCGCCAGAAGTTCTGCACACGTCCGACATCGACCTCTCGGACATTCGTCCCCCCGTCGAAGGCGGATCTCCTCTCGCGCGCAACCGCGCCCACATCGCTCATCATAGGCATTAACAACCCCTCCCAAACCAATACATCGAGGTCTGCCGACCATCCCTACGAATACGCGGACTTGGCGACGAACCCCGGGTCCCTGACAACAGCCCTAATGTAAAATTGAGGTTGTCATAGGATCGAACGCTCACGAATTCACCAAGGCGTGAGACTATTTACCCACAATTGTCTTCCGTCATTTTGCCTCGCGCTATCCGTGCACTTTCGTTGGATCGGGGGATATCAAGGGATAAGAGCGCCGACGGTCGCCTGGAAATCTTCGTTGAGATGTCAGGCGTGTTCGCATCCGATGTTCCTCGCGACTGCTGCCCGGTCGCTGGCCCGTCGCGCGGATCCCTCGCGCCGAATCTGTGCCGCCGCCCCTCGGCGTCAGCAACATTTCAAGCCGCCTGGCGGCCGAGATCTGGCAGTCAGCGGCGCGGGAGCCCCACGCGCATCTGCGCCCGCCCGCCTGCGTAGTTCTACGGAGGGTAGAAGTACGGGGGCATTCGCCCGGAATTTCGCCGACCCATCAATTGATAGATGTTGGCTTCAACAGGCGCTGGTCACGCGCCGCCCAGTTGAAACGCCAGTCGGGAAAATAATCATGTCGCGCTCGTCCTCCTCCTCGAAGATCTTCGCCCTGACGGCGGCCGCCCTGCTGGCCGGCGTCGCCGCCCCGGCCCTCGCCGCCGACAACGCCACGGCGACCGCCTCGGCCAACATCATCACCCCGATCGCCGTCACCTCCGACCAGAACCTGGTGTTCGGCAACCTGCTGGCCGGCTCCGGCGGCACGGTCACCGTCTCGCCGCTCGACGCCCGCGCCAAGACCGGCGGCGTCACCCTGTTGTCGGGCACCGCCCCGAAGGCCGCCCACTTCCACGTCACCGCCGACACCA
>Ga0105248_10007988_pt1 | contig 11620 bp, 7 predicted proteins | sample KBSS34metaG_FD_81524 | JGI IMG/M metagenome (GOLD analysis project Ga0105248, IMG submission 81524) | Switchgrass rhizosphere microbial communities from Kellogg Biological Station, Michigan, USA - KBS S3-4 metaG | ecosystem: Host-associated > Plants > Roots > Rhizosphere > Soil | place...
TGGGGTTGGCGGGAGTCGGGCAGCCGAGCGAGTTGGTGAGGGTGATGTCATCGGGCAGGTTGTCGCCCGGGACGGGTATGGGGGTGCCGTTGTCGGTGCTGCTGACTCCGTAGGTAATGCTGGTGATCGGCGACGGGACGAAGTTCGCTGCGCCGGGAATACCGGTTCCGGCCACGCTGGGCGGCAGGGTGGACATTTTGACCGTCGGGTCGGACTTGAACCACCGGATACCTTTGTTGCCGGGCAATGCGCCGACCAGCGTGACAGAGGTGAGCGGCTCGGGAACACGGGCTACAACGATGAAGGTCGAGTTGGGGTGGGTGGTGCGTGCGGTTCCGGAATAGGTGCCGGGGCCGGAGAAGCTTGTGAGCAGGTTCTGCGGGCAGGTGACGTTCTGAAGTCCCGAGGCGGGGTCGAAGGTGCAGGGGCCGCCGGGCCAGTTCTCTTTGGCCATGAGAAAACCTACGCCCTGATGGAAGGTGGGGCCGCCGAGGGTTGGGATGTCAGGCAGGGTGAAGGCAGGTCCGTCGAAGGTGTCGCGGAAGACTTCGTTGCGCTGGGTGGAGACGGGGCACTGCGCACCGGTAGCGGTGGCGCCTGTGCCGACTTTGCACTCCAGGGTATAGAGCTTGCAGGCAGGCTGGCCGTTGGGCAGCGCCTCGCCGGAGTGGATGATGCACTGCGAGGTGGCGAAAGAGGTCTGGGGCACCATGACGGACTGGAAGGTGGCGGGATCGATCGGCGAATCCGAAACCTGTGGAATCGTACCGTCGATGATGTTCAGCGTTCCGGCTCCCTGCGCTTCAGTCAGGTCGAGATCGAAACCGATGAGTTGGTCGCCGGTAGTGTTGAACTCGAAGCCCTGGGAGAGCTGATCCGTAGTTGGATTATTGCTCGAAATGGGATTGCCGGAGATGAGAGCCGGGCCAGTGACACCCGCCTGGGTGCAGTTGGTGGTGAGGTAGATCGAGGAACTGGTGAGATAGAAGCCCTCGTCGGCGAGGTCGATCTTAAGCTGCACCGGGCCGGGGGCCAGATTGGTGCTGATATCGAGAGGAGGCACACCGCCGGTTGCGACGAAGTTGTCGGGATTCTGGCCGTTCAGAGTGCCGGGACTTGCAAGGCCTTCGTAAACACCGGTGAAGCAGTTCTGAAACGGGCCGATGAGGCTGCCGTTGACGCCGCCCTTGCAGATATTGGTCGGGCCGGTGGTGGTCTGTCCTGAGGTGACGGTGATGTCGATGTCGTTATCGACCAGGACATTGCCAGTGCCATTCGGTCCGGAGGATAGCACGGCGGTAATCGGCGAGGCGGCGCAGTTCAGGTTCAATGTGGCGGAGTTGAAGTAGGCGGTCTTTGAACCGTAGCCGGTGCCGGCTGCCGAGTAACGCACGTTGACCGGGCCGAAGAGCTGAATGGAGTTTTGTGCGGTTTGCGCAATGGATGCGGAGGAACCAAGGATAAGAGCCATCGCGGCCACGCCGCTAAGGACAAAGGATGCATGCTGTGCAAGCGAGAATTTGAGACGCATTTGTACTCCTTCGGCTAGCCACATTCCGCTACGTAAGTAACTTGAAATCCACTAGCTTCTAAACGGAGGGTAACTCTTTCAGAAACTAAAGTTTACGAATGCAAAATGAGTGCGAAAACGGGAGAGATTTATCCGCGCACACTGGCCCCAGATGATTTATATACGCCTGCACAACGGTGTCAATAGCAAATTCTGCCAGCGGTATTCGAGGGATGGGTTTGTGGGCCTTGACTCAGTCGAGATAGCACTCGTCGATGTAACACCAGCGCCAGTTTTCCCCACGCTCCGCAGACTGGATGATGGGGTGCTGGGCGTGTGTAGAATGGGCGCGCGCGTGACGGTTTTTAGAGGAGTCACAACAGCCGACGTATCCACACTCAAGGCACATGCGCAGATGGACCCAGGAATCACCGGTTTTGAGGCAGTCTTCGCAGCCCTTTGAAGAGGGTTTCACTTTCTTGACGAAATCCTGCACGTGACTACACTTCGGCTTTGCCATGACCTGATCCTCTTTCGCAGTTTTCGATTTGCCCCACTTCAGCCACTTCAAGGGTACGCCCTCCGATCGGGATTGAATTCTCAGAGTACGCTGCCTGACGCCGACAGGGGAAGACGGAGTGAGGGGCGGGTATACTGCGGAGGACTGGCTGCCGAGACAACCAAAGTGGAAAGATGAGGGCTGAGTGCGCGGACTGGAATTGACGCTTGTATTTCTTGTCCTGACCGGCGCCGCTCTTGCTGCCTGGCCGGGACAGCGCCGACGGTCTGCTGGATTCGTCTTCATTGGGCTGCTGGCGGCGGTGCTGGCTGGGCATTTGGCCCTTGAAGGGGCGCACTGGCAGATGGGGCCGATCTATGGGGCTGCGCTGCTGGCCATGGTGCTGGTTTGGATGCGAATTCGGGGAAAGCTGTGGCGAGTTCTGGGCTGCGTATCGGTTGTGGCTCTTACGGTTGCAGGGTGTGCATTCTCGTATGTGCTGCCGGTATTTGCATTGCCAGAGCCGACCGGGTCGTACGCTATTGGAACGCATATCGAATCGATGACTGATGCGAGCCGCAAAGAGGATGCGGACCCGGGCGGAGGACGCGCGCGCGAGGTGGTGGTGCAAGTCTGGTATCCGGCGCAACCGTCACGCATGCCGCGAGCACCTTACCGGCGGCGGAGCGAGAGTTCGCTGGCCTCTTCGTATATGAGCGTCGACTGGGCTCATGCCCGCTACGATGCTCCGGTGGCGGAGACGGCTGGCGGCTTTCCTGTAATTGTCTACAACCCAGGATGGAATGGACGGAGGACGCAGAACACGATCCTGACCGAAGAGTTAGCCAGCCATGGATATGTGGTGGTGGCGATTGATCATCCGTACAACTCGGGGCCGGTAGAGCTTGCCGATGGACGCGTGATACGGCCGGTGCCGACACCGGAGTTTATGGACAATGCGAGTTCAGCTGAGTCGATCTACGCGATTATCAACAAAGAAGTCGCCAAAGAAACGGACGACGCGCTGTTTGTGCTGGATCAGATCTCGCAGAAGAATGAGGACGCGGCAAGCCTGTTGCATGGACGGCTCGACCTGACGCGAATCGGTGCGCTGGGCTACTCGCTGGGCGGAGCGGTGGGGGCTGAGATGGCGCATCGCAACGCGAAAATCGGCGCGGTTGCGGTACTCGATACACCGCTGTATGGAGAGGCGGCTAAGAATGGCGTGACACAGCCAGTTCTGCTGCTTTGCGAAGAGATTTTGCATCCATCTGCCGAGGAGCGGGCGCGCATGAGCTATGGCGAAAGGCGCAACCTGGAGATGGATGAGCAGGACTATGCGCATCAATTGCCTCTGCTACAGAAGCCGGGCGATTATCAGATTGCGCTGCCGGGGACGCTGCATACGAGCTATCAGGACGTTATTCTGAGCTCGCCATTGCAGCGGTTTTCGGGGCTTGGTGCGATTCCAGCAAAGAAGCTGGTGCCTATTCTGCGCGGCTATACTCTGGCCTTCTTTGACCAGTCGCTGCGGGGGATTGCCTCTCCGCTGTTGCAGGCCGAAACAAGCCCGTTCCCGGAGGCTAAGGTCATGTTCCGGTCACTGTCTCGTTAGCCGTCCCATTCAGGGCCGTTAAAGTACCTGATACAACATGCGGGTGATTGCACAGCGCATACGAAAGCGGGTAGTCTTTGCCTGCGATTCATGGATAGTTTGAACTCTGAACCGAGGTAACCGATGTCGGATGTGATTCCATTTGGGCTGCCCGGCCAGCGTGCTGCGAGCGCTCAACAGCCGCAGCCGCGGGCGTGGCCGCTGCCTGTCCGCATCCTGTTCCGGTTTAGTTTTACCTATCTTGCGCTGAGCTCGTGGTTCTGGATGTTCGAATTTTCCGACAAATCCAGAGGCTTCATCGCGAAGCCCTATCAGGCGATTACCGGGCCGATTGCTAGATGGACTGCGAGCCATGTTTACCACTGGCAGGGTAACATCGAATCCAGCTTTGTGCGCGATACGCGCTATCTGTTTGGGCTGTTGACGAGTTTCCTGGTCGCGTCTGTGATCATCACAGCGATCTGGTCGATACTGGACCGCCAGAGAACTGAATACCGATGGCTCAATCACTGGATGCGTGTCTTTCTGCGCTATCTGCTGGCGTACATTCTGCTGCATTACGGCATGGACAAGGTCTTTCTGCTGCAGTTCCCTGCTCCGAGCCTGATGCGTTTGACGGAACGCTTTGGCGACTATTCGCCAAGTTCGCTGATGTGGGCATTTATTGGATCATCGACGCTGTTCTCGGTCTTTGGTGGCGTGGCAGAGCTGATGGGTGCGGTGCTGTTGCTGAGCCGTCGCACAACAACGCTGGGCGCGCTGATTGGTTTTGCGGTGATGCTGAATGTCACGGTGATGGACTTCAGTTATGACGTATCGGTGAAGATATTTTGCCTGCATATCCTGCTGATGGCGGCTTACCTTTTTCTACCGGATGCAGGGCGGCTTTTCGACTTCTTTGTGCTCAACCGGGCAACTCAGGCGGTTGCTTTGGAGCCTACAAAGCTGTCGAAGGCGGGCCACAAAGTGAAAGCGCTTCTCAAGGTTGCGGTGGTGCTTTTTCTATTGGTGCCGTTGATGGCCCGCGACTGGCAACGCTATCGTACGACCGGACCTGGCGCGGCTCATCCGCCGTTGTATGGGCTTTATGAAGTGGAGGAGTTTACGCTCGCCGGGGTGGTGCATCCGTCGCTGACCACTGATGCTGTTCGCTGGCGGTATGTAGCGTTCGAGGAGCCGAATGTGCTATCGCTGAAACGCATGGATGAGTCGCTGAGCAGTTATCGTATGCAGTACGACGCTGCGCAGCATAGCGTAACTGTGAGCGCTCCGGGCGACGTCGCGGATAAGAGCATTCTGCAGGTTTCAGAAGAAAGTTCGGGTGAGATTACGCTGCAGGGAAACTATGGTGGTATCCCCGTTACAGCGAAGCTGCTCCGCGTGGATCGTGGAGGCTTTACCCTTGTGAACCGCGGCTTTCACTGGATCAATGAGAGCTCGTTTATACGCTAGGCTTCCCTCTCGGCATGAATGAATAGCATGAGTGTGGGCGATGGCAGGCGCTGTTGAGTGGGTAATGCAAGCAGCAGGCACGAGATGATCTGCTGGCGCGGAGTACCCATGGATGAAGCAATCACGCAGCGAGTATCGGCCGACCATCCGTTGGCGGATAGCTCCGCTGCGATTGCCGCATAGTCGCGGCCCGGCATGTACAGCACCAGGGTTACATCGGCGCCGATGCCAGCCAGGCCGCTGGTATTGCCTGCGGCCAGATGGCGCGTCGCAAATAACAAGCGGGAACTGCTGATGCGTCCTGTGAGGGGGATGCCTGCGATGGATGCAGCGGCAAATCCTGTGGAAACACCGGGTACAACTTCAAAGGAGACATTTGCTGCCGTGAGAGCAGCGATCTCTTCGGCGGCCCTGCCGAAGAGCAACGGGTCACCGCTCTTTAGGCGCACGACGCTGTGGCCCTCTTCGGCGTAGTGCACCATCCAGTCGTTAATTTCTTCCTGAGTGATGGTTTTTTCGCCGCAGCGTTTGCCTACGTTCTGCACGATTGCGCTGGATGCCGCGAGCGAGAGCACTTCGTCAGAAACCAGATCATCATGCAGAAGGCAGGTTGCCAACGAGATGAGCGCATGCGCGCGCAGCGTGAGCATATCGAGAGTGCCGGGGCCCGCGCCGACGAGATAAACCTTTCCTTGCTGCGCCGGCTGTGTCACGTACCACTCTCCTGCTTTGCTGAGAGCAGTTCATCGAGAGTGTGTTGCACGGGACAGTTTTGCGGGTCGCAGCTTTCGCGGCGCGCAAGCAGATGCAGGGCTTGCTTGCGGCCCTGACTGAGGGGAAAAGCCTGCAGCATGCGAGCGCGGGTTTCGCCCAACTGATCGAGCCATGCGCCGGTATCTTCAGGCAGCAGAGCATCGACTTCCTGACGCAGGCGCTGCGAGAGTGCGGGGCTCTTGCCCGCAGTGGAGATGGCGATCTGCAGATCTCCGCGGCGGACTACAGAGGGATAAAAGAAATCGCAATCAGGTGGATCATCCACGGAGTTGCAGAGAACATTGCGGGCTCGCGCGGCCTGGGACACGCGATGATTGACAGCCTGCACATCGGTGCCTGCGATCACCAGAAACGCGCCGTCAAGATCGCTCTCGGTAAACTCACGAGGATGCCAGCGGAGATTGCCCTGGAGGGCATGCTGCTGAATCTCGACGTTTGCATGCGGGGCGACGACGGTGACGCGGCCGCCGGCACGAAGCAGACTTTCAATTTTGGGCGCGGCAATGGTTCCGGCACCTACCACCAGGCAGGGGCGGCCTTCGAGCTTGAGAAAGATGGGCAGCATCTCCACCGTGCGAACGAGCCTCTGCTTCAAGCATCGCACAGTGCTCAGGATGATGTCTCCTGAGCCGAACGCGAGTGTCAGCGGCTCAGGCGCAGTCCAAACTGAACGACTCGCTGCTCTGTTGTGGTGGCAGTGATGCTGCCGAAGGCGGCCGAACCAAAGCTGCCGTTGGGCTGCGCAAAGGCCGGTGTATTCGTGATGTTGAAGACTTCATTGCGCAGTTCCATATCGGTTTCACCGGGAAGCTTGAAGTGCTTGGTGAGCGCGATGTCGAGATCGCGATAGGCGGGGCCACGCACGGGGTTGCGCGAGGCGTCTCCGAGCTCGAACTGAGGTGCGGCTTCGAAGGCGTCGGTGTTGAAGAAACGTGCCGGAATGCGATCGCCAGCGGAAAGGGAAGGCTTATCGATTAGATTGGGTCGCTGCAGGGAGAAACCAGCGAAGGCGTTATTGTTGGTCGATTGCGTTACAGTTACCGGCATGCCTGATTGCAGTGAGGCGATGGCGTTGAATGTCCATCCACCGAGAAGTATGTTGGACAGGCCCGTCGAGGCGAAGCGATGGCCGCGTCCGATGGGCAGGTCGTAGATGCCGCTGATTGAGGTGACGTTGGGCATATCGCCGTTGGAGGAGTCGCGCTCGAGCGATGGTCTGTAGGAGTCGGCTGCGATCAGGCTGCTGGAGTTGGGTGAGGATAATACCGTGCTCGAGAAGACTGAAGAAGCGTCATCAATGAGTTTGGAGTGGGTGTAGGCGAAGAGCAGATAGAGACCATGCGAAAAGCGCTGCTCGACTTTTGCCTCGAAAGCGTTGTAGTTGGTGGTGCCGCTGTTGTTGCGGTAGGTGGCTACGTTCAGAAAGCGCGGATAGGGTTTGAGCAACTGAGCTGCAGTTACGGTCTTGCCGCCGATGGAGCTTGATTTCGGCAACTCGCCGTAATAAGGGTTGGGCACCTTGGTGAGCAGGGATGCTCCCTGCGATAGCTCGGCAGCGGTGAGTTGATTCAGGTTCGCATCGGGAATTCCGACATGCACGATGTGCGAGCCGACGTAGGCAACGTCCACGGAGAGGTTATTCGTGATGGCGCGCTGCACGGCGAGATTCCACTGCTCGACGTAGCCTGATCCTGCCTTGCGCTTGACGGTGTAGACGCTCTGCCCGAGACCCGCATCGGGGGTGAGAGGGATGGGTGCGACGGTGGGTCCACCTGAAAGCAGGAAAGCCTTGTTCACGCTGTCCTGCGTCTTCTGCTGCACATTTTGAATGAAGGGAAATTGCGGCACGGTGAATGGGGTGGTGATGCCCGACTGGTCAATGAAGACGATGCCGAAGCCGGAGCGGACTACAGTCTTCGGAGTGACCATGTAGCTCAAGCCCAGGCGTGGCGCGACGTTGGTGTAGTGCAATTCGCGTGCGCTGCGCGGAAATCCATCTTTGCCAACGTAGTCGAGCTGCTCGGTGCCCAGGTTGAAGACGGCGCCCTGATCGTTCTTTTCTGTCGAGGGGAAATGCAGTGTCCAGCGTGCGCCGATGTTGAGCGTGAGCCGGTCGGAAACGCGCCAGTCGTCTTGTACGAAATACTCATGGATCCAGTCACGTGGACGGATCTTGCTGACCTGCAGGTCGATGGAAAAGGTATCGACCTGGCCGAGCAGGAATGCGGCCAGCGCGTTGCCGTTGGTGAGTGGATCGGTCTTGGGCGGGGTGAATCCCTGCTGGTTGGTGCCTGTTGTAGTAAAGGCAAAAGAGCCGGTCGGGTTGGGAGGCGAGATCGTGTTCAGCTCGTAGTGGCGGAAGTCGAAGCCCGCCTTGATCGCGTGACGACCACGGGTGAAGACAACTGTGTCCACGCCCTCTGCCACCGCTGTCTGGTACTGTGAAAAGCTGCCGGTAGACGGCCCGAGTTGCTGGTAGCCGCCGGTGAAGGTAAAGGTCGGCAGGGCGTTGTTGAATGCAGCGTTGGTTGGGATGCCGGGAATATTGAGCGCCGCAGAGGCAGTGGTATCCAACAGCGTTCCAAGGATGCTGTTGCCGCGCCGCGTGTAGCCCAGGCGGAGATCGTTGAGCAGGTGGCTTGAGAAGGTGTGCGTCTCGTTGAAGACGGCCTGCTGTCCTAAAACATTGGAGAGGCCAATGACGCCGCCAGTGCCGATCACCGAGCCTGTGACCGCACCGCTGCCATCGGGAAAGGGCGTGACCGGCTGTTCAACATCGCTGAAGTAGGAGTAGCGACCGAAGGCGCGGTCATGTTGGCGGAAACCTCCGTCGACGCGGAAGTCGAACTGATTCTGATGATCGGCATCGTTGGCTGTGCGCGTGTAATTGTTCGCGGTACCTGTTTTGGTTGGCAGCGGAAAACGCGCCAGCAATGCGGTGGCAACCGGGTCGAGTGGAGTGGTGATCACATCGTCGGCAAACTCGGTGCGGACGATCTTTCCGTTGACCGTCTGCGTACTTGCCGGATCGAAGATATGCGCTACGCCGGTGAAGATGCCGCGACGCTCATTGAGGGTTGGAACCGTTGACGTGACGGTGCGGCCGATCAGTGTCTTGATGCCCTGGTAGTCGCCAAAGAAGAATAGGCGGTCACGCAGGATAGGGCCGCCGAGCGTGGCTCCGTAGAGATTGCGGCGGTACTCGGGTTTACGCCCTGTTGTTGCGAAATAGTTGCGTGCGTTCAGGTCTTCGTTGCGAAAAAATTCGAATAGGCTGCCATGGAAGGCATTGGAGCCGGACCGGGTCGCGACATTGACGACTCCGCCGTTGAAGCGGCCGAACTCTGCGGGTACGTTGTTGGCCTCAATGGTGAACTCCTGAATGTCATCGAGGATGGGAAAGAAAGCAACCTGACCAGGCTCGGGCTGCAGAGCAGAGATGCCATCGAAGAGATATTCATTGGTGCGCGGGCGGCCGCCGTTGATGCGGGGCAGCAGCGTGCCGGGTGGCAGCGCGACGCCGGGTGCGAGCGTGGCGAGTTGGATGAAGTTGCGCGAGTTGAGCGGCATGGCCACGACCGTCGTGCCGGGGATGTTGGTCTGGATATTGCTGGTGACCGATTGCAAGAGAGGCTCATCGCCATTGATTTCCACGGTTTCGCGTACACCGCTGATTGGCAGAGTCAGATCAGCAGTCGCAGTCTCGCCAACAGAAACGGTGAGTCCGCTGCGAACAAGAGGATTAAAACCCGTGGCGAGCACGTGAAGCTGATAAACGCCAGGATTGAGATGGCTGAAGTAATAATCTCCGGAACTGGAGGTGGTCGTCTGCTGATGCAGGCTAGTCGCGGTCTCCGTCAGCTCCACTTGTGCGCCGGAGACTACGGCACCGGAAGCATCGGTGACCCTGCCCTGAAGACTGGCTGCGATCTGTGCGTGGACAGTAATGGAGAATATGGAGAGCGCGAACAAGACAACAAGAAAATACCAGCACTTCATGCCTAAGACTCCTCGCCACAGTGGGAGGCTCTTCAACTGGGCGCAATGACGACACGTTGGGAAACGGATGTGCCCGGATGAGCTGCACAGACGCAGCGGGCGGATGCAATATATCGAATTTATGCGATTCAATTCGTATAGTCAATTCAAGACGCAGAGAGGATCACCACCGTGGCTGGAGACCAGTGCTTCGGCAGCTCAGGAGGGATCGTCGAGGCGCTCGATCATCACGTCGGTTGACTTGATGAGAGCAGCGGCGGTATCGCCTTTTTTTAACTGGAGCTCACGCACCGCGCCGGCAGTGATGATCGCTGTGATATGCGCATCGCCGACGGCAAGCACTACCTCTGCGAGCAGGCCCTCGACGCGAATGCTGACGACTTTGCCGGCCAGTTGATTGCGGCCGCTGACGCGGCGGTAACGTTCACGCGACTCTGCCGCAGGGCGGGCACTGTCTTTGGCCAGGAAGGGCTTCAGACTCGCTTCGCTGATACGGTGATGACCACCGGGGGTTTTGATAGTTTTGAGCTTGCCGGTGAGAATCCATTGCTTGATCGTGACGTAGCTAATTCCGAGTAGACGGGCTGCCTCGCGAGCGGTTAATAAGTTGCTGTTCGTTGCCATGGTTTATAGATTTAGCACTTTCAGTGCCGAGCGGCCACTGTCTTCGGCTGACGGTCAGATTCTGCGCAACGATCGCCTACTGACTGTCGACCGTTGCGATGTCTGGCCAGTGATGCGTTGTGTCTTCCTCGAAGAGTGGCGACTCCGGGACATCTTCTGTCTGAAAGTTGCTCAATCCCACGCCGACGAGGCGAAAGAGTTGTTGTGAGCCAAGGCCTACGCGCTCTCGCAAGGCGAGTGCGATGCTGGTGAGCTCTTCACAGGAGGAGGGCGGCGACGGAGGCGTGAGGCTGCGGGTGAGCGAATTGAATTCTTTCGTCTTGAGTTTGAGTACAACAGTCCTTGCGCCGCGCGCGTTGCTTCGCGATGCTTTCCACACTTTTTCGGCGAGCTTGCCGATGTACTCACCGGTTTCGGCTAGTGGAATGTCGGCTGGGAAGGTATCTTCCGCGGAGATCTGCTTGTTCACGCGATTGGGAACTACGGGAACGTGATCGATGCCTCGCGCAAGTTCGTAGAGCCGATGTCCGTAGCGGCCGAAGTGATTCTCAAGAACGGCGAGCTCCATCGCATGGATGTCAGCTACGGTCGCGATACCGGCTTCTTTCATCCGGCTTTCTGTGACCTTACCCACGCCGGGGATACGACCGACTGGCAGAGGTAAGAGGAAGGCTTGCACTTCATGTGGCTGGATGACGAAGAGGCCGTCTGGCTTCTTCCAGTCTGAGGCGATCTTGGCGAGGAACTTATTCGGCGCGACTCCGGCAGAGGCCGTGAGATGCAGTTCCTCTCGAATCTGCTGACGGATCATCTTTGCAACGCGGGTTGCCGTGGATAATCCCGTTTTGTTCTCTGTCACATCCAGATAGGCTTCATCGAGCGATAACGGTTCGATCAGATCAGTGTGACGCTGAAAGATTTCCCGGACGGCCATCGACACAGCCTTATAGCGAACGAAATCTGGTGGAACGAAGATCGCTTCCGGGCAGAGCCGTTGCGCGGTCACTGCGGGCATTGCCGAGCGTACTCCAAAACGCCGTGCCTCATACGATGCAGCACAGACTACGGAGCGATTGCCAAGCCATGCGACGACAACAGGCCTGGCACGCAACTCTGGTTTGTCCCGTTGCTCGACGGAGGCATAGAA
>Ga0105248_10007990_pt1 | contig 11618 bp, 10 predicted proteins | sample KBSS34metaG_FD_81524 | JGI IMG/M metagenome (GOLD analysis project Ga0105248, IMG submission 81524) | Switchgrass rhizosphere microbial communities from Kellogg Biological Station, Michigan, USA - KBS S3-4 metaG | ecosystem: Host-associated > Plants > Roots > Rhizosphere > Soil | place...
CCCCTTCGTCTTTTTGATACACGCCGGCAAGCACTTTCATGAGGGTCGATTTGCCCGCGCCGTTCTCTCCCATCAGCGCGTGCACTTCCCCGGCGGCCAGATCAAACCGGCAGTTATTCAGAGCACGCACGCCCGGAAAAGACTTGCTCAGATTTTGGATGGAGACTAATGAGGTCATGGATTACCACTCTGGTACAGTCATCCTGGCGCACCGCGCTTGCATGCTAGCATAGCGATGATCCGTGCTGGTCGAATGCCGCTGCACTGCAGCGATCAACGGCTCGTCGTGTAGCGAGCGATGCATGTAGCATGACAGAAGTTGGTGCTGTCAGGGAGGAGGCGGGAATGCTCAAGAACATCGATCCAATACTCTCGCCGGAGCTGCTATCGACGCTCAGGGCCATGGGGCACGGCGACGAACTTGCGATCGTGGACGCGAACTATCCGGCCACATCTAGTGGCCGACTGCTCATTCGCATGGACGGCGTTGCTACCGCAACGCGGATTCTAGAGGCGGTGCTGTCGCTCATGCCGCTGGATGAGTTCGTGCCGTGCGCTGCATTCCACATGCGGGTCGTAGACGATGCGGCGGCTCAGCTTCCCATTTTTTCCGAGTTTCGGTCTGTGCTCGAACGCTACGAACCTAAGGCGGCAACGTTGGAAGGGATCGAGCGGTTCGCGTTCTACGAGCGCGTAAGGGGATGCTTTGCCGTAGTGGCAACGGGCGAGCGACGGCTGTACGGGAACTTGATCTTGAAAAAGGGAATCCTCAGACCACCGTCTTAGACGGGTCAGGCGATTGTCCGTGGATCTACCTTAGGAGGACCTGGAGGCATCGACCAAAGAGAAAGGGCGAGATGTCTACCATCCCACCCTCAGTAGCGATACTCCGAATTGTCTTAGTGCGTCGTCGCGCTCCCACGCAAGGCACCGACCAAACTGCTCATCGCCCGATCGAACAATGGGACCTCATCCATCACTGCGAGATTGCCGGATCGGAACTCACGCGCGAGTTGATAAAGGGAGAACTCGCCGACGGTTTTGCCCTGGCGATTCACGAACAAATATGTGCCCTTGAGCGGACTGATATAGGAGAGCTTGGCCTGACGGCGGTTGTCGTCTTGATCGCGGAATTCCACCCAGTCGCCCTCTTTGAGACTCGAGGCCATGTGGCTGTGTTCATCGCCACCTCCGGATGCGGCGGTGGCGTAACCATCTTGAGTTACGCCGGGAGTCGAGGGAATATCCGATAGGCTAATCTCCTCGACCTCGATCTCGCCTCCGCCGAAGGGGTTTTGAATGGTCACTGGAGAGAACTCCGGTGCGTCGGCCGCTACCTCCGTGTCATCTACTTCAGGGGCTGGGTGCGGTGTGGTTGGTTCCGAGCGGACGGCTTCCTCGCCTTCGGCTGTTGCCTTGCTGGAATCGAATGACGGCAGTGAGGGAAGGGTGGGCGGTGCGAGTTCCGTCAGTGTAGGCGGCTCTGTCAGAGTGGTAGCCAGCGCGCGCGACGGCGCCGATGAGACGTTTGCGACTCGGGCTGTCGACGCCTGCGTGGCTGGTTCGACGGCTTTGCTTGTCGCGGCTGGCTTGAGAACGATAGTAGCGGCACCACTCATGACCCTCGTGTGGCATTTCATCAGCTTGGCAAAGAAACGCGTACGGATCTCACTTTCCATACCGATCATCTGCATTCCGGCGTTGAGGCGCTTGAGCAGGCCGGGCAACAATGAAGCTAACTTACGGCGCTCTTCCAAGGCCTGTTTAGAATTCACACTCCAGATCAACAGATCCATCGTTTCGAGTGCGCTCTTCCAAGCCTCGCTGTCTTTGCCATGCTTTGCGTACGCAACCAGCAGGAGTTTGACCCAGTGCGCGGTGAGGAACTTGAGCACCGCTTGCGGCATTTGCTGAGCGCCAGCGCGATGTTTGATTTCATCCTGCGCAATGGCCTTGGCGACTGCGAGCGACTCCTTCTCTTCGATACGTTTGGCGGCTCGCCGTGTCTCCTCTTCGACGCGTGCGTTCTCGTGGGCAATCAGGCGTGATACTTCGGTCTGTGTGGACTCGAAGATCTCTATGCTATCGGTGAAACCATCGATCAGTTTCTGGACGGCCTTCTCCAGGTTCTGATAGAGGGCATTGGTGTGGTCGAAATCCGCGTTCAAACCAACAGCGAATTCGCCGAGGGTATCCAGAAGGATACGGGCCGGGTGCGATTTCTTTGAGAAGAAAGTCTTGTCGACGATCGCCACTTTCAGAATGGGAATTTGCAGGCGTCCAATCAACCCCTTCATCGCGCCAGGAATCTTGCGGTCGTCGAAGATGTGATCGAACAACATGGCGACGATGTCGAGCGTCATCGCATCAACCTGGCCGAGGCCAGTGCCGAGGCTGGTCGCTTTAAGTTCGCGCAGGACGTTGATCGTGCCGGGGTCCACCAGCGTCGCTGCCAGCGGAACGTTGCCAGCGGCCACGCCGCTCACATCGCCGTGTTGAATGCGCGTAAGCGACCCCAGCAATGCAGCCCCCTGCAGCGGGTTTGCTCCTGCCCCGGATCCACCGAATATCTGCGGAAATCCTGGCCCTTGGGCTGGACCAGGACCGGCTAAACCCGCACCGGCGGCGTTCGCCGCCGTCGGACCTGCAGCCGGAATGGCGCTGGCGCCGCCGCGCGCGTTCACCGTGAGCAGATTTTGCAAGACGGAGAACAGGTCCTGATCTCCAGACAGTCCCGTATCTGCGCCATACCCTCCCGCTTCTACAGAACCGCCTCCTGCCACGCCAGATAGCAGTGCGCCAAGTACTGCGGCACCTGCATTACCACCACCTGTGCCGGCATTGCGCTTGCCGACGCTGTAGCGAATCTTCGGCAGGATCGAACGCTGCACGAGCAGTCCGTTCAGATCTTTGTAGATGGAGCGGATGTCATCGAGAACGTGGTCGTCGAAGAGTTTCAGGAAAACCGTCCGCACCTTGAGCTCCAACTCCAGATGCTTGCAGGCCAGCTTGTAGGCGTTGCAGATGGCTTGTGGGCTGAAGGGGTTCCCCTCCCCCTGAAGCGTTGCGTCCCCGACGAGCACGCCCACACGCTGGTCGAGAGCGATGAGTTCTTCTTCGCAGTAGCGGCGCAGTTTCCCCGCCATCTCGTTGGTTTGCAGCGTCTCGTTCAAGTCGTCGTCGTTGACGAGTCCGAGTTCGAGGGACGACAGGTCGTACTTGCTGAAAGCGTCTTCCGCTTTTTTGTCGCGCTGCGCGCGTTTGCGGATTTCCGCCAGGTAATTCGATCGGAATTGTTCCTCGATTACCTTACGCTCCGCGATTGCTTTGTCCTTTGCCTGCAGATAGATATTGCGAGTCTCGCGATCCTGCGTCTGATTGGCAAGGCCCCAGAGCGTCTCTTCGGCTTTGTCCAGCATGCTGCTCACCGACTGAGACAAGCGCGTGCAAGCGAGGTCCTGACACTCCTTGAGGATGCGGTCGAATTGGGCCGCCTGCTGAGACGGAATCGGTCGGTCGAACTCGCGCATGGCGATGACGTTGGACGCGGCGGTGTTGCTGCTCATTGACTGGACCTCCCGAGAGGAAAACAGTTGCTTCGGTCCCTGATTACGACAGAGCGCTGAACACGGGACTTTGCTGTCAACGGCGTGGAGGTCGGCGTTTACGGGAGGAGAGGAGGGACCGTGCGGTGAAGGCGAAGGATTCGTTAAGAGGATCCTACGCCTATTGCACCTGGCGGTCCCGCCGTCTTAGAGCCCTGTGCCCCTTAGACCGGTGACTTTGCGTCCCCACCTTTCAATGGGTTTGCCCTGTTCAGTTGCCTGCTGCCAGACAGGCCAAATGGCCCGACCCGACTGGGAACTCAGCCGAAACGCCGTGGCTGAAGATTCCCATCTGCACGTCTTATATCAGCCGGAACTGGAAAAACTTTAACGCTTTCGTGGGCTGCCGCCAGGGCATTGGCGAGCGGCGCAAGAATGTGCGCATGCGGTGGATCAGGAGCTTGAGCGGGTTCCCTTGCGCCACAGGTCTGGTGTCAACCTCAGGACCTGCTTTTGAGCAGCGACGGCTTGCGATGTGTCGCCATAGGACACATCAGAGGCCTTGACCCATTTGAAGTAACGCAGGCGCTCTGCGTACCCTTCCTCGTCCAGGGCATAGCCGAGGTTCTCCATGCACGCGCTGAAGGCATCAGCCTGGGCCGTGAGATGGGCAACCTTGGAATCATCAAACCCTTGGGGAAGGGCCGATTTGGCGGACTCTTGACACGCACCGACCTGCGGATCGCGAGACATCTTAGGCCCGGTGCTGCAGGCAACCAGCAGGCAGCATAGGCAAACACCTATCGGGGTCTTGCGCATGAAGGACTCGAATTTCACTTTTAGCTGTGAAGGGGATCGATCACAGCTCGAACAGCGCGTCGAGTTTTGCCGCGCAGATAAAATCGTTGGTCGAGAGACCTTTGATCGAATGCGTAACATAAGAGACTTTGCACTGACTGTAGCCCACCAGCATGTCCGGATGATGATCCTCCCTATGAGAGATCCATGCGGTGGCGTTCACGAAAGCCATGGTCTCGTGGTAGTTCTTGAAGCGAAAGGTCTTGGTGAGGATGCCCGCATCGACCGACCAGCCTTGCAGGCCGTTGAGCAAAGGCTGGATCTGCGCTGGCGTCAGCGGCGCCGTGCCACCTTCGCAGGGTACGCATTTGCTGCGACGAAGGTCCTGCACTACGTTGTCCATGTTGTGTCCCCTAAATCCGGACTACGAAGCGGGCATCGATTGCAGTCGCGCGATGCGGATGCTGGCAGGCGGATGCGAATCATAGAAAGCCGAGTGAATGGGATCGGGAGTCAGCGTGGAGGCGTTGTCTTTATACAGCTTGACGAGCGCGCTCACCAGTTCGCGCGCTGAGCTATAGCGCGCCGCATACTGGTCCGCCTCGAACTCATGTTTGCGTGAATACATAGCGATGAGCGGCTGGAGCAAGAAGGTGAACACTGGAACCACCAGCATGAACAGAATCAGCGCCATTGCGTTACTGGCTGGGTAGCCCACGCCCAATGCTTGATAGAACCAAGCTTTGTCCTTGAGAAAGCCCAGCAGCGCCAGGAAAGCAAGGCTCACTAGGAAGGTCCAAGCCATGCGCCGGATCACGTGATGCAGCTTGAAGTGACCGAGTTCATGAGCCAACACAGCTTCAACTTCGTTCTCGTTGAGGCGATTGATCAGCGTGTCGAAGAACACGATGCGCTTGGTCTTACCAAAACCGGTAAAGTATGCATTGCCATGGGCACTACGGCGCGAACCATCCATGACGAATAGACCGCTGGACTTGAAGCCGCATTTGATCAGCAACTGCTCGATGCGACTCTTGAGCGACCCCTCCTGCATCGGCAGGAATTTGTTGAACAGCGGCGCGATGAACGCCGGATAGATCGCCATGACGAGCACGCTGAACGCTACCCACAGCAGCCACACATAGATCCACCAGTAGTCGCCCATCACACTCATCAGCCAGAGAACTGCCAGCACTAGCGGCAAGCCGAGAACTACGGCGACAGCAGCGTGCTTGATCAAATCGGCGATCCACATCTTCGGCGTCATCTTGTTGAAGCCGAAGCGAGCCTCTATGTTGAACGTCCGATAGTAGCCGAACGGTAAGTCGATTACTGAGGTTACAAGGGTAAACAATCCGATCAGCAGGGCCCCCTGCACCAGCGGATTTGAAAACCAGCCGCTGCTCAGCGTGCTGAGCCATTGCAGCACGCCACCGAGCGTCATGAGAAGTAGTACGCCTGCATCCACGACGCAGTTGAGCATGCTGAAACGCGTCTTCGCACTGCTGTAATCCGCGGCCTTTTGGTGAGCTTCGAGGCTGATCTCACGGGCGAACTCGACCGGAACCGATGCACGTTTGCCCTGGATATGGCGAACGTGGCGCTGGGCAAGCCAGAGGCGCACGCTTAATGAGAGCGCCAGCGCCAATAGAAACAGGACGGTGAATGTGTTCATGGTGTCTACGTTGGGTCCTTGGCTACAGTCTTACGGTCTCGCGTCCGTTATGACAGAATGAGGCTCGAGAAATTCCTTCAAAATTATGGCACAAGACAGCACCTACCTGGTTTGGATCGACATGGAGATGAGTGGGCTCAAGCCCGACTCGGATCGCATTCTGGAAGTGGCAATGGTCATTACTGACCAGAATCTCAACGTGGTTGCTGAAGGACCGGTCCGCGCCGTGCATCAGAGTGACGAATTGCTCGATGCCATGGACAGCTGGAATAGAGCTACGCACGCGCGCTCCGGCCTGACTGAACGCGTGCGCGCTTCTACGCTCACAGAGGCGCAAGTCGAGGCGGAGATGGTCGCATTTCTCAAGCAACATCTACCCGCGGGCGTGTCGCCAATGTGTGGCAATTCCATCTGTCAGGATCGGCGTTTTTTAGCGCGTTACATGCCCGATTTGGAAAGTTACTTCCACTATCGTAACTTGGATGTAAGCACGCTGAAGGAACTGGCAAGGCGTTGGAAACCCGATGTCGCGGCGGGTCTCGCGAAGCATGGGAAACACGAGGCTCTGGCCGATGTCTACGAGTCGATCGAAGAATTGCGCTACTACAGGGAGAAGTTTCTCCGGCTGACATGAAAGTGGTGCGTGATCCGCATGAATGCAAAAGCCCCCGCGTCGACGGGGGCTTTTGATTCAAACCGCTTACCTATTTTGCTTAGGCGACTTTCTTGCGTGCTGCGGTCGGTGCGATAGCACCAGTGCTGGCGCTGACTGTCGCTTCGGTCATGTCTACTACCTGCTTGCTCGCCTTGCTCAACGCATCATAGGCCTGATTGGCAGCACTCACAGCCTGCTTGACGGCGTTGAACGCGAATTCGGATCCCGAAGGAGCCGACTTGGAAGCTTTGTCGATGGCCGCGGACATGGTCTTGTTGGTTTCGGCGATCTGCTCTTCGACCACCTTGCTGAATTCACTGTGCGTCTCGGTAGCCCAGCTGTACGCGGCACGTGCGAAACCGCTGACTTTTTCACCATTGGCTTGGGAGAATGAGGTCTGTAGAGTGGTCAGTTCTTGCACGTCCTTGGCGGCCGCCAGGGCACGTGTCTGTTTCATTGCCTCGGCGGTGGCGGCCTTGGCGCTCTTGGCGTAAAGATCGAACCACTGTTCCGTGGCGCTTACGCCGACATCCGCAAATTTAAGGATGGTCTCAACTTGTGACTTGTAATAAGTGCTCAGTTCTTCAGGTACCGAGAATGTGGACATTGCGTCGCTCCCGCTAATTTGGAGTTGGAACTGGCTCGCTGGCCGGTTTTGCTGCACTGCAAAACGAGGAGCATTGTATGCAATTGGAGCCACGTGTCAAGCGTTTTTTGCGGCGCGGCAAAACTGGACTGGACAAGCCTCATTGCCCCTGCTGGCGGGGGCGGTGGGGCTTTGTCGCAGAGCCATGACAGGGCTTGTCCAGGGCGAGAGCGATGACTTACAACGGCTTTCCGGGGCGAGGGGGGAGAGCTTGGCGGGCAAAGGTTGAGGATAGGTTAGCAACAACGGCCCATCCCCTCCCAGTGTTCCCCTTCGAAGGGCAAGGGGACCAACACCCGAGCGACTACCATCCGGACAGGCTAAGGAAGGAGCCGTATAGGCCTCTCTATCCGCTTCCTTTGCGCCGTCGCGCCCCTTTGTGCGTCGAAGGTCTACCGCGGCGCGCCTACAATCGCTCGAACACCGCCGCGATGCCCTGTCCTCCACCGATACACATCGTGACCAAGCCATAGCGGCCGCCGGTCCGATGCAGTTCATAGATGGCCTTGATGGTTAGGATGCAACCGGTGGCGCCGATGGGATGGCCCAGAGCGATGGCGCCACCGTTTGGATTGACCTTCTTCATGTCAAAGTTAAGGTCTTTTGCAACGGCACAGGCCTGCGCGGCGAAAGCTTCATTGGATTCGATCACATCGAGGTCGCCGATCTTGAGTCCGGCGCGCTCCAGAACTTTCTTGACCGCTGGAATCGGGCCGATCCCCATGTACTTGGGATCCACACCAGCGTGCGCGTAAGCCACCAGGCGTGCCATGCCCTTGAGCCCTTTCTTCTCCGCTGCTTTGCGCTCCATGAGCACCACCGCCGCGGCTCCGTCATTGATCGCGGAAGCGTTGCCTGCTGTGACCGTGCCATCCTTCTGGAACACCGTGCGTAGCTTGGCCATGCCTTCCATGCTGGCGTCCGCCCGAGGATGTTCGTCTGTCTCGAACATCAGCGTGCCTTTCTTGCTCTTCAATTCGATGGGAAGAATCTGGTCCTTGAAGTAGCCCTTCTGCGCTGCGTTCACCGCGCGCTTATTGCTCTCCACCGCCAGCTCGTCCTGCTGCTGTCGGGTAATTTCCCATTTTGCAGCGACGTTTTCCGCAGTGATGCCCATGTGCACGGTGTCGAATGGGTCGGTCAGCGCCCCGACCATCATGTCCATGACTTCGGCGTTGCCCATGCGCGCGCCCCAGCGTTGGGTCGGCAGCAGATAGCCGCCACGGCTCATGGATTCGGCACCGGCGCCGACCGCCACATCCGCATCGCCTAGCTTGATTATCTGCGCAGCCGAAACGATGGCTTGTAGACCGCTGCCGCACAGACGGTTGAGGGTAAGCGCTGGCGTCTCTTTGGGGAGTCCCGCATTGATGGAGGCGACGCGCGAAATGTACATGTCCTTGGGTTCGGTGTGGATAACGTTGCCGAGCACCAGATGTCCCACATCCTCGGGTGCTACCTTGGCGCGGCTGACGGCTTCGCGTATGACGCGCGCCGCTAATTCTGTCGGAGCGAGATCCTTTAGGCTCCCGCCGTAGTCTCCAATCGCTGTGCGCACACCGCTCAGCACCACCACATCGCGTCCGTTATCCATTTTGCCTCTCCTTCTGCTAGGGACTTCCATACGTGTCGGGCCGACACTCCAGTATAGCCGAGCTTGTGCGCCGCATCAGAGACCTTCAGCCATCCTCCCGAAAACGTTGGAGTTGCCGTCGCGCCTTCTTGGTCGGGCGACCCCGGATGAAGGCTGTCGGCTCTGGAGCGATGCGGGTGAGCTTTGCCTCCTCGCGTTTGCGCTGACTGTCTTCGCTTTCCACGAACAGCTTCGCCGCTTCGGCCGCCGGTCCTCGGCGATCGGACAGGGCTGCAACCTTCACCGTGTACTCGAAGCCGGGCGTGCGAACGAACAACTCATCGCCCGGCTTCAGCGCTTTGGCCGGCTTTACTCGCGCCCCGTTGACCAGAACCTTGCCGCCCTCGACGGCGGTCGTTGCGAGCGAGCGCGTCTTAAAAAAACGCGCGGCCCATAGCCACTTATCTACTCTAAGCTTGTCGCCGTATTCTTGCTCGCTCATCGGGACTCAACACACGACAAAAGGCGTTAGTGTCTAGTGCTTGCGACGCGAGTGACCACCTCGGCCGCAAACACCTGTTCCGCGTCCACGGGATCGAACGCGTACTGGCGGTTGCAGAATTCGCAAGTAACTTCCACCGAGCCGCGCTCATCTATGATGGAGTGAACTTCGTCGTGGCCGAGCATTCGCAGCATGTTGACAACGCGGTCGCGCGTGCAGGAGCAGCGGAAGCTCACAATGCGCGATTCGAACACACGGATGTCCTCTTCGTGGAACAATCGACGGACGATCTGTCGCGCGGGAAGCGTCAGCAACTCTCGCTCGGTGACGGTCTCGCTAAGCTTGACCGCGCGATTCCAGGCGTCGGGATCGTTACCTGCTTCGCCCGGCAGTCTTTGCAACAGCAGACCCCCGGCCTGCTCGTCGTTGCTCGCCAACCACAAGCGCGTCTCCAGTTGCTCGGAGGTTGCCATGTAGTGCTCCAACACGGCTGACACGGTATCGCCTTCGAGCGCGACAATGCCTTGGTAGCTCTGCGTGGCATCGGTCGGGACGATCGTGATGGCGAACCGTCCGCCACCGACCAGCTCCCGAAAGGCAGCGTTCGGCAGTTCACCTTCCCACTTTGCGGTGGCTCTCATGGTCTGCTCACTAGTGCATTCGACGACGATGAGTTTGACTGCACCGCTGCCTTGAATTTGCAGGATCAGGGAGCCTTCGAACTTCAGCGTCGCCGACAGCAGTGCAGCTGCGGCCATCAGTTGACCGAGCACAGCACGCAAGGGCGCGGGATAGCGATGGCGTTCGAGCACCGCGCGCCAAGTGGAGTCAAGGTGCACGATCTCACCACGTACGGGAGCGCCTTCGAACAGAAAACGCTGAAGGGAGTCGGTATTAGCGTTCATCGATGCCTCGCGATTTCACGACCTGCACAATCAGTCAAGATGAGGGCTGATGCCGGCTTCGCAAGAGACGCCGCTGGATCTTGCCGGTGGTGGTGAGAGGCAACTGGTTGATGAATTCGATCTCACGAGGATACTGGTAGGGCGCCAAACGTGCGCGCACGTGTTGCCGTATGGATTCCTCCAGCGCGGGCGATGGCACGGCGTCCGGGCGCAGCACCAGGAAGGCTTTGATACGCGCGCCGCGCTCTTCATCCGGAAGGCCGATAACCGCAGCATTCGCGACCGCGGGATGCTTGAGCAGACAGTCCTCTATCTCGGCTGGTCCGATGCGGTAGCCCGCACTTTTGATGACATCGTCAGTGCGCCCCTTGTACCAATAGAAGCCCTCGTCGTCGCACGTGGCCAAGTCACCGGTGCGGCCCCAGCCGCCGGTGAACTTTGCCTGCGTGGCGTCCGGGTTGTTCCAATATTCGAGGAAGACCACCGGATCGCCCTCTCGCCAAACAGCGATTTCTCCGATGGCCCCGGCTTGGACTTCAGCCCCGTCTTCATCGAGCAGCGTAATGCGGTGTCCCGGATACGCGCGCCCCATGGCGCCGGATTTGGGCGCATAAAGCGCTGCACAGCCTCCGATAACGTAGTTCATCTCGGTTTGACCGAAAATCTCGTTGACCGTTACGTCCAGCTGGGCGCGCGCCCATTCTCCGACTGCGTCACCCACTGCCTCGCCCCCACTCATCAGGCTGCGCAGACGCACATCGAAAGAGCCGCGAGGATGTGGCACCTCCTTCATCATCATCTTCAGGGCTGTGGGGAAGAGGAACGCGTTGCGCACGCCGTACTTTTCCAACAACCAGAAAGCGCGTTCGGGCTCGAAGCGCCCTCGGAAGGCCAGGATCGGAAACCCGAAGCGCCATGTCGGCAACAGAGCGTCGAATAACCCTCCGGTCCACGCCCAATCGGCGGGCGACCAGAACATATCTCCTTCCTGCGGAAAGAAGTCATGCGAGCACACGAATCCTGACAGGTTACCGAGAAGGGCTCGATGCGGTATCAAGGCTCCCTTGGGGGTGCCGGTCGTACCGCTCGTGTAGATGATCAGCGCCGGATCATCGGCAAAAGTGTCCGCCGGATCGAAGCGCGTGCTGGATTTCTCCAATAGACCATCCCAGTCGAGGACGTGAGTTTCGTGTGCACCCGCCGTGCCGACAATGTGATGCAGCTGCGGCAGCCTGGCGCGGGCTGCCCAGAGATTCGGCAAGGTCTCCGGATCCACAATGGCGACTGCTACGCCGGCATCGCGCAAACGATATTCGAGA
>Ga0105248_10007992_pt1 | contig 11616 bp, 7 predicted proteins | sample KBSS34metaG_FD_81524 | JGI IMG/M metagenome (GOLD analysis project Ga0105248, IMG submission 81524) | Switchgrass rhizosphere microbial communities from Kellogg Biological Station, Michigan, USA - KBS S3-4 metaG | ecosystem: Host-associated > Plants > Roots > Rhizosphere > Soil | place...
GCCGTTGATCGTAAACATGTAGCCGCCGGCCGCGTTCGCGAGCGCTTCCAGGCCGATGACGCCGATCCGCCGATCCTCGATCGCGGACGGCGGACGCCGTCCGGTGTTCGAATCGAAGGATGTCTCGTTGATGTGGAGCACGTACAGATTGGTTCGCGCCGCCGCGGCCAACTGGGCCAGTTGAGTCGCGAAGGCTTGCGTGTCGTCGACGACGAAGCCCTCGGAGATCAAGATCAGGGTTTTCGGCGCGTCGATCGCCCTCAGGTTCGTGAGCAGGTCGACGAGGCCGGTAATGGTGGTATTCGCCTGCTCGAGCGCCTCACGCGCGATCTGACCTGCGTCGTCTTTGACGCCGGTACTGCACACGGAATACTGGTACGTGCGCGGCGCCATGTTCGCGCATTCCCGCGCGATCGCGCCGTCCAGCATTCCCAGCTCCCCGCGAACGATCGACAGCGACTCCCCCAGCCCCACGTTGTACGTCGTCGGCGCGCCGGGCTGTTTGTTGCCGGTCAGGCGCGTGACGACCTGCTTGGCGCGATCGAAATCGCTGATGAACGCCAGCGGTCTGGCGCCCGGACCGAATTCAACCACGGCGATGCGATCGGAGGGCAGGAGCTTGTCGATGAACCCCTCCAGGGATTTCATCATGCCGGTGCTGCCGCCAAAGTTGATGTTGACCTGATCGACGGCGATCACGATCAACCGTCCGCCGCCCGTGTTTTCGTTAGAGGAATAACCGTCGGGAACGGTGACGCTCCCGGCGAACGACTTCGCGTTCTCGACGACGGGCACCCATTCGGCGCTGAGCACACGCCGTTCCTGGCCGTCGATCTTGACGTTGAAGTCGCCCCGGCCGAGGCCGGTGATCGGCTGGCCGCTGCCGTCGACGACCGTGACGTCGAGCGTCGAGGTCACATCGACGGTGGTCTGGAACCGGGGAGGCTGTTCCTGGGCCGCGGCGGGCGCCACCGCCGCGAAGGCGACCACAAGAATCAGCGGCAGAACGCGTGAAATGCCCTGCTTCATTTGATTGCCGTTGGTCTGTAACCGTCACGGGCCCGGACCTCCGAATGCCCGTCGACTTCGACCTTGATGCTGCGCCATGTTTCGCCGCGGCGCGCCGCTGGCGGAGCATAGCTGAGCAGATACTGATTCGACAACTCATCCAGCAACTCGCCAAACGTGGCGCGCAGCGCATCGATGTTCTCCGAAAACAGCGCCCGTCCACCGGTCGGCTTCGACAACCGTTCCATGACCGCCTTCAGCCGCTGCTGCGTCACGCCGCGGCCCTGACCAATCATGTACAGCGTGACGTCGCTGCCCTGAAGTCCCCGCTCGACGTCGGTGATTGTCGCGTGGCTCCCCTGATCTTCGCCGTCGGTAAACACGACGAGGACCTTCCGGCCCGTCTGCCTGCCCAGCATCCCGATGGTGCGCAGGATAGCGTCGTAGAACGCCGTCGCGCCCCAGGCTCCAAGCCGGCCGACCGCTTTGACGCGCTCGGCCGGATTCGTCGTTCGGGTGGTCAACGTGAAGACGGTTTCGTTGAAGCCGACGAGGGTCACCTGGTTGCCCGAGGGCACCGCGCCCAGAAATTCCTGAACGGCTTTCTTCAACTTCGGCATCACCGGTCCCATGCTTCCGCTGATGTCGACGGCGACGATCATTTCGAGCGGCACGTTGGTGTTGGCGAAGTACGAGATCGTCTGGGGCTGTTCGTTTTCAAATACGTGGAACGCCGACATCGGCAGGCCGCGCACGTAATTGTTGGGGCCATTCGTGACCGTCACGGTGACCTGGACGGCATCGACGTCCTCGTTGTCGTTGAAGCTCACTCCTTTCGTGCGAAGGACCTGCACGACGCGGCCGCCGGCCTTGAGTGTCGCGACCACGCGAACCTGGTGTTCCGTGATCGATCGACCAGCGTCCCAGTCGCACTCGAATGGCGCGACGGGAACGACGCACCGCTGGCGTCCGTCGACGAAGAAGATCACGGCGGTCGCGGCGTCGGGCGGATCGAGCTCCGCGCGCAGCATCGTCTCGCCGCTGACATAGGCGTCTTCGACAGGAGAGAGAATCGTCAGTCGGGGAGATTGCCCGGCGCTTGCCGAGGGGTCGCACAGCAATAGCGCGAGGCCTGCGGCGAGGGCCAGGATCCTGATGCCATCATCTCGACGAGTCGGGTAACAGTGGGCCATCTGCAGCCGCAGCCGCGACGTAGTCCTCTATCCTATCCCGCGGCACCGCCCCTGCCCCCCGAATTAATGACAGCCAGTCGTCCGGATCGGTCCCACGTACCTCATCGACGAAGTCCTGCACGGCGGCGCTCAAGACGAATTTTGCAAGTCGGGCCGGCAGCCGCAAGCTGGCGAGCGTGCGGGCCACATGCAGGTTCAAATCGGGCACCGTCGCCGCCAACAGGCCGATTTGACGGCGGCCGAGGAACAGCGGCAACCGTCCCGACGCCATCCGCGTGCAGACACACCCCGTGGAAATCATCGCCGACGTGCCCCATGGGTCGAGATTGATTTCGTGAGCGGGATCGCCGAGCGCCAGCAGCTCGCCGAGCGACAACATCGACTCCAGGCGGTCGCGCTCGTGGGCCACGGTCCACCGGATCGCCCGCCTGCGCCACCCGTCCATGTCGAGCTCGTTGGCCAGGGACTCGACATCGGCGGCTTGTATCGCCAGGACTCGCCGGTGTCCGCGCTCGATTGCCGCGGCGATGGCATCGCGTGAGGCATCCGTCAGCGCGAATGGATTCATCAATCCGAATCCGACAATGAAGGTTTCGCGATCGTTCGACGTCAGCGTCGGCGCCGCGAGGTCCCGATCGCCGCCGATACGCCGCAGGCCGGCGGGCGCCATCGCGATGTCGAGCCCGAGCAGCGAACCGTCCACGTGCCACGCCACGCCGGTGGAGACGTCCGCGCGGGGCGTCATCCACGCCGCGCGCAGCCGCTGGTCATTGTCTCTTTGACCGAATCCGAAATCGTGACGGCGCGACACGTCTCCCGGCAGCAGCGCGGCGCCGTCGGGATCGCCGAGGTCCACCGCATACGCGAGCGACACGAGGGCCTGAGCGGTGGCTTCGTCGGCGGCGGCGACCAGCTCGGCGACTGCGCGGCCGTTCCGCGCGGGACTCGGTGGGCCGGCCAGCTTCCCGAGCTCGTCGATCGCCTTGCCGACGGCGTCGCGCGGATTTGGCGGCGGCACGACGCCGGGCGGGAAACCGTCGAGGCCCATCGCGCCTTCCCGGCCGAATGGCGCCGACAGCTCCGCGAACGCCGACTTCAGCTGCGCCGTCACTCCCTGAACGGCGACGGGCGTCGGCGTCGCGAGCTTCACCGCCGCGGAGGCCAGCTCGAGGGCGTGATCGAGCGTCGCGCCCCCTTGTTTTTCACGCACGCGTTCCAGCCGCCGCCGTTCGGCGGCCGCAAGGTCGACGCGGTACCGCCGCCCTTCCCATTCGATTCTCGGGGCCGTGGTCGTGACATCGGGTCCCGCCAGCGCCGATCGCACCGCCGCTTCCAGACTTTCCGCGCGCGGGAGCGCCGGCCGCAGCTCCTCGGCAATCCACCGCAGGATGCCGCCCGTGTACTCTGAGGATGCATTCAACGGAACGGCGAGCAGGCTGTCGACCAGCGCTTCGCTTCTGGCCGCATCGAGGGAGCCGACCATTCGCATTCGCCCGAGGAGCGCCAGCGCTCCCTGGAACTGCGCGATCGCCATGAACTCCCGTGCGGGATCCGGCGGCGCCATGCGGCTGGCAAGGCGCGCCGCGGCCGCGTAAGTCGCCGGCTTGGTGATCCCGATCCGTTCGAGCGCGATCATCAGCATGCGGTACCGGCGGAACGCCCGCACGGCGATGAAGACGTCCGGCATCTCAGCTGGTGATGCCGCTGCAAACACACGCTGTCCGAAGGCAAATTGATCCAGACGGTCGGCGCGGAGGCGGAGGTCCCCCATCCCGACAAGGCCGGCGAGCCACGCGACATCGATCGGGCGCTCACCCTCGACAGATTCCTTGAGCAGCCGCGCCGGATCGGGTGGAAGGTCGACGCCTTCAACCACCCGCGCCCAGAAGGCTCGAGCAGAGGGCGCCATCGGAACGCCGTCGGCATCGACGCGCACACGCATCAGGAGGGCCGTCAGGTCGTATGCCTGGCGCACGAACGGCTGCGCCTTCACGGCGCGCCAGTCGCTCGATGCCGCGAGCGACGCGACTGCCAGCGCGCGAACAGCGTCGAGACGCGCGGATGAATCCTTCATCCACAGGCCGAGCGCGAACCGTTGCCGCCCGCGATCGAGCTGGCCGATCGTGTCGTACAGGCTGGCCATGCGCCCTTCCGTTCGCGTGAAGAGCGAGACGAGAAATCGATCGGGGCGCGTGACGCTTTCGCCGATGACCGCCTCCCAGAGCGGAATCGCCTCGTCGCCGCCGGGCGGTGCGATGCGGCCGGCCTGCACGTGGATGCTGCTCGCAAACACCGCGAATGGCTCGGCGCCAAGTGTGTACACCTGCGTGAGGACCGCCGGATGCTCCACGAGGTACTGCAGCGTTTCATCGTCGAGCGCGGCCAGCCCATAGCAGAGCAATGAGGCCTGCCGATTGGCCAGAATCTCGATGATTAGATCGCCCGGCGCCACCGTACGCTGAAACACCGCCTTGCTCCACACCGCCGCGGTCAGCGGAACGGGAACGAGCTCGCTCGCGTCGGAGGAGCCGGCGGCGCTCTGGCGAAGCTGCTGCGCGAGGATTTCGGGAGGTGTCGCCTTCCGATCCGAGAGACCGTGAAGGAGACGCGCGAGCTCGCTGACGAACCGCGCGCGATCGGGGATCGGGTCGATGTCGAACGTCTTCGTGAGCGCGGCCCTTCCCCCCGGAACCGCGACGTCCTCGGAAACCGCCGCCGCGGCGGCGGGATGGACAAGTTGTACCGGGATTGCCGTTACAATCGTGGTGACAAGGAAGAAACGCAGAAGCCGTTTCAAGTCCGCAATTATATACATGGCATCCGGCAACTACACCGCCAAAGACATCACCGTTCTCGAGGGACTCGACCCCGTCCGCAAGCGCCCCGGCATGTATATCGGCGGCGTCGGCATGACCGGACTTCACCATCTTGTCTGGGAAATCCTCGACAACGCCGTCGACGAGGCGATGAACGGCTACGCATCGAACATCTGGGTGACGCTCCACGCCGATGAATCGTCAATCACGATCGAAGACGACGGACGCGGCATTCCGATCGACAAGCATCCGACGAGCAAGAAGAGCGCGCTCGAGGTGATCTTCACGGTGCTGCACGCGGGCGGGAAATTCGAGCACGGCAGCTATAAGACCGCGGGCGGCCTCCACGGCGTCGGCGCCAGCGTCGTCAACGCGCTCTCGAAGGAGCTCGTGGCGACGATCAAGCGCGACGGCGCATCGTGGGAAATGCGTTTCAAGCAGGGGAAGCCGGTCGGCGCATTGAAGAAGCTCGGACCCGCGCGCGGGACCGGCACGACGGTCTACTTTCATCCCGATGCGGCGATCTTTCCGAAGGTTGAATTCGATCCGGCCGTCATCAAAGAGCGGCTCGAGATCGCCAGCTACCTTCACAAGGGACTGAAGGTCACCTTCAACGACGAAAGCTCGAAGGAGAAGTCGGTCTTCGAGCACAACGAAGGAGTCGTCGACTATCTGAAGCGGATCGTCGGCGATCGCGGGTCGAAGCCGGTGCACGACATGCCGTTCACGTTGAGCAAGGAAGACGGCCTGCGGCTGGACCTCGTGCTGCAGTGGACGGAAGCGACCGACGAGCACGTGCGATCGTATGTGAACGGCATTCCTACCGGGGCTGGCGGCACCCACGAGACCGGATTGCGGGCGGGACTCGCCAAGGCGGTGCGCAACTTCATCGAGACGCACAACCTCTCGCCCAAAGGGGTGACGATCGTCGCCGAAGACATCCGGGAAGGGCTGACCGGCGTGCTCAGTCTCTTCATCCAGGAACCGCAGTTTCAGGGTCAGACCAAAGATCGGCTGAACAACCCCGAGCTCGTCTCGGCCGTGGACGCGGTCGTCCGTCCGGCGCTCGAGCACTGGCTGAATCACAACATCAGCGTCGCCGAAGCGATCGTCGGCCGCATCATTCTTTCGGCGCGCGCGCGCGAAGCCAGCCGCGCCGCGCAGGCCGAGGTTTCCCGGAAGAGCGCGACCTCCACGCGGCTCAATCTGCCGGGAAAGTTGAGCGACTGCACCAACCCGACGAGCGAAGGCAGCGAGCTCTTCGTGGTCGAAGGCGATTCGGCCGGAGGTTCGGCCAAACAGGGCCGCGACCGCGCGCGGCAGGCGATCCTGCCGCTCCGCGGAAAGGTCCTGAACACGGAAAGCGCGTCGTTGAGCAAGGTGCTCGAGAACAAAGAGCTGTCAGACCTCGTCACGGCGCTCGGCTGCGGGCTGGGCAAGAACTTCGAGCTGAACAAGCTTCGATACGGGAAAGTGATCATCCTCGCGGACGCCGATTCCGACGGCAATCATATTGCGACGCTTCTGCTGACGTTCATCTACCGTCACCTGCCGCTCCTCATGTCCAACGGCAAAGTGTTTCTCGCACAGCCGCCGCTCTACCGCATCGACATCGGCAAGGAGACGTTCTGGGCGCTCGACGATGCGCACAAGGATGCGATCCTGAAGCAGAACACGAAAAACGGGCGCGGCACGCCGGAGATCACGCGCTTCAAAGGCCTCGGCGAGATGATGCCGAAGGTGCTGTGGGAGACGACGCTCAACCCGCGGACACGGCGTCTGCTGCGGGTCGAAGTGACCGACCACATCGTCACCGATCGGATCATGAACGAGCTGATGGGAAAGGACGCATCCGCCCGGTTCCGCTTCATCATGGAGCGGGCGGACGAGGCCGAGGAGCTCGACGTCTAGCGGATCGCGAAGCCCGCCTGCGGCACGAACTCTTTCTTGTCGGTCGTCCGCGTCGCCTTGATCCAGGTGGCAGCCGGCCGTCCATCCCTCATCGGATGGCCGGTGATCGTGATCGGCGTGCCCGGCGTGAAGTCGCTGATGCGGATGCCGGCGCGCGTCAGGGTGCTCGGGCCTTCCGCTTCGAAGCCCCAGGTCGTCACTTTGCCGTCCGGCCCTTTCACATCCACCAGCAGCCATGAATGCGGATTGGTGTACTGGAAGGCCTTGACCACGCCGGTCAGCGTCACTTCCTTCTTGTCATCGAACATCGCGCCGGAGTGATGGGCCTCGACGGGAATGCCGGGAATGGCCACGGCAGTGAGCGCAAACACGATCATCAGCGTCTTCATTTTTTTCCAGCCTTCTTGACTGCCGCGTCAGTACTCACGTCGCCGTCGTTTGGCACGAAGTCGAAATCGGGAAACTGACTCGTCCCTGACTCGGTGGTGATGATCGAGTTGTTCGGGTTTTCCCGGCAATCCCAGTACCGGATGCGCAGCTGCCTGTCGTCGTTCGTGAGCCGGGTCCAGCCCTGGCGGGTGTACCAGGGCTTCTCGAGATTGATCGGATCGAAGACCCAAACGTCAGCCTGCAGCGCCTTCGGATCGATCTTGTGCCAGCGCTCCACGACAGTGGTCTTGTCCGAGTAGTTCGGTTGGACACCGCGTTGGTACTGTCCCGACGACAAATACCTGGTGTGGGCCACAAGCGTCTCGCCGTCCCAGAAGCCGATGGTGTCGCCGTTCCACGTCGGGTAGGCGTCCGCGGCGGGCGTGTGGTCGCGTCCATCCGTGTACACGCGGCGGACGTCGTTGACCATCTCATTGATCAGCCACGTCTGCGCCGGCGTCACGATGAACTCGTGCAAAAAAGGCTCGGTAAACCACCGAGGGGTGCCTGGCGGACGGCAGTCGCTGATCGGGTCGTACTCGCCACCGGTGCGGGCGATCTGGTCCGCTTTGGCTTTGACGACCTGCTGCCCCGCAGGCGTGAGCTTGGCAGAATCGGGCCCACTCCCCGGCCGCAGGTCCGGATCGAAGTGCAATCCGCCTTTGGCTCGAGTGTAAATCCCCGACCAGTCATAGGCTGGTTCGGCCATTTGTTGCCAGGTCAGCGGCTTGCCGCCGCCGGCCCCCTGCTTGAGCGCTTCGTAGAGTGCCTCGGACGTCTCGAACCGCTCGCCAAACGCCTGCAGCTTCTGCTTGCTGGCCGCCCAGTTCTCGTCCTGCGCGATCCAGGCCGGCGCATTCTGTGCCGAGACCATCGAGATGACGACCGCGGCCAATGCTGCGACCGCCACAAGGAGGACGCCGACGCGGAGCACCGCTTTTCTGGTCGTCATTGTCGTCCCTCAATTCCTCTAGCTGAGGATCGCCGTCAGTCCGCTGACCAGGCGGCCGATTCCCTCGGCGACCGTCGCTTTCTCGAGCGCGCCGTACGCGACGCGGAAATAGCAGCCGCTCGTCAGCCCGAAGGCGGTTGCGGGAATGACCGCGACCTTGTGTTCGCGAATCAGCCGTTCGGCCACGCGCATCGGATCTGCCTCGACATTCACGCGCAGGCAGCAATAGAAAGCGCCCTCGGCCGGCGGAACCGAGCAGAGCGGCTCGAGCGAGCGAAGCGCGGCGAGCACCACGTCGCGCACCTCCGCGAGCGCCGCGACGTGCGGGCGGCAGTACGCAGGACCGGCCTCCATGGCGGCCGCCGCGGCAACCTGGGCGATGATCGGCGGGCAGATCAATACTGTGTCCTGCACTTTCGCCATCGCCGCGGCGAGCGGTTCCGGGTACGCCATGTATCCGACGCGCCAGCCTGCCATCCCGTAAGTCTTCGACAGCGAATAGAGAGAGATCGTGTGTCCCTCCGCGCCGGGAAACGATCCCGGCGACACGTGCGGCGCCGATCCGTACGTGAAGTATTCGTACGCTTCATCGCTGATGTGATAGAGGCCGCGATCGCGACAGAGCGTGTTGACGTCGCGCAGCGACTGCTCGGGAAAGACGGCGCCCGTCGGATTGTTCGGTGAAATCGTGACCACCGCGCGTGTCCGCGGTCCGGTGGCCGCCCGAATGGCGTCGACATCGAGCTGGTACCGCGAATCGGTGGCGACGGGAACGACGCGACAGCCCGCCATCTGGATCGCCATCTCGTGGTTGAAGTAGAACGGCACCGGGAGGATCACCTCGTCGTCGGGGCCCGTCGTCGCGAGGATCGCGTGCACGAAGGCCATGTTGCCGCCGGCGGTCACCATCATGCGGCTGCCGCGAGCCACGTCGATACCGTTGTCGCGCCGCAGTTTCCGTTCGATTGCGGCGAGGAGCGCCGGCTGCCCGGAGGCGGCCTGATAGTCGTGCGTGCTCGATTGGCCGAGAGCCCCGGCCGCCGCGCTCAGCGCCGCCGGGGGCGGTCCGTAATGCACGACGCCCTGGCCGAGCGAGATCGTTCCGGGTGTCCGACGGATGAGATCGCCGATCACCGCGATGATGGGCGCCTGGATCCCGTCCATGCGCGACGTGGATTTCACGGTTTGAGGCATCAGGATAACCGTCCGGCTGAAGCCGGACACTACGTACTGCCCTGCCCGTGAATTATAGTTTCGGAGGACTCGATGATCCGGATTTTCGTCACCGGCGGCACATTCGACAAGGACTACAACGAACTGACCGGCTCGCTGATGTTCAAGGACACGCATCTGCCCGAGATGCTGCGCCTGGGACGAAGCCGCGTCGACGTCTCCGTCCGCACGCTGATGATGATCGACAGCCTCGACATGACCGACGCCGACCGCGCGCTCATCGTCGGACAGTGCCGGCAGGCGGCCGAGCCGCGGATCATCATCACCCATGGCACCGACACGATGATCGAGACCGCCGGGGTGCTCGCGGCCGCGCTTGGCCCGGACACGGTCAAGACCGTGGTGCTGACCGGCGCCATGGTGCCCTACGCCTTCGGCAGCTCGGACGGGCTGTTCAACCTCGGAAGTGCCCTGTCATTTGTGCAGATATTGGCACCAGGCGTATATGTGGCGATGAACGGCCGATACTTCCATTGGGACCGGGTCCGGAAGAACCGGGAGACCGGGGTGTTCGAAGCGCTGCCCATCGCCGAGCCATAAGCGCACACTCCTGCCCAGAACCGCACCAGTCGCGTCTTCTCTTCGCCGTAAGGCTCCCAGGTGTTCAAAAGAGCGCATTGCACGTCTTGAAAGGGACGTAAGCTGGCATATCCATGAAAATTACGCTTATCTCAGCCGTTATCGGGCTATTGGTTGCTTCATCCGCGGTCGCCCAGCAGTCCACCGGCAACATCACGGGGCGCGTGGTCGATCCCCAGGGTTCGGGCATCGCCGGTGCCACCGTAACCGCCACCAATCCGGAAACCGGGCTGGTGCGGACCGAGACGAGTGACAACGCCGGGACGTATCGACTTGCCGCGTTGCCGGTCGCCGCCTACGAGGTCCGGGTCGAGACGCCCGGGTTCGCCACGATGCTGCAAAAGGACGTCGAGGTGAACGTGGCGCAGACGCTGAAGATCGACTTCAAGCTGCGGATTGCCAACCTCGCGCAGGAGGTGGAGGTCACCGGGGCCCTTCCGCTCGTCGACGCCACGAACTCGTCGGTCGGCCAGGTGGTCGATCCGCGGCGGATGCAGGACCTGCCGATCAACGGCCGTCAGTTTGCGAACCTGGCGGCGACGCTGCCAGGCGTGGGCCTGGGTTTCCATTCGGACCCGAGCAAGGGGACGAACTACGCGCCGTTCGTCAATGGCGGCGCGGGTCGAAACATCAACTATCAGATCGACGGCGGCGACAACAACGACGACACGGTCGGCGGCCTGCTCCAGCAGTTCCCGCTCGAAGCGATCGAGGAGTTTCATTTCGAGACCCAGCGCTTCAAGGCGGAATACGGACGCAGCAACGGCGGCGTGATGAACGTGGTCACCAAAAGCGGCACGAACCAGTTCCAGGCAACCATGTTCGAGCTGTTCCGTGACAAGTCGTTGAACGCGTTGACGGAAAACGAAACGCTCGCGGGCGTCAAGGCGGGCACGGAGCCCAAGAAGGGCGATTACCGGCGCAACCAGTTCGGCGGCAGCTTTGGGGGACCCCTCATGCTGGATCGGGTCCATTTCTTCTTTGCGCTCGAGCGCACCCAGCAGGACACGACGCAAACCGTCAACACGCTCGGACTGTTTCCCGCGCTGGATGGTGTGTACGTGACGCCCTCGCGGGACAATCTCGCGACGGTGAAAGTCGCGGCCAACCTCAATCCCCGGCAGTACCTCGCGGTCCGCTACGGCCGGAACACCAACAGCTATGTCTTCGGCGCGGCGCCGACGACGACGCCCGACAACTGGGGCGACGCGGCAAACCGGTTCAATTCGATCAATGTCAATCACAACTGGGTGCTTGGCGGTGCGAAGCTGAACGAAGCCGTGTTCCAGTACTCGAGCTTCGGCAATGTCATCGCGGAACGGACGAAAGCTGCAAACCTGATTTTTCTAAACGGCGTCGCGACGGGGAGCAACCTCGGGACCCCGCAGAGCACCGACCAGGTGAAATATCAAGTCCGGGATGACTTCTCGTGGCTCGTGGCGGGACATGGCGGAGTGGGTCACACTTTCAAGGCCGGCGTGAATTTCATCAACGA
>Ga0105248_10007993_pt1 | contig 11616 bp, 8 predicted proteins | sample KBSS34metaG_FD_81524 | JGI IMG/M metagenome (GOLD analysis project Ga0105248, IMG submission 81524) | Switchgrass rhizosphere microbial communities from Kellogg Biological Station, Michigan, USA - KBS S3-4 metaG | ecosystem: Host-associated > Plants > Roots > Rhizosphere > Soil | place...
GCGTGAGCTCGGGGTAGCCCGTCAGATCCGTCATGAAGGGGCCGACGATGGTGCCGTGCTGCGTGATGCACGCCTCCACGGCCGCGGCCTTGTTGTCGATTCGCTTCATGACCTTCAGCTGTTCGCCGACGATGTCCGCGCTGTCCCGGTCCCAGTCCCCCTCTTCCTTGACGAAGAACGTGGTCTTGCCAGAGTCGCCATACGGCGTCTGCACGACCAGGTCTGTGCCCAGGCCGTGGCTCGTCGCCAGCGCGTTCAGCTCCTGGTAGGTCGACGCCGTGCCGAGCACGTTCGGGACTGATGGTGCGCCGGCCTCGTTGCCGAGCTGGGTGGTGACGATCTTGGAGTCCAGCCGCCGCCGGAGCTCGTCAGCCGGGAGAATGAGGTTGTACCCCAGCTCTTGGCAGATCTCCTCGGTCTCCTCGTCGAAGAAGACCATCGCGATCATCGGGGTGCCGCCGCGTCGCTTCAGGTACGCCTGTACCTCGGGGTCGCGCAGGAGGTAGTTGTTGATCTGCTCGCTGGACTCGAATTCGACGTAGGGCCGGTTCTTCGGCGCGAAGACGCGCGGATGGGCTCCGTCCCATGAGTCGAAGTACACGACGTACTGGAAGTTCCTCACCCAGCGGTCGATCCCCAGCAGGTTGAAGGCGGTCGGCCCAAAGAAGTAGACCGGCTGCAGATTGGTGCGGAAGAAGGTGCGGATCTCGGCGATTCCCTGAATCTGACGGCGATTGGTCGACTCTTTGCTCATGTTCGCCTCCTTGGCGTCAGGCTACGGTGATGAGCCGTGCGCGTCGATGTCCCGAGAACCTGTGACCCTCCGGTGGTGCACCGCTCCCCTTCGAGTGCCACACTTGGGAGGTGACCGAGCGGATCAGGTTGTTCCTCGTGTCACCAGCCCTCGCGATCCGCCGAGCGCTGGCGCGTTCGCTCGACGAGGAAGGCGAGATCGTCGTCGTTGGCGAGGCGAACTCTGCCGTCGATGCTCTGACGCGTGCCCCTGCCGCCCGTCCGCACGTGGTCCTCGCCGGTGCGCATCTGCGTGACCCGGACACCCCGGAGATGTGCCGGCGCCTGCACGGGGCGATGCCGGAGGCGCACATCCTGGTGGTCGGCGTCAACGCCAGCCACGACCTGGTCGCCGACACGATCACCGCGGGGGCTGCGGGTGTGGTGCCGCACACGATCGACGAGACGGAGCTCATGGACGCCATCCGGACCGCGGCTGCCGGCCGGATGGTGATGTCCACGGATGCGTTCATGGACCTGCTGCAAGGGCACGCCCGAAGTGCCCACGATCCCCTTCAGAGCCTGACCCCCCTGGAACGCGAGCTGTTCGACCTCGTGGGCGAGGGGATGTCCAACGCCGAGATAGCCGAACGGATGTACCTCTCCCAAGGCACGGTCCGCAACTACGTGTCCAGGTTGTTTCGCAAGCTACGGGTCGAGAGAAGAGCGCAGCTGGTCGCCCAGGCGGCGCGCCTCAGCTCGACCGCGCACCCGGGTGAGCACGACCGAGCGCCCGACCCATAGGGATCGAGCGCTCGGTCAGCGCATCGGCGGTGAACCTACTCGGCGAGGGTCAGCACCCTTTCCGGCGTCGTCGGAACCGCCTGGTCGCCGGGAACCTCTGCGCTGCTGTCCAGCCGCTCAGACTGCCGAGCCTGCAGGGCCTCCCGCTCGAAGAAGTCGGCCGGGGCCGCCTCCCTGCGTCCACCGAGGAAGTCGTGCGCGCGCCCACTCAGGTGCCGGTAGCCGATGTAGGCCGCTCCGATGGCCATGAAGCCGGCCGCGATGACCAAGGGCGGCTGGACCCCGAGCGCCGAGCTCCAGGTACCGGCCGCCCCACCCGTGAGGTCGATCACGGACTTGACGACGACCCAGAAGAGAGACGCGGCGCCCACCAACGGCAGCACCCCCAGCATGACCATCTGCTTGGCCGAGCGCACGGCGACCTTGCGGAAGTAGACGGCGTTGGAAAGGCCGGCCACTCCGTAGTAGAAGGCGACGAACAGCCCGAGTGCCGCCAGCGAGTCGGCGCGGAAGGTGGTGCTCAGCAGATCGAGCGCGACGAACGAACCGATGGCCAGGCCCCCGATGGTGAGCGTCGCGACTGCGGGCGAACCGTTGCGGTTCGTCCGGGCGAGGGCGAACGGAAGCGCGTTGCGGCGGGCCATGCCGAACGTCGTACGAGCCGTGAAAAGGATCGTCGCCTGGACCGACGCGACCGAAGCGAGGAACACGACCAGGAGGATCAGCTTGCCCGCTGCGGCAGAGCCGAGCACCTGCGCGCCCAGAACGCCGAAGTCGTTGGCGTTGGCAACGCCGTCCGCGCCCGCGAAGGAAAGGAGGCCGGTGGTGGTGAGCAGGTAGAGGCCCAGCAGGACCACCATGCTCATGATCCCGGCGCGACCCGCGGTCTTTGGGCCGCCCTTGACCTCTTCGGCGAGGGCCACAGCGGCGTCCCAGCCCCAGAAGATGAACGCGGCGAGCAGCAGGCCGCCCATGAGGGCAGACGAGTCCATGCCGAACGGGGAGAACCAGTCGAGCTGTGGCTTGCTGGCGGCGGCAGGAAGGTCGCCGATGCCGAGAGCGACGCGGGCGAGGGCGACACCGCCGAGCAGGACCAGCCCGGCCACCTGGATGCCGATGAGGACCTTCTCGACGAGAGCCGAGGTCTCGAGTCCGCGAGCGGAGATCCAGGTTCCAGCAGCCATCATCGCGCCGGCCACCACGAGGACCGCTCCCTTGGACTCGGTCAGGGCGTCCAGCCCGAGGAGGGCGAATCCGTAGTGGGCCGCCACCTCCGCCAGCGCGCCGACGACCAGCGTGTTGGAGATGACCATGCCCCATCCCGTGAGAAAGCCCATTGTCGGGCCAAGCGCCTTGGTGCTCCACGTGAAGGCGGTGCCGGCGTCCGGCATGGCCCGGTTGAGGTACGCGAAGGAGGCGGCCACCAGCAGCAGAGGGATGAACCCCAGCAGCAGGATCGCAGGCGACTTGAGGCCGGCTGTGGAGACCAGCATGCCAGCTCCGGCGAGGGTGGCGGCAGCCGTGTATGCGGGGGCCGGCGACGCAATCCCGACTGTGAGGGTCGACCAGAAGCCGATCGCGTTCTTCTTCAGCTGGGGCTGTGCGGCGCCGGCGGCGCGCCCATCCAGCATGGAGCTCTGCATGACGTGGACATCCTTTCTTGACGGCGATGACGTGAGTGACACGTCTCCTCTAGGACACACGATCGGCACGGCGGTGTCGGCTGACGTGAGGCAACGAACCGGGCCCAGGCATCATCGGTGTGCGATGACGCCCGTCAGTGCCGTTGGGGACGTTGGTCCCAGATGGACGGGGCTTCCGGCGTGGAGCTCATTCATTCCGCCCGCGGCGGCGTTCCTTGACCGCCCTCATTGGCAACACTAGGCTCCAAAATCAGGTGAGTCCCGGGGCCAGTGGTCGCGGGCGAGTGACTGGTCCGCCGGATGGAAGGGGCCAGCAGTGACCGCCGACGACTCGAGCAGCTCGGCCTCGGGAGCCGACACATCCCACGACCACCTCGCCCGTCATGACGGTGTCGAGCCGGACGAATCATGGCTGGGGGCCCGCGCCGTTGCGGTGCACCAGGTCGGCCGAGCACCTGCTGGCCCGGCACCCAAGACCCATCCATCCCTACTGAGGACAGCCGAGTGACATGACATCTGACTCCGGCCCCACCAGCCCGACGACCGCGGCCGAGGAAGCCCACCTGGTGGCGCTCGGCTACTCCGGCCAGGACTTCCACAGGTCGATGAGCCTGTGGGCCAACCTCGCGCTCGGCTTCACCTACCTCTCCCCCTTGGTGGGTGTCTACTCACTGTTCGCCTACAGCCTCACGCTCGGGGGGCCACCGGCGATCTGGTGGATCTTCATCGTCGGGTCGGGACAGTTCCTGGTGGCCCTGGTCTTCGGCGAGGTCGTCTCCCAGTACCCCCTTGCCGGCGGGATCTATCCCTGGTGCAGGCGCCTCTGGGGCCGGAGGTACGCGTGGATCGTCGCATGGGTCTACCTATGGGCCGTCATCGTCACAGTCACGGCGGTGGCCGAGTTCGGCGGCGGCTTCGTCGCTGCGCTGTTCGGCATCGAGGCGACCAAGGAGGTGGGGCTGGCCACTGCCGTCGGGCTGCTGCTGCTTGCCATGGCGTTCAACTACAGCGGCACACACATGCTTGCGCGAGTGGCCCAGATCGGCCTCGCCGCGGAGCTCGTCGGCGTCGTCGCCCTCGGCCTGTACCTGCTCATCTTCCAGCGCGAGAACTCGATCTCCGTGTTCTTCGACTCGATGGGCGCAGGAGGCAGCGACGCCTACATCGTGACCTTCTTCGGAGCGTCACTGGCAGGACTCTTCCTGTTCTATGGTTTCGAGGCCTGCGGCGGCGTGGCGGAGGAAGTGGACGACCCTACGCGCCGGATCCCCAGGGCGATGCAGCTGACCATCCTGATCGGCGGCGTCTCCGGTCTCTTCTCCTACGCCGGCTACGTACTGGCCGCTCCCAACCTCCAGGCGATCGTCGACGGCCAGGTCGCCGACCCGATTCCCTCGATCCTCGAGGACACCTTGGGTGTCCCGGGTTCCAAGGTGTTCCTCGTCATTGCCGTCACCGCCTTCGTGTCCTGCGTGCTCTCGTTGCAGGCCGCAGGGAGCCGGCTGCTCTACTCCTCGGGTCGAGACCGGATGCTGCCGATGAGCTCGTGGCTCGCTCACATGTCCCCCAAGCACGCGGTCCCGACCAACGCGCTGGTGGTGGCCTGCGTGGTGCCGATCCTGATCTGCCTCTACGTCTACATCGACCCCGACCAGCTCCCGCGCGTGACCGCTTTCGCCGTGCTGGGCATCTACATCGCGTTCCAGGCGGTCGTCCTGGCCGCACTCCGGCAGCGGATCAAGGGCTGGCGTCCGGCCGGGAACTGGAACCTGGGATCCGCCGGGATGCTGGTCAACGTGATTGCCCAGGCCTACGGGATCATGGCGATCTACCTCCTGCTCAAGCCCGGCGACACAGGGACCTTCATCGACGACTGGATCGTGGCGCTCGGACTGTTCGTCGTTCTCGCCACCGGCCTGCTGTACCTCTTCATCGCCAGACCTGATCGCCACTCCGACGACGTGGCCGAAGGGGACGCCATCGAGATTGCGAACCGCTTGCGCTCGCTGCGCGAGCAAGCACGGTCTGTGAGCTGAACAGGCCTTCAGGCCAGGAGGGCCCCTGCACCGAGGACGACGATCGAGAGTCCCGCCAGCATGGCGAGCAACGGCCACACCCACCGCAGATAGGTGCCGTAGGGCACCCGAGCGATCGCCAGACCACCCATCACCACTGCAGACGTCGGGATGAACAGGTTCATCAGGCCGGATGCACTCTGGAACGCAGTGACGATCAGGTTGGCCTCGACACCCACGAAGGCCGCCAGCGGAGCCATGATCGGCATCGACACGGTGGCCAGGCCCGACGATGAGGGGATCAGGAACGACAGGGGCAGGAAGAGCAGGAACACCACGATCACGAAGGCCACCGGGCCCAGTCCGTTCACCGCTTCCTCGGCCCAGTGCAGCACGGTGTCGGTCACGCCGCCGTTCTGCATGATCACGGTGATGCCACGTGCGATGCCGATGATCAGCGCGACACCCAGCAGGTCGCGGGCACCAGTGACGAACGCGTCGGTGAGATCGATCTCGCTCAGTCGCCCGATCAGCCCGATGATGACTGACATCAGGATGAAGAGGGCCGTCATCTCCGGGAACCACCACCACAGCGTGGGCAGCCCGATGTTCATGTCCTCCCACGGGATGACGCCGTACATCATGATCACGAAGGAGAGCCCGAACACGGTCAGGATCAGCTTGTCGCGGGTGGTCATGGTGACTCCCGCGGCCTCCTCCCCGCGTTGCATGCCGAAGTGCTCCTGGTTGGCCTCGAACATGTTGTGCACCACCGATGTGGTGGGATCCCGTTTGACCCTCGCGGCGTACCGCATCACGAAGAAGATCCCCAGGCCGAGTCCGACGATGAGGATGATCAGCCGGGACAGGAAGCCGTCGCTGATCGAGACGCCGGCGAACCCGGAGGCGATTCCCGTCGCGAACGGGTTGATGGTGGAGCCCAGGGTGCCGATCCCGCAGCCGAGCAGGAGGATCGCGGCGCCGGTGAGGGCGTCGTACCCGGCAGCGATCATGACGGCTATGACGAGGCTGTAGAACGCGAGACTCTCCTTGTCTATCATGTACGGGCGACCACCGAGAGCGAAGACGATCATCAGGATCGGGATCATCCACCGTTCCCGCCCCTGCAGCCGTTTCACGAGCGCACCGATTCCCGCCTGGATCGCTCCCGTGGCCATGGTCACGCCTAGAAACCCGCCGATCACGATGATGAACAGCGCGACGTCGATGGCTCCGAACAGGGTGCCGTCGTTGTAGTAGCTGATGTTGCCCTTGGAGTTCTCGATCCCGTAGAGGCCGTTGATCGGTGCTGTCAGCGAGTCGATCAGGATCCGCTGCGGGGTGCCGGGCACCTCCTTGTAGGTGCCGGGGACCGGCGCGCCTTCCTTGTCGAGCTGGTAGGCGCCCGCCGGGATGATCCAGGTGGCGATGGCCATCAGGACGATCAGCGCGAACAGGATGGTGTAGGCCGATGGCAGGGTGAAGCGGCTCCGGCTCTCGGGCTCCGCGCTCGTGGTCTGCTGGCTCATCGGGGCTCCTCCTCGGGTTGTTGCGGGGGGTTCGGCGACGCGGCAGTTCCCGGTTCGAGGTCGCTCCACGGTGCTGTCGCTTTGGGTACCTTGAAACCGATGAATCCGTAGAGGACGTCCAGGATCGGACTGAGCAGGTTGAAGAAGCAGAACGGGAAGTAGGCGGCGGTGGAGACCCCGAGCACCCCGGAGATATAGGCACCGCAGGTGTTCCAGGGCACCAGCACCGAGGTCACGGTCCCCGAGTCCTCGACCGCCCGTGACAGCACTTGTGGTGCCAGCCCGCGCTTGGAGAACTCGCCCCGGAACATGCGAGCGGGCAGTACGTCGGCGACGTACTGGTCACCGGCGATCACGTTCAGGCCGACGCCGCTCGAGTTGACAGCCAGGATCAGCGATCCGCGACTGCGGGCGCGGGACACGATCGGCAGCAGGAGTCGCTGGAGGAATCCGGCGTGCTCCATCACCGCAGCGAACGAGAGCGCACCCAGCACGAGCCAGACGGTGGTCAACAGGCTCGCCATCCCGCCCCGGGTGAACAACGCGTCGATCGGCTCGACACCGGAGCTGCTGACGAACCCGGTAGCCATCGCGCTGTAGATCGCCTTGATCGAGGTGGCGACGGGACCCAGTGACGGGTCGTCCACGAACGCCTTGACCGCTTCCCACTGCGTGAACGGGGCCAGGATGCCGGCGAACAGCGCCGATCCCAGGATGGACAGGAATGGTGGGAACTTGAGGACAGAGAAGACCACCAGCAGCAGCAGCGGGAGAAGAGACAGGAACCCGATGTTGAAGGCCACGGCCAGCGCGGCACGGGCCTTGTCGGTGCTGATCTCCGCTGTCGGATCGGCGTTCAACCCGATCACGACGAAGATGACGAGGCTGATGCCGAGCGCCGGACCCGCGGTCCAGAACATGTTGCGCACGTGCTCGCCCACCGTCAGCCCACCGCCGACGAGTTTGGGCACCAGGATCGTGGTCTCCGAGAGTGGGGTCATCTTGTCGCCGAAGTAGGCGCCGCAGATCACCGCGCCCGCGGCGATGGCCGGGTCGAGGCCCATCACGTTCGCCATCCCGACGAATGCCACACCCAGGGTGCCGGCTGTCGTCCAGGAGCTTCCGGTGACCATGCCGACCAGGGCGCAGACCACAGCGGCGGTGAGGTAGAACCAGGTCGGGCTGACCAGCCTGATCCCGTAGTCGACGATGGTCGGAATGGTGCCCGCCATGTTCCAGGTGCCGATGAGCGCGCCGACCGCGAGGAGGATGAAGATCGCACCGATCGCGGACGTGACGCCGCCGACTGCCGCCTCCGCGACACCTGCGACCGAGTACCCGTTCTTGAACGCGATCAAGCTGGCGAACGCGGCGCTCAGGAGCAGCGCCACCTGGAGCGGGCCATTGGTGGCGTCGATACCGAACAGGGCGATGGTCAGTGCGAGGAGCGCGATCAGGACCACGATCGGCAGAAGGGCGTCGAGCATGGTCGGAGGTCGAGGACCCCGGTCGGCACGCGCCCCCCCGATGTCACTGGGGGGCGACGCGGTTGGCGGGCTCGACATCGACGCGCCCTAGCCCTCGAGCCCCACAGCGAGGGTGGTTGGGGCCCGCATCGCTCCGACGTACTGGCCGTGGTGATGCTCTGGCCCTCGAGCCCAGATCAGCAGCCCCACGACCAGGGCGAGCAGCACGAGAATCATGAACAGGCGAGGAAGTTCAGATGACATCGCGGTCTCCTCACACAGGGTCCCGTGTGATTGGGCATGTCATGCAGTGCCCGCCACCGCGACCCTTGCCGAGCTCGAATCCCTCGATGGTCACGACTTCGACGCCGGCCTCGCGCATCTTCGCGATCGTGTACGTGTTCCGTTCGTAGGCGACCACCACCCCTGGCTCGAGCGCGACGACGTTGTTGCCGTCGTCCCACTGCTCGCGCTCCTGCTGGTACTCGTCCCCGCCGGTCTCCACCACCTGGAGCTTCGGCACGCCCATGGCATCGGCGACCGCACCCAGGAACGACTCCTCCTCGGTGACGTGGAACCGCTGCCCGTTGCTGCCCGGCCGAAGGCTGATCGCGCGTATCTGGTCGACCACCCGTGGATACGCGGTCGCCTTGTCTCGATCGAGCATCGTGAACACCGTGTCCAGGTGCATGTGCGCCCGGTCCTTCGTCATCACTGCGGCGATGACCCGCTCGGCGGCTCCCTTGGCGAAGAGCGCGGCGGCGATCTGCTCGATCATGCGGGCCTGGGAGCGTTCGCTCATCCCGATCAGGACGGTGCCGTTGCCGATCGGCTGTACGTCGCCTCCCTCGAGCGACGACCGGCCGAAGTCGTGGGCGACGAAGCGACCGTCGTCACCCAACGGCGGGTACCAGTACTCGAAGTCAGCGTCGGCGAACATCGGGTGGTAGCGGTAGATCGTCGCGACGTTGAACGCCTCGAGCCTGCGCGCCGGCCAGAACATCGGGTTTATCGAGACCCCACCGAAGATCCAGCAGGAGGAGTCGCGGGTGAACAGGGTGTTGGGCAGGGGCGGCAGCACGAACATGCTCTCGTCGTCCAGGGCGGCGGCCGGGAGCGATCGGGCCCGGTACGTGTCCAGGTCGAGGCCGGACTCGGCGACCGTGAGTCCGCCGATCACGTGGGTAGCCAGCTGGTCGGGCTTCAGGCCCGTGAGTGCCGCGCGGACCTCGTCAACCAGCGACAGGCCCACGGTGTACTCCGTCGCCACGAGGTCGATCAGCCGCTGCCGCGCCTCGTCGCTGGCGTCGAGTGCCTCGGTCAACAGGTTCTTGAGCAGGAAGACCTCCACCCCTCGCTCCCGCATCCGAGCCACGAACTGGTCATGCTCGTACTGGGCGCGCTCGACCCACAGGACGTCGTCGAAGAGGAGGTCGTCGTGGTTGGAGGGGGTCAACCGCTGGAGGCTGAGCTCCGGGCGGTGGACCATCACCTGCCGTAGTCGTCCCACCTCTGAGTGAACCCCGAACGTTGCCATTGCCTTCTCCTCTCGGTGCGGACTGTCAGACGACTACTTGGGTTCCGGCGGTGCCGGCGACGATCTCCTCGATCTCGGCCAGACTTCCGACCGCGGCACGTTTGCCCGTCGCCTCGACGAACCGGGCAACGGCGTCGACCTTCGGGCCCATCGATCCGGCGGGGAACTGCTCAGCGCGCAGCTGCGCCGGTGTGACACGCTCCAGCTTGCGCTGCTCGGCGGTGCCCCAGCCGGCGTACACCCCATCGACGTCCGTGGCCAGCACCAGGAGCTCCGCGTCTACCTCACGGGCCAGCAGCTCGCTGGCAAGGTCCTTGTCGATCACGGCCTCTACTCCGATCAGGCTGCCCTGGCCGTCGGCGCTGAACATCGTGGGCACGCCTCCGCCACCGGCGCAGATCACGACCACGCCCTGGTCGAGCAGCCAGCGGATGGGCCGGGTCTCGAAGATGCGCTTCGGCCTCGGAGACGGGACGACGCGCCGCCACGAAGCGCCGTCCGGCTTGAAGTCCCACGCCTTGGCGGCAGCCAGCGCATCCGCCTGGTCCTTCGTGTAGACGGGGCCGACGAACTTGCTCGGGTCGTTGAACGCGGGGTCAGCGGGGTCTACCTCGATCATCGTCAGGAGGGAGGCAAGGGGGGTGTCCTTGGGCAAGACGTTGCCCAGCTCCTGCTCGATGACGTAGCCGATCATTCCCATCGTCTCCGCTCCGAGGACGTCGAGCGGGTAGGCCTCCACCTCGGTGTACGCCGCCGCCTGGAGTGCCAACAGCCCGACCTGCGGACCGTTGCCGTGCGAGAGGACGAGCGTGTGCTGCGAGGCGACGGCAGCCAGGGCCGGCGCTGCGAGCCTCACGTTCTGCCGCTGCGCCTCAGCCGTCATCGACTCCCCTCGCTTCAGCAGGGCATTGCCGCCCAGTGCCACGACCACGCGCACGACGGTCTCCTCAGGATCCGAGGGTGGCGACCATGACGGCCTTGATCGTGTGCATGCGGTTCTCGGCCTGGTCGAACACTATTGAGGCCGGGGACTCGAACACGTCGTCGGTGACCTCCAGTCCGTCGAGGCCGTAGGTCTCGAAGATCTCCTCGCCGACCTTGGTGTCGCGGTTGTGGAACGCCGGCAGGCAGTGCATGAACTTCACATGCGGGTTCCCGGTGCGCGTGACCACGTCGCTGTTGATCTGGTACGGCGTGAGCAGGTCGATCCGCTCCTTCCAGACGCTCTTGTCCTCGCCCATCGAGACCCACACATCGGCGTAGAGATAGTCGACGTCCTTGACGCCGTCGTCGACATCGGCGGTGAGCGTCAGGCGCGCGCCGGTCTCTTCGGCGATCTCCCTACAGCTCTTCACCAGCTCCTCGGCCGGCCACAGGTGCTCCGGCGCGCAAAGGCGGACATCCATGCCGAGCTTGCACCCACCGACCATCAGGGAGTTGCCCATGTTGTTGCGGGCGTCCCCGAGGTAGCAGTAGGCGATCTCGGTCAGGTGCTTGTCGCTGTGCTCGGTCATGGTGAGCATGTCCGCGAGGATCTGGGTCGGGTGGAACTCGTTGGTGAGGCCGTTCCACACCGGTACGCCGGAGTACCGCGCGAGCGTCTCGACGTTCTCCTGGGCGGACCCGCGGTACTCGATCCCGTCGAAGGTGCGGCCGAGCACACGGGCGGTGTCCTTCATCGACTCCTTGTGTCCGATCTGCGAGCCACTCGGCTCGAGGTAGGTGACGTGAGCCCCCTGGTCCTTGGCCGCGACCTCGAAGGAGGTCCGCGTGCGCGTCGACGTCTTCTCGAAGATGAGAGCGATGTTCTTCCCTTCGAGGCGCGGCTTCTCGTAGCCGCCGTACTTGGCGGCCTTGAGCTCGGCCGAGAGCTTCAGCAGGAAGCGGAGC
>Ga0105248_10007995_pt1 | contig 11616 bp, 11 predicted proteins | sample KBSS34metaG_FD_81524 | JGI IMG/M metagenome (GOLD analysis project Ga0105248, IMG submission 81524) | Switchgrass rhizosphere microbial communities from Kellogg Biological Station, Michigan, USA - KBS S3-4 metaG | ecosystem: Host-associated > Plants > Roots > Rhizosphere > Soil | place...
CATGTTCGCGCTCGGCCATCCCGAGAAAATCACCGATTTCGCCTATCGTGCCATGCACGAGACCGTTGTGAAAGCGAAGTTGATTACGGTCGCGTTCTACGGCAAGGGCCCCAAGTATTCCTACTACAACGGTTGCTCGACCGGCGGCCGGCAGGGTCTTATCGAAATCACAAAATTCCCTGAGGATTTCGACGCCGCGACCGTGGGCGCTCCCGCGAATCCGCACGTTCATCTGCACGCCGCCGGCGTGGAACGCTCGCTACAGCTGATGAAGAACAACGCGCCGCTCACGCAAGCCAAAGTCGAAACGCTGCACAAAGCCGTAATGGATTCCTGCGATGCCCTCGACGGCGTGAAGGACGGCATCATCGGCAATCCGGAAAAGTGCCACTACGATCCTTCCGCGCTCTTGTGCAAAGCGGCAGATGGTCCCACCTGCTTGACCGCGGGCCAGTTGGAAACCGTGAAAATCGTGTTCGGGGATGTAAAAACAAAGAAGGGTGAAGTGGTCTGGACCGGCTACCCGGCCGGCACGGAACTGGAAGTTGCATCGCTCCGTAACGTCCCCACGGCACCCGGCGGAGTCTGGGACGTCATCCGCATCCTGGGCCATCAGGACAAAGATTACGACTGGCACAATTTCGATCTGGATGCAGAATTGATCCAGGCCGACAAGGCCGGCATCGATGTCCTGACGTACGATCTCTCGGCTTTCAAGGCGCGCGGCGGCAAGCTGCTGCTCTATCACGGCTGGGCCGATTCCGGCATCCCTCCCGGTCACACGGTGCTGTATTACAAGGAGGTCCTCGCCAAGATGGGGAAGAAGCAGGATGATTGGCTTCGTCTATACATGGAGCCGGGAATGGGTCATTGCCAAGGCGGTCCTGGTCCCGACCAATTCAACAAGATGGCTGTGATCGAACGCTGGCGCGAGGCCGGTCAGGCTCCCGAAGCGATCATCGCGTCGCATGTTACCGGCAGCCGCGTGGATATGACGCGCCCGCTGTGCCCGTATCCGCAGGTCGCCGTTTACAAGGGCGCCGGCAGCACCAACGACGCCGCAAGTTTTTCTTGCAAGCTGCAGTAAAACGACATGGAGCAGGCTTCAGCCTGCAACAGGGGCTTCAGCCCTGCTCGGGTTTGGCGCGCCGTTACTTGCCCACGTAGCTGACGCGCCAGATCACCTTGGCGCCATCATCCGTGACGAGCATCGAACCGTCGGGCGCAACTGCGATGCCGACCGGACGGCCCCACATCACGCCGTTCGTCGCGAAGCCCGTAAGGAAGTCCTCATACACTCCGCTGGCCCGGCCCTTCTCGAGGGGGATGCGAATGACTTCATGGCCTGAGCCCGCGGCGTGATTCCACGACCCATGCTCCGCGGCGAAAGCATCACCCGAGTATTCTTTCGGGAACTGCTTGCCATCGTAGAACGCCATCCCCAGCGACGCGCTGTGCGGCTGGACCAGAACGTCCGGCACGATCACTTTGCTTTTCAGCTCAGGATGCTTGCTCTCATGTTTCGGGTCGTAATTCCCGCCGATGTAGAACCACGGCCAGCCGTAGAACCCGCCGCGCTCGACGTGGGTCACATAATCGGGCACCAGGTTGTCGCCGTACGTGTCGCGCTCATTGATGGACGTCCACACTTCTCCGGTCTCAGGATTGACCGCCAGGCCGACAGGATTCCGAATACCTGAAGCGTAGATGCCGACGAACTTGCCCTCAGGTGTGTACTCCAGAATGTTCGCGCGATGGAATTCCTTCTCGTTGTCATCGTTATTCGACCCGGAGCCGACCGCGACGAACAAGCTCTTGCCATCCTTCGAGAAAACGATGTCGCGCGTGGAGTGGCCGCCCGCGGGAATATCCGAAATTAGCGTCTCAGCAGGACCCGTAGCTTTCAGGTCGCCATTCTTGTAAGGGAAGCGGACCAGCGTGGTGGTGTTGCTCACGTACACCCACTGTGGAGTCGGACCGGGCGGATAGAAGTTGATCCCGAACGCATTCGGCAGGTTTGCGAACACAGACGTCTGTTGCGGTTTCCCGTCCGCAGTCACTCCGCGAAAAATCTTGACCGCGCCCGCCGCGCCGCCGCTGGTTTCTGCAACGAAGATATCGCCATTGGGCGCCCGGCGCATCTGGCGAGGATTGGAAAGCCCTTCGCCGACATAGATTCCTACCTTGAAACCCGCAGGCGCTTGCGGCATCGCGTCCGGAGGACGTACCGCGCCGCGTCCGCCGGGAGTGTTCCCAGACGGCGTATCGCCGGGCTTCGGAAGATCCTTGGCTGTGATTTTGCGGGCTACGCCGGGTTTCAGTGAAGCCGTGTTGCTGAAAGCCTGCTTGCCGGTGAGAATCGTCATGCCGTCAGTCTTAGCGGCATACAACATCAGGCTGGCGGACACGGTCAATAATCCAATCGGGAGGATCCATTGAAGCTTTTTCATGGTTCCTTAAGGTTAACGCAGGGTGGCTAGCGTTTCCAGGCTGCCACGTGCACGCGGGGCGGGAGTATTGCGCGCGTCAGGTCCAGGTCATCCCCCGCGATGGGAATGGTCACCTCAATCGTTCCCGGAGGCGAAGGATAATTCTGACTTAGTGAAAGTCTCAGCGACCGCGGAGGCTCGCTAGCTTTTCCACGGCCCGCGGGCGCGGCTCCCTCCACCAGTTTGAGCGTCCAGGTCGACCCGAAGTAGCTTCTCAGCAGTTTTGCCTGGGCGGGATCGTCCGAAGTAAGTAGCGCCTCTCGAATCACGTGGTCGGCGGATGCGTACGTGATGACCCCCACCACGTGCGGCTCTTTGAGACGAGCATCCTTGGCGTCGTCTGGCGGAACCTCTAGACCGGCGTATCGACTGGTCAGAACTTCGCGCGAGATCGAGAAACTGAGCACCGGGACATACGTATCGAACAAATGTTGTCCGTCGCCTAGCTTGTGAACCGACCACCACTGCACTTCTTCCAACCTGCGGTCCGTCACGAAAAGATCGGGATAAAGTGTGTTGCCGCCGGTCCCCGTCTGCGTAAGTGTATAGAGGGGTTTCTGTTGAAGGTCGGTCCCGAAGGGCCAGGCTTCCAAAGTCACTTTGGCGTCGACGCCGATGTCGCCCACAATTTCCTTGAAGCGGATGGTTTTCCGCAGCACCAGCCGTTCATTGGGTGGCCTGCCGTGAATTCCAGCGCCGGTAATTTCATACGTGACGTTCTGGATCTCGACGGTCTGCGAACCGTCCGCTGCCGTAGTGGCGCTGATACTCGAAGCCGATTGAGCCTGCAAGGATTTCGGGGCGCTTTTTGGGGCGGGGGCCTTGGCCTGCGCGGCAGCAACGCCCGGGATAACGCAGATTACCAGGAGCAGAATCCACAGGCGCATGTAGTCGAGTATGCCAGAACTCGGCAGCAGAATTTTTCTACGGAAGATGAGACGAAATCGTACTATCTTTTGAAGATTCTTCTTGACTCGGGCAATGGCAATGGTAGGATGTCAAGAACGTGCGGCGGGCTTCTTCCTCCGAGGGCCTTCCGCTAGTCGCCGGGGACGATCGGTCGGTCTGGCTAGCCGCTAAGAGCGGCCGATCCCCGGGACATGTTCATTCTGATGAGAGTGTTCCATGCTAATAACCCTCTTGGGTGTAGTAGCCGTATCGCTGATCGTGCTGGCGATAGTCTTCCACAGCGCCAGAAACGTTGCGGACCGGCGCAAGGGTAAGAAGCGAGCCAACCTAATACGCCTTAGACTTCAGGATCAAGCCAGCGAACCGCGACGCGCAATTCGCGAAGTTCCGATTCGGCTCGCCCAGCACTAGCAACTCTGCACCCCCGGCAGTCGATCCTGAAAAGATACCGCGAACTCAATTCGGTGGTCGTAACTTCAATTTACGATCCAACGCGATTCCGGCCCCTCGCGTGCGAAAGAACGCCACGATGGGAAAATGATCGGAGGTTAGGCGCAGTTCTGGATCTTGAGGATTATCTGTGAGTATGCCTGTATCTACACGACGCGCCTGTATAAACGCTTTTAGCGCATCTGCCGAGAGGACGCAGTGGTCGTAGTTACTCGCGGGGAGACCGCCTAGAGCCGCCGATGATCGCGAGGTAGGCTCGTGGACAGTCGCAACGAACCGGCGTTCTCCGCTTTGGAATCGGGGATCCTGCTGAAAAACTGTATCTAACGTTAGTCCGTCTCGCCCCTTCTGCTTGCTGAGTTCGGACGGCATGTTGAAATCCCCGCAGACAATAACGTCGGGGTCGTGGTCCGGTTGGTTGAAATACCAGTCTAGGTAGTCGAAAACCGATCTCAATTCACGAGCGGACTCCGATGTATTCCCGTCTGCAAACGTCAGGTGTACCGTAACAAGGGTGAAGTCGAAGTCATCCACCGCGAATTGGGCGACCTGAGGCGGATGAACTGCGCGCGTCGGGTCTGTCACGATTTCATCTGACTGAATTTGGCTGGTTACGTTCAAGAGGAATGCGTCGCGCAAGGTAGCGCTCTGCCTGAACCAAAAGCCATTGTCCATGGTGTCAGTGCTGTCGAAAAACGACATCCGCCACCTCGTCGTTCCCTGCGGGAGCAACGACGTCAGCAGATTGGCGGAGTCCGCGTTCGGGACCTCTTGAGCAGACAAAATCTGATAGGTACCCCCAAATAGGATCGAAAGAGCAGCCTGAACCATCGGCGGGCGCTGCGCCGCGATATCCGTGGATGTACCGCCCACCTGGGTATTCCAAGACACTAACGCAAGCCAGTCCCGCGGAACCGCAGTCCGATCGTTGGGCATCTCTGGAAGCGGAGGGATCACAGCAGTACCTTGCAGTTCTGCGAATCGCTGTTCAATCAACACTCCGGTACCAGGAGGATCTCCATCGGGGCCGTCCACGGCGACGGTAACGCCTGGTTGACTTGAGACGTTGTCAACGCGAACGTCTAGCGGAAGCAATCCACCATGAGTCAATGATATGGGAATCCTGGCAATGATCAAGAAAACGCCATTGACAAGTTGCGGCGCCATTCCGGAGTAAAGAACATCGGCGGCAGCGCCGTCGATCCGGACCGTAACGGCCCGCAGGACCATCGGATACGGCGGAACAATTACAGCGCCGTCCGGTGCGATCGGGTCCGTCTCGCCGGCGCCCGTGGCATAAATGATGACGAAGGAACCTCGGGCCGCTCGGCGCGATGGACCATTCGTGCTGAAATCTGAGTTTTGAATAACGCCAAGTCCCTGGCCCGAGCTATCTGCCGTAAAAATACTTGGAACGGTTCCCGTCACAGCCACGGCAACCTTGTTTGACAAGACACCCTCGAACTCAACCTGAACGTCCACTGAAGCGCTTGATCGCACAGAATACGGGACGATCGCGCTTACCACGTCCTCGCGGGTAAAGATCAGAGCTGCCGGAGTGCCGCCGAACAAGACGCGGGTACCGGCCAAGAAGTTTATGACGGTTTGGCCATCGGCGCTTAGCTGCAACCCCTGGATAACGGCAGGGCCCAATCCCGAGCCATAGATGATCACGATCTCACCCGGCGCTATAGGTCCCGCGGCCAAACTGGCGGCGCTGCCGATCCCCCCGGCAAAGATAACTGGACTCTTCAATGACAAAGAACATCGGTTGAGAGCTGTCGCACGATTGCGAGGGGTTGGCCCGCCCGTAACGAAATCGGCGGCGTTGTGGTTCGTATCGGTGCAGCCGTTCAAATGGCGCAGAATCGCAGTAACGTTGTTTAGAGATGGTGCCGGAGTACCTTCTGCTGCGGTCGCACTTCCATAGCCGACAAAGTCGATGACTTTAGCGCCGCTAGGAGCGTTACCCGACAGTTGGAGCGTGCCAGCAACAAGCGCAATCTTGCCCGAAGTGGCACTTAAGTTGATCCCGCCCACGGCATCGGGAAGAGGCATGGGTGCTCCGACAGTGCCGAGGCTTTCTTGAACTAAGTAGTATTGTCCCGGCTGGATGATGCCCGAAAGCACAGTACCGTCCCAAGTTATTCCGGATGCGGAAGCGTACTGGACAGTCCATCCGGTCAGATCAACGGAATTTCCACCACGATTGAAGAGCTCGATAAAGTCAGCACGTAACGGCGCTCCCGTATTCCCACCACCTCCGTAGACCTGACTGATCACGACTGAACCGGTTTGCGCAAATGCGGGGATAGTCACCACAAAAGCAAGAGCCTTCTTGATCCGCCGGCTAAGACCACACATTTAGCCAAATATAACTCAGTTCTGCCTAAAATAGAACTATTCTTAAACTAAGGACAATGAAGCGACTCGGTTTTTGCCGACGCGCAATTCGCGAAGTTCCGATTCGGCCCGCCCAGCACTAGCCGACCATTACTGCTGCAGCCTAGATCGAGCCTACGGCTGTTTCTCCATTCCTCATTTCGAGTCGAACCCTGGGGACTCCTGAATGTTCCTCGATTCGCTCGGCCAATGTCCTTGAGTGAGTGGTTATCCAGAGCTGAGTCTGCTTGGAAGCAACTACAATCAAACGCGCCAAGGGATCAATCAAGTCAGGATGCAGACTGGTTTCAGGTTCGTTCAACGCGAGCAAAGAAGGAGGCCGCGGGCTCAGCAAGGCGGCGCAGAGACAGAGGAAACGAAGCTGGCCATCAGAGAACTCGCGAGGCTGCAAAGGACGCAACAGGCCGGGGATTTGCAGACTCATCATAAACTGGGTTTCCATTGCCTGGATCAAGAGAGACGCACCGCCAAGCGCTGCGTGAATCGCCCCATTGAGCGCGGATTCATCCCCGATTTCAAGAATGGTCTGGAGCGCGGCAGCCAGATCCGATCCATCATGGCTGAGCACAGTGGTCTGGACACCGATCTGCGGCTGCCGCAATGGTGATTCACTGTCCGTACGAAAGTAGTGATAGAAGCGCCACCCAAGGATGCTGCTGCGGACGCTCGATATCTCCGGGTAAAGATGAGGATCGATGATCTGGGCGAGGACCGAATCAGATTTTGAGATTTCGAAGGGGTAGCAAACCATGTTCCCCGCCGCGTCTCTCAGCCATGCAGAAGGCTCATCGCGCTTGAGCATGAGTGTTCGTTTTTTCGTGCCCGACGGCCAGATGTACTCCTCTTTTACACGCGGATCGAGCGTGAACATCGTTCCCAGCGCAAGTTCATTCATCGATGGCAGGCCGATCTGGATCTCATATCCGAACTCTTCGTCTTCAAAGCCGATGATGACCCGCCGCGGCGGACGTTTGCGTTGCAGACGGACGCGCTCCCCTCCGGCCCAAAATACGCTCGGAGTTCCGCCCTCCTCCGCAATCGCTCGCGCCAGACGGCCTTCTGCGGCGCGTGCGATCAGCACCAGGGAGTTGTATAAGTTCGACTTTCCGCATCCGTTCGGACCGGTCAAAACATTGATAGGCAGAAGATTCAAGCTAAGGTCGCGGATAGACCGATAGCCTTCAATGTTTAGCTTCTTGATCATGCGTTTCCGCGATTAGCGCAACTTCTCGAGGTAGTCCAAAAAAGTATCGCGGGCAGCATCATCCACGCGGGCGCCCCAGCCGGTCATCTTGTTGATTTCAGCGGTCCACTGCGCGCGGGTAAGCCGCTGCTGGCGGATGACGTCGTCATTGTGGCAGATCAGGCAATTGCCAAATGCGGCGGGCGGCCGTAGGGGGGCGTAATCTTGCGAAGTAATCGCCGGCGTTGGAACTCCGTCTCCCACGTGCACGTGGACGCGCGGAACCACGTTCCACAGATAACCCGACTGGTTCCATTCCTGATCCAGCGGCTGCGTATTGCCGGACGCATCACGGGCCCGGGCCAGAATCGAATAGTAAGAAGCTTGCTGCGGAGTCCACGCGAATTCCCATTGCCGCCAGCCGAAACGCGTGCGCTGGTTCGCCTTTAAAGCCGCCGGCTTCCACACACGTCCGCCATCGACGCTAACTTCGACCGACGTAATCGGATCGGTTCCCCAGGCAACGCCGCGAATCGTCGTGGATTTTCCCGTATCGATCTGCGCACCATCCAGCGGGGACGCGATGACGCTCTTCAGGCGCAGATTAGTGACCGGCTGCATGCGATCCAACGGGACCGCGACGCCGGGGGCGACCGGCCGCCCAGGATGACGATAGGCGCTCTTCATCCAGAAGCCGTCATGTTCCTGATCCAGAACGCGGATGGATGTGAGCCACTTGGTCCATGAATCGCCGGCCCAGCCCGGGACGACGACGCGTAACGGGAATCCATGTTTCACCGGAAGCGTTTCGCCGTTCATCTCATATGCGAGAAGCGTGTTGGGATCGAGCGCTTTTGCAAGTGGAAGCGAACGTTGGAAATCCGGCATGGTGCCAAGCGGGACATCCGCGCCATCGAATAGAATTTCGCGTGCGGATGCTTTTAGGCCCGCGCGCTTGAGCACATCGGCCAGACGAACGCCACGCCAGCGCGCATTCCCCACGGCTCCGTGGCCCCATTGCAGGCCCGGCACAGGAGGCTGGTAGAAAGCCCGCCCATTTCCTGCGCATTCGAGAACGCTGACAAGTTCCACTGCGGGAATCTTTTTCAGATCGTCTATCGCAAGAGTCAACGGCGTCGTGACGGAGCCGCCGACGCTCAGGCGCCACTGGCTGACATCTACCGTAGGAACATACACGTGCGCGCGTACGAAAAAATGTTCGATCGGAGTGATGTAATCCGCAAAGCCGGAGAGCGGCATCTCAAGATCCTCGGGGCGAACCGAGCGACTAATCATGTCGCGCTTGGGACGATCCTCGCCTCGAAGCACGGCAGCAGCGGCGACTAGAAGAAGAAACTCGCGGCGAGAGGTGCGCATCACACGACCTGACTTGCGCCAGCGCTCGGGAAGCATAACTTTTCGCCCTCAATGCTATCGCGTCGGAGGGTCCCGATTCAACGAATCGTCAATCGCTGCGGGAGTAAGCAGCTTTACCTAGCGGGCGTGCGCGGCCCGGCTTCCTCATCGCTCGTTTTTCGCCCACCTGCGGTGGCGCTCCAATCCGTGATCTCTCTACAACCAGCAGTCACGTCAATGGCGTACATTGCGAGCATCCGGTCTTCCCGGAGCACTTCGATCATTTGTTCTTCACCGTCATTTGGGCCTGCGATGACTCGAATGATGGCACCCGTCGGAATTGTGATCCAACCCTGTCGAACAACGGAATCAAGAGCCATGGCAGGTCTTGTAAGTTCGAATCGTTTGCCACTTAACATTCAAGCCTCCTTTCCGCTCGAAGAAAACGAGTCTCCGTTAACCCGCTGTTTCAGCGGCGATCCTTCGAGATCGGGCAATCGAATTATAGCGACATTGGATCATAAATATCAGGGTTTCCCAAATCTTGAGTTTATTCGCCATTCACCACCCCTAATTTCAGCCTCGACCCGCTAGAATAAAGATGCCCGATCTAAAGCAGCCTACCGGCTGCAAGCGTTACCTTGCAAACCTTTTCTTCGAGCAGGAAGAGGTTTCATGTTAACCGGCAAAATATTCAGACTAGGCGAGCGCACTCTAGCGATTGAAGTAGTGTATGGCAAGCGCAGAGCGGTCACCGTTCCTGCCGGGGCCATCTTCAAGGTGGTGCCTGGGTTGGGTGACGGCCAGCAGACCGTAGACATACTCTGGGAAGGTCGGACACTCGAGATCTTCACGTGCGACGTGAATATGCGAGGAACCGAAATCGTAAATCAGAGCGCCAAGGGGTAATGCCGTCAATTAGAAGCAAGCTCGCCGTAGGCGTCGAGATATTTCAGTCCCGAGCCCGTGTTATACAGAACGATCCGATCTGTGCGCGAAAGGAATCCGTTCGCGAGAAGCTTTCGGACCGCGGGGATGCAGGCCGCGCCTTCGGGAGCCGCGAAGACTCCTTCCAGCGATGCAAGCTCGCGGCCGCCATCCAGAATTTCTTCGTCGCTGACGGCGATCGCCGTGCCGCCGCTCGCTCGAAGGATGTTCAGAATAAGCACGTCGCCCAGCGGCTTGGGAACACGCAGACCAGCCGCCGCAGTGGAGGCATTCTGCCAGAATTCGGAATGCGACGCGTGCTTCTCGAAGGCGCGAACGATAGGCTGACAGCCCTCGGCCTGAACTGCGATCATCTTCGGACGCTTCCTGCCGATCCAGCCGATCTGCTCGAGCTCGTCGAAGGCCTTCCACATCCCGATCATCCCAACGCCGCCGCCCGTGGGATAAAAGATCGCATCCGGCAGCTCCCATTCGAACTGCTCTGCGACCTCATAACCCATGGTCTTCTTGCCTTCGACGCGATACGGCTCTTTGAGCGTGCTCATATCGAACCAGCCCTCGGCATCCTTACGTTCGCCGACGATGCGGGCACAATCGCTGATGAGACCGTCCACTAACGTGACCTGAGCGCCCAGGATTTTGCATTCGATGTAGTTGGCTTGGGGAACATCTTTCGGCATAAAGATGTGCGCTTCGATTCCAGCGGCGGCGGCATACGCGGCCGCGGCGCTGGCGGCATTCCCGGCCGAGGGAATGGCGATCTTCCTGATCCCAAGCTCACGAGCCATGGTGATCGCAGTGGTCATGCCGCGGGCCTTGAAAGAGGCCGTGGGATTGAGGCCCTCGTCCTTCACCCAGAGTTGTTGCGCGCCGATAGCAGGTCCCAGACGACGTGCCCGGATCAGCGGCGTCATCCCTTCGCCCAGGGAAACGATCGATGCTGCATCTTGCACTGGAAGTACAGGCAGATAACGCCATAGATCAGACCTGGTGAATCGCAGGCTATCCTGCGTCCACGTGGCCTTGATCGCAGGCAGATCGTAACGCACATAGAGCGTTCCGCCGCAGGAACACAGGTTATGAACCTGGTTGGCCGGGAAGCGACTGACGCACAGACTGCATTCCAGATGGGTGACGTTAGGCATACCTCACGAGAGTATACTGGCAGATGATTTGCTGGCTTGGAGGTCCATTTTTATGCGACTTGCATTCTTCGCGGCAGTCTTGATCGCGGCAGCGCCGGCCTTTGCGCATCACTCCTTCGCCGCCGAGTATGACGGCGAAAAACCCATCACGCTGAAGGGCGTCGTTACCAAAGTGGAGTGGGAAAATCCGCACATGCATTTTTATCTGAATGTGACGGATGACAAGGGCAAAGTGGAAGAGTGGAAGTTCGAAGGCTTTCCGCCCAACATGCTGGTGCGCCAGGGCTGGAAGCGGGACGTCACGCTGAAGCAGGGCGATGCGATCACGGTGTTCGCATGGAAAGCCCGCAACGGGGCGAACTTGGCGCACTCTCGCGAAATCACACTCGCGGACGGAAAGAAGATTTTCTCCGGGCCTCCAGCGGGAACGGGAGGTGGCAATTGAAACGCCTTCTCTTCGCAACGTTGTGGATCTCGCTTGCAGTTGCCCAAAAGCCGCCCGTACCGAGAACTCCCGATGGTAAACCGGACATGTCGGGCATCTGGCAGGGCGGCGGAGCCGGCGGATTATCGTTCGCCATCGGCGCGGAGAACGCCAAAGCTGCTCGCCCAGATTCTGCAGGTGCCGCGGCTGCGGCCCCAGCGCAGGGTGGCCGCGGCGGCGGGGCTCGTCCCGAGCCGCCTCCGTACCAGGACTGGATCCAGCCCAAGCTCAAAGAAATTCGCGACCGCA
>Ga0105248_10007996_pt1 | contig 11615 bp, 8 predicted proteins | sample KBSS34metaG_FD_81524 | JGI IMG/M metagenome (GOLD analysis project Ga0105248, IMG submission 81524) | Switchgrass rhizosphere microbial communities from Kellogg Biological Station, Michigan, USA - KBS S3-4 metaG | ecosystem: Host-associated > Plants > Roots > Rhizosphere > Soil | place...
CCTGGGGCATGCGTTCGTGCCGGGGCTCACGGCCATCGACGGCGGGAACATGGACGGCTTCAACTGCGTGCCACTCGGCGAGGACCTCACCGGGTATACGCAGTTCGACCGCAAGAGCCTCCCCGCCTATTGGGCGCTGGCAGACCGGTTCGTGCTCGCCGACCACTTCTTCACGTCGATGTACGGTCCGACGTTCCCGGAGCACCTGTACACCGTCGCGGCGCAGTCCTACGGCATCGTCGACAACAAGAGCTCGGTCGATCACCCCGGGAGCTACTGCGACGATCCGACCGAGTACACGAGCCGGTTCCCGATCGAGGACCTGTCGAACAAGGATGTGCGCACGATCATGGGGCTCGAGGACCACTTCCTCGACGATCCCGCCAACCTGTTCAAGATCGCCGGCTACTGGGTGCGAACGCCGACCTGCATCAACATCAAGGTGCTGCCCGACGAGCTCCAGAAGGCCCACGTCAGCTGGAAGTACTACGCCGACACCGACCAGTGGATGAACGCGCTGCAGGCGATCCGGCACGTGCGCTTCAGCTCGATGTGGAACAAGGTGCAGCCCCCCGAGACGATCCTGTCCGATATCCAGAACGACCAGCTGCCGGACGTGTCGTGGCTGATCCCACCGGAGGGGAACCCGAACGAGCACCCCGGCGGCGGCGTGAACATCTGTGAGGGCGAGAACTGGACGGTCGACTACCTCAACGCGATCTTCCACTCCGAAGCGTGGCCGAGCACCGCGATCGTCATCGTGTGGGACGACTTCGGTGGCTTCTACGACCACGTCGTGCCGCCCCACTACGACATCATGGGGCTCGGGCCGCGGACGCCCGCGCTGATCATCTCCCCGTACACGGTTGCCGGGTCCAACCCGGACGGTGGCTCGATCGACTCGACGACCTATGAGTTCTCGAGCGTGCTGCGGTTCATCGAGGAGCTGCACGGCCTGCCGGCGATGACCGACCGCGACGCGCAGGCCTCGCCGCTGGCGGGGGCCTTCGACTTCACCCAGCCGCCCAACCTCGACTTCCCCAAGCTCCGCGACCGGACCTGTCCTTCGTCGTGAGACGCGTCGTCGCCCTGGCGCTGGTCGCCGTGGTGCCGCTGCTGATGGCGGCGCGAGACCCGCGGGGCGACGTCGTGACGTGCGGTGGGGGAGCCGCGGTGGCCGGTTCCGCGGCCGACGTGGTCGCCGTCGACGGACAGGCTGCCGAGGTAGGCACCGCTGCGGTGTGGCGCGTCACGTTCGCGGCGCCGCTGCCCGTGCCGGACCACGACGGCGCGCCGTTGCGGATCGACGTCTTGGTGCGCGACCCGCTGATCGCGCCGGTCACCCTCGGCGACGAGCGGGGGATGAACCGGATCGTGCGGTGGACCGACACGGGTGCCGACGCGCTCGAAGACGTGCGGTGGGTCTACGAGCGATCGAACACCACGTTCAACCCGCCCGCGATCGACGGTCGCACGGTCACGATCACCGTGCCGGGGCGGATCTTGCTCGGGGAGGCCGAGAACGGGACCGAGAACGTGGAACGGGCCCGCTGGAGCGTGCTCGTCCGCGACGGGGACGTGTGCGACCGAGTGGGCGACGTGCCGGTCTATCGCCTGCGCGACGTCGCGCCATCGCCATCCCCGACCGTGTCGCATCTGCTGCCCAGCAGGTCCCCGTCGCCCGCGCCGGCCGACGCCGGATCGCGGGCCGGGTGGGTGATCACCCTGATCCTGCTCCTGGCGCTCACCGCGGTCCCCTTCATGCTCTTGCGCCGCAGGTCTTCCTGACCGCCTCCTCAAGAACGGCCCTTCCTCGTACGACACTGTTGAGGTCATGGACCGGCGATGGCTGGCGTTCCGCGACCACGCGGGGGCGTCGATCAACACCCCCCTGCGTTCAAGCCTGCCCATCGGCCTCAACTGGCGCGGTGGGTTCCTGATCGGCAACGACGAGATCCCCGCCCTCGACGAGATCGTCCGGTCGGCCGCCGGCGAGGTCGGCGCCGCGGTGGGGATGTGGGAGACGCCGACGTTCGCCTACGGCGTCGCCGCCGAGCGCGACCACACCGCGATCCCGTTCCTGCTCGCCGTGTCGCCCACGGCGATCCCCGACGAGGCGACCGACGCGGTCGCGCGCTGCGGGATCGGATCGAGCTACACCGGCTGGCGCCAGCGCACCGCCCAGGCGCTCGCGGCATGGTCGGTCCAAGCGCCGCGCACGCCAGATCCGCTCGAGATCGACGCCGTCCTCCAGCTCGCCGACGACGCGGTCGAGGCGTGGTGCCGGCTGTTCGGCATGGCCGTCCCGATCGAGCGGGAGCTCACCCCCGAGGATCAGGCGGCGATGGCGCGGGCCGCGCTGGCCGAGGCCGCCGAACGCAAGCGCAAGCGCCGCTCCGTCGACATCTCCTGGTGACCCGAGCCGTGGCGCCTCAGGCGCCGACCGAGATGCCCTGTTCGGCGGACAGCGACGCGAGCAGGTCGTCCACCCCCGCCGCGATCTCGTCCCGCCACCACTGCTGACCCTCCTCGGGCAGCGTGTAGATCGGGTCGTAGTAGTGGTACCGCCGCGTGAGCGCCTCCGGATCCTCTGCCTCGATCCCCGTGCGGTAGTTCTTCCGCCAATAGCTGATGCCGCGGGTGTGGTCGTAGTCGTCGACCATGTGCACCCACCGCTTGCCGACGAACGGCACGTCGCAGACGAACCGCGGCGTCGCGAACCCGGGCAGGTACCCGAGGATCGAGTACTGCAGGCTCTGCGCCTCCGCGACCGACAGCCGCCAGTGCTCCGCGTTCGGGATCATGTCGCACATATAGAAGTAGTACGGAAGGATCTTGCCGTGATCCAGGAGCGTGAAGCAGAGGTCGAGCAGCTGGTTCGGTGAGGTGTTCACCCCGCGGAGCAGCACACCCTGGTTGCGCACGTCGCGGAACCCCATGTCCAGGAGCTTCCGCACCGCGGTCCCCACCAGCGGCGTGATCTGCTGTGCCGCGTTCACGTGCGTGTGGAGCGCCACGTCCTTGTCACGCTCGCGCGCGCGCGTCGCGATCGCCTCGTAGGCCTGGAGCACGTCGTCCTGCAGGAAGTGCTGCGGGATCCCCATCAGGCCCTTGGTCGCGATGCGGATGTCGCGGATGTTCTCGATGTCCATCAGCTTGAACAGCCACTCCTGCAGCCGCTTGGCCGGCACGTTGGCCATGTCGCCGCCGCTCACCACGACGTCGCGCACCTGCGGCGTGACGCGGAGGTAGTCGAGCATCGCGTCCCACCGGTCGTTCTGCTTCATCTCGAACTTGTACTTGAGGACCTGCAGCGTGTCGTTGCCGACGAGGTCCATCCGGGTGCAGTGGCCGCAGTACTGAGGGCACGTCGGGATCAACTCGGCGAGCACCTTGGTGGGATAGCGGTGGGTGAGGCCCTCGACCGCCCACATGTCGGCCTCGTGCAGCGAGTCGCGGCTCGCGAGCGGGTGGCTCGGCCATTCGGGCTCGCGTTCGGAGTAGGCGGGCGCCATGTAGCGGCGCACCGGGTCGGCGTAGAGGTCCGACTCGATCATCGTGTTGATCATCTGGGGCGGGATCAGCATCGACATCGTGGCGCGCTCCTGCTGGTCGCGCTCGATGTCGGCGTAGAGCTCGTCGGTCAGGTGCTCGCCGAGCGCCTCCTTGAACTCCTTGAGGTTCTTCACCGTGTGGGCACGCTGCCACTGGGCCGAGTTCCACTGCTCCTCGGTGACGTCGCGGTAGGCGGGCAGACGCCGCCAGTCGGGCTCGACGTACTCGCGGGTCAGCGGATAGGTGAACGGCTGGTCGCCCGCATGGGCGTGCGCCTCACGGTGACCGGGTCGGACGTCGGACGCCTGGGGATGGAACTCCACGCTCATGGGAACACCTCCTGGGTTCGCCGGCTATCTGGGTCGTTCTCGCACGGCGGAACGGACGTTCAAGGGGTACCCACAGATGATACCTGCGGAACGTTCGGCAGGATAGACCAGAAACCGAAGGATCTTCGGTCTAGCGGCGAGGGCCCGGGCGGGGGCCGCCTGGGCCGCCGCGCCCATCGCGCCGTGGGCGGCGCGTGTCGCGGATCTCGGGGCCCTTCTTGGGCAGGCGAGCCTTCATCGGGGCGTGGCCGGTGCGCTCGAATTTCACCTGGAAGTACTCGGGCGTCTGCGCGCGCTCGACCTCGCGCCATCCATTGGCCAGCAAGTGTTTCTCGCGCGAGGCGGCCGTCTTGCGCAGGGAGTCGCCCCCCGGCACCTTCACGTAGAAGCGCTCGTGCATGATCTCTCGGTAGTCGGGCATCGCCGGACAAGGGTAGCAGGGGCCTGCCGCCGCCCTCGTCGACGGCGGAGAGACAGTGGGGTGAAGCGCTTCAGCGCCTGTGGCGGAGGGCCGATGCCCTACGGGTATGGCGACGACCCAGGAGCGAGGGGCTGGCCGCAGCGCACCCGGGACCGACCTCCGGGCATCGCTGGCCGGCGATGACTGGAAGTCGAGGCTTCCCTCGGCATTGGCGACGATCGGCACCGAGGTCGCAGCCGACCGCTGTTACGTCTTCGAGAACATGCGCGGCCCCGACGGGCGCCTGTGGATGGACCTCGTCGGCGAGTGGACCGCCGAGGCCGTGGTCCCCGTCTTCAAGGACAGCCGGCAGCATCTGCACCCGTACTTCCCCGACTTCCAGGCGTGGATCGACGTGCTCGGGCACGGCGTCGAGGTGGTCGGACTCGTCGACCGTATGGAGGAGCCGACGCGCAGCGTGCTCAGCGCCGAGGGAACCGTGTCGACGTGGCTGATCCCCGTCGGCGAGGGCGAGGGCTGGTGGGGGTTCGTCGGGTTCGATCTGTGTGAGGACCGCCGCTGGAGCGCCGACGTCGCGCCAACCATGCGCTCGCTCGCGACCGCCGTCGGCGAGTCGGTGGTGCGCCAGGAGATCCTCGCGGAGCGGTCCATGCGGCAGGACCTGTATCGCACGATCGTCGAAGAAGGGCCGGTGGTCACCTACATCGACGCGCCCGACGAGGTGGCGAGTTCCGTCTACGTGAGCCCGCAGATCGAGGAGGTCGTCGGGTACACCGTCGAGGAGTGGATGGCCGATCCGGAGCTCTGGCCCCGGTTGCTGCACCCGGACGACCGCGCCCGCGCGCTCGCGGAGAACGTCCGGCACAACGAGACGGGCGAGCCGTACCGCTTGGAGTACCGGATGATCCATCGCGACGGCCACGTCGTCTGGGTCTACGACGAAGCGCGCGTGGTACGCGACGAGCGGGGCAAGATCCGTTATTCGCACGGCGTGATGCTCGACATCACCGGGCGCAAGAGCGCCGACGACCAGGTGGCGTTCCGCACGTACCACGACGAGCTGACCGGGCTGCCCTCGATCGAGATGTTCGAGGAGCTGGTGGACCTGTCGGTCGCGCGGGCGAGGCGACACGAGGGCGCGGTCGCCGTGCTCTGCGTCGACCTCATCGACTTCCAACTGGTGAACGACTCGCTCGGCCATGTCGCCGGCGACGGCCTGCTGGTCGCGGTGTCGGAGCGCCTCCGCGAGGCGACGCGCGAGACCGATCTGGTGGCGCGTCGCGGGGGCGACCAGTTCCTGTTGCTCCTCGCCGACCTCGATCGCGACGAGTCCGGGCCCGACGGCGCGGTGCTGCGGGCGGAGTCGGTCGCGCAGCGGATCAATCAGGCGTTCGCGGAGCCGTTCATCGTGGACGAGACCGAGGTCTACATCAGCGCCGGCGTCGGGATCAGCCTGTTCCCTCGGGATGCAGACGGCGTTCCCGCGCTGATCCGGAACGCCGAGTCGGCGATGTTCGAGGCCAAGCGGACCGGCGGCGCCGGGTACGTGCTCTCGGCGGGGCTCGAGTCCGACTCGGGCGCACGGCTGCATTTCGTCACGCGCCTGCGCAAGGCGGTCGACGCGCAGCGGTGGACGCTGCACTACCAGCCGGTGATCGACCTCCAGGACGGCGGGATGATCGGTGTCGAGGCGTTGATCCGGTGGATCGAGCCCGACGGCACCATGATCCCGCCCAACGACTTCATCCCGCTGGCCGAGGAGCTCGGTCTGATCGAGCGGATCGGCGACTGGGTGGTTCGCGAGCTGACGTTCCAGGTCGCCGCGTGGCGCGAGCTCGACATCGACATCGAGGTCGGGTTCAACCTGTCGCCCCGGCAGTTCTGGCAGCCGGACCTCGCTCGGCGGATCCAGCAGGAGTTCCGCTCGGGCGGCGTCGACCCGGCGCGCGTGATGGTCGAGGTGACCGAGACCTCCGCGATGATGGACCCCGACCGCGCGCAAGGGATCCTGCGCGAGCTGACCGATGCCGGGTTCGCGATCGCGATCGACGACTTCGGGACCGGCTACTCGTCGCTGTCGCGCCTGCGTCACATGCCCGTGCGCGTGCTGAAGATCGACCGGTCGTTCGTGTCGAACGTGCACATGGATCGCCAGGCCGCGTCGATCGTCTCGGCGTTCCTCGAGCTCGCGGACGGGCTCGATCTGGTGACGCTCGCGGAGGGGATCGAGACCGAGGCGGAGCTGGCGTTCCTCCGGGAGAAGGGCTGCCGGCTGGGGCAGGGCTACTACTTCTCGAAGCCCGTTCCGCCGGAAGAGATCATCGCCTACGCGTTCGGCGGGATCCCGTCGGCGGCGGCGCTGCGCTCGGCCTAGCGGCCGAGGGCTTCGCGCGCGGCGTCGGCGATCGACGCGGCGTCGATCCCGGCCCAGGCTCGGAGCTCCAGAGGGGTCGCCGACCCGGGCATCTGCGAGACACCGAGCTTCCGCACGCGGCCCGAGAGTGGGCCGGTTGCGGCGAGGGCGTCGAGCACCGCATCGCCCAGCCCCCCTTCCATGCGGTGATCCTCGACGACCAGCACGACCCCGGTGTCGTCCAGCGCCGACCGCAGGGTTCCCGCGTCGATGGGCTTGACGCTGTAGCAATCGAGCACGCGCGCGCTGATGCCGGTTTCGGCGAGCAGGTCGCGGGCGGCGAGGCACTCGTGCAGCGTGACCCCCGCGCCGACGAGGGTGACCGCGTCCGTATCGCTCGACGCGAGCGTCTTCGAGCCGCCGACCGGGAACGTGTCGTCGGCGCCGTACAGGAGGGGCGTGGCCTCCCGCGTGGTCCGCAGGTACGAGATCCCTTCGAGGCCGGCCATCAGCTCGACGAGCGCGACCGTCGAGGCGCCGTCGGACGGGTACAGCACCGTCGAACCGTTGAGCGCGCGGAAGAGTGCCAGGTCTTCGACGGCCATCTGCGAGGGGCCGTCCTCACCGATCGACACGCCGGCGTGCGAGCCGCTGATCCGAAGGTCCGCCCGACCGATCGCGCCCATGCGGATCTGGTCGGCCGCCCGCGTGAGGAACGCTCCGAAGGTGGCGGCGAACGCGATCTTCCCGAGTGCCTGCAGACCCGTCTGGACGCCGATCATCGTCTGCTCCGCGATGTAGAGCTCGAAGAACCGGTCAGGCGCGGCCGCGAGGGCGTCCTCGGTATAGGTGGAGTTGCCGACCTCGCCGTCGAGCGTCACGACGTCGCGGTTCGTCGTCGCGAGCCACGCGAGCGCCTCGCCGAACGCCTTGCGCGTGGCGACCGGACCGTCGTAGCTCGGCCGAGCCGTCGTCGGGACCGACGGGTGCTGCTCGGCTGGCAACTCGACCGGCGCCGGCGGCGTGATCACGAGATCGTGCATGCCACCGAGCTCCTCGATCGCGGCGTCGAGCTGGTCGGCGGGCACCGCCTTGCCGTGCCACCCTTCCTTGTTCTCGAGGAACGAGACGCCGTGGCCCTTCTGGGTGCGGGCGATGATCATGGTCGGCCGATCGTCCGTCTCGGCCGTGCGGTACGCATCGTCGATCGCGTCGACGTCGTGTCCGTCGATCGCGAGCGCGTTCCATCCGAAGGCGAGGGCGCGGTCGCGGAACACATCCGCGTCCCACTGGTGCATCGTCGGCCCCCGCTGACCGAGGCGGTTCAGATCGAGGATCGCGGTGACGTTCGCCGCACCGTGGAACGACGTCGCCTCCATCGCCTCCCAGACGGAGCCCTCGGCCATCTCCGAGTCGCCGAGCATCACCCACACGCGGGCATCGATCCGATCCAACCGCATCGCGAGCGCCATGCCGAGCCCGGCTGCGAGCCCTTGGCCGAGCGACCCGGTCGCGACGTCGACCCACGGGAGCTCGGGGATGGGGGCGGGGTGACCCTGCAGCGGCGATCCTTCTTTCCGCAGGGACAGCAGCACATCGTCGTCGAACGCGCCGATCGCCTTCAGGGTCGCGTACAGGCCCGGCGCCGCGTGCCCCTTCGACAGGACGAAGCGGTCGTTGCCGCGGTAGTCGGGAGCCTTGACGTCGAACCGCAGGTGATCGGCGAACAGAACGGCGAGCAGATGCGCAGCGGACATCGACGAGGTCGGATGCCCCGATCCGGCGGCGGTGGTGGCGCGGATGCTGTCGACGGCGATCTGTGCGGCAAGCTCGTTCCAGCGCTGCGTGTCGTCTCCCACCGGCTCCTCCGCGGTTCGGTTTGAGCCAGCGTACCCGCCGACCGCCGGTCGCACGCGCCGATACCGCCGCGCGGGACCCTCGCGGTACGCTCGCGGCCGATGTCCGACGGCTCCGTTCCCTCGATCGCGCCAAAGGTGGCCGCGCGCGACGCCGGCCTGCGTCCGGTGCTGCTCGCGCTCGCCGGCGACTCGGCCTCAGGCAAGTCGACGCTGTCCCGTGGGGTCGAGTTCATCTTGGGGGTCGGCCGCGTGGGGCGCGTGTGCACCGACGACTACCACCGGTACGACCGCGCCACGCGGGCCGAGCTCGGCGTGACGCCGCTCGCGCCCGAGGCGAACCGGATGGACCTGATGGCCGAGCACCTGCGCACCCTGGCTGGAGGCGAGGCCGTCTCGAAGCCGACGTACGACCACCACACCGGCTCGTTCGGGGCCGAGGAGCGGGTCGAAGCCGGCGAGATCGTGATCGTCGAGGGCCTGCTGCCGCTCGCCGACCGTTCCGTGCGCGACCAGATCGACGTCGCGGTCTTCCTCGAGCCGGACGAAGAGCTCCGCCACCGGTGGAAGCTCGAGCGCGATGTCTTCGAGCGGGGGTACTCGCCGAAGGAGGTCGTCGCCGAGCTGAAACGGCGGGAGCCCGACGCGGCCCAGTACATCCGGCCGCAGCGCGAGTACGCCGACGTCATCGTGCGGTTCATCGGCGACCCCGCCGAGAACGATCAGGCACACCTGTCCGCCCGCGTGATCGTGCGGCCGACCTTGCCGTTCCCCGCGCTCCGGGAGCTGCTCGGGGAGTTCCGCGCGCGGGGCGAGACGCCGGTGCGGTGGTCGGTCCGGACCGACCGCCGGGGCCCCATGAGCGTGCTCGAGATCGACGGCGACTGCCCGCCCGACCTCGGCGCAGAGCTCGAAGAGGCTCTCTGGTCATCCCTGCACCCCGACGAGCGCCTCCAGCGCGACAGGATCGGGGTCGTGAAGCGCCCCGGGCAGGACGCCGAGCGGAGCGAATCACTCGCCCTCGCGCAGCTGCTGATCGTGTCGCACCTGGTCGGCGCCTTCGACGGCGCGTTCGAGCTGTAGGCCAAGCGGTACCCTTTGGTTGTGACAGAGGTACCCGAGAGCTTCCGAGCGCTCGGGGTCTCCGAGCCGGTCGCCGCGGCCCTGGACGCTCGCGGCATCACCGAGCCCTTCCCGATCCAGACCATGGTGTGGGAGGACGTCCGCTCCGGGCGCGACACCCTGGCTCGTTCGAAGACCGGCTCCGGCAAGACCCTGGCCTTCGCGCTGCCGATCGCCGACCGGCTCGACCCCGCGTCGACCCCGTTGCCCGCCGCGCTCGTCCTCGTGCCCACGCGCGAGCTCGCCCAGCAGGTCACCGCGGAGTTCCAGATCGTCGCGAGTGCGACCAACATGAAGGTCAAGGCGGTCTATGGCGGCACGAACGTGAAGGAGCAGGCCCGCGGCGTCGACAAAGCACACGTGCTGATCGCGACGCCGGGCCGGCTCGACGACCTCGCGATCCGGAACCTGGTTGACCTGAGCGGCGTCCACGTTCTGGTGCTCGACGAGGCCGATCGGATGCTCGACATGGGGTTCCAGCCGCAGGTCGATCGGATCGTGCGGCGGCTGCCGAGGGACCGGCAGACGATGTTCTTCTCTGCGACCCTCGACGGCGCGGTCGGGCGGATCGCCGACGTGTACACGCGTGACCCGGTCCGGCACGAGGTCGGCGGCTACGACCGTCAGGTCGTCGAGGAGGCAGACCACCGGTTCGTCCCGGTTCCCGTCCACGAGAAGTTGAACGCGCTGATCGAGCTCGCCAACGCCGAGTCGGGGTTGACGCTCGTGTTCGTGAACACGAAACGCTCCGTCGATGCGCTCGCCCGTCAGCTGAAGGCGCAGGGCGTGCATGCGCTCGCGTTGCACGGCGACATGCGGCAGGAGGCGCGTGACCGTGCCTTGAAGCGCTTCGCCGACGGCCACGTCGGCGTGCTCGTCGCGACCGACGTCGCCGCGCGCGGTCTGGACCTGGACGACATCACGCTGGTCGTCAACTACGACGCCCCGCTCGACGACAAGGCCTACGTCCACCGCGTCGGACGCACCGCGCGCGCCGGCCGCACCGGTACGAGCATCACGTTCGTCACACCCGACCAGCAGGGCGACGTCTCGCGGATGGCCGCGCGCCTGGACCTGCATGCGGAGTTCGAGCTGGAAGGCATGAAAGTCGCACCGCCGCGTGTGGTGTTCAGCGGCGGCCCGAAGGGCCGCCGCGGGAAGTTCCGCCCGCCGAAGCGGAAGTGAACCGCCCGGGTCGCTAGACGGCGAGCCCGCCGTCGATCACGGTCATCCCCGCGCGACGGTGCATCGCCGAGATCTCCTCGGCCGGGACCGCCTTCGAGAACAGGAAGCCCTGGCCCGACGAGCAGCCGCGTGCCGCGAGGAACCGCCATTCCTCTTCGGTCTCGATGCCCTCGGCGAGCGGCTCCATCTGGAGGTTCGACGCGAGCGCGATGATCGCCGACACCATGCTCGCGCTCTGGCGGTCGGCGTTCACGTCGCGGACGAACGTCCGGTCGATCTTCAGCACGTCGACCGGCATGTAGCGAAGCCGCGACAGCGACGAGTAGCCCGTCCCGAAGTCGTCGATCGCGAGCTTCAGCCCGTGGTCCTTGAAGCCGTGCAGCACCTCGAGGGTCCGGTCGGGGTCGTGCATCGCGGTCGACTCGGTGATCTCGACGGTGATCCGCTGCGGATCGATGCCCGCTTCGTCGATCTGGTCGGCGATCCGCCGGACCGGGTCGGGCTGCCACAGCTGCCGCGGCGACAGGTTGAAGCCGATCTCGAGCTCGAGCCCTTCATCGCGCCACAGCGCATCCTGGCGGCAGATCTCCTCGACGACCCATGCGCCGATCGCCTCGATCAGACCCATCTCCTCGGCGAGCGGGATGAAGTCGCCGGGCGGGACCAGGCCGCCGGCGGGGTCAGGCCAGCGGATCAGCGCCTCGACGCCGAACATGTCCCCGCTGAACAGGTTGATCAGCGGCTGGTAGTGCAGCGCCCAGTCCTGCTGCTCGACGGCCTTGCGCAGCCGCGTC
>Ga0105248_10007998_pt1 | contig 11613 bp, 10 predicted proteins | sample KBSS34metaG_FD_81524 | JGI IMG/M metagenome (GOLD analysis project Ga0105248, IMG submission 81524) | Switchgrass rhizosphere microbial communities from Kellogg Biological Station, Michigan, USA - KBS S3-4 metaG | ecosystem: Host-associated > Plants > Roots > Rhizosphere > Soil | place...
CATACAGGGACTGGATCGTCGCCTAACACTTCCACTACTTTGAACGCCTGTGTTGGTAGGATCGTTGGAAAAGATAGTGGAAGGATGCGCCGTCATCCAGGAGTTAGCGCCCAGTCTTGAATTAAGCCATTGCGAATCAATGGAATACACGGGCTCACTTTGGTCAGCACTGGTGTTGCCCAGACGTGCGCTCCATAAAACACCTCGGCTGCATGCACCTTTTGTGCTTCTGAGAACGTGACGATTATACCGAGATTGTCACTGTGTCTTCGAGCCGGAAGTGTAATAGTTTTCACGCCACCGCTTGCCAGCGTCTTCGGATGGAGAAGCCTACTAGAAATATTCGTGCGTGACTACCATCCATCTGCTATTTCAGGCTATCTTCATCACGGCTACGCTTGTCCAGTATTTCAACCAAGACCTTCTCAACTGCTCATGTGGAGAGCAATACACTCATTGTTCGTTTCATTTGGAACTCTTCTCCGTCTGCCGCTCTCAAAGTGTCACGCGCAGACATCGTCTCTAGCGAATGGTTCCGCATTTCCAACGATCTCAGTTATCGCCTTAGGAGTGAACGATCCAGATCGTAATCTGCTCATCAAGGCATCCGTCCAACACAACTGGAAGATGCAATTTTCTGTCACGTGTGGCGAAGCTTGGTTCCTATTGGAGCAGACCAAAGCCCCGATCATCTTATGTGACCGCGATATCGAGGATGCCGAGTGGCGGGACGTGATGAGGATGATGGCATCGTCGACCCACGGCGCCTGCGCCATTTTGCTCTCCCGCGTGGTTGACGACTATTTGTGGAATGAAGTCATTGCAAACGGCGGTTACGATGTTGTGTCCAAGCCCCTTCGGGAAGAAGATGTCGTTCGGTCTGTGCGGCTCGCTTGGTCGTATTGGAGTAGCTCGACGAAACCATCGCCACTACCGATGAAGCATTATCGCTAGGAGATCAGGCCTTTTCTCACCGCATAGAGAATTACCTCAGCCAGACTATGCAGATTTAATTTTTCCTGAAGATTTCTCCGGTGAGTCTCGATTGTGAAAAGGCTTAGTTGGAGAAGAGTCGCGATCTCTTTGTTGGACTTTCCTTCGGCAAGCAGGTGCAGGATCTCCCGTTCACGAGCGGTGAGGAGCTCATAACTATCCTCAACGCCCCTAGTCCGGATCTCCCTTACATAGTCCTCCACCAGCATCTTGCTCACCTCGGGACTAAAGAACGCTTTCCCCTGGCTGACGGCCTTGATCGCTTCAATGAGATCGTCCTCGGCAGAATCCTTGACCAAGTACCCTTTGGCTCCGGATCTGAGAGCGCGTAAGACGTAGCCTTCATCTGAGTGCATGCTTAGCATGATGACCGCAGTATTGGGCAGCGATTCGATAATTCTCTGTGCGGCCTCAGTTCCGCTAAGATGCGGCATGGCAATATCAAGAACCACCACGTCTGGCTTTGTCGCTTGCGCCTGCTGCACCGCGACGCACCCATCCGCTGCTTCAGCGACTACTGTGAATCCCGGTTGGCTCTCCAGCAACAACCGCAAGCCCCGGCGCATGACATTATGATCATCCGCTAACAGAATGCGAATCGGTTTGGCTTTGGAAAGCACTTCGGGTTTCCTCCTGGTTGGGAAGCGGCAATTCGATGGACAGGATCACTCCGTTTCCCGGCTCGGAATGTAGTTCGCAAGTGCCTCCCAAGTGAGCCACCCGCTCTTCGATCCCGAGCAGACCGAGACCTTTTGATTGCTTTACGTCAAATCCCTGACCATCATCTTGAATCGAAAGTGTGATCGCACCTAGTTTTTGCTGAACCCGGATACGTACGGTTGATGCTTGAGAATGTCGGGCGCAATTATGCAATGCCTCCTGAACGACACGATATATACAAGTCTTGTGCTCATCAGGCAGATCATCGGATGAAAGGTCGGTTGCAACGTTTACATCCATTCCCGTTCGCTTGGACACCTCGCGAGCTTGCCATCGCAGCGCAGGAAGAAGCCCAAGATCGTCAAGCATAGACGGTCGGAGTAGTAGCGACATATTGCGGACGACGCGCACCGTATTTTCCACCAAACTCTTGATCAGCTCCATCTGGTTCCTAGAGTGCTCCTCGGATCGAATGGCAGTTGGAGTGGCTATATTGCGCAATTCTACGAGGACCGCCGAGAGCGCCTGTCCTACCTCATCATGTAGTTCACGAGAAAGCGCGCGCCGCTCTGTTTCTTGGGCGCTCACTAGTTTCGCGGACAAGTTGGTGAGCTGCTTTCGTGCCTCCAGCACTTCCTGGAATCGATCCTGCGAATGAGACTCTAACTTCAAAATCTTCCGTGTGCTGAAAGCAGCCATTCCGAGTCCTAACCCAAGGGTTGCAAAGAGCGTGAGGGCCATGCGGTTCTGAAACTTGACTAACAGTTCGACAACTCGCTCATTCCCAGCGTTTAACTGTTGCTCGTTTATTTCTGCGATGCGACTCGCGATCTCAAGCATCGCCGTTCGACGAGGAAAAACTTCGTCTCGTAGAAAAGTGTATCCTCGACGGCGTCTCTCGGCGGAATCCCAACCGAGAATAGGATCGAGCGTCTTCCAATACTGCGATAGCTCAGTTTTTAGGGCAGTGTAGTGCTGTTTCTCCGCGGGCTCCACTTGATTGTCATAAGAGAGCAAGGCGGAATCCATCCCGTGGCGAACTTCCTGCAAGCTCGCTCGGAACGTGCCGGCCCGCTGGGGTTCCGGCTCCAGCAGATAATCTCGGACATAGGTGCCGGAAAGGTACAGATCAGATCGAATATCGTTGAGCACGTGATTGCGGGAGAGAAACTGCCGGCGGATTTGATCATCGTCGCGTCTAATTTGGCGCAATACCCGCAAGGCGTCGATTCCGGCCAGAGCCATGATCACCAGAAGCCCACCGAAACCGAGAGCAAGCGTGAAGCGGCTGCTCAGACGCCGTCGATCGGACACGGGGCTATATTTGGCGGACTCCATTGATTCCTGTTGAAAAACGACAGCTACTAACCAGCCTAACGCCGAGTGCACGTATTCGGAAAGGGAAATGCCCCTCTACCGCCCGATTCTTGGCTGACTACCAACTTTCTGGTATGGGAGAAAAGCTGCTGCATATCGTAACTTTGATATGAATTATGCCCTGGAAAGCCGTTCTGTTGAGTTGCGGCCAACCGTTACCCCGCTGTCGCTGCACGAATACGCCAGAAAGATGAGCAGATTGCTTACGCGCAACCTCGTTTTTCGATCGCCTGTGATCCTAATCGCCTGGTTCGCTTCACTCGTTTCCCAGTCCTGTTCGCAAAGCTCGCATGCCGAAGCTCCTGAAGCTAAAGTAGCCCAAGCGCCAAGCGTCGCGGTCACCAAAGCCAAGACAGAGGACATGTACCGCGCCTTGGTACTCACCGCGGAATTCAAGCCCTTTCAGGAAATCGACGTAATGGCCAAGGTCGCTGGCTACGTAAAGAAGATCAGCGTCGACGTGGGTGACCGGGTAAAGCAGGGTGAACTACTGGCTGTACTCGAAATTCCGGAGATGGCGGATGATCAGGCCCGTGCACAATCCATGCTGAGTCGAAGCGGGGCGGAAGTGGCTCGCGCCCGCGATGAATTGCAGCGTGCGGAGTCCTCGCATAAGATCGCACATCTTTCCTATACCCGGTTAGCGGAAGTTTCAAAGCAGAAGGCTGGTTTAGTCGCACAGCAGGAGATTGACGATGCGCAGGGAAAAGATCTGGTGGCAGAGGCCCAGGTTAGCGCGGCGAAATCCAGTCTCTCCGCTGCGGAACAGCAGGTCCAGGTCAGCACCGCGGAGTTGCAGAAGATCAAAACGTTGTTTGACTATACACGCGTCACGGCGCCCTTTGCCGGGGTAATCACCAAACGCTACGCCGACACGGGTTCCATGATCCAGGCGGGCACGTCTTCGAGCACACAAGTGATGCCGCTGGTTAAGTTGTCAGAAAACAGCTTGCTGCGATTGGTCCTTCCGGTTCCCGAGTCGGCTGTTCCTACTGTCCATGTCGGCCAGAGGGTTGAGGTCCGCGTACCCACGTTGGGTCGCACGTTCCCCGGCCGTGTTGCCCGCTTCTCCGATAAGGTCGCATCGGCAACTCGCACCATGGATACGGAAGTGGATGTACCCAATCCAACTTCGATTCTAATTCCGGGGATGTATGCCGAGGTCGATCTCACGCTGGATCATCGCAGTGACGTGCTGGCGGTACCGATCCCCGCGGTAGACCTGGGTAGCGATGAATCTTCGGGCCAGGTCAAGGTCGTTACGCCGGAGAATCGCATCGCATTTCGGAAAGTTCAACTTGGAATGCAAACCGCGAATAGTATCGAAATCCGCTCGGGTTTGCGTGCTGGGGAGACGGTGGTTACCGGCAATCGCTCCGGTCTTCGCGAAGGCGAGGAAGTTCGTCCCAAACTGTTGACATCCGAGATCACACACGAGGTTGCGCATTAGGTTTCCATGTCACGTTTCGCTATCCGAACTCCGTATTTCATCGTCGTTGTCGCCTTGATCGTCGCTGTGGTGGGCGGTACAGCACTGGTGCGAATGCCCGTAGACATGTTCCCGAATATCAACATACCAATGGTGGTGGTTGCGACGTTTTACAACGGAATGCCGCCGGAACAGATTGAAACAGACATCACCAGCCGCTTTGAACGGCAATTTACGCTGGCTAGCGGTATTGAACACATAGAATCCCGATCGCTTCCGGGAGCAAGTGTGATTCGGGTATACTTTCAACCTGGCACGAACGCGGATTCCGCCGTCGCGACGATTTCAAATCTAGCTATGGCGCAGCTGCGGAGGCTTCCTCCGGGCACATTGCCTCCTGTGGTCCTGAAGTTCGATGCTTCGAGCCTGCCGGTGTGCTTGGTAACCGTCGGAGGAGAGGGATTTAACGAGACGCAACTCCGTGACTTGGCGCAGTTCACGGTGCGAAACCAAATGGCGAGCGTCGCCGGAGCTAGCGTTCCGCAGCCCTTCGGGGGCGGTTATCGGCAAATTATGGTCTACGCCGACCCCTACAGGCTTGAGGCACATCAACTCAGTCTCATGGACGTGGTTCGTGCGGTTAACCGCTCCAACCTGATTCTGCCTGCGGGAGACATGCCGATCGGCGCTCTGGACTATAACATCTACACCAATAGCCAACTCCCAAGCATTCAAGAGATCGATCAGTTGCCCCTCAAAGTCGTAGGAAGCTCAATCGTTCGTGTTGGCGATGTAGGCTACGCAGAAGACTCCCGTCAAATCCTAACCAGCATTGTGCGAGTCGACGGAAAGCGCGCTGTTTACACTCCGGTGCTTAAGCAGGGCGGTGATACCAATACGATTGCTGTCGTGGATGGCGTGCGCGACGTTGTCAGTCACCTTGTGGACGTGCCCAAAAAGCTAGTTACGAACGTGCTGTTCGACCAATCGCGCTTCGTAAAGACGGCTATAACGACCCTGCTGCACGAGGGCGCTCTGGGCTTGTTCTTGACATCCGTGATGATTCTTGTATTTCTCGGAAGCATGCGCGCTACGGTGGCGGTTTTCTTTTCGATTCCCCTTTCGGCATTAGCAACGTTTATGGCGCTTTCGCTGGGCGGCGGGACAGTCAACAGCATGGTATTGGGCGGACTGGCGCTCGCGTTATCGCGCCTGATCGATAATTCGGTGGTCGTGCTTGAAAATATCTACCGGCATCTCGAGCTAGGCGAGGAGCCGTGGATAGCGGCAGAGAACGGAGGCCGGGAGGTCGCCCTCCCGGTTCTCGCCGCTACTCTTACCACCGCAGTAGTATTCTTTCCCGTGACGTTTTTGTACGGCGTGAGCCAGTTTTTGTTCTCCGCCCTGGCGCTTGCCGTAGTGCTGGCCTTATTCGCCTCCTATGCGGTTGCCTTGACTGTGGTGCCGCTCTTTTGCGCGCGGTTTATCAAAGCTGCTTCGCATCATGGAACACCCTCTTCTGAGTTGCCGGTCGAGGTTGAACTCAAGAGTACCCGCAATCGATGGCGGTTGGGTGAGAGATTCAATGTCTGGTTCAACGATCGCTTCGAATCCTTCTTACGTCTCTATGACCGCATGGTGGGAGGCGCGCTGCGTCATGCGTGGCTCACGGTTGCATTATGCGGGATATCGTTCTTTGCAAGTCTGGCTTTGTTTCCGCACTTAGGATTGTCATTCTTCCCGAGAACGGATGCGGGAATGTTCGTGATCAACGTCAAGGCCCCGTCCGGCTCGCGCATTTCGGTTACGGAAAGCGAAGTCGCAAAGGTAGAGCAGTTGATCCGAGGAATTATTCCTGAAAGCGACCGCGGCGTGATCTTGTCGAACATTGGCGTTACACCCGGATTTTCCTCGATCTATACGAGCAATTCCGCCCAACACACTGCATTCATCCAGGTGGGATTGAAGGATGACCACAAGGTGGGTAGTTACGAGTATATGGCCCGAGTGAAGCGGAGGATCGCGGAAGAATTGCCCGAATTGAATACCTATTTCCAATCAGGCGGCATGGTTGACGCCGTACTCAACCTCGGACTTCCTGCGCCAATCGACGTGCAGGTCGCGGGCTCCAATCTCATTCGCTCGCACGAGACCGCCTTGAGCCTGGCCCTTGAAATACAGCGCATTCCTGGTGTTGCGGATGTCTATATCCCCCAGGACATCGACTATCCTGCCCTCAAGCTGGACGTAGATCGTACGCGTGCGAGCGAACTTGGGCTAGATCAGCAAGAGGTAGTCGGAAATGTCATCACGGCCCTCAGCAGCAATCAGATGATCGCACCAAGCTACTGGGTTGACCCCAAGTCGGGCCAAGACTATATGCTTACCGTGCAGTACACGGAAGGCCAAATAAAATCACTTGCGGATCTTCGAGCGATTCCTTTACGTGCTTCCGGTAGCATCCTGCCTACGCGTCTTGACACTATTAGCTCGGTGAAACGAGTTCAGGCTCCTACGGAAGTCGATCATTACCAGATCAGGCGGGTTACAGACATCTACGTCCGACCATCGGGCGAGGAACTCGGGAGCATCGCGGACCGCATCGACGGAATCATCGCGAAAACTGAAATTCCGGAAGGATTGGCCGTAGCCCAACGCGGCATGGTGCAAGGAATGCGAGCTTCATTCCGCAGCTTCGCAATCGGATTGACATTATCGGTGGTCCTGCTCTACTTGATTCTTGTCGCGCAGTTTCGCAGCTTTGTCGATCCGCTCCTAATCTTATTGGCCGTTCCTCCTGGCCTGACTGGCGTGCTGCTCACGCTTTGGCTCACGGGCACAACCCTCAATGTGATGTCTTTGATGGGAGTTGTAATGCTGACGGGAATCGCAGTTTCCAATAGCATTCTCATCGTGGAATTTACAAGGCAACTGCGCGGCCAAGGATTGCACGTGGGTGAAGCTGTGGCAACGGCGTGTCGAGTTCGTCTGCGGCCGGTCCTGATGACCTCGCTCGCAACGATCTTCGGGCTTCTCCCCATGGCCCTCAAACTAGGCGAGGGAAGTGAGAGCTATGCCCCGCTGGCGCGTGCTCTTTTGGGTGGCCTCGCCCTCTCTGTAGCACTCACGGTATTTCTGGTACCGGCTGCCTATTTGTTGGTTCACGACAGAAAGACAGCTCACTAGCCATGCGGATTTCATGCGCTGCAATTCTGCTCGTAGCTCCTCTCTGGGCGCAAGAGCCGGCGACGAAGCTGACACTCGCAGAAGCCGAGCGGCTTGCTGTCCAATACAACCCCCAGCTTGCAGCAGCAAAGTTCAATGCCGCGGCCGCGTACCAGGTTCCTCTCGAATATAGAGCCGGGCTGATGCCCACTGTCGCGGGCGCTCTCACCGGGGTGGGAGCCGACTCGGGCACTCGCCTCGCGGCGGGCGGGCTAAACAATCCGGTGGTCTATAATCGCGTAGCTTCGGGCCTGTTGGTCAACCAACTCGTCACAGATTTCGGAAGGACCGGCAACTTGATTGCGTTCTCAAAATTACGGGCGCAAGCGCAGGATCAATTCACAGAGACTACGCGCGCGGATATCCTGGTGACCACTACCCGCGCCTATTTCACTGTACTGCGTGCGCAGTCCATCTTGAATGTTGCGCAGCAAACGGTGTCTGCACGCCAGTTGGTTTCTGACCAGGTAACTGCTCTTGCTAACAGCAATCTGAAGTCTGGTCTCGACGTTAGCTTCGCCAATGTCAATCTGGCGGACGCGCGACTACTCCTTTCGCAAGCGCAGAATGATGTAAAATCTGCCGAGGCTCAACTCTCTGCTGCTATGGGCCTGCCTGCCAAAACTACGTTCGCGCTCACCGAGGAGGCGATGCCCGGCCCGTTGCCTGATCAGGTCGATACTTATCTGCAACAGGCAATCAAGGATCGGCCGGAGCTCAAAACCCTGCGGCTCGAACAAAACGCAGCCGAGCGCCTTACTAAAGCCGAACACGAGTTGCATTTTCCAACCATCGGCGTCCTCGGAGCGGCGGGATTCGTACCCACAGGGGAAGCTCCCGTTCCAGGGCGTTATGGCGCGATCGGGGTGAACGTAAGTATTCCCGTATTTAACGGCGGATTGTTTCGAGCCCGCGAAAGAGAGGCAGAACTGAGAGCGAAGGCCGCTACCGAGCGCGTCAATGAATTGGCAATTCGAGTCACGCGAGATGTGCACATCGCATACCTGAACGCCCTTACCGCATTCGATCGCCTTGGACTAACGAATCAATTGTTGAACCAAGCCCAACTTGCCATGGATCTGGCGCGAGGCCGATATGATCTGGGCCTGAGCTCGATTGTGGAACTCAGCCAGGCGCAATTGAATCTCACGTCAGCGCAAATCGCAACTGCCACTGCACGGTATGATTATCAGGCGCAACGGGCAATCCTCGACTATCAGGTCGGAGCCCTTCACTAGGTGAGAGACATGCGCACTAAGACGCTTATTATTGCATTGATACTGGCACTATCGGCCATTCTCAGCGGAGCGACAAAGCTCGATTTCCAAACGGGGAGGCTCCTCGAAGTCACAATGGATGAGCAGCTGGATGAGGGCACCACTTATCGAAGGCCTCTTTACAGTGTACAGATCGATGACTTGGTCTACACAGCCAGAGGGAGGCTCATATGGTGGCATTCGGGTGACGTTGGCAAGGGACTGATCATCGGCGATCCCGTTCATGTTGCCATTGAGGGAGGCAACCTAGTTTTTCTGAAACCCGACGGTAAGGAATTCAAAGCAAGGATTGTTAAACGGGCGCGAATGCATTAGTAAGCGAGGACTGTCCCAATATCCTGCGACGGGCGTTTCCTCTAACATTCTTATTGGAAATGGATTGGCCGGATAGTTCTGGATGGTCCGGCATCCGGAAGCTACTTTTCCCTGATGTTTACTTCCGGATGCGCCGTCATCCAGGCGTTATGTGCTTTCTAATCGAGTAAGCTAGGCTCAATGAAGCAAATGCCCGCGCGGGCTCAGGGCGTAAGCAGGGCTTTTTCACGATGTGGATGAGCCGGTGATTGTTCCCTCAGTCTTTGCGCTGGCGCTGGCGGCGCTGATCGGAGTTTCCCTGGGCGTTCTGGGGAGCGGAGGCTCCATCGTAACCCTGCCCGTACTTGTCTATATCGCGCACGTACCGGCGAAAGAGGCCGTTGGAATGTCGATGGCCATCGTAGGGGCAACCAGCCTATTTGGTGCCTTCATTCACTGGCGCCGAGGGAATGTCGATACAAGAGCCGCGTTGATATTCTCCCTTTTCGGCATGGCCGGCGCCTTCCTGGGGTCGACCGGCACCCACTTGCTGTCGAAGAAGGCGCTGTTACTCCTGTTCTCCGGTGTCATGTTGATTGTGGGTTCGCTAATGTTGCGCGGCGGCCCTCGCCTGGATAAGTACAGGGTTTGCCATATTCCGCGCTGTATGTTGGTGGGGTTTGTCGTCGGACTCCTCACCGGCTTCCTCGGCGTCGGCGGCGGATTCCTGATCGTTCCCGCCCTCATGCTTACGGCCGGCCTGGACACGCGAATGGCGGGAGGAACATCGCTGGCGGTCATCGCTCTAAATGCGGCCACCGGGCTGCTGGGACAACTGCGCTACGTGAGTATCGATTGGACCCTGCTCGCAGGATTCTTGGTCTTCGCGTTTGCCGGGATGCTGGCTGGTCTGGCGTTTGCACGGCGTCTACCTGAGAACCTACTGCGCCGGTTATTCGCGATTGCCCTGATCGCCCTTGCCCTGGTCATAGCGCTAGTGAATTTCTAAGAGGCTCTCCGTAGTATCCTCGGTGGTGGAGAATCCGATGAAAACAACTCTGCTTGCCGTACTCACGCTTACCCTTGCCGGCATCGCTCTGGCGCAAACTCCACCGCCGGCCGCGCCCGCCAAGCACAAAGTCGTCTTTCAGATGAATGTTGCCGACAACGATTCCTGGAATCAGCTTTTCGGCAATATCGGCAACGCGCAAAGGGCGTTTCAAAAGGAGGGCATCCAGATTGAGGTCGTCTTCTACGGGAAGGGAATCACCGCGCTCCTAAAGGCCAACACCGAATACGCAGAGCGCCTGAAAAAGGCCGCTGCGGATGGTGTCGTTCTCGGCGCGTGCCAGAACACCATGCGACTCCGGAAGATCACCAGCGAGGACATTTTTCCCTTTTCCACGGAAGTGGACTCCGGCGTGGCAGAGTTAATCCGCAAGCAGGAGGCTGGATTTTCTTACATCCGCGCCGGCGAGTAAGCTTCATCGGAATTTAGTGGATATACGCCCAGCCGGCTTCCTGTCTGCGGGCGAGCTCCGCGACTCCAGAATCGACCTGTGACGCGAACGGGAAGAGGTCTTCCGTTGTCACCTTATAGAAGCGCATGGCGTTCTGGCACGCTGACAAAGTGACGCCGCTCTCGGCAAGTTTCTTTAGCTGTGCCTCCTGCGCCGTGTTTTTCTTGAGCAGCATATCGAGTCCAGGGCCAAAGAAAACCACTTCCACCTCGCTGCCGTCCTTCGCGAAGGCGGCCCGCATGTTCTGGACGTGGCCGATCAGCATGTCCCAGGCGGCGCCCTGCGGCTCCGTCAATTGAAACACCACTCGGTGTTTGGGAGCGGCAGGTGTTTGCGAGACGGCGGCGGATGCCAGTACCAAAGCGAAGGCCGCGACGAATCGGACGGTGTTTTTCATAGATTCCTCCACAGGGCGCGCGTCTGACGCCCGTAAGTAATCATATTTGATGTTGCGCTCGCCCGCTATCGATGCCAGTATGATCGATGGTATTGAGCTCCCATGAGTGATCAGCCTGCCTCCGCCGCTTCGCCCGCTGTCGAAACATCGCTGGTCTACGCGCATGGTCTCGCAGCCATTGTGACGCTGCTGATCTCGATTTGCTTCGGCGTCCTGGCCTCGATCGAGATGCTAGTCCCCGACCTGGTGGGCAACGCATCGTGGCTGACCTGGGGCCGCCTGCGCTACGACCATACGCAGGGAATCATGCTCGGCTGGCTGGGTAACGCGTTCTTCGCGTTTCTCTATCATGGCGTTCCGGTGCTGACCGGCAGGCGTGTGACCAGCCTGCGCCTGGGGCAATGGATATTCGGATTGTGGAACTTCGCGGTGGTCGCGCCA
>Ga0105248_10008002_pt1 | contig 11612 bp, 11 predicted proteins | sample KBSS34metaG_FD_81524 | JGI IMG/M metagenome (GOLD analysis project Ga0105248, IMG submission 81524) | Switchgrass rhizosphere microbial communities from Kellogg Biological Station, Michigan, USA - KBS S3-4 metaG | ecosystem: Host-associated > Plants > Roots > Rhizosphere > Soil | place...
ACGGCGGTGATCGCTTTCGGCCTGACGCTCGCGCTGCAGCGCGTGGTCGCGGGGACCTGAGTGCGACCTTGCAACGAGTGCGTTGATATAACTGAAAAAGCGTTTGAGGATGTGGATGAGATATCGAATTGCAACTATTGGGATGTTGTTGGCTATGGCGCTGATGATGAACACGGTACTGATGACCGCGGCACCGATGATGGCTATGGCACAAACCGCTCCGGAGACCGGCAAGGAAATTTTCGAGCAGATGTGCGCCGGATGCCACGGCACGTATGGCAACGGCCAGGAAGGGACGAAGAGCGGGTTCGTCCCCCGTATCGGCACGCTCGCCAACAAGGAATACATGGCTTCGGTGCCGGACGACTATCTTAAGATGATCATCAAGAAGGGCGGCGCCTACATGGGCAAGATCGCGGCCATGCCCGCATGGGAGCACAAATTCAACGACGAGCAGGTCGATACCCTCGTCGCGCATATCCGTACGTTCACGGGAACGGCGGAAAAAAAATAACAGGGAAAGGGAAGATCCGGCCGGTCGAACGGCTAGGGTGTGCAGGTAAGTCGTAACGCAGTTGCAGTGGAATTCTGACCAAGCAAGTGCAGTGGAAGTCTAACCAGGAGGAGAAAGGGAATGAAAATTCTAAAATATGCAGTAATCGCGCTTGCGGTGGGGGCCCTTTCCGGCTCCGCCTTTGCGCAGGACCGCGCAAAGGCGGAACCGGGTGGTCCGGCGGGGAAATGGTCTACGCGTACTCCCGTCACACCCGATCCGAGCAAGATCAAGGTGGCCAAGGGCTACAAGGTCAGCGTGTTCGCGGCTGGCCTCGACACGATCACGTCCATCACGGTCGACAAGAACGACAACGTCTGGGTTGCCATTTCCGGCAACACCTTCGGCTTTCCGCCGGAAGGCATCGACAAGCCCCACGTGAAGATTTTCGACAAGTCCGGCAAGCTGATCAAGGACAAGGTCGGATTGGGCATGTTCAAGTCATTCGCCCTGAACGAAATCGGCTACTGCCCGGAAAACGGCCGCACCTACGTCGGTGACTATAGCTACGGCATCTGGGAAATCGACGGCGTGAACGGCACGCCTAAGCTGATCATGAACGAAGTGCCGATCGGCGACCACGCACTTGGCGGCATCACCTGCCGGGATGGATGGCTGTACTACGCGGTCGGCGCGCCTTCGAATTCCGGTTACTCTGATCCGGACATTCACGGCTGGACCGATGCGATCGATCCGTATTGGGAAAAGCGCACGCCGGCAGGTGTTCCAGCGTTGCCGCGTGACCCGCCCTGCCGGGATATCGTGCTGACTGGGCTCAACATCCGCGACAGCCAGGGCAACCTGACGGGCGCATACCTCCCCAAGGGCACGCCTTCCAAGCCGGGCCAGGTGATCAAGGCGCAAACGCCCTGCGGCGGCGCCGTGCATCGTGCGAAGCTGAAGCCAGACAGCAACTACACGCGTGACGACTGGGAAGTGTACGCAATGGGCCTGCGCAACTCTTCGGGCGTGGCCTTTGGTCCCAAGGGCTCGCGCTTCGAGAAGGCTCTGGCGGTGTCCGACAACGGCATGAACGACAAGGGCAACCGGCGTGTGGCCAACGGTGGCGAAAAGCTGTTCATTTTCACCGAGAAGGGCCAGGACGCGGGCTTTCCTGACAAAGACGGCCAAAATTTCGTCAACATCAAGCGTTATGGACCTGACGTGTATCGGGGCAACAAGTTCGATCCGACCCGGCCGAATCCGCAGCTCAACATCGGCGACAAGCCGTTCATCCCGACGCTGCCACCGTATCGGTTCATCGACCACTCCATCGGCGTGCGCGGGACCCCGCTGATCGTGGCGAACCCGAACCCGAACGGGTACGTCAACCCGATCATGGAGTGGGACACGAACAACCCGATGGACGGCCTGGCGTGGGCGCCGAAGGCCTTCGATGCGGGCGGCGATGTGATCTACACCGCGGTGTTCGGCATCATCGACAACGGGCCGGAGAGCCTGCGTCCGATGTGGCCGGCTATCGTCCGCATCGAGCTCCTGAATCCGACCGGAGTAAAGTGGTCGATTTTCGCGGAGAACATCGATCCCGGTCCCAATGCCTACCAGAAGAAGGAAAACCGGGGCGGATTCGAGCGTACCAACGACGTCGAGTTCAGCATGGACGGCAAGACCATGTACGTTGCGGACTACGGCGAACTGTATGTGAACTACCAGATGGAATCGCCGTTCTACACGACGCCTAAGTCGGCGGTCGTCTGGGCGATCACCAAGGAATAAGTCAGATCAGTTGAGTTCTTCCCATCCAGGCAGGCCAAACCTGCCTGGATGGGAATCTTCATCGCCTCGTCGTTCCCGCATCTCGCCAGACAAAAATTCCTATTGTGCTTGCCAATGCGTTAGCTAGCGCGACGTGTTTGCAATCTTGTTGTTCAATTCCAGCAGGACCGGGTCGGACGCCACATCTGCGTCGTTCACGATGACAGTGGCCGCGAATGTCCCGTCGCCCAGTTTGCGCAAATCCAACAGCACAATGTGTTTGGCCTGGTGGATCATATTGGAGAGCAAAGCGTTGAGACGGTCGCGTATCGCGACGGAAGTGCCATAATCACTGGATGTTTGAGAGATGCCGTCAGGGCGCACACGCAGCAACGACTCCGCCATAGGAGAGCTCGGTTCGACCCAAAATCGACAATAACCCGCGGCGTAGCACCCGCGAAACTCCGCCTCCACCGGCGTGATGTTCCGCGAGTTGCGTACGGGCAGCTCGGCACCATTCGCCATCGGCACGACGAAGAGGAAGCCAAGCAACGCGGCGCTCGCAGCGAGCAAATTAAAAGAAGTCTTGCCTTGCATGAATAAAGTGAGTTTAGTCTTTTCTATGGATTGAATCCCACGATGCGTGATCAGCAAACACAGTGCGGGGCAGAAGCGGGAGCTTTCAAACCCGTGATCGATCGGAACCGCTGCGAGGGTAAGGAAGCTTGCGTAGCCATCTGCCCGTATCAGGTCTTCAGCATGGGCACCGTCGCGGCGGATGACAGACGCGGCTTGACGTTCGGTGGGAAAGTGAAGGGCTTCGTGCATCGATGGCATCAGGCCTTCGCCACCAACGCCCAGGCTTGCCACGCTTGCGGCTTGTGTGTGGCGGCCTGTCCGGAGAAGGCGATCACACTGGAGCGTGTCTGATGTATCCGGCTATTTGGCGTTGGAGGTGGCGAGCGACCGGATGAAATTGATCAAATCCCACACATCGTTGTCGCTCAACATGCCCCTCCAGGCCGGCATGAGATTTTTCCCATTGATGATCCGGTAGGCAATCACGCCGTCAGGAAATATCGGCGGCAGCGCAAGCTTGGTGAGGTCCTTGGGTCGCGCGGGGAGCGAGGCTGCTGCAACTCCGTCGCCGCGGCCTCCAGGTCCGTGGCAGACGACGCAATCGTGCTCGAAAATGCTCTTACCTCTCGCAATCGATTCCGCAGACCTTGGAATCGGATTCGAGGTAAACGCTGCTCTCAGTAGGTCAGCGTAGTAGATGCTCGATCCAACACAAACGGCGATTGCTGCTATCAACAGCCATTTGATCTTGGCTTTCACCGCCCACCTCAGGCCATGGCTTCGTCGAGCAGTTCGACCCAATGCCGTACCGGCAGCGCCGTGCCGGTCTGGATATGCGCAAGGCAGCCGATATTAGCGGTCGCTATGACGGTTGGCGACCCCGAAGACAAAGCAGTGACCTTGTTCTTCAGCAGTTGCTTGGACAACTCGGGCTGCAGGATCGAGTAGGTGCCGGCCGAGCCGCAGCACAGATGCCCCTCCGGTACCGGCGTCAGCGAGTAGCCCGCCGCCCCCAACAGGGATTCGACGAGCCCTCTGATCTGCTGCCCATGCTGCAGTGTGCATGGCGAGTGAAACGCGACCGCAGGGCGGCGTGCCGAAGAATGTGAGGCGCGGGCGGCGAGGGCCTCACGCTCTCCTGCGAGAATCTCGCTTGCGTCTTTCGTCAGAGCCGAGATCCGCTTTGCCTTTTCCCGGTAGCGCTCGTCGCGTTGAAACAGATGGCCATATTCCTTCACCATGACGCCGCATCCGCTTGCCGTCATCACGATCGCTTCGATACCTTGCTCCACGTAAGGCCACCACGCATCGATGTTACGCCGCATATAGTCGAGCCCTTCGTCCTGCGCATTGAGGTGATAGGAGACAGCACCACAACAGCCTGCCGAGGGCGCGTGCAGAAGCGATACACCAATCCGGTTCAGAACGCGTGCCATGGCCGGATTGATGGTCGGCGCAATGCCAGGCTGCGCGCAGCCCTGCAGGACCAGCATCCGTCGGGCGTGAGCGGGCGCCGGCCAAGGCGTGGCGACGAGACGCTTGGGAATCTTGCGTTTGACCGAGCCGGGCAGGAGCGGTGCGGTAATTTGGCCGAGTCTGAGCAGGGGATTGAACACCGCGGGCTTGGGGATTACTGCACGCAGTGTCGCGCGCTTCAGACGTTCGAGAGGAGTGCGGCCAACTTGCTGCTCGACGATGTTGCGGCCGATGTCTACGAGCCTACCGTACTGGACACCTGAAGGGCAGGTGGTCTCGCAAGAGCGGCAGGTGAGGCATCGATCGAGGTGAACTTGAGTCTTCTTGGTGAAGGCGTCGCCCTCGAGCAGCTGCTTCATCAGATAGATCCGGCCGCGCGGTCCATCCAACTCGTCTCCCAGCAATTGGTAAGTCGGACATGTGGCGGTGCAGAACCCGCAGTGCACGCAGGCTCGCAGGATGCTGTCTGCCTCCTTGCCTTCCGGAGTGTTCTTGATAAAGTCAGCCAGGTTCGTTTTCATTTGGCGTCGCAAGTACTGCGTTGGGTGCTCTCGAATGATTCATGATCTAGATCAGAAATCAGGGTGAAGCCGACCTGGGCCGAAGATGCCCTGCGGATCAAGGGCTGCCTTGACGCGGCGGTGCAGCGCGAGGACGCCTGAGTCGAGTTGGAAGATCCCATTGCTGTGATCGCCACCGCGGAATAGCGTCGCATGGCCGCCCGCACGCTTGGCTGCCTCCCGCACTTCCTGCTCGTCGATATCTTCCGCCAGCCACCGAAGGCCGCCGTTCCACTCGACGATCTGCCGGCGAGACAGACCCAGCGGAGGTGCGCTGGATTTGACGGACAGACGCCAAAGTGTTCCCTGAAAGGCCGGCAGAGTATGTTCTCGCACGGCGATCCAAAACGTGTCGCTGTCCGCCACGTCGTCACCGCCCAGCTTCGCTCGTGCAGCGGTCACGGCAGAGGTCGCTCCCGACAGTCGGATGGTCAACGTCCCGTCGAACCAGCAGGTCGCGGTGATCGGAATCGGCAGACCCGCCCACTCATTCATGCAACGGATGGCGGCTGTTTCGCTGAGTTGATAGCGCAAAGTCGCTTCGCTCGCAGGCCGCGGCAGTACCTTGAGGGAAACGTCGAGCATCAGGCCCAGCGTCCCGCAGGAACCGGCCATCAGGCGCGATACGTCGAATCCAGCAACGTTTTTCATCACACGCCCGCCGAATTGCAAGTCATCGCCTTGCGCATTCAGCATGCGCACGCCCAGCACAAAGTCGCGTGCCGAACCGGCGGCTACGCGTCGCGGTCCGGAGAAACCGCTTGCAATACATCCACCCAGAGTTGCACCTGCTCCAAAATGCGGTGGCTCGAAGGCGAACATCTGGCCACGCTCTGCAAGTGCCGACTCGAGTTCGCGCAGAGGCGTTCCGGCTCGTGCCGTCAATACAAGCTCGGTGGGCTCGTAGTCCACGATGCCCGTATAGCCTGTGGTGCTCAGCACCGCTCCTTTCAGTGCGGCGCCGTAGAAATCCTTCGAACCGCTGCCTTGGATGCGCAAGGGCGTGCGCTCGGCCCCGGCCTTGCGGATGCGGTCGGCAAATTCTGAAATCACGTGATCCATTTCGTAAGTAGCTTCGACGCAAAGGCGCGAAGGCGCAAAGGAATAACTATAAGAAAAACTCATCGATGCCTGAGGTGGGGAGGAGAAATCTCTGGCGATTACCTGCGATCTCCATCCCGGATGCGATGCCTGCTTCTACCCACCAGACTCGTCCCTGAGTCCGATGCTCTTTCGCATTCCTTTGCGCCTTCGCGCCTTTGCGTCGAGATGTGCCGTCGGTTCAAAACCGAGGCAGTTGCGGAAACGACTCCTGCCCTCGATGGACGCGCATCATGCCGAACTCGGCACAGCGGTGCAGTGTCGGCACCGCTTTGCCGGGGTTCAGCAGCCCGAACTCATCGAACGCGTGCTTGATCGCGTGGAAGACAGTCAGTTCGGGCGTGCGGAATTGCACACACATCTGGTTGATCTTTTCCACACCTACGCCGTGCTCACCGGTGATGGTGCCGCCGACTTCCACGCACAATACGAGGATAGCGGCGCCGAACTCCTCGGCACGCCTGAGTTGGTCGTCGTCATTCGCATCGAACATGATGAGTGGATGCAGATTGCCATCGCCGGCATGGAACACATTCGCGCACTGCAGGGAAAACTGCTCCGAGCATCGCGCGATGCCGGTCAGTACCTCGCCCAATCGCTTGCGTGGGATGGTGCCGTCCATGCAGAAGTAATCGGGCATGATACGGCCCACGGCCGGGAACGCTGCCTTGCGGCCGGACCAGAATTTGAGCCGCTCTGCGTCGTCTTTGGAGGTCCGAATGTCGACGGCGCCGCTGGCGACCATGACTTCGGAGACGCGGGCGATTTCCGCGGCCACCTCCTCGGCGGTGCCATCGCTCTCGCACAGCAGAATCGCTTCGGCGTCCAGAGGGTAGCCGGCGTGCACAAATTGTTCGACCGCAGCGGTTGCGAGCTTGTCCATCATCTCGAGTCCGGCTGGGATGATGCCGGCGCCGATGATATTGGCCACCGCCTCACCGGCCTTCGCGAGTGAATCGAAGGCGGCTAGAACAACTTGCGCCTTGACCGGTTTTGGCAGCAGCTTGACGGTGATTTCGGTAACGACGCCGAGAAGACCCTCGGAACCCGTGATCAGCGCGAGAAGATCGTAGCCCGGTGCGTCGAGCCCTTCCGAACCGAACTCGAGAACATCTCCTTCCATCGTTATGACGCGCACCTTGAGAATGTTGTGCACGGTCAGACCGTACTTCAAGCAATGCACGCCGCCCGAGTTCTCCGCTACGTTGCCGCCGATGGAACAGGCGATCTGGCTGGACGGATCGGGCGCGTAATACAGTCCGAATGCCGCCGCCGCCTCTGAGATGGCTAGATTGCGCACGCCGGGTTGGACTCGTGCCGTGCGCGCGACAGGGTCTATATCCAGGATTCGCTTGAGCTTCGACAGTGCAAGAGTCACGCCGCGGACATTCGGCAGCGCGCCACCCGACAATCCCGTGCCTGCGCCGCGGGCGACCACCGGCACGCGCGCTTCGTAGCAAATGCGCATGGTATGGCGCACCTGGTCCTCGTTCTCTGGGAGCACGACCACCATCGGGATTGCGCGATAAGCCGAGAGGCCATCGCACTCGTAGGGCTTGAGGTCCTCTGTTACGTGCAACAAGCACTCCGGCTTGAGCACCTGGCCCAAGCGGCGGACGAGCTCGGTCTTGTCCAGCAGAGCGGGCGCGATTCCTTCCAGGATTTCGGGTTTGCCCATGTGGACCTATTGGGTGATCAGAATGGCGCGGAAGTCGTTCACGTTGGTAAGCGTGGGCCCTGTGACGACCAGGTCGCCCAACGCGGAGAAGAAGCTATAACCATCATTATCGGCAAGGTAGGACTTAGCGTCCAGGCCGCGCTTGGTCGCGCGCGTCAGCGTATCGGGGGAGACGAGAGCACCCGCGTTGTCCTCCGTGCCGTCGACCCCGTCCGTATCACCCGCTAGTGCGTAGATGTTTGGATGCCCATTCAAGGCGACCGTCAGCGCCAGCAGGAATTCGGCATTGCGCCCCCCGCGTCCCTTGCCTCGTACCGTCACCGTTGTCTCGCCACCTGATAGCAGCACGCAGGGTGCGCGCCCCGGCTGCCCGTGGCGTGCTACCTGGCCGGCAATTCCTGCATGTACCAACGCTACGTCGCGGGACTCGCCTTCCAGGCTGTCACCCAGGACGACCGGAGTGACACCAGCAGCCTGTGCCACTTCGGCTGCTGCTACCAGCGACTCCTGAGGCGCTGCGATCAAGTGCGTTTCGATCTTCGCCAGACGCGGATCGCCGGGCTTTGGTGTTTCGTCCCGTGCAGCACGCAAGTGCTCAATCGCTGCGAATGGTTCCTTGATTCCGTACTTTTCCAGGATCGCGCGGGCGTCGGCAAAGGTGGTCCTATCGGGTACTGTCGGGCCGGAGGCGATCACAGCAGGATCGTCTCCAGGAACATCCGAAATGGTCAGAGTCACGACCTTGGCAGGGTAACAGGCTGCCGCCAGCCGCCCGCCTTTGATGGCGGAGAGATGTTTGCGTACGCAGTTCATCTCCGCGATATTCGCGCCGCTCTTGAGTAGGGCTCGATTCATGGCCTGCTTGTCTTGCAATGTCAGTCCCGGCGCCGGTAGCGAGAGCAACGCGGAGCCGCCGCCCGAGATCAGGCATAGAACCAGATCCTGTGCAGTCAGACCCTGTGCCATCTTGAGGATGCGCTCAGCCGCCTCACGCCCGGCCACGTCTGGAACCGGATGGGAGGCTTCGACGACTTCGATGTGTTTGCACGGGACGCGGTGACCATAGCGTGTCACGACCAGACCAGTGAGGTTTCCAGACCAATGATCCTCCACGGCTTTGGCCATGGTCGCCGCCGCTTTGCCTGCGCCCAACACAATCGTCCGACCTGTCGGTGGTTTCGGAAGAAAAGGCGGCACACATCGCTCCGGCATAGCCCGGGCGACGGCGGCATCGAACATCTGGCGCAGCAGCGCCTTAGGGTCAATCGTCATCGCTATCTCGTGTACGGCAAGACAAATCTCGACGCGGAGGCACAGAGGACGCGGAGAAACCCAAGAGAGAATTTGTAATGTTTCTCACCCGAATCTCGGATATCAGCCAACTCTTGGGGCATTGTAGTCGCCCCGTCAAGTTTTCCTCTGCGAACTCTGCGTCCTCCGCGTCTCTGCGTTGGGTCGCGAACTTACTTAGCCACTGCGTGGTTCGCCAGTAACTCCAACGCCTTGACCATCGCGGAATGGTCCCACTTCCCTCCACCTTGCGACTGACAGGCGTTGAATAATTCTTGGGCAGTAGCGGTGTTGGGGAGACTCATCCCCATCTTACGGGCATTGGCCAACGCCAGGCTCAAATCCTTTTGATGCAGCTCGATCCGGAAGCCAGGGTCGAATGTGCGCTTGATCATGCGTTCGCCATGCACTTCCAGAACGCGGGAAGCAGCGAAGCCGCCCATGAGAGCCTGCCGGACTTTGGCCGGATCTGCGCCGGCTTTGGAGGCGAACAGCAATGCCTCGGCCACCGCTTCGATGTTGAGCGCGACGATGATCTGATTCGCGACTTTGCAGGTTTGGCCTGCACCGTTGCCGCCGACAAGGGTAATGTTCTTGCCCATCAGTTCGAATAGCGGCTTAACCTTCTCGAACGCAGCCTCGCTGGCGCCGATCATGATGGTCAGCGTGGCGTTCTTGGCGCCAACCTCTCCGCCGGACACCGGTGCATCCACATACTCGCAGCCTAGCTTGTTGATCCTTTCCGCGAACGCTTTGGTTTCGATCGGCGAAATCGAACTCATGTCGATCACCACCTTGCCCGAGCTCAGTCCTTCGGCGACGCCATTCGCGCCGAATAGCACCTTCTCCACGTCCGGCGTGTCCGGCACCATGGTGATGATGAGCTCTGCTTTTTGCGCTACTTCTTTGGCGCTCGCGCAGCTCGTACTCCCCGCTGCAGTGAGTTCTTGAGGCACGCCGCTGCGACTGTGCAGGAACAGCGTATGCCCGCCTTTGATCAGGTTGGCTGCCATGGCCTTGCCCATGATACCTAAGCCGATGAATCCTACTTTGCTCATTGGGGTGACTCCAACTAGTGAATGAGTGAATGAGTGAATGAGTGAATGAGTGAATGGGTGAATGGGTGAATGAGCGAATGGGTGAATGAGTGAATGAGTGAATGAGTAAGGAGTGAAAGAGCGAATCTGCTCGGGACATTGCCTTCGCTAGACCACTCTTTTCCTAGGCTGCGTTGGCGCTTGGTCGAGGCATCCGGTTTCTACTCGTTCACTCATTCACCCATTCACTCCTTCACTTACTCCAAGTAACTCCTGACCCAGCCCAGCCCGGCCTCCGTGGTGGTCGCGGGCCGATACTCGCACCCGATCCACCCCTGATAGCCAATCTTGTCGATGTGCTGAAACAGAAAAGGATAGTTGATCTCGCCTGTCCCCGGTTCATGCCGGCCGGGGGTATCGGCCAGTTGCATGTGGGAGATTTTGGCCAAGTTCTTCTCGATGGTCGGCGCGAGATCGCCTTCCATGATCTGCATGTGATAGATATCGTATTGGAAGAAGACATTCGGCATGCTCGCGTAGTGCATGATGTCGAAGGCCTGGCGCGAATAGTTCAGATAAAAGCCGGGTATGTCGCGTGTGTTGATCGCTTCGATAAGGAGTTTGATGCCGTGCTTGGCCATTTCTTTGCCGGCAAACTGGAGGCTGGCGATATAGGCATCGCGCATCTTCTCCTCGTTGACCCCGCGAGGCTTGAGGCCGGCCATGCAGTGAATCTGTTTGCAGCCCAGAACCAACGCGTAGTCGATGGCTGTTCCGACTCCCTCCTGGAATTGACTCACTTTGGCGGGGTCGCAAGCGAGTCCCCGGTCGCCTGCATTCCAGTCGCCCGGCGGCATGTTGAACAGAACCACCTCGAGACCGTGCTTCTTCGTCAGGTCCGCCAGTTGCTTCTTGTCGTAAGCGTAAGGAAATAGGAATTCCACCCCTTTGAAGCCTGCCTTCGCAGCAGCGGCGAAGCGGTCGAGGAAATCGACCTCGTTGAACATCATGGATAGATTGGCGTTGAACTTGGGCATGGCTCCCCCGTTTCTCTTAGGTCAATACGCAATTGTACGGTCCCCGCCGGGCCACGTCATTGATCCAGGCGTGGCACGCCCAAACATCGGCACCCCGCTATAATCGAATCAATCTCAAACCGACCCCCTCCCCATGACTCGCTTTACTGGAACTGAAACCTACATCGCCACGGAAGACCTGATGATGGCCGTCAATGCGGCGATCACGCTGGAGCGCCCACTGCTTATCAAAGGTGAACCAGGTACCGGTAAGACCATGCTGGCGTTGGAAGTGGCAAAAGCCTTGACGCGTCCGCTCATACAGTGGCACGTAAAATCCACCAGCAAGGCGCAGCAGGGACTGTACGAGTACGACGCCGTTTCACGCCTGCGCGATTCCCAGCTTGGCGATCCGCGCGTGCACCAAATCTCCAACTACATCAAGCGTGGTCCACTGTGGGAGGCATTCGAAGCGGACGGTCCTACCGTGGTACTCATCGACGAGGTTGACAAAGCCGATATCGAATTTCCCAATGACCTGTTGCGGGAACTGGATAGGATGGAGTTCTACGTCTACGAGACGCAACAGCTCATTCGAGCTCGGCA
>Ga0105248_10008004_pt1 | contig 11610 bp, 8 predicted proteins | sample KBSS34metaG_FD_81524 | JGI IMG/M metagenome (GOLD analysis project Ga0105248, IMG submission 81524) | Switchgrass rhizosphere microbial communities from Kellogg Biological Station, Michigan, USA - KBS S3-4 metaG | ecosystem: Host-associated > Plants > Roots > Rhizosphere > Soil | place...
CCGATGTCCTTGCAGGTGGCTTCGGCGCAGTTGCGCGGGCAGCCGGAGACCGCAAGCTTGACCTTGGCCGGGCTCCAGGAGCCCCACATGATCTTCTCCAGCTGCACGCCCAGGCCGGTGGAGTCCTGGGTCCCGAACCGGCACCATTCGGAGCCGACGCAGGTCTTCACGGTGCGCAGGCCCTTGGCGTAGGCGTGGCCGGAGACCATGCCGGCCGCGTTCAGGTCAGCCCAGACCGCCGGCAGGTCGTCCTTCTTGACCCCCAGCAGGTCGATCCGCTGGCCGCCGGTCACCTTCACCGTCGGGATCTGGAACTTGTCGGCGACGTCGGCGATGGCGCGCAGCTCATTGGGCGTGGTCACCCCGCCCCACATCCGCGGAACCACCGAATAGGTGCCGTCCTTCTGGATGTTGGCGTGCACCCGCTCGTTGATGAAGCGCGACTGCTTGTCGTCGCGATATTCGCCCGGCCAGGCGCAGAGCAGATAGTAGTTGAGCGCCGGGCGGCAGGAGGCGCAGCCGTCGGCGGTGGACCATTCCAGCTCCTGCATCACCGCGGGCATCGACTTCAGCCCTTCGGCGACGATCCGGCGACGGACCTCGTCGTGGCCCTTCTCCGTGCAGCCGCAGACCGGCTTGGGCCCGGTCTGCACCTGGAAGGCGTCGCCCAGGCTGGCGATCAGGATCTTCTCGACCAGCGGGGTGCAGGAACCGCAGGAGGCCGAGGCCTTGGTGACCGCCCGCACGCTTTCCAGCGTGGTCAGGCCCTGGTCGGCGATGGCGCTGGTGATGGTTCCCTTGCAGACGCCGTTGCAGCCGCAGATCTCGGCCTCGTCGGCCATGGCGGCAACGGCTGCGCTAGGGTCGAGGCCCCGAAGGCCCTCCGTGACCGCCTGGCCGAACACCAGGGTCTCGCGGATGTCGCCGACCGGCTCGCCCGACCGCATCAGGTCGAAATACCAGCCGCCGTCGGCGGCGTCGCCGAACAGCACCGCCCCGGCGACCTTGCCGTCCTCCAGCACGATCCGCTTGTAAACGCCGCGGCCGGCGTCGCGGAAGATGATGTCCTCGCAACCCTCCCCGCCGGCGAACTTGCCGGCTGAGAAGACGTCGACGCCGGAGACCTTCAGGCGGGTCGAGAGCACCGAGCCCTCGTAGGCGCCTTCAGAGCCCGTCAGCGTGTGGCCGAGGGTCTTGCACATCTCCCAGATCGGCGCGACCAGGCCATAGACCTGTCCGCGGTGCTCGACGCATTCGCCGACCGCGAAGATCGCCGGATCGGAGGTCTGCATGGCGTCGTTGACCATCACGCCACGCCCGACCTCCAGCTCGGCGGCCTTGGCCAGCGCGGTCGCCGGACGGATGCCGACGGCCATCACCAGCAGGTCGCAGGGCAGCGTGCGGCCGTCCTTCAGCTTCAGGCCGGCGACCCGGCCGTCGTGGCCGACGATCTCTTCGGAGTTGGCGCCCAGCACCGTCTCCACGCCGCGCTCGGCCATCGCCTGGGTGAGCAGGAAGCCGGCGGAGGCGTCGAGCTGACGCTCCATCAGCACGTCCATCAGGTGGACGACGGTGGCGCCCATGCCGCGGCGCGCGAGGCCGTAGGCGGCCTCGATGCCCAGCAGGCCCCCGCCGATGACCACGGCGCGGGCGCCGGGCTTCACCGCCTCGATCATCGCCTCGACGTCGTCGAGGTCGCGGAAGGTGACGACGCCCTTCAGGTCCGCGCCCGGCAGCGGCAGGCGGATCGGGTCGGACCCCATCGCCAGCAGCAGCTTGTCATAGGGCACGTCCAGCCCGCCCTCGGCGCGCACCACCTTGGCGTCGCGGTCGATGGCCACGACCTTGCGGCCGGCGTGCAGGGTGATGCCGTTGTCGCGGTACCAGGCCTCGTCGTTGATGACGATGTCCTGGAAGCTCTTCTCGCCCGCCAGCACCGGCGACAGCATGATCCGGTCGTAGTTGACCCGCGGCTCGGCGCCGAAGATGGCGATCTCGTAGCGGTCCGGGTCGCGCTTGAGCACTTCCTGCACCGCCCGGCAGCCGGCCATGCCGTTGCCGATGACGACCAGGCGCTCCTTGATATTCGTGGTGTCGGTCATGACCTTGATCCCCCGAACTAGAGACGAACAGCTGCGGTGGCTTCGGCGCCCCAGGTCCGGCGCCAGCGCGCCTTCACCCCGGTGAGGCCGGCCAGCGCCAGCAGGGCGAGACCAGCGAAGGCGAGCAGGCCGATCTGGTAGGAACCGGTGGCCTGCTTGGCCCAGCCGAGGCTGGAGGCGAGATAGAAGCCTCCGACGCCGCCGGTCATGCCGACGAAGCCGGTCACCACGCCGATTTCCTTGCGGAAGCGCTGCGGGGCGAGCTGGAAGACCGCGCCGTTGCCGACGCCCAGCGCCATCATGCTGAACATGATCACGCCAAGCGCGATCCAGGCGTTGGGCAGCTTGAAGCTGGCGACCGCCAGGCCCATCGCGGCCAGCACATAGACGACGCTCAGGGCGCGCACCCCGCCGACGCGGTCGGCGACCGCGCCGCCCACCGGGCGGACGAAGGAGCCGGCGAACACGCAGGCGGCGGTGAAGAAGCCGGCGGTGACGGCGGGCAGGCCATATTCGGAATTGAAGTAGATGGTCAGCGAGGAGGACAGGCCGACGAAGCCGCCGAAGGTCACCCCGTAGAGGCACATCAGCCACCAGGCGTCGCCGATCTTCAGCACGTCGAGATATTCAGCGAGCTTCTTGGGCGCGGGCCGGTTCGGCGCGTCCTTGGCGAAGATCATGTAGACGATGAAGGCGACGGTCAGCGGCAAGGCGGCCAAGCCGATCACATTGCTCCAGCCGAACTGCTGGGCGAGGCCGGGCGCGAACAGGGCGGCCAGCGCCGTGCCCGAGTTGCCGGCGCCGGCGATGCCCAAGGCCAGGCCCTGGTGCTCCGGCGGATACCAGCGCGAGGCCAGCGGCAGGGCCACGGCGAAGGAGGCGCCGGCGACGCCGAGCAGCACGCCCAACGCCAGCACCTGGTGATAGTTGTGAACCCCGAGCTTCCAGGCGATCAGCAGGCCGCTCAGCACGATCAGCTGGCCGATCATGCCGGTTTTCTTCGGGCCGACGTGGTCGACCATGACGCCGGCGACCAGGCGCAGCAGAGCGCCCGACAGCACGGGAATCGCCACCATCAGGCCCTTTTGGGCGGGGTCGAGGTGGAACTCCTTGGAGATCGCCACGCCCAGCGGGCCCAGCAGCACCCAGACCATGAAGGACAGGTCGAAATAGAAGAAGGCGGAGAGAAGGGTCGGCGTGTGGCCGGCCTTGAGGAATGAACGGCTCAGCATGGCATAGCCCCGTGCGGGAGGGGAGGAGCGGCGGCGTCGCCTGGGGTTTGAGCGGTTCGACTTCGAACCGGTCCGGCTGCGAACGCCATTGCTCACTGTGCCTGATGAGAGAAGAAGCACGTCGTCGGCGGCGGGTCATGTGGTGAACGCCATTCACCAAGCACTTTCGCCCTGAAGATCGAAAACCGGGCGCCGGCTTTGAAACCGGCGCCCAGCTTTTGGGCTCACGCCGCGACGCGGACGCCGGTAGCCTTGTCGTGCAGGAATTCCACCACTGCGTGTCGCGCCGTCACATAGGCCGAGGTCATGTCGACCTCCAGCCGGCGCCGCGGCCGGGGCAGATCGACCTTGAGCACCTGGCCGATGGTGGCGGCCGGGCCGTTGGTCATCATCACGATGCGATCGGAGAGCAGCACCGCCTCGTCGACGTCGTGGGTGATCATCAGCACGGTGTTGCCGAGCTTGGCGTGGATCTCCATCACGCTGTCCTGCAGGTTGGCGCGGGTCAGCGCGTCCAGCGCGCCGAACGGCTCGTCCAGCAGCAGCACCTTGGGCTCCATCGCCAGGGCGCGGGCGATGCCGACCCGTTGCTTCATCCCGCCGGAGATCTCCGACGGCCGCTTGTCCTTGGCGTGGACCATCTGCACCAGGCCCAGGTTGTGCAGCGTCCACTCATGGCGCTCGGCCCGGCTTCGGGTCCCCTTGAACACCTGGTCGACGCCCAGGCGGACGTTTTCGTAGCAGCTGAGCCAGGGCAGCAGGGAGTGGTTCTGGAACACCACCGCCCGCTCCGGCCCGGGCTGTTCGACCGCGACCTTGTCGAGGATCACCGCCCCGGTGGTGACCGGCAGCAGCCCGGCGACGAGGTTCAGCAAGGTCGACTTGCCGCAGCCCGAATGACCGATGATCGAGACGAACTCGCCCTTCTCGACCTGCAGATCGACGCCGCGCAGCACCTCGGAGACCACGCCGCGCCCTTTGAAGGTGACGCCGACGTTCTCGATGGAGAGGTAGGATTTTCCCATGATGTCCTCCTTCAGCCCGCCGACGCGCCGCGGGAGACGATGCGGCCGATCAGGGCGACGAGACGGTCGAGGGCGAAGCCCACCAGTCCCACCCAGACGAGGGCCACGATGATGTCGGAGATGCGGGACGCGTTGTACTGGTCCCAGATGAAGAAGCCGACGCCGACGCCGCCGAGCAGCATCTCGGAGGCGACGATGGCCAGCCAGCTCATCCCGACCCCGATGCGCAGGCCGGTGAAGATGTAGGGCGTCGCCGCCGGCAGCAGGATCTTGAAGAAATAGCCGATCGGCGAGAGCCGCAGCACCCGACCGACGTTGCGGTAGTCCTCCGGCACGTTGCGGACGCCGACGGCGGTGTTGATGATCACCGGCCAGATCGCCGTGATGAAGATCACGAACAACGCCGAGGGGTTGGCCTGGTGCAGCGCCGCCAGCGAAATCGGCAGCCAGGCGAGCGGCGGCACCGTCCGCAGCACCTGGAAGATCGGGTCGAGCCCGCGGTGCGCCAGCCGGCTTGCGCCGACCAGCACGCCAAGTGCGATACCGACCACCGCCGCCAGGCTGAAGCCGATGGCGACGCGCTTGAGACTGGTCAGGGCGTGCCAGAACAGCCCCTTGTCGACCCCGCCGTTGTCGAAGAATGGGTGCAGGATCAACTGGCGGGAGTCGGTCCAGATCATCGACGGCGCCGGCAGGCCGGCGGGCATGTTGACCGCCATCACCTCCCACACGATGAGCAGGATGCTGATCGTGGCCAGTGGCGGCAGGATGACGCCCAGGGTCTCGCGCGCCGCTTCGCCCAGCTTGGCGGCGTGGCGCGTCGGGCGCTTGAGCGTGGGCATGGGGAGGATCTCCGCCGGCGGGATCGCCGGCGCGGATTCAGAGTCCATTGAAACGGCGCGCAGAGCCATGGTTCAGCCTCCTCAGGCCATTTTCTTGATCGGTTGGCTCGCCAGATAGGCAGCCGGGTTCGCCGGATCGAAGACCTTGCCGTCGAAGAAGTGTTCGACGCCGCGGCTGTCGGAGGCCGGGGCCGCCACGCCCAGGGCCTTGGCCGAGGCGCGCCAGATGTCGGCCCGGTTGACCTTGTTCACCAGGGCCATCTTGTTGGTCGACTGCGGCAGCACGCCCCAGCGCACGTCCTCGGTCAGGAACCACAGGTCGTGCGACTTGAAGGGGAAGGAGGCGTTGTCGGCCCAGAACTTCATGTAGTGGCCGGACTTCTGCACCTTGCGGCCGTCGCCGTAGTCGATGTTGCCCTGCAGCCTGGGCAGGATGTCGCCCATCGGCACGTTGATGTACTGCCGGCCCGAGACCACCGAGCACATCGCCGGGCGGTTCTCCATCTTGTCGCACCACATCTGCGCTTCCATCACCGCCATGGTGATCGCCTGGGCGGCGCGGGGATATTTGGCGACCCAGTCGGCGCGCATGCCGAGCGCCTTCTCCGGATGGTTCATCCAGATTTCGGAGGTCAGGCAGGCGGTGTAGCCGACGTGCTGGTTGACCAGTTGGCCGTTCCACGGCTCGCCGACGCAGAAGGCGTCCTGGGTGCCGGACTTCATGTTGGCGACCATCTGCGGCGGCGGGATGACGATGGTCGAGACGTCGGCGTCGGGGTTGATGCCGCCAGCCGCCAGCCAGTAGCGGATCCACAGGTCGTGGGTGCCGCCGCGGAAAGTCATGGCGATCTTGGCCATGTTGCCCGCTGCCTTCAGCTGCATGAACTTGGCCTTGGCGCCGGCGCTGTTCAGCCCGACCTTCACCGCCTTCAGGTCGTTGCCGACGCTGATGGCCTGGCCGTTGGTGTTCAGGCGCGCCAGGATGTTCATCGGCACGGGCTTGCCGCCGGTCGCCTGGCCCGAGGTGATCAGATAGGGCAGCGGGCTGAGGATGTGGGCGCCGTCGATGCCGCCGCCGCCGGAGCCCAGCACGATGTTGTCGCGGGTGGCCGCCCAGGAGGCCTGCTTCAGCACTTCGATATCGGGCATGCCGTACTTGGCGAACAGGCCGCGCTCCTTGGCGATGATCAGCGGCGAGGCGTCGGTCAGGGCGATGAAGCCCAGCTTGGCCTTGGCGACCTCGGGACCCGGCCCGGCGGCGAAGGCGCCCGACGGCAGGAGGGTCTTTGCGGCGACGATGGTGGCGGCCGCGGCGGTGAGCGCGCCTCGGCGGGTCAGGCCGGTCGACTTCGGATCGGTCATGAAAATATCCTGAGAATTTAAGGAGTTGGCGGTGTCTCGGATCACAGCTTGTATTCCAGCGTGAACCACACCTTGGTGCGCGAGGGCGGCGGGGTCGCGGTGCCGATCGGCACGGAATTGTCCCGCTCGAAGTCGGCGTACTTCAGCGCCGCGGTCAGCTTGGGGGTGATCGCCGCCTGGATCTGGGCGTCCCACTCGCTGCCGAGGCTGGCGCCGGTCCGCTGGTCCTCGAAGAGGTGGTAGCGGACCAGAATGTCCGAGTTGAAGAAGTAGGTCCGCTTGAAGCGCGGCTTGACGTTCAGGGTGACGTTGAAGTCCTTCAGCCCGTCGACGAAGCCCTTGTTGCCGCCGAGCGGCTGGACGAAGGCGTCCGCCCACCCCTGGAAGGCGTGGGTGGTGGCCAGCGGCGTGGTGAAGCCGCGGGTCCCGTTCCCTTCGAGCGACTCGTAGGAGACCTTCGCCGTATAGATGTCGAAGGTGCCGGCGACGTCGGCGCCCCAGTAGTCCAGGTCGTACTTGGTGGTGGCGTGGTGGTAGTCGCTCTGCCGCGCCCAGGTGGCGTTATAGGCCAGCTGGTAGAGGCCGAGCCAGGTCTTGCCCGACGCCTTCACGCCGCGGGTCAGCGAGGTGTTCGGCCGGGAGTTCTCGAAATCGAGGGCGTAGACGAAGCCTTCCAGCCGCAGCTGTTCGGCCGGCGACCAGGTCAGGTTGGCCAGATGGCTGTCGGAGTCCCAGTCCCTGAGCTCGCCCAGCACCCGGTTCACCCGGTTGACGTAGACGTACGTGCCCTTGAAGCGGCCCCAGGCGCCGTCGAGCCGCAGGGCGTCGAAGGTCTGTTCGTCCTGGCGCCAGCCGACGTTGCCGATAAAGCGTTGGTCGTCGATCAGGATGCGCTGCCGCCCGACCGTCGCGGAGAAGGCCGCGTTCGGCGTCCAGGTCAGTTGCAGGCGGTTCAGCTCGGTGACCTTCGGGTCGTTGATCAGCGGATACTTGGCCTTGTTCGCCCCGTTCAGCGGCGCGGTGGTCGCGCCGGGCACGTTGACGGCGTAGTGCTCCGGCCCGATCAGCCGGACGTCCTCGAACTCGACGAGGCCCTTGAGGTTATGCCAGGCCCCAGTTTCCCAGCCGAGCCGGGTGCGCACGGTGTAGGCCTCGGCGTCGCGGGTCAGGACGGCGGTCTTCTTCTGGTCGACCGACTCGTAGCGGGCCCGCACCTCCAGCAGCAGGTGGCCGGCGGCGACCGCATCGCTGATGGTCGGCGGCGGGGTCGGCGCGGCCGCCGGATCGGGCGTGGCGACGACCGGCTCGGCGGCCGGCGGCGCCGTCGTCGCCGTGCCCTCGCCCAGCCCGTCCGGATCGGCGGTGGCCGTCGCTTCCGGCGGCGTGGCCTGCGTCGTGGTCTGCGCCTGGGCGAGCCCCGCCCAGGTCAAAGCGGCGCCGGCGGCGCTCGCGACGAGCGCTGTCTTCAGTCGTTTCAAGGCTTATCCCCCAAGCCAAAAAAAAACGCCCGCGCGGGGCGCAGAAGCCCCGTGCGGACGTCGGTGTCCGATGAATTCGACGCAGTCGCTGCGCCGAAGGCCATTTTGGCCGTCGCGAGACGTCGTTGCCCCGCGAGTGCGAGGCGATGCCGCCATGAGCCTTCCGCCGCGGCAACGCTCCTTCGCGTCAGCAGCGCTCAAACGCGGGAATTTTGTCCGATCTGCCCAGCGCCACGGCGCCAAAAACACCGGCGCCGCCCAAATATCACGCAGACTTCGACGCTCAGCTCATGAACATGAAGCGAGCATCGGATAGTCGATTGGCCATTTTTGACTCATCTTCAGGCAGGAACGCGGTGGAAATCAGGAAAAATGCAGACCGCGCCCCCTCCCGCCACTTGCCGATGCTCTTTATATCGTCACCCGATCGATCGACGCCCCCATAACGAGCAGACCTTCGAGGGCGAAAAGCATCGCCGACCGAGCCAATACCGTCGGACGGGCGCGTTCGCCGACGCACAACGTCGGCCGACGCTGGCGTCCGCGAGGAGCAGACGGCATGGCAGGCGCGACAGACCGCTGGCCACGGACGAGGGGCTGGATTGGCGCGCCAGCGCATGGCGCACGGCCACCCGCACCGGCCTCTGACCGCGGTTGCGCCGATGTTCGCAGTTCGGGCGGGGTCTGGCGCCCCGCTGCATCAGGCCGTCAGCCTTTGACCATCCGCCCCAGCGCAAAGCTCTCGGCGTAGGCCCGCGCCGCGCCAAGATCGAAGACGCGACCGTCGGCGAAGCCGTCGGCGGCCTCCGGCGGGCTGACCATGGGCCAGCCGAGGTCGGCGGCGGCCTGATTGTAGACGTCCAGCCGATAGACCGCCTCGGCCATGCCGCGGATATCGAGCTCCCGCGGCGCATGACCCCAACGCATCATCTGGCTGAGCAGCCAACCGGCCTGGACCGGCAGGGGCGCGTTGGCGGCGTTGTGGTGGAAGCTGGTGGTCGGCAGCGAGCGGGCGATGCTGCCGATCGACGCATCGACATATTCCGGCCGGGAGAGGATCTGCGCCAGCTGGGCGCGGTTTTCCGGATCGTCGGCCCAGGCGGCGCCCTTCAGCAGGGCGCGCAGCACGGCCTGAAGGACCTCCGGGTTGCGCTGGGCCCAGTCGGCGGTGACGCCGAACACCTTCTCCGGCCCATCCCGCCAGACCTCGAAGGCGCGCACCGCGACCTCGCCGAGATTCTCGTCCTCGGCCACGGCGTTCCACGGCTCGCCGGCGCAGAAGCCGTCGAGCTCGCCGGCCGCCAGCCGACTGGCCATGCGCGACGGCGGCGCGACGGTGATCCTCACGTCCAGATCCGGGTCGATGCCAGCCTCCGCCAGCCAGTAGCGCAGCAGGTAGTTGTGCATCGAATAGGGAAACACCACGGCGAAGACGAGCGGCGGCTCGCCCTGGGCGCGGCGTTCGGCGATCAGCCGGGCCAGGGCCGCGCGGCGGGTTTCGCCCGGCGCGAACGCCGCGGTCAGCCGGCGCGACAGGGTGAAGGCCGCACCGCTGCGGTTCAGCGCCATCGGCGCGATCATCGGCTGGGGGTCGCCGCCGGCGCCCAGGGTGCAGGCCAGCGCGATCGGAGCCAGCATATGCGCGCCGTCGAGCGCGCCGGCGGCCACCTTGTCGCGGACCGTGGCCCAGGAGACTTCACGGCTCAGCCGCACCGAAAGGTTCTCGGCGGCGAAGAAGCCGCGCTCCTGCGCCGCCACCAGCGGGGCCGCGTCGTTCAGGGGCACAAAGCCCAGGGTAAGGTTGCTCGCCCCGCTCACGCTCCGTCTCCCTTCAGCACGCCCGCGAACGCCAGCAGGTCGGAGGCCACTGCGCCAAGCGGCCGGCCTGTGTCCATCGAAAGCTTGCGGAGCAGCTTGTACGCCTGCTCCTCCTCGAGGCCCCGCTCCTTCATCAGAAGCGCCTTGGCCCGCTCCACCGTCTTGCGGGAGGCCAGGTCCGCCTTGGCCTTCTCCAGATCCTGGCGCAGCTGGTGCATCAGCTGGAAGCGGCTCATCGCCACCTCCAGGATGTCCCGAACACGGGTCGGCGCCAGTCCGTCGACAATGTAGGCGGCGACGCCCGCGCGCACGGCGGCTTCCGCGAGCCCCGGTTCCGAGCGGTCGACGAACATGACCACCGGGCGTGGATTGAGGACGCTGGCGTCCCGCAGGCTTTCCAGGGTGTCGCGATCTGGGCTGTCAGCCGCCACCACCACCACGTCGGGACCAAAGACCGCGACCTCGTTCTCGTCGAAGACCGTGGCGTGGCGCACCTCGAGCGGATGCACGCCAGCCAGGCCCTCCACGACCAGGGCGGCGCGGGCGGGATCGGGATCAACCACCAAGACTCGCATACCGGGGCGACTAAGCAGAGGTGGCCTCCCTGAACCGAGCAACGTGAGGCCTAAGCTGAACGGACACGCGAATTCGCCCGCCAAATGCGCAGATGCGCCCGATTTTTGCACACATCAAGTCCGACTGCGGACAGTGCGGAAACGGTCGCCACGGTCGGCAGGGTGAACGCCTGATGAACTCCTGGCCCCGACGGCGTTCAGGCGTCGCGTCGCATGCTTCCGGCCGACACCTGAGGAGGTCTTGCGATGATGAAATGGCTTCTGCCGGCGACCGCCGCCGCCATCGCCCTGGTGGGCGGGGCCGCGACAGCCCAGCCCTACCGCGACTATGGCTGGCATGACGAACGACCGGCCTACGGCTACGGCTACAGCTACGGCTATCGCCGGGACTACGATCGCCGCTTCTACCGCGACAGCGATCACGACGGCATCCCGGACCGGGCGGAATGGGGCCAAGACCGCGACCATGACGGCCGGCCCGACCAATGGGACCGGTACGACAATCGCCGTTCGCGCCATCACCACCGCTACGAGCGCTACTCATGGCGGTACGATCGCGCGCCCGACTACCGCTACGACTATGGCTATCGCTACTGAGGGCGGACTTCGGCGGGTGGGACGCGGCGCCTAGGCTGCGATCCCGCCCATGCGCTTGACGTTGCAGTGGACCCAGAGGCGCTCCATCGCCGCGACCAGGTCATCCATCATCGCGTCGGTGTGGCCCGGCGATGGGGTGAAGCGCAGCCGTTCGGTCCCCTTAGGCACCGTCGGATAGTTGATCGGTTGGACGTAGACCCCGTGGTCCGACAGCAGGATGTCGGAGATCAGCTTGCAGTGGTGGGCATCGCCCACCAGCACCGGGACGATATGGCTGGCCGAGGCCATCACCGGCAGGCCCGCCTGGGCGAACCTGGCCTTCAGGGTCGCGGCCCGGGCCTGGTGCGCCTGACGCACCTTGTCGTGCTCTTTCAGCCAGCGGATCGAGGCCGCCGCGCCGGCCGCCAGCGCCGGCGGCAGCGAGGTGGTGAAGATGAAGCCGTCGGCGTAGCTGCGGATGGCGTCGACGATCACCGCGTCGGCGGCGATATAGCCGCCCATCACCCCGAACGCCTTGCCCAGGGTGCCCTCGACGATGTCGATCTGGTCCATCACCCCGTCGCGTTCGGCGACGCCGGC
>Ga0105248_10008005_pt1 | contig 11609 bp, 6 predicted proteins | sample KBSS34metaG_FD_81524 | JGI IMG/M metagenome (GOLD analysis project Ga0105248, IMG submission 81524) | Switchgrass rhizosphere microbial communities from Kellogg Biological Station, Michigan, USA - KBS S3-4 metaG | ecosystem: Host-associated > Plants > Roots > Rhizosphere > Soil | place...
TAAAGAGGAAGAAGCGGAAGACTCGTGCATGCTCGCACCGGGGTACCCTGACTTTGACTTGTTGATTGTCGGCACCATGGTCTACTCAAACACTCAGCGGACTGCTAACAGCCTATCTAACTCCGGCCACTTCTTTCACTTGTTGAAGGCCGCTGTTTTCCAGCGCCATGCCCCGCACGCGGCTGTGCTCGATGGCGTCCTTAAGCAGCGACGGCAAGGTAGGCTTGGGTTTCACAACCATAAAGATCTGATATGAGAACAATTCTTTCCGCCAGCTGATGAGTTTTTCGTTCAGATTAACGAGGAATCGAGCGGTTTTCTCATTGGCAATAGCTTTGGGAAACGGAGCCGGTATGCCCTTTTCTTCCATCACGACAAAGCCAGATTCCTGCAGCAGATGACGCAGAGAACTGAAGGTGAAGAGTCTTGTGTGGGTTAAATCGAGAATGCCCTTCTTACCATAATTGAACTGACCGAGCAGTAGCATCAATCTGGTGATAAAGAAGCCGACATTGCCGGTTGAAATAATCAGTTTGATATTCCAATTGAACGAACAGGCCATATGCAATTTTTCAGCGAAGGCCTCAGGATTTTTCAAATGCTCGATTACATCGAGGAGCAGAACATAGTCTTTGCCGACTAGATCGACAGGAAATTCCGAGCGGTCCAGGTCACACTGTTTAAACTCGACGAATGATTCGACATTTTCGGCGGGGAAAACATCTACGCCATAAACACTGCAATTTTTGTCTTTGAGCGGCTTGCTCAGATATCCTGATGCGCAGCCGATATCAACCACAGTTGAACCGGGAGCAACACGGTTGAGAGACTCAGTATGAGGTGAAACAAAATCGAGCTTGGGAGAATAAATCAAATTGCCGACGCTTTCTTCCTTGCGCACATCGAAATTGCGGCGGTACATAAGATGATAGCGCTGTAGTCTGGCGGTCATGGTTGCCTTGGCCACATCCCAGGCATATTTGAGCCCGTTGACGTGACAGATTTCATCACCGTAATAAGTAGGGATGGGAATCTCTTTGATTGTCATCCCGGCAAACAAAACCTGGATAATGATCTCGGTGTCGAAGTGGAAATCATCGGCGTTGAGCTCAAACGGAATATTGCGCAGAGCATGCGTCGAATATAGTCTGTAGCCTGAATGAAATTCCGAAAGCGAACTCTGTAAAAGTGTGTTCTGGAAATAAGTAAGGATGCGATTGCCCACATACTTGTACATCGGCATGCCGCCCTTGAGCGCACCGGTGAGGGTCATCATACGTGAGCCAAAAACCGCGTCGGCCTGTCCTTTGATAATGGGCTTGATCAGCTCAGGCAAAGCTTCCGGTGCGTACTGTCCATCCCCGTGCACCAATGCCACCAGGTCAAATCCGTTTTCTACGGCGAAGTGATAACCAATTTTCTGGTTACCGCCGTAGCGCTGGTTGACGGGGTTGCGGAAAACAGTAATCGGATAGTCAATCAAACCATCCAGGCGGGCCTGTTCAGCCATCTCAAAGGTCTGGTCGGCAGAGGCGTCGTCGATAATCAACACTTCGGTGTCGTACTGCTTGAGCGATTCGGGAATGCGTGTAAGCACCTTCTGAATCGTCTTTTCGGCATTATATGCAACGATAAAAATCAGCACGCGCGGCTTACGAGATAAATTGCGCAACACTCGAACTAGCCTCGCTTGTAGGGATTGAACTGAGAGCCGTCAAAGAACGCTCAAATGTAGCAGGCTCTTGCAAAGTGGTCAATGAGAGGCATCCAATTTAGGCGTTTGGGCCGACTGCTCCCGCCACTTGCTGAGCGTTTTCTTATCAAGGCCAAAAGTCATACCCCGCTGCTCAACCAGCTCTACAAAAGCGGCTGGATTTCGAACAGGAATAAGTTCGGGATGTGGGGCAACCATTAAGAAGAGCTTATCAAAGGGATAGCTGCCGCACTCATATCCATAGGAAACATCCTTTATACCCGAGGGCGTCATACTCAGTCGCTCGGAGACGACATTGGCCTTAAACTCGGGCCGGTCGAGGGTAATACGCACCATATTCTGGTAATCCCAGACGCCATCAAATACCGGGCTCCACATCACATAACGGGGACAACTGATGAGCAAAATAGAGGCATCTTTATCAAGGTTCGCAGGAAGCTTGGTCAGCGACTGACGCACTTCCTTCTGCGTCGTCCAGCTCACAATCCAGGGCTTGGACAGCCCCCAGTCGGCCAGGGTAAAGAGAAGCAGGGCACAGCTAGCGGCGGCAGTAAGGCTAACTACATAGAGCAACTTGTTGTCGCGACCTTGGCTTTGATTTTGATTTTGATTTTTGCCCGAGCGCAAAAAACTCTCCCAGAGACAACACAGTCCGGCAAGAACCAGACCGACACCCAGAGAAGCGCCGGTGTTGACGCGGTTGACGAGGGTGATGTAGGTGGGCATATAGTCTGGGCTGAGCCCAAAAATCGTGTACGAAACAAAGATTGTAAACAGACCAATCACTATCAGGTCGACCGGCGCTAGAAGCGCGATGTTCCTCCGCGCCCCTCCATCCTCGACACTGGCATCCATAGAGGCTTCGTCCCCCTGGGACCAATCGCCTCTGGCCAAAAATACCAGCGCGCCGGCTGCCACCGCCAGTAGTGCAACTAATCTAATTATCTCGGACGATGTTAGCGCGGTCAGAGCCGCGTGGGCCTGAGAAAGAAAAAATTGAATCGCCTCAAAAGGAGCATTGAGAGCCAATCCGCGACCGATGGTGGCCAGCATCACAGTCGGATCGAGCTTTATAGCATGGGCATAACCATGTCCCATCATAGGCACGATTACTTTTAGAAAGACAAGCAGCAGGACCGTTGCCAGGGCTGGTGGAGCAGCGGCCAGCACTGACTGGACGAGCAAGAGGCGCTTGTCCTTCTTTGCGCCCTGACCGCGCCAGGTCAGCACCAGGCATATAACCACAGTCACCGCCGCCAGTGGCAAAAAAGTCTCATAGTTGAGCAGCGACAGTACGAAAAAGACGAAGCTAAGCGCCGCGTATATCAGGGCCTCCTTAGGCTTCTTGGCGTCCACTGCGCCCCAGAGATCGCAGGCCCTGACACTGGCTAAGGCCGAGGCCAGATAGAGAGCCAGACTGAGCGCCACCGAACTACAAATGACCCAATAGTGAGTCGAATCATGACTGGGGTAGAGGGCTAGAAACAGCGCACCGGCAAGGGCTATAGACTGCCTGGCCGTGAGGCGCAACAGGAGCAAGTAAAAGAGCACTGAACAAATCGTCTCAAAAATCAAATTGACGACATGATAGAGAAGCGGCTTATCCTGGGCCAGAAAATAAATCGTACCGAAGTGCAGCACTTCTAGAGGCCGGATCAAAACACGACTATCATTGACGAGATAGTAATGCAGAAGGCCGAGATAGTCGCCTTCTTTAGGCGCGAAATGGAGGAAACACAGCGTCGCCCAATCATCAAGATAAAAACCGACATGGGTGATGATCGGACCGAAACAGAGAAGCTGAACAATGATCAGTGTGGCGGCGGCAATGACAAAAGATTTTTTGCTAGGCATCAGAGTACAGGCTTGGTTGACCTGCCTGCGACGGTGGAATCCTGCTGCTCAGACGGTACCGGTTCAACGGCGACCACCACCGTATTTGTGGGCGCGTCACCCAGGGGCCGAGCCAGACCGATACTGAGCGAACGCACGTAAGTTAGCTCCTGAGCCGGTATAAAGAACTCATTTTGAAAGCACGAGCGGGCATTTACCGTTTCTTCGCGCTCGGACTGACGATAATTTTTCGTGCGCACGAGAGAATTATTTTCAGACAGCAGTTGCACCGCCACCACATTGCGAATCTTTTGAGGCTTCAACGCCTCCCAGTTTAAGCGCACGTGCAGACCGTCTTCTTCACGCTTGGTCAGTGCACTCGTCAGTCTCAACTCGTCACCAAAATCGTTACTGAACATGGAGTCGCCGTGCGTATGCGGCGCCGTAGCTACCTTCAACGGCGCTCCGTTCCAGATATTCCAAAAGCCCACAGCCACAGCCATTACAGCCAGACTTGTGGCCGGTTTAATTTTGATATTAGCCACGGCTTTACGGCCCGCACCGCTGCCCAGGCCAACAATAATCTGTCTCAATGGCACTTCAATCAGCGACCAGAAAATAAAGCTCAGGCTGAGCAAAAACGCCAGGTAAAGGACAATGGGGGCCACACCTTGCTCGGTGGAAAAATGATCCCAGTAGTAATGCAACAAGAGTCGGTGCAAAAGATACATGGAAAAGCTGATTTCGCCCAGAAAGACAAAGGGTCGGCAGTTGAGCATTTTGGCTATCGGACCGCGCCCCCAGGCCATCACCAGTATCAAAAGCGCAAAAGATATGACAGGCACACCGGCATGCTCCAACCACATTTTGCCGCCTTCCTGGACAAAGGGCAGACGAGCAAGACTGGTTGAAATTTTTACCGTGTAGTAAGTGAAAGCATAAAGCACAGACAAGGCCGCGGCCTCACAGGCCAAGCCAACCAGCACAGGCGCGCTGCGCTCGACCAGATGTTTGCGATAAAGCACAGCCAGGGTCATACCCAGCACAAATTCGAAAACACGACTGAGCGGGTTGATATACATCAGACCGTGGATACTTACCGCCGTCTCTGATGTCACAGGCAGATGCAGGGCATTGCCAATCGCAGCCATCAAAAGCACCAGCAAAAAGCTGGCCAACAACTTTATCGGCCAGGTGCGCTCAAAATTTTTGATCAAAAGGGGAAAGGCGAAATAGAAAAAAGCTTCGGTGGAAATGCTCCAGGAGACCGAATTGAAGGAGAAGAACCAGGCCTGACTGGGAATCCAGCCTTGCACCAGAGCAAGATTGGCAGCCAGCTTGGCCGGACTAAACCTGACCAGTTCTGGGACGAGCAGGACATAGAACAGCATCGTGGAAAAATGCAGGGGCCAGACCCGGGCAAAGCGCGCCAGCCAGAATTTCCCCCTGGCGCCTTGCGGGCCCAGACTGGGATAAACGAAGGCCAGAATAAAGCCCGATAGGACAAAGAAAAAGGAGACACCCTGAGACAGCTCAAAGGGTGCCAGAAAAGTGGTGGGCAGGCCGAAGTGACCACGCGCATGGTAGGCCACGATAGCCGCGGCCGCAAAAAAGCGCAAAGATGTGAGCGAATCTATCTTTTCTCGAGCCACTTATGCCTCCGCGCCAATAGTACACAGAAGTCAAGCTGACTACGTTAGGAGATGCTAAGCCCCATCCCAAAAGAATTATCGGAAACTGCCCAGGCAATAACCCAACATTTCGCCATAACTAATCGTTGGGAAAGTAAGAATTTCGCCCCAAGACCGGGTACATTCAATTTGCCAGGAGCTATAAAGAGTTCTTAGCTAAGAGTAAAAGTGTAATTTTGACAGTTTTACCTTAAACTTATGTAGTTTCTTTTAGACAATCGCCCGAATTACTAGCCCAAAGCAGAAAGCCACAAAATGTTCCGACCAGGAAGAGGTCACGATCAGTCCAGAATCCGGATGCCGCGTCAGACGCTTGCGCCCGGAATCAAAGACTTGCAGACGTTGTGCGAACAGGCCCGAGAAAATCGTGGCCGCGAAGTTGAGCTTACCTGGCAAGTGCCGCATGCCTCCAAGGCCTACAGCATCCACGTCAAATTTGACCGAGTTACACCGCAGCCGCTCTGGAACATCTGGGAAAACAACGGCAAGGAAGCCAAGCTGGTATGGCGTTTTGAAACATCCGACGTGAACATGATTTACGACGTGGTGGCGATGCTGGAAGTGCAGCACGCGCCGGGATCGGGCGGCGGCCAGACAAGCCCGCAGGTCATGCCGCCAGGAAGCGGAATGAGCGGTACTTTTCAGACCGTTCAGCCCAATCTGGGCTCGGCAATAAGCGGTACTTTCTCCACACAGTCAGGGCAGTCAACACCGTCCAGCCAAAACTCAGGTACTTATCAACGCCCACAGCCGTCGCCCGCAATTCAACCAACTTTTCAGCCCCCACCCGATCCGCCCGCCAATTCTCAGCGCCAAGCGCAGTCATCACCATCCGGTAGTTGGGCTCAGGAATTATTGAACCAGCCTGCCGGTCAATCGCTGTCGCAACCGACTTCGTCCAGGCAAGCTCCGGCCCAAAATCCTCAGCAAATGCAAAAACCAATGGGCCAGGCAAATTTTGCCCAGCAGCCAAACTCGGCTTTCAATCAGTCGCAGACTCAGGGACGTGGGCTCGGTGCCATAGCCCAAACGGCGCTGCCCGAAGGCTCACTGCCGGCCGATTTCTTCTCCGACGCACCAGCAACAATGGCGGCAGCACCGACCAAGTCTACGAACAACATCGAAGGCTCTATCGAACAAAACCCCATGAACACGGTCTTGACCAGCATCGGTATGCAGCAATTGACCGGCAAACTGGAAGTAATCGGCGACACCGCCGTCGGCCATGTCTATTTCGAGAACGGCATTCCCAAAGACGCTCAAACGTCGGGCAGCCGTGGCGACGACGCCATCAAAGAACTGGTCACCTGGAGACGCGGTACTTTTGTATTCAAGTCCGGCGTGCGCACCGAGATGAGTTCGGTGGAAAAGAGCCTGCAGACTTCAGTTCAGGAAGGTAACGCCCTGCTTGATCAGCTCAAGCATCTGGAAAAATCCGGTCTTGTTTATGAATCGATGCTGCTGCAGAAGCAGAAGAGTCTTGGCGATCCCGAACTCAAACTAATGCTGGCCAAAGGTGTACCACTGGATTTCGCCACTCAAAAAGAAGTCTACGAGTCGCTCAAGCATAAAAAGACTTTTACTGACTTGCTCCGTGACAAACCGATGGAACAGGCTCAGTGGGCCCCGCTTCTATTCAATTTGCTCTACTGCGGTCTGATCGAAATCAAAGCTCCCACCACCACCCGCGGTGGCGCTCTCGATTTCCTGGGCGAAGGCAAACAGATAATCCAAAATTTGGCTTACAACTTTATCCGTCCGGAAACCGGTCTGATGAGCTGGGAAGCGCTGCTCTACTTTATGGAATACGAGTATTACCGCTACGAAGCTTATAGTTGGCCGATGTCGCTGGTCATTTTCGAAATGAGTCTGCGTCGTGGCGGTCAGGGTTTGCAGGACACAGAAGCACTGCCGCCGCAAGCCCTCCATACAGCGGCGATGCGTATCGGCCTGGTCAAGCGCCCGCTCGATCTGCTCGGACATTTTGAAAGCAAAGACTATGCCATCATCATGCCCAACACCAGGGCTTCGCAGGCCGCTTTCGTAGCCAATCGCATCCTAGATTCTCTGACAGTGACACCGCTGGCTCCCGGTATTGACCGCGCCAATCTATCGCTGTGCTTCGGTGTGGCTAATCTCCCCTCCGACGGCGAGGACCTGGAAAGCCTGGTCAGCGCGGCTTCTTCGGCCAAGTCTGAGGCCAGCAACGGAAACTTCCCCATAGTTTTAGCGCGCACCGGTAAGAGAGACTGATGTCCGAGGAAACGGTCGCAGCAACGATTCAGATTGGCGATCTGCTTGTGAGGAGCGGACTAATCGCACCTGAACTGCTGGACGAAGTCAATCGCCTGGCCTTCAAAATGCGCCTGCCGATTGGCCGCATTCTCACAACCCATGGCCACATCACCGACGAGGCTCTGGCCAAAGGTATCGAGATGCAAGCTCGCATCAGAGATATGGCTATGCCCCTGGAGCACGGTGCCCAGGCTCTACGCATCGCCGTCAATGACAACATCAGCCTCGATTCCGCTCTCAAACGCATCACTCCGCAGCAGGAAAAAGCAAGGCCTGTGCCGACGAGCAATCGTCTTGGCGAAATCCTTATGGCAGCTGGATTCGCCAGCCCCAAGCAAGTTGAGGAAGGTCTACTGGCCGTAGCCGACACCGGTCTGCCACTGGGAATGGTGCTCTATGCCCGCGGTATAGTCTCCCGCACCGGTCTAAATTCAGCTCTGGCAGCGCAAAAACTTATTCGTCTGGATGTCGCAGATCGCGACAAAATCATCTACGCACTGAAAAACGCGCGCCTGCGCTCGATTTCGCTGCGTCAGTCCCTGACCGAAAATAATATCGATCCCACCCAGACTCAAGACGAATTTGGCATAGGCGAACTGCTGGTATTATCGGGCGCCATTTCCGAAAGCCAATTGATGACGGCCAAAGAAATAGAATCGGTCGAAAACAAAACTATCGCCCAGGTGATGGTCGAACTCGGTTTTGCTTCCGAACCCTGCATTCAAGCCACAACGCATATTTTAAAGATGATCCGCGAAGGTGTACTCTTCGAAAATCAAGCCGCCCAAATAGTGAAGAAAATTCAGTTCGCTTCTTCCAACCAGGAACTCAATGACGCCCTGGCCACACTGGGAGCGGCAGCCGATGAGGATATGGGCGAACAGCATGTCTATGAAGTAACGGACATCTTGCGTCGGGCCGGACTCTTATCCGATAAAGAACTGCAGATAGCGACGGCCCTATCACTCTCCAATCGCAATCCTCTTTTGAAAACATTGATGGACGCAAAACTGGTAGATCGAAAAGCACTGGAAATGGTCAGTCAATGCAAAACCTATCTGGACCACAGTTTGATTCAAATAGAACAGGCAACGATTGCCATAGCCTATGCCCTGGACAACAACCTGACCATCGACGAAACCCTCGACTGCTTCGGCTGGTCCGCCCCCGAAGTTTAAAATGAACGAGAAAATCCGCCGCTTCCGGCCATGTGCTCTCGTAATTTTCTTATTTTGCGCGCTGACAATAACGCAGTTTTGGCCGGCCATAACCGGTCATGCCAACATATCAAAAGTACACCAGCTGGCCGAATGGGATTCTATTTTTGACGCCCAACGCAGTGGTCAATCGATGCTCATGGATCCTTCCCTGGTTTATTTGATGGTGCCTTCTTACTTTTTAAAGGCATCCATCTGGCACAGCGGTCATCTGCCTTTGTGGAATCAATACAGCGGCCTGGGCTGCCCACTCCTGGCCGATCCACAGTCACTGACTTTGTCACCGCTGCACATCCCGCTCATTCTCAATCCCTCCCTTGCCGCCTACAATCAAGTGCTGGTCTTGGAAATACTTGTGCTCGGCATCTCCACTTTTGCCCTGGCCCGCTCTCTCAATTTGGGCCTGATCGCCTCCACCTTCGCCATGACGGCAATTGCATTTTGTCCCTACGAACGCTGGTATCTAGAGCTTCTCGGCAACGGCTACTGCTTTATCCCCCTGGTTTTTTGTCTGCTTCTGCGTCTGCGCCACCATACGACGCCGACCCAAATATGGCTCGCCGCGCTAGGTTGCGCCGTCATGGTGCTCTCAGCCCATCCGGAACTATCTTTCTTTTCCATCGGCCTGGCCAGTCTGGCCCTGCTCTTGATCGCCGCAGCCAACAAAACCCTGGCCAAAACCGCCATCGCCCTGACCGCCACAGGCTTCCTCACCTTCATGCTGGCCGCCCCGATGCTGCTCCCTTTTTTAGAGTATCTGAGCAACTCAGACTCCTACAAATTTGGCAGCGGCGCACCGGCAGTGGTGCGCTGGCAAACACTAATATTTGATCTATTACAGCCTGGTTTCGGCGCCGCCAGCCCAACCCTGGGTCCTAGTGCCGCTCTACTCATCCCCCTGGCCTTCACCGCCGCCAAAAAGCATCGAGCCCTGGTCTACATCTTTACCGGCCTTGTGCTCTTCTGCATCATGATCACAGGCAAATTATTCCCGCTCAATTTGCTCCTGGCTAAACCGCCCCTGACCTATCTTGTAGTCAATTACGCCTTCCCCACGGCCCTGCTTCTGACGGCGATACTGGCGGCCTACGGACTGCAAGCGGCCCTCGACAGCGTCAATAGCTCTTCTAATAGCGGCAATAGCGCTAATAGCGCTAATAGCATCGACAGCGCCACGAGCACCGACAACCTCAAAGACTCCCCCGCAAGCAATAACGTACTATGCCCCTGGGCAATCGCAGTGAGCCTTGCCCTGGCCCTGGCCGTAGTTGGCTTCCCGCTAATCAGCAAGGCCCTCCATCTCTCGCTTATAAGCGCAAATTTCGACATGTGCCTGCCGGATTTTGCCTTCAACCGCAATGACGTCCTGCGTTATTCAATTTTTGCGATTGTGGCGGCAATCGCCGTTCTGGCCATAAAAATAAAACCTGTAAGAAAAACGGCGATTTTTCTTACAGCCGCTGTTTTCATCGGCCAGAGTGCCGAAGTAATCACAGCCAATAAATCGCTGGCAAAACGCCCGGCCTTCCAGTATCAGGAACCGACCATCATTCCCAGCCTCCAGAGTGAAACAAACAACGGCCGGGAGCGCTTCATCGCCACCGGCAATCACCTATTGCGTCCGAACACCAACGTCGTCTTTGGCGTCAGCGATCTGCGCACGCATAATCCCCTCTTTCCCAAACGCTACATCGCCTTTGTCAAAGCCTGCGGCGCTAAACTGGACGAGTTTAATCAGACCTTCGACAGTCCACTCTCGCCTCTGCTTTCGCTGGCTTCGGTCAAGGCCGTGCTCAGCCAGACACCGGTGATGAGCATGGCCGACGCGGCCATCTCAAATCAAAAGGGTCAACCGTTATCGGTTGACCCTGGAAAAACCACAGGCGCCGATTACAGCCTCGTTTTCGAAAGCAAGGCCCGCAACGCCATATACCGAAATAAAAAAGCTCTGCCCCGTGCCTTCATGGTGCACCGCTCGGTAACGGTGAGAGACGGCGACACGGCACTAGCGGCGATTCAAAATAGTGGTTTTAATCCCAGGCAAGTAGTAATTGTAGAAGACCCGCCGCAACCAAGTCGAGCTCTGGTTGCAGATTTAGATGCCGATCTAGGTTCAGACCTGGTTTCTGGCCAGCCCCTGACTAAAGAAGACAAAATACAAATTGTCTCAGCCGACGGCGACAAAATTGTAATCGAATCAGAATCCAGTCGGCCCGGCGTTCTTGTACTCAACGACATGTATTATCCCGGCTGGGAATGCGCTGTAGATCAGCAATCGGAAGTAATAAGACGAGCCAATTTCCTTATGCGCGCTGTCCATTTGACGGCGGGCAAGCACCGCGTTGTTTTCGAATATCGGCCGCACTCTCTGACAATCGGCTTTTTGCTCTTTGTTACGGCACTGCTGGAGGGCCTCTTACTGCCGCTTAAGGGCAGGTTGCTAAAGGTCGTCGATGTGGCAGGCAAGGATAGCGGCCAGAGTGGCGACATAGACCATGGTGAAGCAAAGTCCGGCACCTAGAAGCATGCAACTGATTGCCTCACTGGGTACATAGGGCAGAAGTGACTTTCCGAACAATTCAAAAAACATATTGCTTCTCCTGCGGGGCGGGTCCAGAAGAAACAACGGAAATGTCATGCAAGAAGTTCAATTTCCCACTGATTAAATCAGCAGAGAAAAAAGAGTCGATTTTTAATCGCCGATTTTAGAACTGGAAGTATATAAACGGCTGCGAGTTATCAGCAGGAAAATAATGGTCGCCAGGATTAATTACGCACAGTAAACCGCTTTGAAGAAGGCAGGGAGGTTTGGGGAATGCTTCTTTTTGTTTAGGGGCCTTGAGGGGCAAGTTGTTGTGA
>Ga0105248_10008008_pt1 | contig 11608 bp, 10 predicted proteins | sample KBSS34metaG_FD_81524 | JGI IMG/M metagenome (GOLD analysis project Ga0105248, IMG submission 81524) | Switchgrass rhizosphere microbial communities from Kellogg Biological Station, Michigan, USA - KBS S3-4 metaG | ecosystem: Host-associated > Plants > Roots > Rhizosphere > Soil | place...
CCCTGTACCTGCAATCCGTCGTTTTTTTCATTTTCTATCTGGTGCTGCACTACCAAATCACCGACCCCGTCCTCAGAAAGCGCTTCGCCCTCACATTCCTTGCAACCGGCTTCACCTTGACGTTCCTACTACCCTACGTCGCGGTGATCCTCAGAATGCCTTTCCTACCTGTCTTTGTATTCTTGATAGGCTTGGCACTCTTCCTCACTCGAAACCAATACCAGATCCACCGCAACCGATCCCCTCACCCACTCCTGCGTGCCCCCACCATGAACCTCGCCCCCAACTTCCCCGAAGACCCCGTTATGCAGCAACTCCTGCAGCTTTTGCACGAAGAAATCGGCCTGCCAAAACACAAGACGATCCGCCTGCAAACTTCGATCAACTTCGACCTGGGCTGCGACGGCAGTGAGGCCAAGCACCTGATGGAAGCGCTGGAGCAGGAATTCGCCCTCGACTTGGGTGACTACGACACTTATCGTTACTTCAACCCGCCGGTGTTTGATGTGTTCCTCAAGCGCCGGGCCAAGGGGCGCGGCGAAAAAGTGCCGCTGACCATCGGCATGCTCTACCTGGCGATCAAGACCCACAGCTGGGACACGCAGACGCTGGAAAACCTGAGCTGAGCGAACACAAATTCCAGGCACACCGGTACTCAAATGTGGGAGGGGGCAAGCCCCTCCCACATTCGATGAGCGTGCTCAAAACAACAAGGACCTTACATGGACGTAACAATGGGCCTGCTGGCCGCCCTGCTCTGGGGCGGCACGGATTTTCTCGTGGGCCTTAACGCCCGCGCCGTGGGCGTAAAACGCGCGGTGTATTTCGGCCAGGCGCTGGGCTTTCTGATCATGACCCTGCTGCTGGTCATCCTCCCGACCTTCCTGTTCAAAGCCCTCGACGCCGCGCTGAGCGTCTGGCTGCTGGGCATCGCTGCCGCCCTGTTCACTGTCTCCGGCGCTCTTGCACTGTCCAAGGCCTTTGCCCTGGGCAAAGCCGCCATCGTGGCGCCGCTGGTGACCTCCTACGGCGTGGTGACCACACTTCTGTCCTGGGCCAGCGGTGAACACATCAGCCCGACGCAACTGGGCTGCATCGCCCTGTGTGTAATCGGCGTGATCCTCTCCAGCATCCATAAGGACAACGGCGTCCCCCACAACAACCCCAGCCAGTCGATCGCCTACGCCATGCTCGCCGCCCTGCTGTATGGCACCAGCTTCTGGCTGCAAGGCCGCTACACACTGCCGGCGCTGGGACCGATCACCATGCTGTGGCTGGGTTACCTTGTAGGCCTGTGCGTACTGCTGGTGATGGTGTTGAAGATCAAGGACGGCTTGAAAATCCCACCGCTGAAAAACTGCGCGACGCTGACCGGGGCGAGCTTGATGAATCTCGGCGGGTTCTCGGCGTTTTCATGGGGGCGATGGCGGGGTCGGTGTCGGTGGTGACCGTGATCAGTACGTTGTCGGGCGGGATCGCGGCGATCCTGGGACTCGTGTTTTTCAAGGAACGGTTGTCGGCGGTGCAGGTGCTGGGGGGTTGTGCTGGTACTGGTCGGCGCAGTGGTTTTACATATCGCCGACTAATCCGACACGCACAAAAAAGCCGCCTCACAAGAGGCGGCTTTTTCACAACCACTGAATCTTACAACTTAGGACCCGCGGCCTTGATCGCATCGCTCACTTCAAACTTCTTGAAGTTCTCGATGAACAGACCGGCCAGCGCCTTCGCCGCTTCGTCGTAGGCAGCCTTGTCGGCCCAGGTGTTACGTGGGTTCAACAGGCCGGTCTCAACGCCCGGTACGGCCAATGGCACATCGAGGTTGATGGTGTCGAGGTGTTCGGTTTCAGCACCGACCAACGCGCCGCTCTGGATCGCTGCAATCACGCCGCGAGTGGTCGGGATGTTGAAGCGCTTGCCGACGCCGTAGCCGCCGCCGGTCCAGCCGGTGTTGACCAGGTAGACCTTGGAGCCGAAGCCGCGGATACGCTTGATCAGCAACTCAGCGTATTCGCCAGCCGGACGCGGGAAGAATGGTGCGCCGAAGCAGGTGGAGAAGGTCGACTTGATGCCGCCGCCGGAACCCATTTCAGTCGAGCCCACCAGAGCGGTGTAGCCGGACAGGAAGTGGTAGGCCGCTTGTTCTTCGCTGAGGATCGACACCGGTGGCAGTACGCCGGTCAGGTCGCAGGTCAGGAAGATCACCGCATTTGGCTCGCCGCCCAGGTTCTTCTCGGAACGCTTGGCCACGTGCTCCAGCGGGTAGGCGGCGCGGCTGTTCTGGGTCAGGCTGACGTTGGTGTAGTCGGCGTGCCCGGCTTCGTCGATCACCACGTTTTCCAGCACGGCGCCGTGCTTGATGGCTTTCCAGATGACTGGCTCGTTCTTCTCGGACAGGTCGATGCACTTGGCATAGCAACCGCCTTCGATGTTGAACACCACGCCTTCGCCCCAGCCGTGTTCGTCGTCACCGATCAGGTAACGGCTTTCGTCGGCGGACAGGGTGGTCTTGCCGGTGCCCGACAGACCGAAGAACAGGGTCACGTCGCCTGCTTCGCCGATGTTGGCGGCGCAGTGCATCGGCAGTACGTCGGAAGCCGGCAGCAGGAAGTTCTGCACCGAGAACATGGCTTTTTTCATTTCACCGGCGTAGCGCATGCCGGCGATCAGGACTTTTTTCTGTGCGAAGTTGAGGATCACGCAACCGTCGGAGTTGGTGCCGTCACGCTCTGGCACGCATTCGAAGTTGGCCACGTTGAGCACTTGCCACTCGTCACGACCGGCCGGGTTGTACTGGGCCGGGTTGATGAACAGGCAACGACCGAACAGGTTCTGCCAGGCAGTCTGGGTGGTCATTTTCACAGCCAGGTAGTGGTCTTCGGAAGCCCCTACGTGAACGTGGGAAACAAAATGCTCTTGCGCGTTGTTGAATGCCTCGACGCGAGCCCAGAGGGCATCGAACTTGTCGGCCGGGAACTTGCGGTTGATCGGGCCCCAGGCGATGGAAGCCTGGGTGGATGGCTCTTCAACGATGAAACGGTCGACCGGCGAACGGCCAGTACGGTGACCGGTTTCGACGACCAGCGCGCCAGTATCGGCGAGCACGCCTTCACCACGCTGCAGGGCTTCTTTAACCAGATCGTCAACACTCAGATCGGTGTATACGGCGTTGTTGGCTTGCGTCATGAGGTTCCCCGTCGGCCTATGGCCGAGTGCTCCAAACGTTTTGTAGTAGAAAGTTGCGCACTACTACCGCGAAAAAAGTGGGCCGGATTATGCCAGAAAAGCCCAAAAAGAGTAGGGCCCTCCCGTCAGAACTGCGCTAATCCGGCGTTTGTCAGGTGATTTACCTGTGCTTAAACGTTTTAGTGGCGGGTGTCGGAAGGGGTGTCGATGCCTGCGCCGGCGAACAATTGCGCTACATCGGCCGCATCGAACAGGTAGCGCTCGTTGCAGAACTGGCAGTCGATCTCGATATGGCCACCGTGCTCCACCACCAGGTTTTGCGCATCTTCCAGGCCCAGGCTGGCCAGCGCATTGGCCGAACGCTCACGCGAGCAACTGCAGTTGAAGCGCAGGCCCTGTGCGTCAAACAGTCGCACGGCCTCTTCGTGGTAAAGGCGGTGCAGGATGGTTTCGTTGTCCAGGCCCAGCAATTCTTCAGCTTTCAGTGTGTCAGCCAGGGCGATGATGTGCCGCCAGCTTTCTGCGCGATCATCGTCGTCTTTGATACGGTCAGCCGGCAATTGCTGCAACAACAGGCCGCGGGCGCGCTTGCCGTCGGCGTTAAGCCAGAACTTGGTGCCCACCTGCTGGGACATGACGAAATAGTTGGTGAAGCAGTCCGACAGGGTTTCGCCATCCAGATCGACGATGCCCTGATAGCGCTGGCCTTCGGTCGGGTCGATGGTAATTGCCAGCACGCCGTTGGCCATCAGGTCGGACAAGGTGGCATCCGGCGCGATCTGATCGGCTTCATAACGGGCCAAGCCACGGATTTCACGCTCGCTGGAGCATTCGATCATCAGCATCGGCACCGGGCCTTCGGAACGCGCCTGCAGAATCAGCAAACCGTCGAACTTCATGGTGCCCACCAGCAACGCTGCCGCGGCCATCAGCTCACCGAGCAGTTGCGCGACCGGCTCCGGATAAGGGTGCTTGGCAAGGACTTCGGCATAGCTGCGCTCCAGCGAGACCAGTTCGCCGCGGGCGTCGCTCTCGTCGAAGATGAAGCGTTGGGTGAAGTCGGTATCCGGTAGATCAGTCATAGGTCTGGGTATCTGAATTGATGACAAAATGATTACAAGGTTTATAGAATTAAACGCTTTAGCACCGTTTTGGTGCGGTTTCTAGAGCCATGAGGGACAGTTTATGAACAATCCGGGTTTGTTCCAAGCCAAGTGGAACCTCGGGCGATGGGCCGTCTGCAATCTACTCGCTATCGGGCTGCTGTGTTTTTGGCTGTGGCCCACCGGCCAGATGCTGTGTGTGATGTTCGACGAGTGGCTGTTTCACCTGCTCAATGACCCGCTGGCGAGCAGCTCCACATGGCTGCACGTGTGGGCTGTCGCCAGTTTGCGACCGTTCGATGCAGTGGTCGGGGTGATTCTGCTGATGCTGTTGATTCGCGGCGATTGGGTGTTCAAGGCGGTGCAAGTGCGCCAGGCCTTGTTAGGTTTTGTCGGCATTCTGTTGCTGTTGCTGTTTATCCGCATGCTGTTTTCCAAACTCGCCGCGCACATGGGCTGGCAACACAATAGCCCGTCCATGGTGATCAGCGGGGCGATCCAGATGAGTGACTACTTCCCGGGCCTGGAGAAGACCTGGGAGTTGAAGGACCGTTCGAGTCAGAGCTTCCCGGGGGACCATGCCTCGGTGCTGCTGATCTGGGGGATGTTCATGACCGTGTTCGCCAAGCGCATCGGCCAGGTGCTGGTGATCTGGGGCCTGGCGCTGCTGTTCATGATGCCGCGCCTGGTGGCGGGAGCACATTGGGGGCAAGACGATTACATCGGCGGTGTGTTGCTGGCGCTGTTGGCGTTGGGCTGGGGGTACTACACACCGTTTGCGGCGAAGGTATCGGGTGGGTTGTTGCGGGTAACGGCGCCGGTGTTCGGGATGGCTGCTCGTTTACCCATAGTGGGGCGAATGAGCGTCGTTAGAACACGGCAATAATCTGTGGCGAGCGGGCTTGCCCCGCTCACTACAAAAGCCCGTTCGATTGAGGCTAGTCATCGTTGCCACTGCCGCGAAACTTGAACAGGTCGCGGCGTTGTTTCTTGCTCGGTTTGCCATCGGTGGTCATGCCAGTGGCACCGGCCTTGCGCATCGCTGCCGCATTTTCACGCTTGGCAATGCTGGCTTCGGTTTCGGCGTATAACGCTTGCGCTTCAGGTGCGCCACGACGAACGATGGAAAGCGCCTGAACCACGACCGTCTTTTCATCAAACCCTGCACGAATCTGAAACTCATCACCGACACGTGGCTCTTTGCCCGGCTTGCAGCGCTCGCCACGATGATGCACCTTGCCGCTCTCGATGGCGGCCTTGGCCAGGGCACGGGTTTTATAGAAACGCGCCGCCCACAGCCACTTGTCCAGACGGACCTTTTCTTCCTCTTCCTGCTTTTGAGCCACTTGAATTCCTCGCTCTGAAAAATGTCGCAACTTTACCGTTGAAACCCTTCGACGCATAAATCCCAAGGCTCACCTAAGATACGCCAGGTAGCACCCTGTTTTCGCGAGGATATGTTGTGACCGAATTCCCCCTTTCACTCACCTCGCCCAACCAGCGCTGCGTGGGTTGCCAGCAAAGCGAGCCCCTCGGGTTCGATTTTGCGTTCGCTTACCAGCCTATCGTAGACCTGCGGGACCATTCGATCTTTGCCCACGAAGCCTTGGTGCGTGGCACACAAGGCGAAGGGGCGCTGTCGGTGCTGGACCAGGTCAACGAAGGCAACCGCTACCGCTTCGACCAACGCTGCCGAACCCAGGCGATCGCCGGTGCGGCAACCTTGGGAATGCAAACTCACCTTTCGATCAACTTCATGCCCAATGCCGTGTACCGCCCGGAACTGTGCATCCGTAGCACCCTGGAGGCGGCTCGCGTACATAATTTTCCGTTGAACCAGCTGATTTTCGAGACCCTGGAAAGCGAGCATGTAGATAACTATCGCCATTTGACGAATATTCTGCGTGAATATCGCGAATTCGGCTTCAAGACCGCCATCGACGATTTCGGCGCGGGCTATTCGGGGCTGAACCTGCTGGCCGACTTCCAACCTGACCTGATCAAACTCGACATGGCGCTGATCCGCGATGTTGATCAGGACCGTGTCCGTCAGGTCATCGTCCAGGGGATTGTCACAATCTGTGAGCAGTTGGGAGTTACTGTCATCGCCGAAGGCATCGAAAGTGCCGGCGAACGGGACTTTCTCTCCGACTGTGGAATATTTCTGATGCAAGGCTACTGGTTCGCCAAGCCTGCATTTAAAGCCCTGGCCGAGATATCCCCTCAGGCCTGGGCAAATTGATCGGTTATCCATATTGAAGACATTTGACCATTTGACCGTTGTGGGTCTGCGTGAGTGGGTGGCACTTCCCGACTTGGGAGTCGCAGGCCTGCGCGCGAAGATCGACACCGGTGCCAGCACCTCGAGCCTGCACGCCACCGACATTGAGCCGTTCGAGCGCGACGGCGAGCAGTGGGTGCGTTTTACCGCACACTTGGGCAGCGTCGTGCAACTGCGTCACCGCCGCTGCGAAGCGCCGCTGGTGACGATGAAAACCATCAAGAGCTCCAATGGCCATGCGCAGGTGCGCTATGTCATCAGCACCACGCTGGCGCTGGGTGACCGGGTATGGCGGGTGGAGTTTACCCTGGCCTGTCGCAAGGCCATGCGTTACCGCCTGTTGCTGGGTTCCAAAGCCTTGATTGACGGCCATTTGGTGGTCAATCCCGGCATCAAGTACGTACAAGACAAGCCGGTGTTCCCGGTCTCTACCCTATCTGCCCCAGGTGCTGCATGAAGATTGCTGTGCTGTCGCGAAACCCGCGTCTGTATTCCACCCGCCGCCTGGTTGAGGCCGGCACCGAACGTGGCCACGAAATGGTGGTGATCGACACGCTGCGTGCCTATATGAACATCGCCAGCCACAAGCCGCAGATCCACTACAGGGGCAAGCCGCTGGAAGGGTTTGATGCCGTGATCCCGCGAATCGGCGCTTCGGTGACGTTTTATGGCTGCGCAGTGCTGCGCCAGTTTGAAATGATGGGGGTGTTTCCTCTCAACGAATCGGTAGCCATTGCCCGCTCGCGGGACAAGCTGCGCTCGCTGCAGTTGCTGTCGCGTCGTGGTATAGGCCTACCGGTGACTGGCTTCGCCCACTCCCCCGACGACATCCCCGACCTGATCGACATGGTCAATGGCGCGCCGCTGGTGATCAAGGTGCTGGAAGGCACCCAGGGTATCGGCGTGGTGCTGTGTGAAACTGCGACGGCGGCGGAATCAGTGATCGAGGCGTTCATGGGGCTCAAGCAGAACATCATGGTGCAGGAATACATCAAGGAAGCCGGTGGTGCGGATATCCGCTGCTTCGTGGTGGGCGACAAGGTGATTGCGGCGATGAAACGCCAGGCAAAGCCAGGGGAGTTCCGCTCCAACCTGCACCGTGGCGGCAGCGCCAGCCTGATCAAGATCACCCCGGAAGAACGCATGACCGCACTGCGGGCGGCCAAGGTGATGGGGTTGAGTGTGGCGGGTGTGGATATATTGCGCTCCAACCATGGGCCACTGGTGATGGAGGTGAATTCATCACCGGGTCTGGAAGGGATCGAGACCACCACCGGGAAGGATGTGGCGGGGATCATCATTCAGCATCTGGAGAAGAATGGTGGGCCAAATATGACCAGGACCAAGGGCAAGGGCTAGAGAAGCAGCCAACAGCCTCAAGCTTTAAGCTGCAAGGACAGGCAAAGCAATTCACCTTTCTCTTGCAGCTTTAAACTGGGAGCTTGCAACTGTGCCTATACCGCATCCCTGGGCAACATCAGCCCAAGCGGCAAGCGCACCCGCGCCTCCAGGCCACCCTCTTCGCGGTTGCGCAACTCAACATTGCCACCATGCATCGAAGCAATCCGCCGCACAATCGCCAACCCAAGGCCAGTGCCCTTGCCACCCCGGGCACGGTCGCCACGGGTGAAGGGGTTGAAGATGCCTTCCAGCTCGTCCGGGTCGATGCCCGCCCCACGGTCCATCACGCTCAGCACCACATAGGGCGCTGCACTGTCGCCAGACACATACGCCGCCACTTCCACGTCAGAACCGGCGTGATGCAAGGCGTTGCCAATCAGGTTGTTCAACAGGCGCTTCATCGACACCCGACGCAACGCAAACGGCCGGATCGGCTCCAGACGCATGCGCACCTGTTCGCCGTTCTGGTTATAGGGCGCGACCACCTCACGCACCAGGTCCGTCAGGTCGACTTCTTCCACTACCTCATCACGGCCATCGCGGATAAACGCCAGGAACTGGTCGAGAATCGCGTCCATGTCCTCAATGTCGCGGACCATGTCATCGGTGAGATCAGTATGGTTGCCCATCAACTCCAGCGACAGGCGCAATCGCGTCAACGGTGTGCGCAAGTCATGGGACACCCCCGCCAGCATCAGCTCGCGCTCACGCCCAGCCTGTTCGACGTCTTCCGCCATCTGGTTGAATGCGCCATACACCTCGGTCATTTCGCTGGGCGTATCGCTGACTGGCAGGCGCACACTACGCCCCTGACCCAACTGGCGGGCGGCAAACACAAGACGCTTGAGCGGTTGGTTGAGCTGACGCACGAAGATCCACGCCGACGCCGTTGAAAGCAGCCCGATCGCCAGGAACCAGCCCAGCACGTTCCAGATTTTCTGCCCCCGCAGCGGATGCGGATACAACGGCACCTTCAACCAGTCCTCGCCCAGGCTCGGCGCACGCACCCACAATGCCGGCGATACATGCATGCGCAACCGCACCTCGGTATCTTCACCGAGTTCAGCCTGCATCTGGCGCTGGTAGATCTCACTGTAGGGCCAATGCTGCTCGCCTTCCGGCACACCCGCGCCCGCCACACGAACCAACGTAGCGGCCTTGGCGATTTTTTCGCGATTCTCAGGGTCAGCTGCCCAATAGGCACGCAGGGTAAGGGCAACACCGTGACTGTATTGTCGATCCACCAGCACGTCCTCGTTCATCAACAGATAAACCAGCGTGAGTGCCTTGGAAAACAGAACGACGATCAGCACCAGCCAAAGGGTGCGGGAGAAGAAACTTTGGGGGAACCACAACGGGGTTTTCATAGAAGACAGCTGGATACCTTGCAGAAACGAGCGGCGCTCGCAGAATTGCAGACGCCGGGCATCCCGTCGACCCTCATGGAGTCAGACACCGGGAGGCCCGTAACTGCAAATCATCGGTCAACTGGTTTTGTTGCCATCCGGCACAAACACATAACCTACGCCCCACACCGTCTGGATATAGCGTGGCTTGGACGGGTCCGGCTCGATCATCCGACGCAGTCGGGAGATCTGCACGTCGATGGAGCGCTCCAGCGCATCCCATTCCCGGCCACGGGCCAGGTTCATCAGCTTGTCGCGGGTCAGCGGCTGTCGAGCGTTCATCACCAGGGCCTTGAGCACGGCGAATTCGCCGGTGGTGAGCATGTGCACTTCATCGCCACGCTTGAGCTCACGGGTCGCCAGCGACAGTTCGTAGTCGCCAAAGGTGACACTTTCATCTTCGCTGCCCGGTGCGCCCGGTACCGGTGGGGCCTGCCGACGCAGTACGGCCTTGACCCGCGCCATCAGCTCGTCGGGGTTGAAGGGTTTGGCCAGGTAGTCATCAGCGCCCAGTTCCAGGCCCTTGATGCGACTCAGCTCATCGCCCTTGGCGGTGAGCATGATGATTGGAATCTGGTTGTTCGCGCCGCGCAGGCGCTTGCAGGCGGTCAGGCCGTCTTCACCGGGCAGCATGAGGTCGAGTACGACCAGGTTGAAGACTTCGCGCCCCAGCAGGCGGTCCATCTGCTCGGTATTCGGCACCGCGCGGGCACGGTAGCCCTTGGAGTTGAAGAAACGCTCCAGCAGGCTGCTGAGCCCCGGATCGTCATCAACGATGAGAATTTTTTCGCCTTCAGCAGTTTGTGCAGTGCTGCTCATTGGATGCTCCTCTTATCTCGGCGCGCATTATGGCCTAGCTGCCGTTATACGCACCGTGTGCATTGTTAGCAGATTTTTCCTCTACCGCCAGCGAACCCGCGCCCTACAACCGTTGGCGCAATCCCCCCCAAGGACAGAACGCTGGTTATAATGCGCCGCCGCCGTGCAGGGCAACGTCAGATCGTTACCGTTTGCTGCCGAGGCTTTTTTCACCCGCTTGTCGCGAATTTTTCGATTTCGAGGGTCAATAGGCAGCCTCTTGACCCAGGCAGCGGCGCCAGTCGGGCCGCTCAACCAGCCTCCCAGGGCCTTGTTTTCCGGGCCTGCGAGCTGCTTTTCAGAATTTCAGGTGGTTTTATGGACAGCATCAACAGCCGCATCGCCGAGGAACTCGGTGTACGCCCACAACAGGTCGAAGCGGCCGTCGCTCTACTGGATGAAGGCTCCACGGTGCCGTTCATCGCCCGTTACCGTAAAGAAGTAACCGGCAGCCTCGACGACACCCAACTACGTCACCTGGAAGAGCGCCTGCGCTATCTGCGAGAACTCGACGAACGGCGCATCAGCATCCTCGCCAGCATCGAGGAACAGGGCAAGTTGACCCCGCAACTCGAGCGCGACATCAAGCTCGCCGACACCAAGACCCGCCTCGAAGACCTCTACCTGCCTTACAAACAGAAGCGTCGCACCAAGGGCCAGATCGCCCTGGAAGCCGGCCTGGGCGAGCTGGCCGACGGTCTGTTCAACGACCCGTCGCTGACCCCGGAAACCGAAGCCGCCCGTTTCATCGACGCCGAAAAAGGCGTCGCCGACGTCAAGGCCGCCCTCGAAGGTGCCAAGTACATCCTCATGGAACGCTTCGCCGAAGACGCCAGCCTGCTGGAAAAGCTGCGCAGCTACCTGAAGCAGGAAGCCATCCTCAGCGCCCGTGTCATCGCCGGCAAAGAGGAAGAGGGCGCCAAGTTCCGCGATTACTTCGAACACGACGAGCCGCTCAAGAGCATGCCGTCCCACCGCGCGCTGGCGATTTTCCGTGGCCGCAACGAAGGTATTCTCAGCTCCGCGCTGAAGGTCGGCGACGAATTGCCGGGCACCATGCACCCCTGCGAAGGCATGATCGCCCAACAATTCGGCATCCAGAATCAGAACCGTCCTGCGGACAAGTGGCTCGGTGAAGTGGTGCGCTGGACCTGGAAGGTCAAGCTCTATACCTCCCTGGAAACCGATCTGCTCGGCGAGTTGCGCGAAAAGGCCGAGGAAGAGGCTATCGCGGTCTTCGCCCGCAACCTGCACGATCTGCTGCTCGCCGCGCCGGCCGGCCCGCGCACCACCCTGGCACTGGACCCGGGTCTGCGCACCGGCTGCAAGGTCGCCGTGGTGGATGCCACCGGCAAGCTGCTGGCCACCGACAC
>Ga0105248_10008009_pt1 | contig 11608 bp, 13 predicted proteins | sample KBSS34metaG_FD_81524 | JGI IMG/M metagenome (GOLD analysis project Ga0105248, IMG submission 81524) | Switchgrass rhizosphere microbial communities from Kellogg Biological Station, Michigan, USA - KBS S3-4 metaG | ecosystem: Host-associated > Plants > Roots > Rhizosphere > Soil | place...
GCGGTGAGAGATCCGACGCGCTGGACTTCCTGATTTTGGAGAACGCGCAGAAGCTTGGCCTGGGTCGCCAGCGGCATATCTCCAATCTCGTCGAGAAAGAGAGTGCCGCCGTGCGCGTGTTCAAAGAGGCCAGCCTTGTCATTGCTCGCGCCGGTGAAGGAGCCGCGTACGTGTCCGAATAGCTCGCTTTCAAACAGCGTCTCGACCACCGCCGAGCAATTCAGGACCACGTACCGTCCCTGCCCAGCCGGACTTAGCCGGTGCAGCGCTTGCGCGACCAAATCCTTACCTGTTCCAGTTTCGCCCGTTACTAGTACAGCGCGGTAGTGGGGCGCGACCCGGCGAATGCGGGAGAACATATCCCACATAGTCGGGCTGTTTCCCACCATCCCTTCGAACGCGGCACTGGCCAGCAATTCGTCTTCTAGCCGGCTGGCTCGCTGGCGTCTACGGGCGACCTCGACTAGGCCCCCAATCTTTTCGCGCAGGGCGGCAATAGAGATTGGCTTGTTGAGATAATCCGCCGCCCCCTTCTTGATCGCTTCCACGGCAGACTCGGTGGAGTAGTGCGCGGTCATCAGGATTACCTCGGTAGCTGGATCAAACTCCGTGATGCGTTCCAGCACATCCATGCCGCTCATCTTAGGCATGATCAGATCGGTGAGAACGATCTGGGGGTGGCGGCTGTGGACCAGGTCTAGACCTTCTTCGGGATCCGATGCCGTGAGGATCTCGAGATCCGGTTGGGACAGGGCGCTGGAAAGCATCTCCAGACTGCCTGGATTGTCATCGATAATCAGCAGGGACAGAGCAGAACGAGGAGACATTCGTGATTGTCTATCGTAACAAGCGCGCTACTTCGGCTCGCAAGGCATTCAGGCCGATAGGTTTTGTGACGTAGCCGGTAAAGCCGGCAGCCATGGCGCGCTCGCGGTCCCCCATCATGGCGCTGGCAGTCAACGCAATGATCGGGGTCGCGGCGAAGTGTTCCTCACTGCGCAGTTGTTCGATCACTCCAAAGCCGTCTAGTCCGGGCATGTGAATATCGAGAATTATTAGGTCTGGAGAAAGCTCGTGCGCCTGGTTCACGGCTTCCAAGCCGTTGGTCGCTTCGAAGACTTCGTAGCCGGAGTTTTCGAGAACAGTGCGAACCAGCTCGCGGCCCGTAGCCCTATCGTCGGCCACTAAAACCTTTTTCATGCTTTTCTTTCTTGCTCCTACTTCTGAAGCGGAATCGTGAACGTAAAACGGCTTCCCCGATTGCGTTCACTCTCCACATGAATGCTGCCGCCGTGTTGCTCTACCAATCGCTTAGTGATGGCCAGGCCGAGGCCCGTTCCTTCCCGCACGCCTTGGGTGGTGGCTCCCACCTGATAGAACTTTTCGAAGATGGACGCGTGTTCTTCCGATGAAATCCCGACACCCGTGTCGGCGACGCATAGCGCCACGAAGGTTCCGCGAATACCGGCCTCTACGCGAACCCGCCCTCCCTCGGGCGTAAATTTCACGGCGTTACTCAGCAGATTTACCAGCACTTGCTTGACACGCAGCCGGTCGGCTTCGATAGCCATCGGAACATCCAAAAGAGTTTCCAGCGCGATCGACTTGGCCTCCGCGAGCGCGCGGACTGAAGCGATCGACTCGGTAACCACGGCCGTCAAGTCAAAAGGTTCCGGACGCAACTCCAGCCGGCCCGATTCGATCTTGCTGAGATCCAGGATATCGTTGATCAAGTCCAGCAGGTGCATCGAGTCGTTGTGGATGTGCTGAACAAATCTTTTCTGCTTTTCATTCAGCGGACCCTCCAGTTCTTCCCCGAGCAGCTCGGAAAATCCGATGATGGTGTGTAACGGCGTGCGGAGCTCGTGGCTCATGCTGGCGAGGAACTCGCTCTTGAGGCGGTCGGCCCGCTCGATCTCGCGGCTGCGCAATTCCAGCTCGCGATTGGTCTCAGCTAGCTTCTGCGTGTACTGTTCTTGCGCTGCACGGAACCGGTCATCCGCAAGCTTGCGTTCTGTGATATCGCGAACAATTGCCGTGGCGTGAAAGCCCTCCTGGGAAGACCCCGGACTTAAGCTAATCTCCACCGGGAAACGTGACCCATCCTTGCGGAGGCCTTGGAGTGTCAAACCGGTTCCCATGGCGCGGGTGGATGGCCGCGTTCGGTAATGCGCGCGATGCCCCACGTGCGCCTTACGCAATTCTTCGGGGATAAGGACCTCAACTGGTTGACCCAGCAACTCCTCACGCGCGTATCCAAACATCTCTTCCGTCACCCGGTTCATCAAAATGATCCGACCTTCTTCATCCACCTGCAAGATTGCGTCGGGAGCTGCCTCAAGCAATTGGCGAAAGCGTTCATCAGGCAATCGGTTCGGCTCCTAGTACCGTTTCCAGAACCTCTGACAACGGCGAAGCAATCGGCGTTCCGAGTTCCGGCTATTGATTACTAGTAACACGCCGCAGGCAGAACACGGCCTAGGAATTGCCTATTGGATACCCAGAAGAAGCCGGATCCACCGGAAAATGATGGATTTGGGGCCACGATTGGGTGATTTAACCCTCGGAAGCTGCGCGCAAAGGCCCAGCCGCCCCAAAGCCGGCGAAGGAGTAGAACATGTTGGCAGTCAGCGAGCAGGGCACTCAAGTAGACAAGGATTGGAGGGAGGCGCCTCTTAAGAGTTTGGTTGAGCACCTCGTCAGAGACCACCGGTCATGGCGGGCCAAGGATTTTCCGTTGATTCAAGAACTGTTCGATCGCATCGAGGATTTGGCTGGGTCCATGCAACCCTCTGGCCTGGTATCGTTACGGCGAGCTTTTTACCGGCTGCGGGCAGAGATGGAAGGACACATGAGCCGCGAAGAAAACGTCCTGTTTCCGGCAATTGTGGATGCGGAGAGCCACGCTATCACCGGATCGGCCGGTCCCAGGCCTGTTTTCGGTTCCATGCAGAATCCTATCACCATGCTGGAAGACGATCATGACCACGAAGACCGATTCCTTGCAGTTATGCGTGACGCTGCGCATGATTACCGGTTACCGGAGGACGCTGACGAGAACCTCCGCACCCTTTTTGGGGCACTACAAGCATTGGAAGCGGCTATGCACGCTCACACGCGCATCGAAAGCAGTATCCTGTTCGCGCGTGCGCTCCAACTGAGCGGGAAAAAGATTGGCCTGTGAGCCGATTTCGATTGGGTTTGTCCGGGGCCTTGGCTGTCGCCGCCGCAGCTCTTGCGGTCCGTGGCCAGAAACCCCCTGATCTCACGATGCTTCCCATCGACCATCCCGCAATTCAATACGACCTGGACGATCCTATAGAGCGGCTGGATAAACAGCTCGCCAGCGGAAAGATAAAACTGGACTTTCGCTCTGGCCGGCTTGGATATCTGCCTAGCGTTCTCCAGAACCTGGGAGTGAACTCCGATTCGCAGTTGCTGGTGTTTTCGAAAACCAGTTTTCAGGCAGCCAAGATTTCGCCTCGCGAGCCGCGTGCGCTGTTCTTCAGCGACGACGTGATGGTGGGCTCAGTCCAGGGTGGCGATGTCCTGGAATTCGCGGCGCTGGATCCCAGACAGGGAGTCGTTTTCTACACGCTCGACATGCACCAGTCACAGCAGCCTCGCTTCGATCGCCGGGATGCTTGTCTGCAGTGCCACCAGGGTTCGGCGACGCTGGGCGTCCCGGGAATTATGGTGGGCTCGGTGTATCCCGACTCGATGGGCATGCCTGCGTCTAGAATGGGCAACCCTGTGACCGATCACCGCACCTCTTTCGAAGATCGTTGGGGTGGTTGGTATGTCAGTGGTACGCACGGCGGAATGCATCACCGCGGAAATGCAGTGGCTCGCGATCGCGAGCGGCCAAGCCTGCTGGAGACACGAGGCACCCAGAATCTTACCAGCCTTGCTGGGAAGTTCGACACTGCCGGCTTTATGAACCCGGTAAGCGACATTGTTGCCCTGATGACTTTCGAGCATCAGACCCGAATGACCAACCTGATGATACGTGCCGGCTGGGATGCACGCATTGAGTCTGGCGAAGCCGTGCCCCATAAGATCGACTCCGACGTTGAAGCGCTCGTAACATACATGTTGTTTGCGGATGAAGCCAAGCTGTACGATCCGATTAAAGGAGTATCCACGTTCACCAAGACCTTTGCAGAACGCGGACCGCGCGACCGCCAGGGCCGGTCTCTGCGCGATTTTGACCTCGAAAAGCGTATGTTCCGTTACCCGCTCAGTTATATGGTGTACAGCGCTGCATTCGATGGCATGCCGAATATTGTGCGCGAAAGAGTCTATCAGCGCCTGTACGACATCCTCACCGGCAAAGACGGGAGCGAGAAGTTTGCCCGACTGTCGTCAGGAGATCGCCGTGCGGTGATAGAGATCCTCCGCGAGACAAAAACAAACCTGCCAGCCTATTGGACTGCTATTCCTCCTGGTACCAGCAGAGAGCCGCAACAGTGACGAACATGCGCCAGATCGCGTGGCGTCGCCAGGCCCGTGCGCGATTTCACACAGGAACGTCCTAGGCGTGCCCAGCCGAAGTCCTGCTTTTTCAATCAGTCAGTTTGGAACGACGCCTGCTTGGTCCAAGCTGTTTAGAGCGAGGTGAATCATATGGGAAAAATCGTGGCAGCCATGGCCACCATGCACGCTCCGCAACTCTTCACGCGGCCTCCTGAAGAGGATCCGAAACAGCTCGATGCGGGAATTGACGCCATGCGAAGGCTAGGCCAGGTCTTGGATGAGACTAAGCCAGACGCCTTGGTGATTCTCGCCAGCGACCACCTGGAGACTTTCTTCCTGCAATCTGTCCCGACCTTCGCGGTGATCGCTGGGGAGCGCGCAAAGACTGCCTTCGCGGGCCGATCCTGGAACCCGCTAATTCACCAGGCGCTAGCCGAGGATTTTCTGGACGGCTTGGTCCGCCGCGATTTCGATATGGCTTATTCACAGGACGCTATGCTGGGACATTCCTTTGCCGCGCCCTTTGAGTGGATCCTGGGTACTCGCGACATCCCCGTGGTGCCGATTTTCGTGAACACGTATCTGCCACCCCTGCCACGGCCTCAGCGCTGTGCCGCTTTGGGCCGGGCGATCGCGGAAATCGTGGCAGCCAAGCCGGAGCGCGTCGCGCTTCTCGCCAGCGGCGGAATGTCCCATTACCCAGGAACTGCGAAGTATTACCAGCCCGCGTACGATTTCGACCGGTGGTGCATCCGCGAGCTCGAAAACAGCCACACGGATTCGTTCCTGGACTTGACACCCGAGCAATTGGACGAGGTAGGTAATACCGAGATGTTGCCTTGGGCGATCGTACTCGGCGCCGTGGGCGCACAACATATGGAATTGTTCTCGTACCAGGAAACCTCGCATCACGGCCATGCGGTGGCTCGCTTCCACCCTGGTGTAAAACCGGATCCAGAGCCGTCGCGGGCATATCAATTCCAGAGCCATCCGTATCGTTTCTACGACCATCCGCCACTCGCCGCATATCGGCTGAACAAGCTCCTCTATGAGTCGCGTCACAAACCGGCTCTGAGACAGCGAATGTTTCGCGACCTCGATGCCGTAAGCGCCGAATATGGGCTCGGAATGGATGAAGCCAAAGCAATGCGGGCGGTGTTCGAATTCCGGCACCTCGATGGAGACCGCCCTGCGCTGGACGCAGAGCCTGCTGTTGGTGTGGGCGCCCATCCTGTGGGTGCGTTGATGGCGGTCCATGTCCTGCAGCAGGAAAAGCGAGCGATGCGGATGCCAGCGGTGACCTCGCACGACGTTGCGCTGTCCGTCACTCATTGATCCATCACCGCTCGCTAACGTTCCGCGGATCCTCTTCGCTGAACTCTGGGGCAGCTAGTAGTCCGGCGGATAACTCTGCGGGCACTGAACTCGGAGAATTGGTGTCTGATCAAGACAAGAACAGCTTAGAGGCGGGACCCTTGCTAGCCGTCCGCGTCCGCCTATGCGGATTCACACACTAACCACCGGACACGGAGCCTCACGCACAATCGAATAGGCGTTCGGTCTTAAACGTCCCGAATTTCCCTCCCGCGGGCTTCGTCCGATCACGACAAGATCGGCGTTCAGCCGCGTGGCCGCAACCCGCACCACCTGGGCTGGATCTTCCTTTTCGATCAGACTGAGCCGAGCAGAAATTTGCGAAAAGGCTCGTATCCGTGGGTTGGCATCACGATCAAGTCTGGCTTTTCACGGTGAGCGAATTCGACAACGCTCGCAGCTGGATCCCCGGTAAGCACGGCCTTCGTGACCTTGGCTCCGGTAAGGTCGGCTGGTGGTACGTACGTGGCTGCACCCGTTCAAACGCTGATTACAGGACAGGGAGACTCGCACACGATTGCGAGGGAATGCGCGCGCAGCCGGCCAAGCCGCTTGCGTACGTGACCTCGGCCCACCACTAGGAGGTCAGCCTTCCGTTGTCGGACCGTGGCCGCCAGCCGCTTTGCAACGTCGCCGCCTCGAATCAATAAGGGAAGCGAGAGCCCAACCTCTTTGGTATGTCGTGCAAACGTTTCCTGAGCTTCGCCAATCAGGTATTTCCGCACGGCTTTCTCGCCACGATTCTGTGAAGTTTCATTGATGGCCGGGTTGACATATACGAATGCTAGATTCGCTCCCCACTTAGAAGCAAGATCACTTGCCCAACGCATTAGCGTAGAAGTGCCCTCACCGAGGTCAATCGCGCACAACATATTGCGAGTATTGCCCGCCTGCGATTTGGTTGCATGCGTGGATGTCCAGACTGCACACGGCGCATCATGCAGCACCTTGGCGGTTACCGAACCGGTTAAGAAACGTCGAAATGGGCCGTACCCGCGGGTCGGCATCATAATGAGATCAGCGTGGTCCTTCCGCGCGCGATCAACGATGTGCTGGGCGGGATCGCCTTCCTCGATGACATGTTGAACGGCGACCGACTTGAAGTGCCGGTCAATAAAGCGTCTCATCGAGAGATCAGACTTTTGTCGCAACTCCTTTCGAACTTGAGCATACACTCGGTCTGAGCTTGCGAACCGCCAAGTCGGAGGGACGACGATAGAATGAATCAGCGTGAGCTGTGAGCCGGACTGGGTGACCAGCGATTTCACCCAGGGAGCCGCAACCACGCAAGGCGGGGAAAAGTCGACCGGGAAAAGAACTCTTTGCAGCTTAACCATTTGTGCTCTTTGTGGAGGCTAGTGCAAGTAGATTACCAGGGCCGCGGGGGTCGATGTAGTGGTTCTTGTCATTGAGCTTGTTCAGTTGTTTGGTGGAGGTTGGACACCGGCAGAGGCGGAACACCCATCTGCGCTGGAACGCGCAGTCTCGCACTTTAATATTCTGCGCAAGCTCTTTGTTTGCCGCTCAGCGAAGACAGCCAAAAGTGGTTAACTGATTGCCCTTGTTCTAGCGACTCAGGTAACGCACCAAGGAGGATTCGCCATGAGAGTAATCACGAAGAACACGCTGGTTCGAAGCGTATACTTCGCCGGACTGGCTTCGTGGCCATTGAGGGCTGCTGACGTATCCGCGGACTCGGGTGCAGGAAACTTCTATGCCCTTGTGCTCGGCCTAATGGCAACTCTCTTCGGTGGTATGGCGTTATGTTACGGCCTTGTTAAGCTCGCTGAGAGGATCGTACATTCCTTCCAGGCCAAACATATTGTGCCAGCGTCGGTCCCACCCATTCGGCATGTCGCTTGAAGATCTATGACTGTGATATAGCGCACTACAAAGTACAGGTAGTACCGAAAGGAAGTGCCGATTCAGAATCCAACTTCGTCGAGTCATCTGTGCTCAGGGATACAAATCGTTGTAGTTTATCGCCCACTTCGGATCGGGGTTGGATAGCCGGATCAGTACGGGGCGAGAGTTCGCTAAGCCGAAGCGACCGGTGAACGCCGCGTACGCTGCTCGGCTACCGTTCGGATTGGCGAGACTTCTGTACTTGGTGTGAGCGCAACGGGCAGCGAGCCCTCCCCGCGTCGCCTGAGGCTGTGGCGGCGTACATCGCTGAATGCGCCGGAAGATTAAAGGTCGGGAGTATTCTCCGGCGCCTCAACGTGATTGCAGAGGCTCACAAAGCGACGGAACTGGACTCGCCCACGTCGTCAGGAATGGTGCGGAACACTCTGAAAGGTATCCGACGAACCGTAGGAACGGCAGCCGTTCAGAAGGCCCCCGCAGTGACGGCTGACATTCGAGCCATGCTGGAAGCCACGGACACCGGTTTGATCGGCACGCGTGACCGCGCCATGGTCCTGCTGGGATTCGCGGGGGCGTTTCGTCGTTCTGAAATCGTGGGTCTAGACTTTTCGGATCTGACCTTCAGCCGGGACGGCCTGACGGTCACACTACGGCGTAGCAAGACTGATCAGGAGGCCCAAGGCTGCAAGATTGGCATTCCGTATGGCTCTAATCCTGAGACGTGTCCAGTTCGCACCCTGCAAGCTTGGCTTGAGAAAGCTGGCATCACAGACGGGCCTGCGTTCCGTTCGCTCAATCGCCACGGTGCGGTGCAGCCGGGCCGCCTCTCGCCCGTTGACGTTGCGCGGGTGGTAAAGAAACTCGCGGAACGTGCGGGACTCGATCCTGCCAAGTATGCGGGCCACTCCCTGCGTGCCGGGCACGCCACCAGTGCAGCGGCCTCTGGCGCGTCGGAGCGCTCGATCATGAATCAGACCGGGCATCGGTCTGTGCAGATGGTGCGGCGGTATATTCGGGAGGGCAGTCTGTTCAGGGAGAATAGCGCAGGAAAGTTGGGTCTGTGACCCCGAAGGCTCAGCGCTACGCTGCGCCCAATGTGGGATCTTTTGGCAACAGCCGCGAACTCCACTGCTGATAGTGAGTTTCGAGGGTTTCGGTGATTTCGTCAGCCAAGCCTTCTAAATCTCCCAGCTTATAGTTGGGCGTTTCATCACTGCCGGAGGGGCGGCTGAAGATCAGCAGATCAGGCGTTCCGAAAACTCGTTGGATCACAAGCTGCCAAGAAGCCAGCCGGTGAGTGTCCAAAAACTTCTGGTGGATGACAGCAAGCTGAGCATCTAATTGCGGCGTAATCCCTTGTGTCACTAATCCAGTTTTGTGATCCATGACCTCGACTGTTGTGACTTCCATGTCTCTCTCCTATCAGGTTCCTCCGCCTGCATTATGCAACAGTTCGTGCAAACGCGTTATGTGCCGGGACCAGACCAGATAAGCGGTAATGTCCGGCGGAATATGGGAGACTACCGCCCCCAATTCCTTGTTTCTGGATTACCCATCCGCAACTCACAAAAACATCCAAACCTAGTGCCAGCCTTGTAACAAAACACCTTTAGAAACCATCGCCAGCATGGAGGCCGGTATGGGACACGCAGCGCCAACCGCATCGCTAACCCAAGTCGCCCTGGCGCGGCTGGATCATCTCATTGAAGAGGTCAAACACGCTCAGGGCGCACAGATCGACCTGTTACTTGAACATTTGCAGGGTGCCCGAATATACCTCCTTGGTGCAATGCCTGACGAGTATGAGTTTAGTCTGCAAGAGGCACGAAGACTTGCGCCGCAGGCTATTAACTTTGCAGTACAAAAAGCGATAGAGCAGGATGTTGAAGTCTTGCTGGAGCAGATGCCACCTGCCGTGCCTCAGCCTCAGTCCGCTCCCGTGAGGAGTACTGAGCCAAGAACACTTAATGATGCGGGAAAGAGCGAACTCTACCGCTTCTTTAAGGGTTCCGCAACCACGCTTGGGGTTTTCTATCCTACCTACTATATTTTCGCGTCGTTCCCGTCGCTTCAGCATGCGCAGAATGCGGCGAAAACTCTGGAGGCGGCTGGTTTTCGCGAAACGATTGCGGCATCAGCGGCGGAGACATTCGCGTTCATGAATGAAATCCGATCTGAAGTCGGTCTGTGGGGAGCCTTGATGTCCAGCATCTCCCGTTTCTTCGGAACGGAAGAGGTGTTCGTTGAAATTGACCTAGCGAAGATCGACGCTGGTGCTGCCTTCCTGGCGGTTTACTGTCGCCGAGAAGAGCAGGCAGAACGCATCTCCGATCTAGTCATGCCATTTGAACCGATTGCAATGCAGCTTTATCTGCCCGGCGGCATACGCAGTTTGATTGCCGGAAAGTCTCCGGGACCGCAGGGCAACCATTCGCGATAGGCGTCCAAATCTGTGCGGAGGTTTCAATGCAACAGCGTGGTCTGACGATACCTGAACTGATACTGATCGCGGCTACTCGCGTAGCGCTGGGCGCAGGCTTGGGCCTGTTGATCGGCGACAAACTTCGGAGCGATGTCCGAAAGGGCGCTGGATGGGCGTTGTTGGGAGTAGGTGTAGTTACAACAGTCCCTCTTGTCATGGGCGTACTTAGCAAACCGCCGGTCTCGCTAAAAAGAGTGGCATAGGTCCAACAAACGTCCTCACTGGAGCATTGGTTGATACTCTGGGTGCCGCCGGATATACGTCGCCACAAAGGAACAGACAGGAACCACTTTCAAGCCACGCTCCCTGGCCAGTTGAAGCGCCGTCCGCGTTAGTTCGCTCGCAACGCCATGACCCCGTGCTTCTGGGGGCACCTGGACATGCAGCAGCCACATAGCGTCGCGTGCAATTTGATAACGCAAAATGCCCAGCCCGCCCTCCACCGAGATTTCAAGGCGGTTTAGACTCTCAGCATTGGTGATATTCATGCGCTTGGGTCCAATATTAGGCTTTCCAAACAAACCTTGCGGGCATGTGATCCATCGCGTCGCTCCAAGCGTGAAGCTTGAGAGCTGCTGAGCGGCCTTTCAGGAGTTTCATCACCGCGACTCGGTCCGCGTGCGGAGTGGTTTGGCCCTCCTTGGGTTGTCCTAGCTGCACACCAATATCAACGTCTTGAATAGGGTCGTGCTCTGTAAGAATGCTGCCGAGCGCAACTACGCTCTGTAGGCGCACACCCTCTGCGGGATCTTTCAGGGCGTACTCAGCCGCCCGGTCCTCTAGGTCTGTAAGTAACTCTTCAGCTTTGGCCCGCTTGAGACGCGCCGGGCGCACCCCTGCTAGTTTGTTGCCGCTGTCTGTATTGCGCCAAGTCTCCTTCTTCCCACGGACGGGCTCAACGTAGCCAGTGAGCGCCATCATCGTGGCAACCTCCCTAGCTGTTGCCAGACCAATGCCAAGTGCCTCTCCAAGATAGGCTGATGTCCAGAAGTTCTCCAGCGCTGCCTGCTTCAGGAAAATCAGCATAGCGTCTGGCGAGATTCTGGTTTCGGGCTTCATATGTGACGGAGCTCAACAGTCCTCCTTCCAGTTTATCCGCCGCTCTGAGCGGCCCAGACATGTCTCGTTTTGCGCTCCTATTCCGCTATCTGAAGCAGGGAGGCAACTTAGCAGAAGACGTGTGGCCTAGATTGTGTCACCCGTCCACAGGGTTTCAATCACATCGCATCGGCCACACTACGGGAGCCACTCGCGGCGAAGAGCGCCCCGTTGGTTGATGCAGAATGACATCGATTCGTGTCCGTTTCACCTGGAGTGCTGTTTATTCCCGAACTACATCGGCAGCCTTCTTATCCGTCCGCATCGCAACAAAATGTGAGTGCCTCAAGTGGTTGTCTGGCGTCCATTCCA
>Ga0105248_10008012_pt1 | contig 11606 bp, 12 predicted proteins | sample KBSS34metaG_FD_81524 | JGI IMG/M metagenome (GOLD analysis project Ga0105248, IMG submission 81524) | Switchgrass rhizosphere microbial communities from Kellogg Biological Station, Michigan, USA - KBS S3-4 metaG | ecosystem: Host-associated > Plants > Roots > Rhizosphere > Soil | place...
GCGTAGCGCGGTGCGGAGGTGCTCATGCGAGATGAAAGAAGGGGACGGGGCGAGGCGCGAGCGCGGTGCTCACGCGGCCTCAGGAACCTGGGCGCTGTCCGCGCCGCGCTCCGAAGGCATGGCCTGAAGGGTTTCGAGGATGCGATCGTGCACCCGTTCGAGCAAGCGGTTGCGCGCAGCGTCGTAGGCGCGATTGAGCGCCTGCTCGAAGGCGAAGGCGTCGGCCGAGCCGTGGCTCTTGAACACCAGGCCGCGCAGGCCGAGCAGCGCAGCGCCGTTGTAGCGGCGGTGGTCGACACGGTGCTTGAAGTGATTGAGCACCGGCATGGCCACGACAGCAGCAAGCTTCGTGAAGATGTTGCGCGTGAACTCCTGCCGGATGAAGCTCGACAGCATGGCCGCGAGGCCCTCGGCCGTCTTCAGCGCCACGTTCCCGACGAAGCCGTCGCACACCACGATGTCGGTGGTGCCCTTGAAGATGTCGTTGCCTTCGACGTTGCCGTGGAAGTTGAGGTGACCGCCCTCGGCGGCCGCGCGCAGCAACTCGCCCGCGCGCTTGATGGTGTCGCTGCCCTTGATCTGTTCCTCGCCGATGTTCAGCAGGCCGACGCTCGGGTCTTCCTTGCCTTCGACGGCCGCGACCAGTGCGCTACCCATGACGGCGAACTGCAGCAGATGCTCGGCGGTGCAATCGACGTTCGCGCCGAGGTCCAGGACGGTCGTGAAGCCATCGAGCTGGTTCGGCATCACCGTGGCGATGGCCGGGCGATCGATGCCGTCGAGCGTCTTCAGAACGTAGCGAGCCACGGCCATCAGCGCACCTGTGTTGCCCGCGGAGACGCAGGCATGCGCCGCGGGGAAGCCGTCGCCGGCCTTGACCTGCGACACGGCCACACGCAAGGAGGAATCCTTCTTGCGGCGCAATGCGACCTCGATGGGGTCGTCCATCAGGACGACTTCGCTGGCACCGACGACGGCGCAGCGCGGCCAATTGCTGGCCGCGGCAAGCGCTTCGGTGCGACCGACGAGGATCAGCTCCGCATTGGGATGCTTCTCGATGAAGGCTCGACAGGCAGGCAGCGTCACCGCCGGGCCATGGTCGCCACCCATGCAATCGACCGCGATGCGGACGACCTCGGAAGATGCAGCCAAGGGTGTTGGAGGGGTCATCACGTGAGGGGAGCGGCCCACTGCGAAAGCAAGGACGGCAACACTACGCGAGGCATGCCCAGGCGGCAAGCGGGCCAGCGTGAGGGCATGTCACAACGGCGCGATTGGCACGGCAGCGCGTGCGCACATCGCAGCGCCGTGAATTCAGGCGTCGGCCTTGGTCTTGAGGACCTTGCGACCGCGGTAGAAGCCGGTCGGGCTGATGTGGTGACGCAGATGGGTCTCGCCGGTGGTCGGCTCGATCGCGGTGCCGGGCGTACCCAGTGCGTTGTGCGAACGGTGCATGCCGCGCTTGGAGGGCGACTTCTTGTTTTGTTGAACGGCCATGGTGGGCTCCTTGGGCTCCAGGTATCTCGCTGATGCGCCGATATCGAAGAACCCGCTGAGGTCCCGAGGCGCGAAAAGCCCGAGATTGTAGCACCCCGCCCGGGCGACTTGAAGTCACTGGCGCGGAGTGCCTTTCAGATGGCGCAGCGCCGCGAACGGGTTCACGCGTTCCGCTTCCTCGAAGTCCTCCGGCGAGTGAGCGCTCGCCAAGGGCTGAGGGCAAACCTCATGCCGCGGAACGATCGGCAACGCCAGCAGCAGCTCGTCCTCGACGAGCTCGCGCAGATCGAGCGACCGCGTGAGCGCCAGCACGTCTTCCTCGGAGTCCTCGTCCAGCTTGGCTGCCTGCGCCTCGTCGTCGACGAAGCGGAAGCTGCGCTCGAACTCGAGCGGCTCCTCCACCGGCTGCAGGCAGCGCTGGCACTCGAGCTTTGCCACGGTGCGCCCCGTCAGATGCAACCACACCTCGGGCACTGCGCCGCGCCGCTCGCGCAACTCGCCGCGCGCCTGCCAGTCCACGACCGCCGCAGGATCCGCCCCCGCGCTGCACGACTGATTCAGACGTTCGAATTGCGACTGCGGCCACTCGCCCTGCAGCTCGCCCGCCTCACGCGCGAAGGCCTCGACGTCCAGGCGAACGGGGTTGAACTCACGGGCTTTCATAGGGCGGCGAGTGTATCGGCGGACCTGAGGCCGGCGCGGCGTCCTCGGACGTCGCCATGGACAATGCCGCCCATGACGCCCGCCTCTTCTGTCGCCCCCCTGCCCGCGCCGTCCCCGAGCCTCGTCCTCGGCTCGACCTCGCGATACCGCCGCGAACTCCTCACGCGTCTGCGCATGCCCTTCGAGGTCGACCGCCCGGATGTCGATGAATCCGCCATGCCATCGGAAACGCCGTCGGCCCTGGCGAGACGCCTGGCACTGCAGAAGGCGCGCGAAGTGGCCTCGCGGCACCCCGACGCGATCGTGATCGGCTCGGATCAGGTCGCGGATCTCGACGGCGTGTCCATCGGCAAGCCGGGCGATCACGCCAACGCCCTTGCGCAACTGCGCTCGATGAGCGGACGCTCTGTCGTCTTTCGCACCGCGGTGGCGGTCGTGCGCGCCAGCACGGGCTTCGAACGCGAGCGCGTGGTGGATGTGACGGTGCGGTTTCGCACGCTGACCGATGCTGAGATCGAGCGCTACCTGCGCGCCGAGCAGCCCTACGACTGCGCAGGGAGCGCGAAGTCCGAGGCGTTGGGCATCGCGTTGCTGGACGCGATCGAGTCCGACGATCCCACCGCGCTGGTCGGGCTGCCGCTCATCGCCACCTGTGCCCTTCTGCGCGAGGCCGGCCTCGACCCGCTGGCTGCCCCGACATGAGCGCGGGCACCCTCTACCTTGTGCCGAACACGCTCGACCTCGGCACGCTGGATGCCGGCGGCGCGACGCCCGACTTGCAGCACACGCTGCCGCTGGAGGCCATTCGCGTCGCGGCTGCGCTCACCCACTGGGTTGCAGAGAACGCGAAGACGACGCGCGCCTTTCTCAAGCGCGTGAATGCCGTCGTGCCGCTGTCCCAGCCGCTGCAGTCCATCCAGATCGTCGAACTGCCGCGCGCGCCCAAGGGGCGTCCCGGCGCGGCGCCGGTGGATCTGACGCCGCTGCTCGCGCCTGCTGCGCAGGGCCACGACATCGGTCTCATCTCGGAAGCCGGACTGCCCGCGGTCGCCGACCCGGGTGCCGCCCTCGTGATGGCCGCGCATCGCCAAGGCATCCGTGTGTTGCCCCTCTCGGGTCCGAGCGCGCTGCTGCTGGCGCTCGCGGCCAGCGGCCTGAACGGTCAGAGCTTCGCATTCGTCGGCTACGTGCCCAGCGACGCGCCCGCACAGGCGCAGCGGCTGAAGGAACTGGAGAGCCAATCGCAGCGCCTCGGGCAGACGCAGATCCTCATCGAAACGCCCTATCGAAACGCCTCGCTGCTGCGCGCGATGCTGCAGGGGCTCGCGCCTGCGACCTGGCTTTCGGTGAGCTGCGGGCTCACGCTGGAGCGCGGCTGGACGCGCACCGCCCAGATCAGTCAATGGCAGCGCGGGCCTTCGGAACTGCCGGCGGACGTGCCGGCCGTGTTCTGCCTGTTGAAGACCGACGCTCCGCGCTGACGATCAGGACTTGCCGCCCAGCAGGGCAGCGACCTTGCGCTTGGGCTTGATGAAGCGCGAGACGCCGGTGGGTGGCGTGGGGGTCTTTTCCCACTCGGGATCGTTCTCGGCCACGCTCGGCTCGTAGGGGCGGCTGAAGAAAGGGTCTGCCGAAGGCGGCGGCGCGCTTCGGCGCGGGGCGCTCGCCGGGGCGACTTCCTCGTCGTAGCGTGTGCGCGGCGGGCGTCGCGGGCGCTCGGCGTCGAGCTCGATCGCCTCGATCTCGAGCTTCTTCTTGATGAGCTTCTCGATGTCGCTGATCAGGCGCGAGTCGTCGCGCGCAACGAGCGTGATGGCCAGGCCCGAGGCGCCGGCCCGGCCCGTGCGGCCGATGCGGTGCACGTAGTCTTCCGCGTTGAAGGGGACGTCGTAGTTGAACACCGCGGGCAGGTCGACGATGTCCAGGCCGCGTGCCGCGACGTCGGTGGCCACGAGCAAGTCGACCTCGCCAGCCTTGAAAGCGGCGAGCGCCTTCAGCCGCTCGTCCTGCGACTTGTCGCCGTGCAGCGCGGATGTGCGCAGGCCGTCGCGCTCGAACGCACGCGCCAGGCGCGCCGCGCCGAGCTTGGAGTTCACGAACACGAGGGACTGCGAGAGGGAGCGATCGCGAAGGAGCTGGCGCACGGCCCTGCGCTTGTCGTCCTCTTCCACCCGATAGAAGCGCTGCTCGACGGTGGACGCGGTCGCGTTGGGCCGCGCCACTTCCACCAGCATCGGGTCCTGCAGATAGCTCTGCGCGAGCTTCTTGATCTCGGGCGAGAACGTGGCGGAGAACAGCAGGGTCTGGCGCTGCTTGGGCAGGTAGCTGAGGATGCGCTGCAGGTCCGGCAGGAAGCCGATGTCCAGCATCCGGTCGGCCTCGTCGAGCACGACGTACTCGACCTGGTTGAGCGAGCAGTTCTTCGCTTCGATGTGGTCGAGCAGCCGGCCCGGGGTCGCGATCAGCACTTCCACGCCGCCCTTGAGCTCAGCCGTCTGGGGCTTCATGTCGATGCCGCCGAAGACGCAGGCCACGCGCAGTGCGGTGTGCTTCGAATAGGCGCGCACGTTGTTCGCCACCTGGTCGGCCAGCTCGCGCGTCGGCGCGAGCACGAGTGCGCGCACCGGATGCCTCGCAGGCGATGCGCTGCTGTTCTCGTGCTTCAGCATCTTCTGCAGCAGCGGCAGCGAGAACGCGGCCGTCTTGCCGGTGCCGGTCTGTGCGGCGCCCATCACGTCACGGCTTTGAAGGACGATCGGAATCGCCTTGGCCTGGATGGGCGTCATGGTCGCGTAGCCTGAGTCGGCCACGGCCTTCAGAAGCTTGGCGTCGAGCGCGAGGGTGTCGAAGCGCGCGGGGGGCGCCTGCTCCGGCGCCGGGGTTTGTGTGTCCAACATGAACCGCGGATTATCGGTCATGCGGCAAGACGCCCTTCCGGCGGGGATTTGCAAGCAGGTCGCCGCCTAGAATCGCGCCCCATGATTCTGATCACAGGCGGCGCCGGCTTCATCGGCGGCAACTTCGTGCACCACTGGTTCGAAAGCGGGGAGACCGAGCCGATCGTGGTGCTGGACAAGCTCACTTACGCAGGTAATCCCCAGACCATTGCGACTTACCTGGGCGATGGCCGCGCCACGCTGGCCAAGCTCGACATCGGCGATCGTGAAGGCGTGCGCGCGCTGCTGGCGGCGCACAGGCCGCGCGCAGTGCTGCACTTCGCGGCCGAAAGCCACGTCGATCGCTCCATCCACGGCCCCGGCGAATTTGTGCAAACCAACATGGTCGGCACCTTCAGCCTGCTCGAGGAAGTGCGCGCCTATTGGGGTGCGCTCGCGCCAGCGCAGCGCGAGGCGTTCCGCTTCCTGCACGTATCGACCGACGAGGTCTACGGTTCGCTCGGCGAGCATGACGCCGCGTTCAGCGAGACCACGCCCTACGCGCCGAACAGCCCCTATTCCGCCAGCAAGGCCGGCAGCGATCACCTCGTTCGCGCCTACCACCACACCTACGGCCTGCCCACGCTGACTACGAACTGCAGCAACAACTACGGCCCGTTTCATTTCCCCGAGAAACTGATCCCGCTGATGATCCTCAACGCCCTGGACGGCAAGCCCCTGCCTGTCTACGGCGACGGCCAGAACATCCGGGACTGGCTCTTCGTGCGCGACCACTGCGAGGCCATCCGGCAGGTGCTGGCGCGCGGGCGACTGGGCGAAACCTACAACGTGGGCGGCAAGAACGAGGTGCGCAACCTCGACGTCGTCACCACCATCTGCCGCAAGCTCGACGCACTTCGCCCGCGCAAGGCCGGTCGCTACGAGGATCTCATCACCTTCGTCGCCGACCGTCCCGGCCACGACCGGCGCTACGCCATCGACCCCGCCAAGATCGAGCGCGAGATCGGCTGGGAACCGGCCGAGACCTTCGAGTCCGGCATCGACAAGACCGTGCGCTGGTATCTCACCAACGACGCGTGGATCTCGAGCGTGCGCTCGGGCGACTACCGGCAGTGGATCGAGCGCAACTACGCGCAGCGTCAGGCGGGCTGAAGGCAAGGGCGATGCAGATCCTCCTCCTTGGCAAGAACGGGCAACTGGGCTGGGAGCTGCAGCGTGCGCTGGCCCCGCTCGGGCGCCTGATCGCACTGGACCGTCACGGCGACGGCGAACTGTGCGGCGACCTCGAGCAGCCCGAGGCGCTGGCGGCCACCGTGCGACGCATCCGGCCCGACGTGATCGTCAACGCCAGCGCCTACACCGCGGTCGACAAGGCCGAGACCGACACCGAGCGCGCGCGCATGGTGAATGCGACGGCGCCCGCGATGCTTGCGCACGAGGCCGCCGCGGCCGGCGCGTGGCTCGTGCATTACTCCACGGACTACGTGTTCGACGGCAGCGGCGATCAGCCGCGCGACGAATCCGCGCCGACGAGCCCGCTCAACGCCTACGGTCGCACCAAGCTCGAGGGCGAGCAGCTCATCGCGGCGTCGGGCTGCCAGCACCTGACCTTCCGCACGAGCTGGGTGTTTGCCGCGCGTGGTGGCAACTTCGCCAAGACCATGCTGCGCCTGGCCGGTGAGCGCGATGCACTGAGCGTGATCGACGACCAGGTCGGCGCCCCGACCGGGGCCGAGCTGCTGGCCGACGTGACCGCGCATGCACTGCGCATGGCGCGCGCGCAGCCGCGCGTGTCGGGCCTCTATCACGCAGCCGCGGGCGGGCAGACGAGCTGGCACGGCTATGCGCGCCACGTCATCGAATGGGCGCGCGAACGCGGCCACCCGGTGCGCGTCCCGCCGGACGCCATCAAGCCGATTCCCGCCACCGCCTATCCGCTGCCCGCACCGCGGCCCCTGAATTCGCGGCTGGACACGCGGCGCCTGCGCGAGACCTTCGGCCTGGAGCTTCCCGCCTGGGAACGTGGCGTGGAACGCATGCTCGAGGAGGTGCTCGCGCGCTAGACGCGGGCGTTTCAGCGCCGCGCCACCGGCGCGCGGCGGTCCAATGAAAAGACACAGTCGCTTGAGCGACGCGGAGTACACCATGACGACCCAACACCAGCGCGCCGAACGCTGCGGAATCATCCTCGCCGGAGGCTCCGGCACGCGCCTGCATCCTGCAACGCTTGCAATCAGCAAGCAGCTGCTGCCCGTCTACGACAAGCCGATGGTCTATTACCCGCTGTGCACGCTCATGCTCGCGGGGATTCGCGACATCCTCGTGATCAGCACGCCGCAGGACACGCCGCGGTTCGAAGCGCTGCTGGGCAACGGCTCGCAATGGGGCGTCCGCTTGCGCTACTGCGTGCAACCCTCGCCAGACGGCCTCGCGCAGGCTTTCATCCTCGGGCGTGATTTCGTCGCCGGGCGACCGAGCGCGCTGGTGCTGGGCGACAACATCTTCTACGGGCACGACCTTCAGGCGCAGCTGCGCCGCGCGAATGAGCGCACGCACGGAGCCTCGGTCTTCGCCTATCACGTGAACGACCCGGAGCGCTATGGCGTGGTCGAGTTCGATGCGAGCCAGCGCGCCCTGAGCATCGAGGAAAAGCCCAAGGCTCCCAAGAGCAACTACGCGGTCACGGGCCTGTACTTCTATGACGAGCAGGTCTGCGACATCGCGGCGGACATCAAGCCCTCCGCGCGCGGCGAGCTCGAGATCACCGAGGTGAACGCACGCTACCTCGCGATGAAGCAGCTCGAGGTGGAAATCATGGGCCGGGGCTACGCCTGGCTGGACACCGGCACGCACGACTCGCTGCTGGAGGCCGCCCATTTCATTGCCACCCTCGAAAAGCGCCAGGGCCTGAAGGTCGCCTGCCCCGAGGAAGTGGCCTATCGATCGGGGTGGATCAGCGCCGACACGCTGCGCGAGCAGGCGCGGCCGCTGATGAAGAACGGGTACGGCCAGTACCTGATGCAGATCCTGCGGGAACAGGTGTACTGATGAAGCTCCTTCGCACAGCGATCAACGACGTCGTGATCGTCGAGCCCGCCGTCTTCGGCGACGAGCGCGGCTTCTTCTTCGAAAGCTTCAACGAGGCCCGCTTCGAGGGCGCGCTTGCCGAGGCGGGCCTGCCGCGGCCGCGCCGCTTCGTGCAGGACAACCATTCGCGCTCGCAGCGCGGCGTCCTGCGCGGGCTGCACTATCAGCTTCCCCCGCACCCGCAGGGCAAGCTCGTGCGTGTCGTGCGCGGCGCCGCATGGGACGTGGCCGTGGACATCCGTCGCGGCTCGCCGACCTTCGGTCGCTGGGTCGGGGTCGAGCTCACCGAGTCCAACCACCGCCAGCTCTGGGTGCCCGAAGGCTTCGCGCACGGGTTCATCGCGCTGAGCGACGACACCCACTTCCTCTACAAGACCACCGACTACTACGCCCGCGACTGCGAGCGCGCGATCCGCTGGGACGACCCCACGATCGCCATCCAATGGCCCGACGCGGGCGGCGCGCCGCTGCTTGCACCGAAGGACGCCGCAGCGCCGCTGCTCGCGCAGGCCCAGGTGTTCGGGGACGCCTGAGTCCGGCTTGAAGTTCCAGGCGCGTCAGCGCCTGGACACCAGCCAGGTCGGCACCTTGAATCGCACGATCATGGCGTAGAGCGCCACGTATGCGACGCCGAAGATCAGGATGCACACGCCCAGCATCGTGGAGTCGTCCCAGAAGATGACGCTCGGCACGACGGCCAGCATGCACAGCAGCCACAGGTAAGGCGCCGTCATCGAATTGCGGCGTGTCAGCAGCTTCGCATCGTGCGAGCCCACTGCCCAGCGCAGCAGGCGCCTGTACACGAGGCTGTGCAGGTGCACTCCGTCGGGCAAGCTGGCGGCGCGCCCGCGCACGACCTTGCGCCGGTACATCGAGAACAAGGTCTCGAACACCGGGTAGATCGACAGCAGCAGCGGGAACAGCGGCGAGACCTGCGGATTGCGGTGCAGCAGCAGGATGCCCAGCTCGGCCAGATAGAAGCCGAGGAAGTACGCCCCGCCGTCCCCGAGGAAGATGAGTCCGGCGGGGAAGTTCCACACGAAGAAACCGAGCACGGCGCTCACCCCGGTCAGGGCCAGCGCAGTGACGGTCACATCGCCCACCTGGTCGGCGACATAGGCGATGGCCAGCAGCATCATCACCACGCACATCGAGGCCAGCCCATTGAAGCCATCGATGATGTTGACGGCATTGGCAATGCCGGCCACCACGAAGATGGCGAGGAACGCCGCTCCGATCGGATACGAGGCGAACCAGTCGAGCCCCCAGAGGTCGGTGCGCGTGATGGTGGCGTCGAGCACCCACACCGCGAGCGCCGCCGCAAAGCAGGTCGCCATCAGCCGCCAGCGGGGGCGCACATGCTTGGTCAGGTCCTCGATCAGGCCGGCCGCAAAGGCAGGCAGCCCGCAGGCCAGCAGCCACAGCCCCAGTGCGGGACCCGTTTCGCCGCGCGTCTCCCACCACAGCCCGAGGGCCCCCAGCAGCACCCCCAGGACGATGCCCACCCCCCCGATGCGAGGGACCGGTCGCGCGTGGAATTTCTGCGGCCCGGAGAGATCATCGTCGGCAGACAGATGTGCGTGCCGGCGGCCCGAGCGGATGACCAGCAATGTCAGGACCGCGGAGGCAAAGAAGCACGCAAAGAAAAGGGCCATGCGGCAGTTTACCGATCCGGTCGTATGTCGCGATTGCTTGCACGTGAGCACTTGCAATCGCGCGGCCGCTCGCGCAGCCCCGTCGATATAGTCCGCAACCCAACCGTGCGCGAGCGTCGCTCCCTATGCATCAAGTCCTCCCCGTCATCCTTGCCGGTGGTTCCGGCACCCGTCTGTGGCCCCTGAGTCGCGCGCTCTACCCGAAGCAGTTCCTCGCACTCACCGGCCACGACACGCTGTTCCAGGAAGCGACGAAAAGGCTGATGGCGCTGTCCGATGCCGACATCAGCGTGGGCGCCCCGTGCATCGTCGGCAACGACGACCACCGCTTCATGGTGCTGGACCAGTTGCGCGAAATCCACGCCGACCCGAGCGCCGTGCTGCTGGAACCGATGGGGCGCAACACCGCGCCCGCCATCACCCTGGCCGCGCTCTTCGGCCAGATGACGTTGGCGGGCAGCAACGACCCGATCCTCGTCGTGACGCCCGCCGACCAGACCGTCACCGCGCCCGAGGCCTTCACCGACGCGCTGCGTGCCGCCGTGCGGGCCGCCGCGCAAGGCGACATCGTGATCCTCGGGGTCCCGCCCGATCGCCCCGAGACCGGCTACGGCTACATCCGCAGCGCAGGCGACGGCCCGATCCGCGATGTGCTGGCATTCGTCGAGAAGCCGGATGCGCCGACCGCGCAGCGCTACCTGGACGAGGGCAGCTACGCGTGGAACAGCGGCATGTTCGTGCTGCGCGCCTCCACCTGGCTCAAGGCACTGGCCCACTTCCGGCCCGACATCGAGTCCGCCACGCGCGCGGCCTGGGACAAGCGCGCGCAGGACGGCCAGTTCATCCGCCCGGGCAAGGCCGAGTTCGCGGCCATTCCGTCCGACTCGATCGACTACGCCGTGATGGAGCGATGCCCCGCAGACAGCGCCGCGGGCTTCAAGGTGCGCATGGTTCCCCTGCGCGCCGGCTGGAGCGACCTCGGCGCCTGGGACGCCGTGTGGCAGGTCAGCGAGCGCGATGCCGACGGCAATGCGGTCCACGGCGACGCCATGCTCGAGGACAGCCGCAACACGCTGGTGCACGCCACGAGCCGCCTCGTGAGCGCCGTGGCCCTGGACAACATTGCCATCGTGGAGACACCCGATGCCGTGCTCGTCGCGCACCGCGACCACTGCCAGGACGTGAAGAAGATCGTCTCGCGGCTGGCAAGCGCGCAGCGCAGCGAGGGGAGCCTTCATCGCCGGGTCCATCGCCCGTGGGGCTGGTACGACAGCATCGACAGCGGCTCGCGCTTCCAGGTCAAGCGCATCATGGTCAAGCCGCGCGCGTCGCTGAGCCTGCAGATGCACCACCACCGCGCCGAGCACTGGGTGGTCGTGTCGGGCACGGCGGAGGTCACCTGCGGCACCAAGAAGCTCCTGCTCAGCGAGAACCAGAGCACCTACATCCCGCTCGGCGAGGTGCATCGCCTCGCCAACCCCGGCACGATCCCGCTCGAGATCATCGAAGTCCAGTCGGGCAGCTACCTCGGCGAGGACGACATCGTGCGGCTGGAAGACAGCTACGGCCGCAGCTAGTTCGATCCACACCTTCGATGGCGAGCCGCCAGCGACGCGTGGGGCTCGCCTTATAGTCTTGCGCCCATTCATCGGGTGACCCGAGACACCCACCGCGATCCCACGCCCCATGAAGAAAGTCGCGCTCATCACCGGCATCACCGGACAAGACGGCTCCTATCTCGCCGAATTCCTGCTCAAGAAGGGCTACGAGGTGCACGGCATCAAGCGCCGCACGTCGCTGTTCAACA
>Ga0105248_10008016_pt1 | contig 11600 bp, 11 predicted proteins | sample KBSS34metaG_FD_81524 | JGI IMG/M metagenome (GOLD analysis project Ga0105248, IMG submission 81524) | Switchgrass rhizosphere microbial communities from Kellogg Biological Station, Michigan, USA - KBS S3-4 metaG | ecosystem: Host-associated > Plants > Roots > Rhizosphere > Soil | place...
CAATTTCTTCCGGCTGCTTGAAGCGCGCCCCAACCTTGCGCAGCTGCTGGCCAAGATTCTGGCCCATGCGCCGACCCTGGCCGACCAGCTGGCGCGCCGTCCGCAGCTGTTCGAAGGGCTGTTCGACGCCTCGAGCTTCGATCCGCCGCCCGCCGCCGACATCTTTGCCGCCGACCTCGGCAAGGTCATGCGCGGCGGGACGTACGATGTCGCGCTCGACCGGGTCCGGCGACTGGTCAACGAACGTCGGTTCGCGCTGGGGGTCCAGCTCATCGACCGCCGCTCGGACCCGCTCGACGTCGCGACCGGCTATTCCCGGGTCGCGGAAGGCACGCTCGATGCGCTGGGACACGCTGCGGTGTGGGAATTCGAAGACGTGCACGGGCGGTTTCCCGAGGGCGAACTAGTGGTGGTCGCGCTCGGCCGCCTCGGCGGATGCGAGCTGACCCACGCGTCGGACCTCGACATCATCTACCTCCACACCGCCCCCCCCGGTGCGACCTCGGACGGGGCCAAGCCGCTTGGCCCCAATGACTATTTCAACCGCCTCGCGAGCCGCGTGACGGCAGCGCTCAGCGTGCCGACGGCGTCCGGACCGCTTTACGACGTCGATACGCGGCTGCGGCCCGAGGGCGCCAAGGGGATGCTGGTGGTCTCGCTCGATGCCTTCGAGCGCTACCAGCGCGAGGAAGCGTGGACGTGGGAGCATATGGCGCTGTGCCGGGCTCGCCCGGTGTTCGGATCGGCCGAGGTGCGCGAACGAACCGCGGCGCTGATCGATGACATCCTTAAGGCGCCGCGCGACGCCCGGAAGGTCATTCACGATGCCGTCGAGATGCGCGCCGAGATCGAGCGCCACAAGCCGGCCCAGGGTCCGCTCGACGTCAAGCTCGGCCCGGGTGGCCTCGTCGACCTCGAATTCGCGGTTCACGCGCTTCAGCTCACCCGACGAACCGGCTTCCACCCGCGGCTCGAGGACGCGCTGGCCGAGCTGCATGTCGATCATCTCATCGATACAAAAATTGTTGGTGCACAAAAATTGTTGACGCGGATGTTGGTCATGATGCGGCTGGTCGCGCCGGGCGACGTCAAGCCGACGGCCGACACGTGGCAGCTGGTCGCCGACGCATGCGGTGCGACAAGCTGGGATGAGCTGCTTGCCGAGCATGATGCGGCACGGCAGAGCGTCACCGACCTGTGGACCCGCATCAAGCAAGAGGCATAAGATGATCGAACAAGGCGGTATCAATGTTGGAGATCGGGCGCCGGCAATCACCGTGGCGGCGAGCGACGGCAGCAGCATAAACCTCGCCGCCCCGGGCCAGAAGCTGGTGCTCTATTTCTACCCCAAGGACGACACCTCGGGCTGCACCCTGGAGGCGCAGAACTTCACCGCGCTGGCGCCGGAGTTTGCCAAGGCCGGGGTGAAGGTCGTCGGGCTGTCACGCGACCCGATGAAGAAGCATGAGAAGTTCATCGCCAAATACGACCTCGCGGTGCCGCTGATTGCGGACGAGGACGGGCGCGTTTCCGATGCGTTCGGGACCTGGGTCGAAAAATCGATGTACGGTCGCAAGTACATGGGCATGGAACGCGCGACCTATCTGATCGGCGCCGCTGGCCGGGTGCTGAAGGCGTGGCGCAAGGTCAAGGTCCCCGGCCACGCCGAGGACGTGCTGAAGGCGGCGACGGCCGCTTAGCCCGCGAGGTCCTTGAACAGCATCTCCCAGTGGACGACGTCGTCGTACAGCGCGCGCACCGGCAGGCGCTCGTCGAGGCCGTGGGCGCGCTCGTCGTCGGGTGAAATGCCCCAGCTGCCGTCAACGTCGTAAACCGGGATGCCCTGGGCGCGGAAGAAACTGCCGTCGCTGGCCCCGGTCGACATCACCGGCGTCACCTCCATTTGCGGACCGTGGATCGCCTGGATCGCCTGGGTAACCGCCTTCAGGACATCGGGCCGCAGCGGCGAGGGTGGGGTCGGCAGGCCGATGTAATTGGGATCGGGCGCCACCGTGACCTTGGGTCCGGCGAGCTGCTGTAACTCGGCCTGGACGTCCTTCGGCTGGACACCCGGGAAAATCCGGCAATTGACCGTCGCCTTCGCCGATTGCGGCAAAGCGTTATCGGCGTGGCCACCCTCAAGCATGGTCGCGACACAGCGCGTCCGGGTCAGCCCGACCTCGAGCGGATTGGCCTCGATCTCGTCCGCCGCCTGGCCATCCGCGGGATTGGCGAGCCAACGGCGCATCGCCTGGCCCAGCGCATTATTGCCCTCCTGCTTCGCGCGCTTGGTGAAATAGCCGCGGGTGGTGTCGTTGAGCATCGGGGTGAAGCGATGGGCCTGCAGCGCCTTCAGCGCGTCGGCGAGGTCGTAGATCGCATTGTCGGGCCGGGGCCGCGAACTGTGCCCGCCGGGATTGTGGGTGGTGAAGAAATAGGTCTGGAAGGTCTTCTCGGCGGTCGAAATCCCGCAGCCGAGCGGGCGGAAGTCGTGGTCGTAGGCGCCGCATCCGCCATCGGCATTGAGCCCGAATTCGGCCTCGGTCAGGTTGCGCCATTCGGTCGAACCCAAGGTCGCGCCGCGGCCGTTGGTCTCCTCGTCGCCGCTGTAGAAGAAGATGATGTCGCGGTTGGGCTTGAACCCCTGGCTCATCAATTTGACCGCGGCCATGGTCGTCGCAACGTCGCCATTCTTCATGTCGCTGGTACCGCGCCCGAGGAAATAGCCGCCCTCTTCGCGGAACACGAACGGGTCGTATTTCCAGTCGCTGCGCTTGGCTTCGACCACGTCCATGTGGCCCAGCACCAGCATCGGCTTCTGGGTTGCATGCGGCGAGCGCCAGCGGACGATCAGCGCCACGGTCTTGTCGCCCGGCAGCGCTTCATAAGGCATGACGTGGATGTCGGCTTCGGGAATGCCGGCGGCGCGGAACTGGTCGCCCAGTAGTTTGGCCATGCGCGGCATTTCGCCGCGGTTGTGGACGCTCGGAATCTCGATCGCCTGCTTGAACAACTCGCGGGTTTTCGCCTGCCAGGTGGGGTCGAGCTTGGTCGGGACGGTCCGCGGGTCGGTCGCGGCCAATGTCGCGGTCGACAGCAGGCCCAGCAGCAATGCAATGGAACGGCGCATCAAATTGAACTCCTACTTGCCGGCGAGGTCGCGCAGCATCAATTCCCAGTGAACGACGTTATCGTACAATGCTTGCACCGGCAGGCGCTCGTCCTTGCCGTGAGCACGAAGATCGATCGGCGTGACTACCCAGCTGCCGTTAGTGCCGTAAATCGGAATGCCGGCGACGCGGAACGGACGTCCGTCGGTTGCGCCGGTCGACATTTCCGGGAACACCGGCATGCCCGGGTGCAGCGTCTGCACGGCCTTGGTGTAGGCGCCGGTTACGTCGGGCCGCAGCGGCGATCCCATGGACGAGACGCGGTCGTCGTTGCGCGTCACGACGACTTCGGGATTGGCGACGATGCGTTCCAATTCGTCCTTGATCGCATTGGGGTCGACGCCGGGGAAGATCCGGCAGTTAATCATCGCCGTCGCCAACTGCGGCAGGGCGTTGTCGGCATGGCCGGCGAACAGCCGCACCGGAATGCACCGCGTGCGGGTCAGGCCGACCTCGCTTTCGGTCGACTCGATGAAATCGGCGGCCTCGCCGTCAGCGGGATTGGCCAGCCACCGTCGCATGGCATCGCCGAGCGGGCCTTTTTCCTGTTTCTCCCGCCCTGTGAAATACGCCCGGGTCGTCGGCCCCATCATCGGGGTAAAGCGATATGCCTCCAGTTTCTCAAGCGCGTGCATCAGGCCGTAGATGGCATTGTCCTTGCGCGGCTTGGACGAATGACCGCCGCGGTTGCGCACCGTTAGCGTGTAGCCGGCATAGGTCTTCTCGGCGCTCTGCATGGTATAGCCCGCGGGGGTTCCGTCGGGGTTGAAATTGCCGCCGCCGCCGTCAGCATTGAGCCCGTATTCCGGATGCCCGAGCAGATCGAGCCACTCGGTCGCGCCTTTCTTGGCGCCGATCCCGTTGGTCTCCTCGTCGCCGGTAAACAGCACGACGATGTCCCGCTTCGGTTTGAAGCCGGCTGCTTTCAGATTGATCATTGCCTGGGTGATGCCGACGATGCCGTCCTTCATGTCGGTCGTGCCGCGGCCGTAATAATAGCCATCGCGCTCGACCATCTTGAACGGATCGGTGGTCGAATCCTCAAGCTTCGCTTCGACCACGTCCATATGACCCATCAGCATGATCGGCTTGGCCTTGGGCGTTCCCGCGGCGCGCCAGCGGACGATTAGGGCGGCGGTCTCGTCCTCGCCGGTGGTCGCGCTTTCGGTGTGATAGGTCATGACGTGGATGTCGGCCTCGGGAAAGCCTGCCGCCTTGAACTGATCCGCTACGTATCGCGTCATCGCTGGTACATTGTGACGACCGATCACGGTCGGCGTGTTGATCACATGTTCGAACATCGCGTGGGTCGCGTCGCGCTGAGCGGGGGTGAGCTTGGGCGGCGCTGCGGAAGCGGGAACCACGAATGACGCGGCAGTGAGTGCGGCGAGCGCTAGACGCATGTGATGATCCCCCGGGTTGAGCCCGCGCGACGCTAAGCTTCCGCGCCCGCGCGTCAAGCGGTGACGCCGTGGCCCTCCGCGAGATACTCCGCGCTGCGCATTTCTTCGAGGCGGCTGACGGTCCGCGCAAACTCGAAGCTGCCATCGCCCTTGGGATACAGTCCCTCTGGCTCGGCATCAGCCGCGGCCAGCAGCTTCACTCTATGATCATAGAGCTCGTCGATCAGGGTCACGAACCTTGCGGCTTCGTTGCGCCGTTCCGGGCCCATCACCGGAATGCCGACGATGATTACCGTGTGGAAACGCTGGGCGATGGCGAGGTAGTCCGCGGCGCCGCGCGGCTCCCCGCACAAGCGTCTGAACGAGAACACCGCCACGCCCTTGAGGCTCTTCGGCACATGTAGCGTCCGTCCTCCGCCAACGTGGAGTTCCTCCGACGGGACTTTGGCCCGATCTTCGACCGGGTAATCGGTTAGTTGGAAGAAAGCCTTGGACAAAGCGGCGGTGGCCTCGGGCCCGTTGGGCACGTGCCAGACGTCGACGCCGGACAAGCGATCGAGCCGGTAGTCGGTCGGGCCATTGACCTCGACCACCTCCATGCCGCGCTCGATCAACGCAATGAATGGCAGGAACAGCTCGCGGTTGAGGCCGTCCTTGTACAGGTCGCGCGGCGGCCGGTTCGAGGTGGTCACGATCTTCACGCCAAGGTCGAGCAGCTTGGCGAACAGGCGCGACAGGATCATCGCGTCGGCCGGATTGGTGACCTGCATCTCGTCGAAGCACAGCAGCTTCGCCCCGGCGGCAATCTGTTCGGCGACGGGCTCGATCGGGTCCTGCTCCTCACGCTCGCGCGCCTTGCGCAGGCGGGCATGGGTCTCGAGCATGAAGGCGTGAAAATGGACCCGGCGCTTCGGCTGCATGGCGATGTGGCCGAACGCGAGGTCCATCAGCATTGACTTGCCTCGCCCGACGCCGCCCCAGAGGTAGACGCCGGCGAGGCCATCGGGTTCGGACCTGAAGATGCGCGAGAAAAGCCCGCCCTGAGGCACGAGGCCAGCCGCCAGGCGATCGAGCGCCGCGACCGCGCGATCCTGCGCCGGATCGGGTTTCAGCTCACCCGCACTCAGTAATTGGTCGTAGGCGACCCGGACCGGGCCCGTCATCGCGCTCGACTGGAAGGACCGTTCGGCCGGTTCACCCGCTTGAGCGTTCCCGTGAAGCTGTAGCAATTCTCGCCATTCTGCTTGACCACTCCCTGCAGGAACGCATGGCCGCGGGTCTGCTTGACCAGCTCGACGTGCGCATCAAGCGGGCTCCCGGCCTGGCCGCGGGCGAGGAAATGGGTGGTCAGGTCGAGCGTCACATAGTGGCTACGCTCCATTCCGGCGCACAGCCCGCCGGCGAACATTGCCATGTCGATGAAGCTCATGATTGCCCCGCCATGGATCGATCCGCCCATGTTCATATGGTCTTCGGTCGGGAACATGCGGCAGATGCCCCGCCCCGGGCCCTCCGGCTTGAACAGCAGCCGGCCGGTTGCCGCGGCGAAACTCGAACGGGGGAATTCGCCCCAGCTGTACCAGCCGGGGTTTTCGGGGTCGGGCTGGGCGCCGCGCGGCAGGCCCGTGTCCTCGAGCCCCTCGGCATCGCTCGGAAGGTCGCTCACGCTACCCTTTCGGCAATCAATTTCTTGGTTTCGGCGATGGCCTGGGCCGGGTTGAGTCCCTTGGGGCAGGCATTCGCGCAATTCATGATCGTGTGGCAGCGATAAAGCTTGAACGGATCCTCAAGGTCGTCGAGCCGCTCGCCAGTCGCCTCGTCGCGGCTGTCGGCAAGGAAGCGATAGGCCTGGAGCAGGATCGCCGGGCCGAGGAAGCGGTCGGCGTTCCACCAATAGCTCGGACAGCTGGTCGAGCAGCAGAAGCACAGGATGCACTCGTAGAGGCCGTCGAGCTTCGCCCGGTCGCCCGGGCTCTGCAGTCGCTCGCGCGACGGTGGCGGACTGGCCGTCTTCAGCCACGGCTGGATCGACGCATATTGCGCATACGCATGGGTCAGGTCGGGAACCAGGTCCTTGACCACGTCCATGTGCGGCAGGGGGAGGATGCGGACGTCGCCTTTCAAATCCTCGATCGCGGTCGTGCAGGCGAGGCCGTTCTTGCCGTCCATGTTCATCGAGCACGACCCGCAAATCCCCTCGCGGCACGAGCGGCGGAAGGTCAGGCTCGGGTCGATCTCGCTCTTGATCTTGATCAGCGCGTCGAGAACCATCGGCCCGCATTTGTCGAGATCGATGGTAAAGCTGTCGTAGCGCGGGTTGGCGCCGCTTTCGGGGTCGTAGCGATAGATTTTGAACGTCTTGGGGCGCTTGCCGCCCCCGGACTTGTAAGCGCGCCCTTTGGTGATCTTGCTGTTCTTGGGAAGCGTGAACTCGGCCAAGCTAAATGCTCCTTGCTTGGCCCAGCCCGCTAGCACGCGACGCCGGTCAAAGAAAAGGCCGCCCGGGCGGGGGCGGCCTTTCCGATATTCGCTAATCGTTAGCGCAGGAGCGCGCTGACGACCTGTTCGACCAGCATGGTCTTGGGATCGACCCGATAGACGTAGCCGTCACCGTAATAATAGCGGTCGTTGCGGTCGAAATTGTAGCGCTGGCGAAGGTCGTACGGGATCTGGTTGTAGCTCCACAGATTGCCGTAATTGCGCGGGAAGCGCTGGCCGCTGCGATAAAGCTTGCGGGCCTGGCCCGGGGGCATGCAGCCATTGTGCTTCTTGGCGAGACCCGGCGGGCAGCCGCCGGCGCCATAGCCGTAGGCGCCGTCCCGGCCATGACTGTCATAGCCATAGCCCTGCGAGTTGCCGTTTCCGTGGCCATTACCGTGGCCGTTGCCCGGTTTGGCCAGCGCGGGGCCGGCGAATGCCAGCGCCGCGACGCCTGTCAGAATCAAAAGATGCTTCATGCTTTATCCTCGATGATGCCCTGCTGCAGACCCGAACGTTCTCCGGCCGGAATAGTTACCACGAGGTGCCGAGGTTCGCCGGCATAAAAAAGGGCCGCCGGCAAAACCGGCGGCCCTTCCTTTAAGGCGGTATTCGGATCTAGCGGGTCAGCGCGTTGATGATGCGCTCGACGGCATAGGTCCGCGGGTTCACCACGTAGATGTAATTGTCCTGATAGACGTAGCGATAGTTCGGGTTGAGGCTGTAACGGCTGCGGTAGGTCTGCGGCAGCGTATTGTACGACGTGTACGAATAATGCGGACCGAAGCGATAGCCGGTGTTCCAGCGCGCGTGACGCATGGTCGACATGCGATAACCGTGGTTATCCCAACGCACGCAGGTGCCGTGACGCCACTTGGCGCAAACGCGCGCATTGTGGCGGTTGCCGTGGTTGTCGTGTCGGTCGGCCATCGCCGGGGTGGCACTGAGCGCCGCCGCGGCGGTGCCGAGAGCGAGAAATACCTTCGTCATAATCATTCTCCGATTTGTCGGGTGTGGGGTTAGAACGAACCGAATCGAGGCAAGTTGCCGCGTTCATCTGGGTGCAATGATAAATTCATGTGCACCCACGTCCCCAACCTCCGGTTGCGAGTGCGAAGTGACCCCGCTAATCGGGCGCCGCGCTCCCCAAGCGGCGACTCCCCGAAACGCCGCCGCAACAACAGAAAGGTTCGAACCAGCCCCATGGCTCGGAAAAAGATCGCGCTGATTGGCGCCGGAATGATCGGCGGCACCCTCGCTCACCTTGCCGCGATGCGGGAACTTGGCGACATCGTCCTGTTCGACATCGCCGAAGGCATCCCCGAGGGCAAAGCGCTCGACATCGCCCAGGCGGGGCCAGTCGATGACTTCGACGTCACGCTGAAGGGCAGCTCCGATTATGCCGACATTGCCGGGGCGGACGTGTGCATCGTCACCGCCGGTATCGCCCGCAAGCCGGGGATGAGCCGCGACGACCTCCTGGGCATCAACCTCAAGGTCATGAAAGCGGTCGGCGAGGGCATCAAGCAGCATGCGCCGAACGCCTTCGTGATTTGCATTACCAACCCGCTCGACGCGATGGTCTGGGCGCTGCGCGAATTCTCAGGGCTCCCGCACCACATGGTCGTCGGCATGGCCGGCGTGCTCGATAGCGCGCGTTTCCGCCATTTCCTCGCCGAGGAATTTGGCGTCAGCGTCGAGGACGTCACCGCCTTCGTACTCGGCGGCCACGGCGACACGATGGTCCCGATCGTCGAATATTCGACCGTCGCCGGCATCCCGATCCCCGCCCTGATCAAGATGGGCTGGACGACGCAGGAAAAGATCGACGCGATCGTCAAACGCACCCGCGGCGGCGGCGGCGAGATCGTCGCGCTATTGAAGACCGGCTCGGCCTATTACGCCCCGGCGACGAGCGCGATCGCGATGGCCGAGAGCTTCCTCAAGGACAAGAAGCGCGTTCTCCCCTGCGCCGCGAACCTTACCGGCCAATATGGCGTCGACAATCTCTACGTCGGCGTGCCGTGCGTGCTCGGCGCCGGCGGGGTCGAGAAGATCATCGAGATCGAGTTCGACGACGCCGCGCGCGAGAACTTCAAGGTCAGCGTCGATGCGGTGAAAGAGCTGCTCGAAGCCTGCAAGCAGATCGACGGAAGTCTCGCGTGATTGAGATCGTAGCAATGGTGGGATTGCTGGCCCTGTCGGTGCTGCCGGCGGTGTTCTGCTTTCTCGGCAAGAAGAACTTCGCCCTGTTCGCAGGGTTTCCTTTCCTCGGCGCCCTGTCAACGCTCGCAAGCGTTCAGAACCCCGGCCGGAACATGACGGTGTTTGTGCCGGTAGCAGTTGTCTGGATCCTATTTGCATTAGTCATTGCCGGCCTGGCCGGTGCCGCAGGTTCCTTCTGGCGCCACCGTGCCGGACAGGTGGAAGGCTAGTCCGATGAGCATTCTCGTTGACAAGAACACCAAGGTCATCACGCAGGGGATGACCGGCGAAACCGGCACCTTCCACACCCAGCAGGCGCTTGCCTACGGCACCAAGATGGTCGGCGGCGTCACCCCGGGGAAGGGCGGCACGACCCACCTCGACCTGCCGGTGTTCGACACGGTCCATGAGGCGGTAGCGAAGACCGGTGCCACGGCGTCCGTCATTTACGTCCCGCCGCCGTTCGCCGCGGACTCGATCCTCGAGGCGATCGACGCCGACGTGCCGCTGATCGTCACCATCACCGAGGGCATTCCCGTGCTCGACATGGTTCGGGTCAAGCGCGCCTTGTGCGGTTCCAAGTCGCGCCTGATCGGGCCCAATTGCCCGGGCGTGCTGACCCCCGACGAATGCAAGATCGGGATCATGCCGGCCAACATCTTCAAGAAGGGCAGCGTCGGCATCGTCAGCCGTTCGGGCACTTTGACCTATGAAGCGGTGTTCCAGACCACCAACGAAGGCCTCGGCCAGTCGACCGCGGTCGGCATCGGCGGCGATCCGGTCAAGGGCACCGAATTCATCGACATGCTCGAGATGTTCCTCGCCGACGACGAGACCAAGTCGATCGTGATGATCGGTGAGATCGGTGGCAGTGCCGAGGAGGACGCCGCGCAATTCCTCGCCGATGAAGCCAAACGCGGCCGCAAGAAACCGGTCGTCGGGTTCATCGCCGGGCGCACCGCGCCGCCGGGCCGCCGCATGGGGCACGCCGGGGCGATCGTCTCGGGCGGCAAGGGTGATGCCGAATCGAAGATCGCGGCGATGGAAGCGGCTGGAATTACGGTGAGCCCAAGCCCATCTGAATTGGGCAGGACGCTCAAGGAGTTATTGGCACTGGCATGAACGACGCCGTCGGCATGATCGAACGCGAGGCGGGTCCGAGCTGGGCGCGGCCGAACTGGCCCGTGGCCGAGCTCGACGAGCTCAACCTCGGCCTCGATCCGACCCAGGCGACAATTGAGAAGTTCAAGGCGGCCGTCGCCGAAAAGGTTGCGGCCACCGGCGCCAGCGCCGACGACATCCGCCGCGCGGCCGATGACGCCATCCGCGCGAGGATGCTGATCCGCACCTATCGCGTGCGCGGGCACCTTGCGGCCAATCTCGACCCGCTCGGCCTGGTCAAGCGCGAGGTTCCGGCCGATCTCACGCCCGAATTCCACGGCTTTTCGAATGCCGACCTCGATCGGCCGGTGTTTGTCGGCGGCACGCTCGGCTTCGAATATGCGACGGTTCGCGAGATCGTCGCCGTGCTGCAGGCCAATTACTGCGGCCATGTCGGCCTCGAGTACATGCACATCAACGAGGTCGAGGAGCGGCGCTTCCTGCAGGAGCGGATGGAGGGCAAGGACGCCGAAATCCAATTCACGCCCGAGGGCAAGCAGTCGATACTGACCAAGGTCATCCACGCCGAGCAGTGGGAAAAATTCCTCGCCAAGAAATATGTCGGGACCAAGCGGTTCGGGCTCGACGGCGGCGAGAGCGCGGTTCCAGCGCTCGAGGCGGTGATCAAATATGGCGGCCAGTACGGCGTCGAGGAAATCGACGTCGGCATGGCCCACCGCGGACGGCTGAACATCCTGTCCAATGTGATGGGCAAAAAGGCCCAGGCGATCTTTCACGAATTTGCCGGTGGCGCGACCAATCCGGCCGACGTCGGCGGTTCGGGCGACGTGAAATATCACCTCGGCACCTCGTCCGACCGCGAGTTCGACGGCAACAAGGTTCATCTGTCGCTGCTGCCCAATCCCTCGCACCTCGAGGCGGTCGACCCGGTCGTGCTCGGCAAGGCGCGCGCAAGCATGACCTTCAAGGGCGACCAGCATGGCAAGACCGTGCTGCCGATCCTGCTTCACGGCGACGCCGCGTTCGCCGGCCAGGGCGTGGTGTGGGAATGTTTGAGCTTCTCCGGCCTGCCTGGCTACGGCACCGGCGGGACCATCCATTTCATCATCAACAATCAGGTCGGCTTCACCACCAGCCCGCAATTCGCCCGCTCGTCGCCCTATCCGTCGGACGTCGCCAAGGGCATCCAGGCGCCGATCCTCCACGTCAACGGCGACGACCC
>Ga0105248_10008019_pt1 | contig 11597 bp, 13 predicted proteins | sample KBSS34metaG_FD_81524 | JGI IMG/M metagenome (GOLD analysis project Ga0105248, IMG submission 81524) | Switchgrass rhizosphere microbial communities from Kellogg Biological Station, Michigan, USA - KBS S3-4 metaG | ecosystem: Host-associated > Plants > Roots > Rhizosphere > Soil | place...
CTCGTCCGCAAGCGGCGTCACGGGTTCCGCTCCCGCATGGCAACGGTCGGGGGCCGCAAGGTTCTGACCGCTCGCCGCGCCCGCGGCCGCAAGAAGCTCAGCGCCTAAGCACGATCCGAAAGCGCGTCGACTTTCTCGCTGCAAACGGCGGGATGCGCGCTTCGACCCCCGGTTTCATCCTGCTCGTTCGGGATCGCAAGGATTCGGATCCGGCGATGCGCGTCGGCTTCACCGTCACCAAGAAGATTGGAGGCGCCGTCGTCCGCAACCGGATGAAGCGGCGCTTTCGTGCGCTTGCGCAGGAGATCGTTGCGGCGCGAGGCTTTGCCGGAGCGGATCATGTCATGATCGGCCGAGCGAAGGGCATCGAGCGCGACTTCGGACTTCTTCGCTCCGAACTTTCGAGCGCTCTCGACAGGCTGCGCAAGGCATGATCGGGCGGGCGATGATCCTGATCGCGAAGGGCTGGCAAAAGGGCCCTTCCCAGATCCTGCCGCCGAGCTGCCGTTACCAGCCAAGCTGCTCGGCCTATGCGATCACCGCAATCGAACGCTATGGAGCCGCTCGCGGTGGGTGGATGGCCCTAAAGCGAATTTGCCGTTGCCATCCCTGGGGTGGCCAAGGCTACGACCCTGTACCGTAAGGATTAGGATTCAAAAGACGTGAACGAAAGCAAGAACCTGATCCTCGCCGTAGCGCTCAGCGCCCTTATCCTCATTGGATGGAGCTGGGCGGCGAACAAATTTTTCCCGACTGCGAATCCGCAGAGCACGAAGGTCGAAGCCGGCAAGCAGCAGCCGATTCCACAGCCGAGTGCCCAACCCGCCGGGCCCGCGACTCCCAGGAAGATGCAAAGCGTCACCGCCGCTCTTGGAGCTGGTCCGCGCGTCATCATCCGCACGCCTTCACTGTCGGGTTCGATCAACCTAAGGGGCGCCCAGATCGACGACCTGCTCCTGGTCAACCAGCGGCAGACGATCGCCAAGAATTCGCCGCCGGTGCGTCTCCTTTCGCCGCTCGGAACTCCTGGAGCCTATGTCGCCCAGTTCGGCTGGGCAGCGCAGGGTGGCCAGGCCCCTGCCCTCGACGCCCAATGGACGGCCGACAGCCAGCTGCTCGAGCCCGGCCGGCCGGTGACCTTGTCCACGCAAACTGCGGACGGATCGCGCTATCAGATCAAGATCGCCGTCGACGATGGTTATCTTTTCACGGTGCAGCAGAGCGTTACGAATGCGTCAGCGCAGCCATTGAACGTGCGTCCGATCGGACTCGTCAGCCGCGCAGAGAAATCGCACGATCTCGACAGCTGGACCAACCATGTCGGACCGATCGGCCTTTTTGGCGGCCAGGCAAATTATAGCGTCGACTACAAGACGCTGGACGAGAAGGGTCCGCAGGCCTTCGACAATGCTGCGGGCTGGCTTGGCTTCACGGACAAATATTGGCTCGCCGCACTTGTGCCCCAAGCCTCCATGAACGCAGAATTCCGCCGATCCCCCACCGGCGGATACCAGGCCGATTATGCGCTCGCGCCGGCAACCGTCGCCCCTGGCCAAACCGCGACTACCGAGACGCGCCTGTTTGCGGGTGCCAAGGAATATGAGCTCCTGAAGAAGTATGAAGCGAACGGCATCGATGGTCTTACCCGGGCAATCGACTGGGGCTGGTTCCGATGGTTCATGCTCGTCATCTATGACGTGCTCGTCTTCCTGTTCGAACATATCGGCAATTTCGGGGTCGCAATCATCTGCCTGACCCTGATCGTTCGCGGGATCATGTTCCCGATTGCGCAGAAGCAGTTCCAGTCGATGGCCGCGATGCGCAAGGTCCAGCCGAAAATGAAGTCGATCCAGGAGCGCTTCAAGGACGACAAGCAGCGCCAGCAGCAAGAGATCCTGAAGCTATACCAGGCCGAGAAGATTAATCCGGCCGCGGGCTGTCTTCCGATCTTGCTGCAGATTCCGGTCTTTTATGCGCTGTACAAGGTGCTGCTGGTCAGTGTCGAAATGCGGCACCAGCCTTTTGCCTTGTGGATCAAGGACCTTTCGGCAGCCGATCCCCTGACGCCGGTGAACCTGTTCGGGCTGCTCCACTTCACCCCGCCGGCATTCCTCGCGATCGGCGTGCTGCCCATTCTGGTCGGTGCGACGCAGTGGGCATCGATGAAATTGAACCCTCAGCCCATGGACCCGGCACAAGCCCAGGTGTTTGCGATCATGCCGTGGTTCCTGGTGTTCGTGATGGCGCCCTTTGCGGCGGGCCTTCAGCTCTACTGGATCACCAACAATTTGCTGACGATGGCGCAGCAGTGGTTCCTGTATCGCAAATATGGGCTGCACTTCAGCGACACTCACCCGGTTCACACATGATCGACAAGCCTGATGAAGAGATTGCCGAACAGGCACGGAAGCTCTTCGCCGGGCCGATCGAGTTCCTGAAGTCTGCGCCGGGACTCGAATTCCTTCCCGACCCTGAAGCGCCGGAAATTGCGTTCGCCGGGCGATCGAATGTCGGCAAGAGCTCGCTTCTCAATGCGATCACCAACCGCAACGGTCTGGCTCGCACGTCCAACACGCCTGGACGCACCCAGGAATTGAACTTCTTCGATGTCGGCCAGCCGATGCAGCTTAGGCTCGTCGACATGCCCGGCTACGGCTTTGCCGAAGCGCCCAAGGACCTCGTCAGGCGCTGGCGACACCTGGTGAATGATTATCTGCGCGGCCGGCCCGTGCTGAAGCGCGCACTGGTGCTCGTGGATTCCCGCCACGGCCTCAAGGAGGTCGATCGTGAGATGATGCGCATGCTCGACGAGGCGGCGGTCAGCTATCACATTGTCCTCACCAAGGGCGACAAGGTGAAGCCGACGGCACTCGGAGCGCTGTACGAAACCACCGCTCTCGAAGCCGCCAAGCATCCTGCCGCGCATCCATCCATCTTCAGGACATCGAGCGAAACCGGCAGCGGCATTGCCGAGTTACGAACTGCTATCCTGGAAGCGGCAACCTCCTGAGGAGAATGGCTTGTTCAAGCTGATCATCGGCAACCGTGCCTATTCGAGCTGGTCGATGCGCGGCTGGCTCGCCTGCCGGCAATCGGGCGAGGAATTCGAAGAACTCGTCGTTCCGATGTTCGATGCCGATTGGGAAAAACGACGCGAAGGTGACGAATTTGCCCCTTCGCTCGGCAAGGTTCCGATCCTGTGGGATGGTGAGATCGTAGTCTGGGACAGCCTGGCGATCATCGAATTCCTTGCTGACCGTTACGGCACGGCGCTCTTTTGGCCTGAGGACGAAGGCGCGCGCGCCATGGCCCGTTCGATGTCGGCCGAAATGCACTCCGGCTTTTCGAACCTTCGCCGGGAACTGCCGATGAACGTTCGCAAGAGCTTTCCTTCCAAAGAGCTGAGCGACCCGGTGCGCGAGGAGGTCGACCGCATCCTGCAATTGTGGGCGCAGGCACGGGCGCGGTTCGGGGGAATGGGGGAATTCCTGTTCGGCGACTGGTGCGCAGCGGACATAATGTACGCGCCGGTGGTCACTCGATTGATCACCTATGGCGTTGCGGTTCCAAGCTTTGCGGCGATCTACATGAAGGCCGTGCTGTCGCACCCGGACGTCGCGGAATGGATCGACAAGGCCCAGGACGAGCCTTGGGTGATCGACCAATATGAGGTGGGTAAAGCCGCCTAGCTCAGCGATTTCACGTGGTTAGCCCGTTGTGAATCACGGGCCGATTCGTCTGCGAAACGGCTCAAACAGCCGATAACCATGCGTCCAATGGCGCTGCAGGTGGTTGGCCTTTCATGATGACTACACCACGCAAGCATTTTGCCCGAACCTGCGCCCTGCCAGCGATTGCCGCGGTACTGGCGCTTTCTTCAACCCCGATCATTGCACAGGAGGCTCAGCCCGTTCCGAGCGACCCGCCGCCGGCGGCTACAACGCCGGACGAGCCAGCCCCTGATGCGACGGCTTCAACGCCGGATTCAGCCGCTCCGGCTGAAGCGCCGGCACCGGCAGAGGCCACTGCGACCTCGACAGCCAAGCGGACCGCTCGGGCTACGCATCCAGCGGCGGCAAAGCCCGCGCCGGTCGCAACGCACACAGTGACGCGCACAGCACAAACCCACTCGGCATCGGCGGCTGCCGCGCCGGCGCCAGTGCCGGCACCACCAACGACGCCGACCAAGCAATCGTCAGTGTCTCCGGTTGTCGATCTCAACTCGCAGCCGAAGCCGGCGCCCGCACCGGCCACCGAGTCCACAAACCAGGTTGACGACACCACGCTTGAAATGGCGGCAGGTGGCGCGCTGGCATTGCTCGTCCTGGGAGGCGGGGCTGCTGCCCTCGCAAGCCGACGCCGTCGGCGCCGGTACCAGGAAGAGGCAGATGAGCAGGCGATGGCGTTCGAGCCGTTCGAGACGGCCGAAGCCCCTGAACCCGCCCCCATGGTCCATCAGGAGCAGCCGGCGATCGTTACGCCGTCGGCATTCGCCTGGGGCAATGGATCGCAGGCCCGGGAAGAAGCGCTGGCGACAAGGCCAACGGTCGATGGAGACGATCGTCGTCCTGGCGAGACCTGGGTCGAACGTGCCTATCGCGGTCCGACGCCGAACAACCCGTCGGTATCGCTGCGCAATCGACTGGGCCGTGCAGCCTTCTTCGACAAGCGTGAGCGGGAGGCAGCCGCGGGGCTCGCGGAGCCGGTAGATCCAAGCGCCGGACTTCCGGAGGCGATGGTCGAAGAACGCGAACGCGAACACGCTTAAGACACCTGGAGGAGACCGAAACGGCAGGCGGCTTGCGGGTCGCCTGCTGATTCATTTGTTTCAGGCTGGCCGCTCGGTCTTCGGGTAAGGTGTTCCGTCCCGGTGAACGAATGTGCCTTCGGCAGTGAACGCGAGGTCGATGTCGGAATAGCCACCGCCGGTGTTCGTGCCGCCGCTCATGACGACGAACGTGCAATCCTCGTCGCTTTCGTTGCAAAGATGATGGCCATTGGTGCTTCCCTTGGGCCAGGCCGCACACTCCCCCGCACGAAGGATCGTTCGGCCCGCGTCCTCGACAAGCACCGCCTCCCCTTCCAGCATGACCAGAAATTCGTCCTCGCCATTGTGCCAATGACGCTGCGACGACCACGCGCCGGGCTTCAGGACGACATGGCTCACACCGAAATCGGTCAGGCCTGCGGCAGGGGCCAGACGCCGGTACCAGCGTCCCTGCACCTGTTCGTTGAAAGGCGGCGGATAGCCGGTCCGGTTCACCTGCTCGATGGCTTCAAGGTCGATCCTGGGCATGAGCTCTCCTGTCGGATGTCCCTGCCTTAGCAGAGCGCCGGCGCCAGCTAGAAGGTGCCTTTGATCGAGAGCTCGAAGATCGGGCCGACAAGCTGATTGTGCTTTTCGATGAAGCTGATCGGATGAGTATCGCGGAAACCCGTATAGACCGTCCGGTCGAGCAGGTGCCGGCCGTTGAGGACGTTGTCGACGGTGAAGCGAACGTTCAGACCAAGCAGATTCTTGTGCTCGATATAGAAGCCGGCGATCCACGGCAGATCGAGTCCTCGATAGACCTCCGTCAGGAAGTAATTTTTCGCATAGTGGCGATACTGGAGGTAGGTGCTCCAGGCGAAGGGCGTGCCAGGGATGTCGTGACGGATCTGCGCCGTTCCCCAGAGATCCTGAACGCCACTGATCGGGCGCTTCTGGCCCGTCAGCGGATCGCGCACTGAGGTCCATTCCCCGCCGATCGTCAGGTCGAGCTTGGCACCCTTCCAGCCAATCGGATCGAACTGGAAGGTACTGACGCTTTCCGCGCCGATCCTGTTGGCCTGAGGAAGGTTGCCGATCCCCTCCCCATCCTCGCCGATCGGGATGACGTCGATAATGTCCTCAACTCGGTAATAATGGAGGTTCAGGCGAGTTTTTCCCCACGGGCCAAGGTCTCGGGCGAACTCCGTTTCGATCTCCCAGCTTTGCGGTGGGACAAGATTGGGATTGCCGGCGTTTTCCCGGTCCTGGCTGAGTTGGGGCTGCGCGAGGAAGTCGTAGAAGCTGATCTGGCCGACCCTGCGGCGCAGCTTCAGACTGACATCCCACCCTTTGGACGGACGCCAGCCTAATGTGAGGCTGCCCTTCGGCCTGAAGAACTTGCGGGCCGGCTCACGATCGTCGACGCGGTCGAGCTGCGAGATTTCGGCTCCGGCGGCAAACTGCAGGTCCAGGTTCGGCGATAGCGGCCGGCTGAATGTTGCAATGCTTTCGTATCTGATTTCCGTGACTTTGCCGGTGCCCTCGGGGAATGGAACTTCGACAAACTGCTCATCCGGACTGAGTTGGAAGAGCCGGCCCTTCTGGTCGAGCGAGTTGAATGCCCGCTCGAGCGAAACCTGCCAGTCGTTTTTCCCGGTTTTCCAACGATATTCGCCGCGCAGAACGGTCTCGCCGAGATGCGTATCGCGGCTGAACCGCGTTCCGGTGGAATCGGCACCACTGCTATCGAAGGTCAGGACCTGAGTGGTGACGCGCGGTTCATGCTCCCAGTGGCGAAGACCGATCAGCTTCAGCCGGCCGGAACCTAGCGCAAATTCATAGTCGCCATTGATGTCGGCATAATATCCATTGAGCTTTGTCTCGTTCCTTCGGCTGCGCTGCTCTCCAGTCACAAGAAGCCGTTCATCCGTGCGGACCGCGGGGTTCCAGTAAGGCGTATAGCCGAGAGTCAGGTTGCCCACCGATGATCCGGGTCCATCGATCCCCAGCTTGGCCTGGAGATTCGCCTGGTCATATTCCGAATGGTAAATCTCGTGGCGTGTCTCGGTCAGCACGTGATTTCGGTCGTAGATACGGATCGGCCCGCCAAACGCGCCCCGGCCATTGTCGTTCTTGACCGATAAAGTGTAGTCGACCGGCCCCGCCTTGTCGGAATAGCTGATCAGACCCGCAGCGAATTCGGGCTCCGCATAATGAGCCCGGAAGCCGGGTCTCCATTCGAATTGACCCGATCCCGCACGGGTCGCCTTCAGGATAACGTTGGCGACCTGACCGGACAGGCCCGCGATTCCGAGACTCGCCGCATCGACGATCTCGATGTGGTCTACGCTCTCGGCTGAGGTCCGCTGAAGCTGGTCGATTGCGCCACCCGACTTATTGGCGATGCGCTGTCCGTTGATCAGCACATTCTCTGAAGCCTGCCCGAGGCCACGTTCCTGGTCCGCGCTGCGGATCGTGAAGCTCGGCACCTGGATGAGCATGTCGTAGGCGTTCTTGGGGGCGAAACGGGCAAAGTCGGCGGGCGTGTAGACGCGCTTCGCTGAGACCGGCGCTTGTGGCGAGGTCTGAGCCGCTACCGGTGATGCAAACAGCGCTGCCGAACCGAGCAGAAGCGACAGGCGGTACAGATACGCGGACATTTTTACGATCTTCCCTCTTGAGCGCACAACGCAGGCTACATTTGTAGCGTGCTACATTTGTAGCGCCAATGCAAGTCTCAATTTGATGAGCGATGTTTGCCTATGGTGGCTGGCTTGCTACGGCTTCCCCCATGCCTGAGCCGATCGACCCCGTTTCCCTCGCATGCGACTTGATCCGCTGTCCAAGCGTGACCCCGGCGCGAGGTGAAGTGTTCGACGTGCTCGACGGCGCGCTAGCGGCTCTCGGCTTCACCGTCCACCGCTGGGTGATGGGCGAAGCACCGGATGGGCCAACCGAAAATATGGTCGCGATCCGGGGCAATGGCGGTCCGCATTTCGGCTTTGCCGGGCATCTCGATGTCGTCCCGCCGGGCGAAGGCTGGTCCGGCGACCCGTTCGGCGCCGGAATCATCGACGGCCTTCTGGTGGGCCGGGGCGCCAATGACATGAAGAGCGCGATCGCGGCTTATGTCGCTGCCGTTTCACGCCTCGACGTCGGGAACGGTACGCTTTCCCTGCTGATCACGGGCGACGAGGAAGGCTATGCGACTTTCGGCACTCCACGCATCATCGACTGGCTGAACGAGCGGCAGATCCGGCCCGACATGATCCTGATCGGGGAACCCACATCGGTCGACCGGCTCGGCGATACGGTGAAGATCGGTCGCCGCGGATCGGTCAACATGTGGATCGAGGTCCCGGGCGCTCAGGGCCATGTCGCCTACCCCCACCGCGCGACCAATCCGGTCCCTCCGCTTTCGCGCGTGATCAGCGCGCTGAGCCAGGTCAATCTCGACGAGGGAACCGATCAGTTCCCTCCCTCCAACCTTGAGTTCACCGCGGTCTCGACGCCGACCAATGCCAGCAACGTCATTCCGGGCTCGGCGACGGCGCAACTCAATATCCGCTTCAACAATCTTCAGCGCGGCGAGGACCTGGTGAAGATGGTCGAGGAAGTCGCAGACCGCGAGGCGCCTGGATCGATAGTCAAAGCGCGAATTTCGGGCGAGGCTTTCCTGACGCCGCCAGGGCAGCTTTTCGAGGTCGTCGTCGACGCGATCGAGGAAGAAACCGGTTCGAAGCCGGAGCTATCGACCAGTGGCGGAACGTCGGACGGCCGCTTCCTTATCCAGCTGTGCCCGGTTGTCGATTTCGGACTGCCGAACGCGACCATGCACAAGGTCGGCGAATGCGCGGCTGTCGAGGACATCCGCGCGCTTTCGAGAATTTACGAGCGGATCGTCCGGAAGGTTCTGGGCTAGGGTCAGCTTTGGGTGGAGTGCTCACAAGCTCCGCGCATCGCAGGTCCTGCTTGGTGTAGTCTCGCGACTGTGTTATCACGATAAAACAGTCGGAGGTAAGTTAATGAATCCCGGTGAGTTTATTGCGTTCATCAGCGTCGTCGTCGTTCCCGCCTTGCTGGTCGTTTACATCGCAAATCGGTTTTTCCGCCTTCGCGAGAAGAAGCTGGAAATCGAAGCGATGAATGCCGCAGAAAAAGCGGCGCAATATGCGTCACACAGCCGCGAGATCGAAGAGCGGCTTCGAGTGGTCGAGCAAATCGTCACGGATGGTGGGGCCCAGACTGCTGCGCAGATCGAAGCGCTTCGAACGCCTCGAAATGTCGGTAAACAACATGAGGCTTCGCATAACCCGGGCTAATGTCCGCAATGGATGGAAAGCGGACACCGACGGGAATCGACTCTCAAGAGGTCGGAATTCAGTCCCGCGTCGCACGCGAGGTCCCCCTGCTTGCAAGCGGGCGCTAGCCGAACGGCGCTAGAAGCTATGCAGTATAAAAAGTGATCAGAAAGATCGCGAATCGGTAGCCCATAAAGAGTAGTGCCACGGCTGCGGTCATGACAATGGCTGCGACGATCCGCCATGTTCCGCGCGCCGAATAGGCTGCTCCGAGCGCAAGATAGATATAGGCGCCGCAGGCTGCGACATTGGCCAATGACAACCAAGTATCGACAGCCGGTGCCCCCAGCCCGCCACCTCCCATAAGAAGGCTGGCTTCCGCAATGACGAGCGCAATGCAGAGGACCAGGAGCACAAAAGAATAAAGGTGCAGGGAAAAGACGATGTGGGCTCCCACCGCCCGATGCGCCTTGCGGAATAGCAGCGCCGCGATTGGTGAAAAGGCCAACACCATCAGGAAGATGAGAGCCTTCGCATTGAAGATCGCGGCCCGGTCGAACGTTTTCGCGAACTCGGCAACAGCTTTCTCATTTTTTCCAAACCGCTGAACGACCAAGGATTGGGTGAAATCGCGCCAATCCTGCACATGACGATGGGAATCGAGGCTCGATGAGAGGACGTTCGTGTTCGTCAGCGACTGAACACCGAAGAAAATCGCGTTGGCGATCAGAAAGAGCTGAAGCGGGCCGAGAAAGCGGCGGCGTTCGCCACGAATATAGGAGTCCGTGAGGGCGCCTGGGGTCATGAGGATGGCCCGTGAACTCCTGATCAGCTTTCCGTCGACGCTGCTCAACGTTCGCGCGAAGCGGGCTGCGAGATCGATGAAGGTGAGGTCTCGCGGGCGCAAGCGCTCTTCGCCACACTCGGCACAGTACTGCGTTCTTCGCCGTTGGCGGCAACTCGGACAGATCCAGCTCGCTGCCATGGAAACTCCCGAGGGGCAGCTTATCAATATTCTGAGCAATGCGCCTCTGATGTCCGCAAAGGGTCGAAAGCGGACATTCGCAGCCGACTTCCATCGCCAAAGCTCTCGGGAATCAAATCGGGTCTTGCGCGGAAACCGTCGTGACCGAACGCGATGAAACTGACCCTATTCGTTGCGCATCGTGTTTTACCGGAAAATCCACCCTGCGAGGGCCAGGAACAGCGCCGCGCTACTCAACCCGGCCGCCCAAAACAGCAGTTCAGACGCGAACTCGCTCTCAGCCGGGTCCGTTCCGGTGCGGCCGTCCGTTCGTTGCATCAGCGGACCACGGAGCAGCTTGACCCATGCGATTACCGCCATCAGCAGCAAGAGGGCCGCCAAGACCCCCAACACGTTTGCGGCCTCAACCATTGTAAGCGCACCGAAGCGTGCCATTCTTGCGCTTCGCCATGATCGGCGGAGGCAGAATATCCGAAAGGTCCCTCGCCAGCGATCCGGCTGCCACGGCCTTCAGGCTGTAGCGGCCTGCCAGGTCATAATGCACCAGACGGGCCTCGGAGCTGGTCGCATCGCGAGCCATCCGCACTGACGCCCGCTTGCGGCTGAGCCAATATTCTTGTTCCATGATTACCTCCTGCGAGCGAGAGCACAACAGTATCTCCCAGTCACAGGGCGCTCGGTAGCGATCTCAGGTGATGGGGCCTTGTAGCACGTTTCAACGTGAACCGTGCATGAGGAGGACCTTAAGGTCTGCAATTGGGGAGTCCCACGGGTCGACCATCGAGGGTGGGCGGAGTTTCTCATAGGCAGGGTTCAAGTGGCTGCGGAAACCACGACGGGAACCTCCCATCAATCAACAATGGCCGGTCGGTTCTGCGACGACGGGCATGCCCGCTGATCGGGAGATCTTGAGCTTGGTCGATTTGGGCAGAGAACAGGATTTGTGCGCTGGCGCACGCGTCTCCGCTGTCGCGTAAACTATTCCGTCGACCAGGCAGTAGGCCATTCCCTCTTCGCGATAGAAATCGCCGGCCTGTTCGTCACAAGCCGCTTGAGCCGCTGTGATCGTTCGAGGAGCGGCGCGCGCCGGGCTCACGAGCATTGCGAGCGGTAACAAGAGGGCCGAAACCTGCCGGCGCATCGTTGTTTCCTTGATCGGCGTGCCTCCACAGCGCGCTGGGGGTTCGATTGGAGCGAAAGAAGCCCTGGCGAAGCTCCAGAGGAACTTCGCCGAGCCATCATACTTACTAGCAGTGGCGCTTATAGCGGCGGGTTCTCAGGGTTGGAGCCGCCATGGCACGCCGTTCCAGGGATTCCCGGAGGGTGGGCAAATCCGCCGTCCGCATGCGGCGTTTGCACAATGCCTGGGCCGTAGGGAGTGTCAAAAACGAAGATCGGGCTACCGTCAGGCCTGAAGCCGACGAGAGTGGTTCCGTCTTCCAATCCCGAATAAGCACATATCGAGTTTGCGTGTGCTGGAGCCGCTGTTCGATTGTGCTGGCCAGTCACTTCGCCAGCGAAAGCGGAACTACTCATTCCAGTGGTGAGAATCGTAAAGACA
>Ga0105248_10008025_pt1 | contig 11592 bp, 7 predicted proteins | sample KBSS34metaG_FD_81524 | JGI IMG/M metagenome (GOLD analysis project Ga0105248, IMG submission 81524) | Switchgrass rhizosphere microbial communities from Kellogg Biological Station, Michigan, USA - KBS S3-4 metaG | ecosystem: Host-associated > Plants > Roots > Rhizosphere > Soil | place...
AGCGCCATCGAGAGCATCGTCGCGCAGTAGAACGCCATCCACGCGGTGCCGTCGGCCTGCTCGAGCGAGCCCCCGGTCGGCAGCGGCCTGGAGCGGTCGAAGACCCCGATGTTGTCGAGCCCGAGGAAGCCTCCTTGAAAAACGTTGCGCCCTTCGCTGTCCTTGCGATTCACCCACCAGGTGAAGTTGAGCAGTAACTTCTGGAAGATGCGAGCGAGGAAGGCGCGATCTCCCACGCCGCGGCGCTTCTTATCGATCTTGTAGACACGCCACGCGGCCCAGGCATGCACGGGGGGATTGACGTCGCCAAACGCCCATTCGTATGCGGGAAGTTGCCCGTTGGGGTGCATGTACCATTCGCGCGTCATCAGCAATAGCTGCTGTTTGGCGAACTCGCAATCCACCAGCGCTAGCGGCACACAATGAAACGAGAGGTCCCACGCGGCGTACCAGGGATACTCCCATTTATCGGGCATGGAGATTACGTCGGCATTGTAGAGATGCGACCAGTCGCGGTTGCGGCCGTTGACTCGTTCGGGTGGAGGAGACGGCGCACCGGGATCGCCCTTCAGCCAATCGCGGATCACATAGTGGTAGAACTGCTTCGACCAAAGCATCCCGGCGAGCGCCTGGCGCATCACGTTTTGCGCGTCGAGGCTGAGGTCCTGCGGGATAACGGTGGCGTAGAACTCGTCCGCTTCGCGGAGCCGGTCGGCGAAGATCGATTCGAACTCTTCGCCGAAATCGGAATCGAGACGGGAGAGACGCAGTCGCACCGTTTGCGTTTCGCCGGGGGCCAGCGACAGGATGTATCGCGCGGCGGCCTTGGTGCCGGTACGAACGGGATTGACGGCTGCGGTGTTGCCGTGGACGACGTAGTCGTTGATGCCATCCTTCGTGTACGGGGATGCGTTCGGCGCACCGAAGAGGCGCTGGACGTTGGTCTCGTTTTCGGTGAAGAGCAGCTCCGGATTGCCGTCGCACGCGAGACGGCGTTCTCCCAGGTCGCGATGGTCCAGCTCAATCGTGCCGTCACATTCGCGGAGGCGCGGATGCACCAGATTGTCGCCGCCCCACGACCAGGTATTGCGGAACCAGACGGTAGGCAGAAGGTGGATGTCGGCGCGATCGGGTCCGTGATTCGTCACGCTGATGCGGACCAGGATGTCGTCAGGAGCGTTCTTGGCGTACTCGACGAGGACATCGAAGTAGCGGTCGTCGTCAAAAACGCCGGTATCCATCAGCTCATACTCGGGCTGGTGTTTGTCGCGGCGACGATTCTCTTCGACGAGCTGGGAGTAGGGAAAGGCTGCCTGCGGGTACTTGTACAGGTACTTCATGTACGAGTGCGTCGGCGTGCTGTCGAGGTAGTAGTAGCACTCCTTGACGTCTTCGCCGTGATTGCCCTCGTTGCCGGTGAGGCCGAAGAGGCGCTCTTTCAGGATCGTATCGCGGCCATTCCACATGGCGACGGCGAAGCAGACATACTGATGACGGTCAGAGATTCCGGCGATGCCGTCTTCGTTCCAGCGAAAGGCTCGCGAGCGGGCCTGGTCATGCGAGAAGTATTCCCAGGCATTGCCGTAGGGGCTGTAATCTTCGCGCACCGTGCCCCACGCGCGCTCGCTCAGGTAAGGTCCCCAGCGCTGCCAGTGGGCCTGCTTCTGCCGGGCCTGTTCGAGTCGGATCTCTTCTTTCGTCATTGGCTTCTCTGCTCCAGCGTGCCAGAAAAGGACGCGACCGACTTAGAATATTCCCAACGTTGGGGAAAAACAATGTGGAGCGAGAGTGGGGAGTGGGCAGGCGGAAGCGCCTGCCCCAAATTAGAACGTGATGCGCGCGTCGATCTGGAGTTTGCGAGGCTGATTGGCTTGCGTGGTTAACGTGCCGAAACTGGCTTGGTCAGGATTGGTTCCTGGCGCGCCGAAGAAGACGGAGTTCGTCACGTTGAAGGCATCCACCTGGAAGGCGACCTTGGCCCATTCGCGGATCGGGAACTCGCGCTTCAAGCTGACATCGAGACCCATGACTGCGGGCGCGAAGAGTCCGAATGGCGCGGTTCTCGCGACGTTGCCGACGGTGTAAGGCGCGGGATCCACGAAGGCGGTACGCGCCAGGTAGGCAGTCGGCGACGAGCCGAGCACGCTGCCATCGCCATAGTTGCCGTTGATGCGGACGTCGCCTGAGTAGGCCGGATTGTAATTGGGGAAGCAGGTGCCCAGGATGTTGCCGCTAACGCAGCCGGTCGCGACGATCGAGAGCGGCGAGCCGGAGTTGTACGTGGCGATGCCAGAAACCAGCCAGTTGCTGACCAGCGCACGGACCACAGAGTTGCTGGGATTCATGTTGTGGCCCTTGCCGAACGGTAGCGCGTAGCCGAACGTGCCGGTGAAGACATGCGGATGGTCGATCGCGCCAGGCGCCTTTTCGAGTGCGGCATTGAAGGGATTGCGGGGCGTCCCAAGCAGGTTGTCGAGTTCCTTGCTGAAGGTATAGCCCAACGAGAAAGTGAAGCCGCTGGCATAACGGCGATTCATCGAGGCCTGCAAGGCATGGTAGCTGGACTTACCGAGGTCGGCCCAGGGATTGCTGATAGTGCCGTATTGCGGATACGGGCGCAACATCTGGCCGACTGTGCCGACGAAGTTCGAGAAGGGCAACCCGATCTCCGGGAAGATCGCCCTGGCCTGCGCGATGGTGCTGGCATTTGCGGTCGTGGTGAGCAGCGAGCCCAGGGCCAGGTACTTCAACGGTGCGATGTTGATGCTCTCGCCGCCCGGTCCGGCACCTGGCAGGAAGCGGCCCAGGCTGGCGCTGTAGGCGACAGTCAACGTCATATTGCTGCTGATAGCGCGCTGCACGCCGAAATTCCAATTCATGTAGTAGGGGGGCTTGCCGCCGATCTTCGGGTCGCCATACGTGATGGTCTGCGCACCGGTAGGATTAGCGGTGATGAATCCCGCGCCGTAGCCAGGATTGAGGAACGGCGGCGGCTGATACGAAGGATAGCCATTGTCCCAATAGAAGGCAGGCACGCCGCTGCTCGGGCTGGTAAAACTGGCGGTGCTGTTGAAACCGAGCTGGCTCAGCCCTTGTCTCCCGTTGGTGCGTCCGCCGACGCCGCCCGCATGGACATAGGTAATCGCAAAACCGGCGCGGATCACGGTCTTCGGATCGACCTGAAAAGCGGCGCCCACACGCGGGCCCAGATTCAGGTAGTGGGTACGCATGGGTGTAGAGCAGTTGCAGCTATTCGGTCCACTGCCTGCAAACTGGAGCGCACCCAGATGGTTCTCAGCAGCGGGATTGGGAGTCAGGGGATTGAAGAACGACATCCGATTGGCGACTTCCTTGAAGGGGCTGAAGACGTCCCACCGGACACCGGCATTCAGGGTCAGCTTGGAACTGACGCGGATATCGTCCTGGATGTAGGAGGCGTAGGTTTTGTAACGCCCGCCGGTTTCCGCTACCGCGTTCTGGGTTACCGTACTGCTGTTTACCGCACCCAGCAAATAGCTGGCGTAGGCATTGCCCGCGTTGGCGAGCAGAGTCCCGGTGGAAGAGAATCCGGAGGTCTCATTATTGCTGAACGTAAAACCTGCCAGAGTCCCGGTGAGCGGGTTGTTGTAGTTGTCCTGAAGCGCCTGGTATTGGAAACCGAAGGTCAGCGAATGTTGCCCCTTCACCCACTGCACATTGTTCTGCACCGTGTAGGTGTTGACGGCCTCGGTGTTGGCGTGGGCGTTCGTACCGGCCCAACCGATGGGAGCGTTGGCACCGTTGAAGGTGATATCGGGCATGGCTTGGCTGGCGATGCCGGGGGGCAATCCCTTCAGGCCCGCCTTCTGCGGATAGAGTCCGTCAGCTGTGATGTTGACGAGCGGCACGAAGAGGCGATTGTAGGAGAAGCTGAACTGATCGAGCACGCTGGGCGAGAAGACGTACGTGTCGTGGATCTGCGCCGTCTTGACGCTCTCTTCGACGATGCGCGCCTGCGTGTATGGGATCGGCAGCGCGCTAGTGCCGGGCGCCAGACTCCCAGTGAAATTCGTAGCGTAGTGCCCATTGGAGAACATCCCGAAGAGACGGTTCTTGTCGGAGAGATTAAGGTCCACCTTGTCGGTCGTGTTCCAGGTGGTCACCTGGACGGGCAGGCTGGTGAGGTAGTTGTTTTGAATATTGCCATTCTGCGGCGCAGGCAAATAGGACTGCAGAGACTTCGCGACTGGCGAGATGCGATCGGTGGGAATGACATTGTTCGCGAATGGAGTTCTTGTGCAAATGCCGGCTGTACATACCTGGCTGTTGGGGTCGTAGATGACGGCAGGTAAGGCGCCAAAATCGCCTGTGCGTTCGGCGAGGGTGGGAATGGATTGCAGCGCGGGAACCGAGCCCGAGCGGAAGCGATAGGAATCGTAGCCGCCGAAGAAGAAGGCCTTGTTCTTTTTGATGGGGCCGCCGACGTTGCCGCCGAATTCGTTCTGGTGCTCCACCGGGGTAAAGGCGGGGAAGAAGCCACGCGCGTCGAGCGAGGTATTGCGGAAGTATTCGTAGCCCGCGCCGTGGAACTTGTTGGTGCCTGATTTCAGCACGTAGTTCTCGACGCCCTGGCCTTCGAACTGCGCTTTGGAGCCGCTGGTCTGCACCTGGAACTGATCGACCGCTTCCACGGAGATACCGAACGACAGATACCGCGTGTCACCCTGCGTGCCGGCGCTGGTGAGCGGAAGCCCTTCGAGGTAAACCTCGTTCTGATAGGTTTGGCCACCATTGAAGGAGGCGAAGTTCGTGCCGGCCACCTGCGTCACACCGTTGTTGACGCCGGGCACCAGATTCACGAACTGCGTGGGGTCGCGAGGCACTCCGTTCATCGCGAGCGGTAGCGCCGAGTAGACGGCGTTCTCCATGGAAGATCCAAGTGTGGCGTCGTCGGTATGCAACTGGGGAGGCGCGCCCTCAACGACTACGGTCTGCGTGGCGGTACCCACCTGCAACTTCGGACTGAGACCGACCGTGCCTAAGGCAGCGACTGTGACGTGCTCTTGCGTGAGCGTTTGAAATCCCGCGGCAGTGACGGTGACCTTGTACTCTCCGGGTGGGAGAGGAGATAGCACGAAGAAGCCCGCATCAGTGGTCTGGCGCGTGGTTTGAACGCCGGTATCGACGTTGGCCGCAACTACAGAAGCTCCGACCACTACAGCACCGGACGGGTCCGTGACGGTCCCTTGAATCGTTCCACTACCGCCAACCTGGGCGGCCGCACTCGCCACGAAGAATAGGGCGGCGAGCAGACGTCGCATAACTTGCATGGTTATATCCTTAGGTGAACAGTATGAAACTTCCGCCGGGGCGGTTGCGGAAGTTTTCGCCGAGCGGTTTGGCGTTTGCTATTGCAGAACGCTGGAGACGCTTGTTAACTGACGGTTACAAGGTTTGATTTCATCGAGATGACTGCCAGTGCGGCGTCGCGGGAGTAATTCAGAGCGGCTGCGGAAGCGAGCGTATCGTTTTGAACAGCAAAACGGCATAGCCGCAACGCGTCGCGATGGTAGGCTGAACGTATCGCACCCGAATGTTAAAAGACCTGCTCACGGAACAGCCGAACCCACGCTCGGCCTCGATCGATTCACTGCCCACGGAAGAAGCGCTACGCATCATCAATACCGAAGATCAGCAAGTGGCGGTGGCAGTGGAGCGCGAGATCCCGGCGATCGCGCGCGCGGTGGACATGATTGTCGCGGCAATCGAAAAAGGTGGACGTCTGTTTTATTTAGGTGCGGGCACGAGCGGACGGCTCGGCGTGCTGGACGCATCGGAATGCCCGCCGACCTATAGCGTGCCACCCGAGATGGTGCAAGGCATCATGGCAGGCGGCGAGGCGGCCCTCAGCCGCGCTACGGAGACGACCGAAGACGATCCAGCGATCGGCGTGCGCGACCTGCTGGCGCGCGGCTTTACATCGCGCGACGTGCTAGTGGGGATCGCCGCCAGCGGCCGAACGCCTTACGTATTGGGCGCGATCGAAGAAGCTAAACGGATGGGCGCGGTGACTGTTGGTTTGTGCTGTGCACCGGACTCCGAGCTATCGCGCTCGGTCTCGATCGCGATCGCTCCTTTGGTGGGACCGGAGGTGGTTGCGGGCTCCACGCGCATGAAGGCCGGCACCGCGCAGAAGCTGGTATTGAACATGCTCTCTACCGGAACGTTCATCCGTTTAGGTTATGTATACGGGAACCTGATGGTGAATGTCCAGCCAAAGAATGTGAAGCTGGTGGACCGGGCGCGAAGGATTGTGTCGCAGGCGACGGGAGTTTCCTATGAACGCGCGGCAGAACTGTTAAAGGGCGCGGGAGACAGCGTGCGGATCGCGATCCTGATGGGGAAGGCCGGCGTCAGTCGCGAAGTCGCCGAGCAGCGCCTGGCAAAAGCCGGCGGAAGGGTATCGAAGGCTCTCGAACGAGAGTGATCTCAACATGGATAAGTTCGTAATCACGGGCGGAATCGCCCTTCAGGGAGAAATCCCAACTAATGGATCGAAGAACTCGGCGCTGCCCGCACTTGCGGCGGCGCTGCTCACGGAGGAGCCGGTCATCCTGCACCGCATTCCCGCGGTCCGGGACATTCGCACCATGCAGAGGTTGCTGGTGGATATCGGCTCGAAGGTAGACGTGGATGGCCAGACTGTCCGGCTGCATACCGAGAAGATCGTGTCTCCGGAAGCGCCTTACGAGCTGGTGAAGACGATGCGGGCGTCGAGCCTGGTGCTGGGGCCGCTGGTGGCACGTTCCGGTCGTGCCCGCGTGTCGCTGCCGGGCGGTTGTGCGATCGGCGCGCGGCCCATCAATCTCCACATTTTCGGGCTGGAGCAGCTTGGCGCCAAGATCAATCAGACGCACGGGTATATCGAGGCAGAAGCACCTGAGGGCCTGCGCGGGGCAACCGTGAATTTCGACCGGATCACGGTCACTGGCACGGAAGACCTGATGATGGCCGCCGTGCTGGCGAAGGGCGAGACGGTACTTCGCAACGCCGCGCGCGAGCCCGAAGTCACCGACCTGGCGGAACTGCTGGTCGCGATGGGGGCGAAGATCGAAGGCGCTGGAACGTCTACGATTCGCATACAGGGAGTCGAAAGGCTGCACGGTGCGGAGCATACGATCATCCCCGACCGTATCGAGGCGGGCACGTTCCTGATCGCGGGCGCGATCACCGGCGGCGATCTGAATGTGACGACTTGCGAGCCCGAACACCTGGGTGCGCTCGTGTCCAAGCTGCAACAGGCTGGGGTGAACGTGACACAGCCGGATGCCAGGACGTTGCGGGTCCGCGGCGGCTCAAAGATCCGTTCGGTGGATATGACGACCGAAGAATATCCGGGCTTCGCGACCGATCTGCAAGCGCAGTACATGGCGCTGATGACGCAGGCAGAAGGGATAGCGATCGTGGTGGAGACGATCTTCGAGAATCGCTTCATGCACGCGCAGGAACTGGCGCGCATGGGTGCGAATATCCGCTTGGACGGGAAGCAGGCGATCATCGCCGGGCCGCGCGAATTAACAGGCGCGGGAGTGATCGCATCGGACCTTCGCGCGAGCGCCTCACTGGTGCTGGGAGCGCTGGTGGCACGCGGCGAGACGGTGATCGATCGCGTGTATCACATCGATCGCGGCTATGAGAAAATCGAGGCGAAGCTTGCGCAGGTAGGCGCAAAAATCCAACGGGTGGATTGAGGAGAAGCCATGCAGCACAGTCCCGAATTCCTGAAGCTGGTCAATGATGCGAAGTCGCGTGTTCAGGAGATGGACGTCGCGGGTTATCAGAAGTTGCGTGAGACCGGCGAGGCGCACATCTTGGTGGATACTCGCGAAGACAACGAGTGGGCGAAGGGTCATGTTGCGGACGCGATCCATTTGAGTAAGGGCATCATCGAGCGCGATATCGAGGCGAAGGTGCCGGATAAGAACGCAAAGCTGGTGCTGTATTGCGGCGGTGGATTTCGCTCGGCGCTGGTGGCGGATAATTTGCAGAAGATGGGCTATACGAATGCCATCTCTTTGGATGGCGGGTGGAGGGCGCTAAAGGAGTCGGGACTGCCGTTGGAGTAGGTGGCAATTCTGCTCCCGCAGTCGCGGCTCGGTAACAAAAAGGAAGCGGTGCTTCTATTGAATCAAGCGCTGGAACTGCTCTAACTCAGCGCGCAGATCGTGAATGGCCGACAGCAGGTCGGACGGCAGACGATCGACGCCGGCATTCCCTGGCGTTGCTCCCATCATTACGGAGACTAGAATTTCCACGCGATGAGCCGCTCGGGCGACGGCCTCGGCCGAGGGCTCCCAGGTGGATTGCGGGGCGATCGAACGGTTGCCGGCCGAGCCACCCATGGCCGTCAGTACCGGCGTCAGAGCGCGATCGATGACACCGATTTCCCGGGTGAGGCCGGCGGCGTTGTCGCGCAGAATATCGTGAAGCAACTGTCGATCCTCGGCAGTCATTTCGGTTTCCGTCGGATACCGTTCGGCCATGGTGCGAAGCGCATAGGCACGGGCCATCATGGCTTCATTCCGATCGAGAATCTGTGAGCTGAAGCGCTCAAACTCCGCACGCCCACCAATCTGCTGCTCCACCCGCGACTGAATCGCCGAGGGCTTGGCCGGGCTGGCAGGCGTATCGGGAACAACGGCATCAGCCGCAGCTGCAGTAGCCGGGTCGGAGAATTGAATCTGTACGTGGGGAATGGCAGCGACCGCCTCGCGGATCTGCTTTTGCCTGGGCGGGGAGATTCCGACACCGCTGACGACCACGCTGCTGCCGGTTCTCGCAACTTCGACGGGGTCGCCTAAGTCAGCGCCTATCTCATGTAGGGCTGCCACGACCTGCAGTTCATCGCTGATCGAAGCTTCCGCCTTGGGCGGAGTCGTGGCAATTGACGGAGGCGTAGCTCGCGTCAGACCGCTGGCAGGAGCGGCAACTGCACCGATTTCGGTGAACTCCACCCACTCGTCGTCGCGAAATTCCAATTTGCTTTCAATCGGGCTGAGGTCAGTGGCGCGTAGCATCAGACTTGCCGCCGACAGTTGGCCATCGGGCGTTGTGGTACGGATGCGATAGCATCGTTCCGCCGGAAGCGACGGATCGGCTACCGTGGTCACTTCGTCGCGCTTGGAAGCCAGTCCGTCGAACCACGTCTGATATGACTTGGCGCTGAGGGGATCTTCCCAACTAAAGTGCGCGGCCTCGAGCCGCTCTTCGAGCACAACGGCCATTGCCGTGGTCTTGGCAGCGGGCAAGCGACTCCCGATGGTGCGCGTCATACGCTGGGTTCGCGTTTGCACCAGGATGCGGCGCGCCCCGCCGGGACGTGTCGCCGCGGCCGATACGGCTTTCTTCAACAACACCGCAGCTTCCACGGTGGGGGCTGCGTGAAACTGCTGATAGACGGCAACCGCGACCACAACGGCCGCGGCTACCGCCACTCCCCACCGCCGAAAAGCTGGACCGGCAAGAGCTCGTTTGAAGCGTTCGAACCAAGGCTCCTGCGTCAACTCGAGATCGATGCGGGCAAATTCGGGATACAACGAAGACCAGGGACTCGGAGGCTCAGGCAGAAGGGTATCCAGAGTCTTGCGATAATGCACGCAATCGGCCACAGTTCCCTGCAGTTCCTCTACCTCGGTACGACACTGCCAGCAGGCCTCGAGGTGACTACCCACCTGCCGGACCTTGCGGACCGGCAATTCGCCGTCGATGAAGCGGAGCAGCAAACCGTCTTCCGGATGCATTCGTAGACTACTCATCCCGCACCTTCTTTAGCCGCGCCACCGCCCGGCGCAGAAACTCGCCGACCGCCGACGCGCTGATCCCCAAAGCCTCTCCGATTTCCGGGTACCGCAAGCCTTCCATGCGCAAGAACAGGCATCGCTGCTGCTGTTGCGAGAGACTGCCCACCGCATGGTGAAATCGCAACATCCGCTCCCGCTCCAACAGCCCACGCTCCGGATCTTCCGCTGGCGCCCTCAATCTACCCTCCAGGTCGGCGTCAAAAGGCGATTCCGAAGCCTGCCGGGCCCTTACCTTCAAGCCGTAATTGTGGGCAACCCGAAAAATCCATCCCCGGGGGCTCTCAATCTGCTCGCCTTTCCTGAGAGCCGTGTACAGGCGCAGGAAGACCTCCTGCACCGCCTCCTGGGCGGCCGGCGGATGCAACCCAAGCGTCAAAAGATACCGATACACGTCCTGACGAGACTCCTCAAATAGCTGACCCACACGGTTTTGCAACTCGTCGCCAGTCCGTTCCTGCCGGAGGATTCCCACGAATGTTTCACCAGCCGAAGACGGCGACATTGTTACGAGCCATACCAAAGACCCTGGCCGTAACGGCACAACTACAGGGAGAGAAAAGATTTTTCAACATTTTGCAGAAAAGATTCACGTTCAGTGTAGTGGAATTCTCCTTGTCCTGGTCTTTGGATCAGCGGACCCAGGAGACCAGTGCCCGACGCGAGAATTTGTGTAGCCATCGTCACCTACAACAGCGAGCGGTATATCCGACGCTGCCTGGATAGCGCCCTTGAGCAAGAGGGCGTGCAGGCCGAGATCGTGGTGGTGGACAACGCGTCCACGGATGGTACCCGCGAGATTTTAGAGGAATTCCGTGGGCGGGTGCGTATCATCCTAAGCGACCGGAACCTGGGTTTCGCCGAGGCGCAAAACCGCGCGATTCGGTCAAGCCATTCGGCATGGGTCCTGACTTTGAACCCCGATGTCCTGCTGCTGCCAGGGTTTATCCGCCGCCTGGTGGATGCCGGGGCGACGGATCCCGGAACCGGAGCAGTATGCGGGAAGCTTTTGTCGATCGGAGCGGGCTTCCAGATGCTGCCCGAGCCTCAGATCGACTCTACCGGAATCTTTTTTACTCCCGCAATGCGTCACTTCGACCGCGGCTGGCATCAGTCCGACACACATTGCTTCGAGAGCACGGAGTATGTGTTCGGCGCCAGTGCCGCCGCGGCCCTCTTTCGTCGCGAGATGATTGACGACATTGCCGTGGAGGGTCACTTTTTCGACCCGGATTTTTTCGTATACCGCGAAGACGCGGACGTTGCCTGGCGCGCTCAACTCATGGGTTGGCGCTGCATCTATACGCCTGCCGCCGTGGCCTACCACGTGCGTACGGTAACACCTGACAATCGCCGATCGATACCCGCAACCCTCAACATGCATTCGGTGAAGAACCGCTTCCTGATGCGCGTTAAGAACGCAACGCCAGGGCTGTATCGCCGGTTCTGGCTGCCGATGACGCTGCGCGACCTGATGGTGGTGGGTGGGGCGATCTTGTGGGAGCCTACGTCGTTATTCGCCTTCTGGAAGCTCAGCGGGTGTATGCGCCGGGCGCTGCGGCAGCGCCGCGTGATTATGGATCGCCGAAGGTCGAGCGACGAAGAGATGGCGCAGTGGTTCAGCTTCGAACCCGCCACCCAGCCGATTCACCATGCGCAGCCTGTGGCCGCTCGGCCGATGATTCGTCGGACGGTCTCATTAGCCGGCCGCACGACCTGAAAAGTTCTTTCCAAGATTCCCCACGAATGCAAGTCG
>Ga0105248_10008028_pt1 | contig 11590 bp, 10 predicted proteins | sample KBSS34metaG_FD_81524 | JGI IMG/M metagenome (GOLD analysis project Ga0105248, IMG submission 81524) | Switchgrass rhizosphere microbial communities from Kellogg Biological Station, Michigan, USA - KBS S3-4 metaG | ecosystem: Host-associated > Plants > Roots > Rhizosphere > Soil | place...
ATAGGGCTCAGCTATGGTGCCCATTCCAATCTGTGCGTCAATCAGTTGCGTCGTTGGGGCAATGCGGATCAGAAGGCGCGCTATTTGCCGAAGCTGATCTCGGGCGAACATGTCGGCAGCCTGGCCATGTCGGAAGCCGGCGCCGGATCGGATGTCGTATCGATGAAACTGAAAGCCGAAAGGAAAGGCGACCGCTATATCCTGAACGGTACGAAATTCTGGATCACCAATGCGGCCTATGCCGACACGCTGGTCGTCTATGCGCGTACGGGCGAAGGGTCGCGCGGCCTGACGACCTTCATCATCGAAAAGGGGATGAAGGGATTCTCGATCGGCCAGAAGATCGACAAAATGGGCATGCGCGGATCGCCCACGGCCGAGCTGGTGTTCGAGGATTGCGAGGTACCGGAGGACAATGTGATGGGCCCGCTCGACGGCGGCGTCGGTGTCCTGATGTCGGGGCTCGATTATGAGCGCACCGTGCTCGCGGGTATTCAGCTCGGCATCATGCAGGCCTGTCTCGACGTCGTGCTGCCCTATGTCCGCGAGCGGCGGCAGTTCGGCAAGCCGATCGGCGCGTTCCAGCTGATGCAGGCCAAGATCGCCGACATGTACGTCGCGCTCAATTCGTCGCGGGCCTATGTCTATGCCGTCGCGCGGGCGTGCGACGCGGGGCAGACGACGCGTTTCGACGCGGCCGGCGCGATCCTGCTCGCAAGCGAAAATGCGGTGAAGGTTTCGCAGGAGGCGGTGCAGGCGCTGGGCGGTGCCGGCTATACGAAGGACTGGCCCGTGGAGCGCTATATGCGGGATGCCAAGCTGCTCGATATCGGGGCGGGGACCAACGAGATCCGACGGATGCTGATCGGGCGGGAATTGATCGGAGGTGGTGCGTGAGGACTCTTTTCTTACCCCTCCCTTTCAAGGGAGGGGCCAGGGGTGGGTGCGAGCGTCAGCGAGCTCCAACGATCGTTACGCGAAGCTACGCCAAGGGCATCGAGCCCTTGGCTCCGCCACCCACCCCCTTCCCCTCCCTTGAAAGGGAGGGGTGAAAGATGGCCAAGCTCAGCACCCTCATCGATCCGACCGCGGAAACATTCGCCACCAACGCGGCTCACAATGCTACCCTCGCGACCGAACTCCGCACCAGGATCGCCCACGCCGCGCTCGGCGGCACGCAGGCCTCCCGCGATCGCCATGTCTCGCGCGGGAAACTCCTGCCGCGCGACCGCGTGCATCGCCTGCTCGATGCCGGATCGCCCTTTCTGGAGATCGGCCAGCTTGCCGCCAACGGCATGTATGACGATGGTGCGCCGGGCGCTGGCGTTATCGCGGGCATCGGCCGGGTCGTCGGGCGCGAGTGCATGATCGTCGCCAATGATCCGACGGTGAAAGGCGGCGCCTATTTCCCGATGACGGTGAAGAAGCATCTGCGCGCGCAGGAGATTGCGCGCGAGAACCGGTTGCCCTGCATCTATCTGGTCGATTCCGGCGGCGCAAATCTGCCGCATCAGGCGGACGTGTTTCCCGATCGCGATCATTTCGGCCGGATTTTTTACAATCAGGCGCAGATGTCGGCCGAAGGGATCGCTCAGATCGCCTGCGTGATGGGCAGTTGCACCGCGGGCGGCGCCTATGTCCCCGCCATGTCCGACGAAACCGTGATCGTACGCAATCAGGGCACGATCTTCCTGGCGGGGCCTCCGCTGGTGAAGGCCGCGACCGGCGAAGTGATCAGCGCCGAGGAACTGGGCGGGGCCGACACCCACGGCCGTAAATCCGGGGTGGTCGATCATGTCGCCGACAATGACGAGCATGCGCTGATGATCGTGCGCGATATCGTCGCCACCCTGCCGCCGCCCGCGCCCACACCCGTCAATTCCGCGCCGCCGCGTCCGCCGAAGCTGGATCCCGCCGAACTGTACGGCATCGTGCCGAGCGACGTGCGCGCGCCATATGATGTGCATGAGGTGATCGGCCGGCTGGTGGACGGTTCCGAATTCCATGAATTCAAGGCGCTGTACGGCACGACCCTCGTCTGCGGTTTCGCGCATATCTGGGGCATGCCGGTCGCGATCCTCGCCAATAACGGCGTGCTGTTTAGCGAGAGCGCACTGAAGGGCGCGCATTTCATCGAGCTCGCCTGCCAGCGAAAGGTGCCTTTGCTGTTCCTCCAGAATATCTCCGGCTTCATGGTCGGCGGCAAATATGAAGCGGAGGGTATCGCCAAGAATGGTGCGAAGCTGGTCACGGCCGTGGCAACCGCCAGCGTCCCCAAAATTACGGTGTTGATCGGCGGTAGCTTCGGGGCCGGCAATTACGGCATGTGCGGCCGCGCCTATCAGCCGCGCTTCCTGTTCACATGGCCCAATGCGCGGATCAGCGTGATGGGCGGCGAGCAGGCGGCATCGGTGCTGGCGACCGTCCACCGCGATGCCGACAGCTGGACGCCCGAACAGGCCGAAGCGTTCAAAGCCCCGATTCGCCAGAAATATGAGGATGAGGGCAATCCCTATTACGCCACCGCGCGGCTATGGGACGATGGGATCATCGACCCCGCCCAGACCCGCGACATCCTCGGCCTCGCCTTCGCCGCCACCCTGAACGCACCGATCCCCGATCGCGCGACGTTCGGCCTGTTCCGGATGTGATTGTATGACCTGTCTAAAAATCCTCCCCGGGACGGAGAGGGGGACCGCCGAAGGCGGTGGAGGGGCGGTCTGGCCGCGCATTCTGGAGCTCGGTATATGATCACCTCCCTCCTGATCGCCAATCGGGGCGAGATCGCGCGCCGGATCATCCGGACCGCCAGGCGGCTCGGCATTCGCGCGATCGCGGTCCATTCCGACGTCGATGCACTGATGCCGTTCGTGCGCGAGGCCGACGAGGCGGTCTGCATCGGCGCCGCGCCAGCACGCGAAAGCTATCTGGTGCAGGCGAAGATCCTTGATGCCGCTCGCGCGACCGGCGCGCAGGCGATCCACCCCGGTTACGGCTTCCTCTCCGAAAATGCAGAATTTGCCGAAGCGGTGCAGGCGGCCGGGCTGGTCTGGGTCGGCGCGCCACCATCGTCGATCCGGGCGATGGGGCTGAAGGATGCCGCGAAGAAATTGATGATCGCGGCCGGCGTGCCGGTGACGCCCGGCTATATGGGCGATGATCAGTCGCCCGTGCATCTGCAGGCGGAAGCTACCCGCATCGGCTATCCGGTGCTGATCAAGGCGGTGGCGGGCGGCGGCGGCAAGGGCATGCGCAAGGTCGATGCGGCGGCTGATTTTGCGGATGCGTTCCTCTCCTGCCAGCGCGAGGCGGCTTCGTCATTTGGTGACGATCGCGTGCTGATCGAGAAATATATCCTGGGCCCGCGCCATATCGAGGTGCAGGTGTTCGGCGATACGCAGGGGGATGTCGTCCATCTGTTCGAGCGCGATTGTTCGCTGCAGCGCCGCCACCAGAAGGTGATCGAGGAAGCGCCCGCGCCGGGTATGGACGCGGATACGCGCGCGGCGATCTGCACGGCGGCGGTGAAGGCGGCCAAAGCCGTCGATTATATTGGCGCGGGCACGATCGAGTTCATCGCCGACGCATCCGAAGGCCTGCGCGCCGACCGCATCTGGTTCATGGAAATGAACACGCGGCTCCAGGTCGAGCACCCGGTAACCGAGGCGATCACTGGCCAGGATCTGGTCGAATGGCAGTTGCGCGTCGCCAGCGGCGAACCCTTGCCGAAGCGGCAGGAGGAGCTTGCGATCGACGGCTGGGCGATGGAGGCGCGGCTCTATGCCGAAAATCCGTCGACGGGCTTCCTGCCGTCCATCGGCCCCCTCGATCGTCTGCGCTTCCCCGAGGGTATCCGGGTCGACAGCGGCGTCGAGGAGGGCGGGGAGGTCACGCCGTTCTACGATCCGATGATCGCCAAGCTGATCGTGCACGCGCCGACCCGCGTCGAGGCGGCGGGCAAGCTCGCGCAGGCCGCAGGGGCGATGCAGGTGTGGCCGGTGAAAACCAATGCCGGCTTCCTGGCGCGTGCCGCCGCCGATTCTGATTTCGTGGCTGGAAATATCGACACGGGTTTCATCGAGCGTCATGCCGATCGGCTGATTCCGTCGGCCGATCCTTCCGATACGGTAATCGCGCAAGCTGCTGCGCGCATTGTGGGCGATGCCAGGCAAGGACCCTGGGGGCAGCTGTGCGGTTTTCGCCCCGGAGCGGAACCGGACCGGCGGATAGCGGTGGAGATAGCGGGACAGACCTATATCGCGTCCGCGCCTTCTGCCGGGCCGGCCGCAGTGGATGTGGGCGATCAGCAGATCCTGTTCGTGGACGGCACAGGCTGGCCGATCGCTGCACCCGGCACCGGACAGAGCGGAGCCGGCGGCGGTGCTTCGGACGGCACATTGCAGGCGCCGATGCCCGGCAGGGTCATCGCCGTCGAGGTGGCCGAAGGCGATCAGGTGGTGAAGGGCCAGAAGCTGCTGGTGTTGGAAGCGATGAAGATGGAACAGGTGTTGTCTGCGCCATTCGACGGTGTGGTGGCGGACCTTAAAGTGTTGGCCGGTGCGCAGGTTTCGGAAGGTGCGGTGCTCGCGCGGATCGAGAAAGAGGGGCACTGATTTCATTTTTCCGTCATGTCCAAACTAACTCAGCATGACGGGAAGGGGAGGAGCGCCTACTTCACCCGCGTTGCACTGATGATCGCCACCGGTTTCCCGATCATTTGTCCGCGCATCGGCCCCGATCCCATTTGACGGTCGATTTTGGCGGCCAATATTTTGCGCACCACGTCCATCCCGCCGACGACATGGCCGAAGGCGGCGAAGCCCTGGGCGTCGTCGGACTTGCCGGGCTTGGCATCCATATAGGATTGCGTTCCGACACAGATGAAAAAGTCGCCATTCGCCGTGCCGGGCGCGTCGCGCGCCATCGATATCGTGCCGTTGACATGCTTGATGCCGGTCATGCTGGTCGGCTCATGCTTGATCGGCACCAGCATGCGGCGATATTCGTGGAAGATGCCGCCCTGAATGAAGCCTGCGCCCCGATTATTGGCGGCGCGGTAGAATTTTGTGCCGTCGAACTTCTTCTGGTCGACATAAGCTAGGAAATTGGCGCTGGTGATCGGCGCGCGCTTCGCCTCCAGTTCGATCACGATCTTGCCCATGCTGGTCTGCAAGGCGACGCGCGGCCTGGCGGCCGGCGGTGCCGCGACGGCGGAGGAGGCTGCCAAAGCGAGCAGGCCGAGGGACAGTGCATGTCTGATCATTTGCCAAGCCTTTGAAAAGCGATGCTGGCGATCCACCCCAGCGCCAGCGATAATATCACGGCGCACAAGCCGTAGAGAAAGGAATCCTGATCGGCCGACTTCGCGACATAGGCTTCGAAGCCTGATTTCGCGATATCGATGTCGCGCGTGGCGGCGGCGACCACGCGGCCATTTTCAATCAGGAAGGTTTCGGCGGTATATTTGCCGACCGGCACGCGTGCGGGGATCGAGATGCGCGCGCGGTACAGCACCCCCTCGCTGATCTCCACGCCATGGGCCGTCTCGGAATAATAGCCGCCGCGCCGCTTCAGGTCGACGACGCCCTCCTCGAAGCGTCGGTCTGCTCCGGGATCGCCGCCGCTGGCGGGGGATAGCTGCAGATTGTCGATGCCGAGTTCGTAGATCACGGCAGTGCGGCTGTCGACGATATCCCCGATCGGGCGCGAGGAAGCGAGCGCATAGAAAGACGGCACCGATCGGAAGCTGGCGCTGTCGGCATTGATCCACATGCCGGCGATCTTGCGCTTGCCGCGGATCAACACGGGTTCGGCGGGTCCCTTGATCACCACCGCGATTTCGGGATGGCGGCTGGGCGTCTTGCCGCCGGGATAGAGGATCGCTCCAAACAGCAGCAATTCCGCGCCGGTGAAGCTGTAGATGATATCGATCTTGCGCTGCGAGACATCCGGCACCAGCCGTGGCGCCTGCGCCGCCATCAGCAAGGGCAGCGCCGCCAGCACGGCCATGACGCGCTTCAGGCCTTTCACAGCGGCTGCACGGTGAAGATTTCGGGCGGTTGCCAGGTGAGGCCCAGCGCGACGCGGATCGCCACCACCAGCACGATGAACGCCAACAGCAGCCGCAGATATTCGGGCTTCATCAGATGGGTCATTCGTGCGCCGATCTGCGCGCCAGTGACGCTGCCGATCAGCAGCAGCCCGGCCAGCACGATATCGACGGCATGCGTCGTCATTGCGTGCACCATCGTCGTCGCGGCGGTGACGAAGAGAATCTGGAACAGCGATGTGCCGACCACGACGCGCGTCGACATGCCAAGCAGATAGATCATCGCCGGGACCAGGATGAAGCCGCCGCCGACGCCCATGAGGACAGTCATCAGGCCGGTCGCGAAGCCGAGCAGGAACGGCGCGAGCGGGGAGATATAGAGGCCCGATCGATAGAAGCGCCAGCGGAACGGCAGCACAGCGATCAGTGGATGGTGGCGCTTGCCCTGCGCCGCCGGTTTCAATCCGCGCCACTGCGTCACGATCGCACCGATCGATTCGCGCGCCATCACCAGGCCGACCCCGCCGAGCAGAACGACATAGAGCAGACTGACCACGGTATCGATCTGCCCCATGTCCTGCAGCGCTCGGAATGCAAATCCGCCCGCTACCGCGCCGAGCGCGCCGCCCGCCACCAGGACCGCGCCCATATGGTAATCGACTGCGTCTCGCTTGCCGTGCGCCATTACGCCCGAAACGCTGGCCCCGGTAATCTGCGTCGCCGCCGACGCAACCGCCACGGCAGGCGGTATGCCGTAGAAGATCAGCAACGGCGTGGTCAGGAACCCGCCGCCGACGCCGAACATGCCCGACAGCAGCCCGACGATGCCGCCCAGGCCGATGATCACCAGGATGTTCACCGACAGGCCGGCGATGGGCAGGTACAGATGCATGTCAGGCCGATGGCTAAACCAGATCGGCGGCCGGGGAAATGGTTTTGGCGCCGGGCCCTGGACCAGATATCTACTGCGACGGACTGTTCAGTCCGAACTGTTCGAAAGTGAAATCATAGCGCGCTTTGGACGGGAAGGCGGCAAAGGCGGTCAGACGGCCATTCTCGTAGCGGAAATGCCAGGTCTGGCGCATCTTCGGCACCCGGGCCTGAAAGGCCGCCGGATCAAGTAACGCCACATTGGCGCGGTGCCCGGGATCGCGCACGGATGCGTAGCGGATCGCCTGTGCGTCGATCGCCCGCGCCTGCTGCGCAAAATGTTGGCATGCCGTATAATCGTTCGGGTCGCGCCACGCGTCGGCAGCGATCGCAAAAGGCGGTTCGGTCAGATCCGCCATGCGCGCGACCGAAACCGGTATCGTGAAGGCGGAATGTTCGACCACGCTGTTGGGGGGCGTGAAGCCAGGCGACCGTGAGAAGAAGAGCAATCGCCAATAGCCGGTTTCCGCAACCGCCGTGCCGACATGTTCGGATGCATAAAAGATTCCGGGCCGCTCACCCGCCTGGCGAAACCGCGACGCCCGGCTGTGGCCATAGCGAAACGGCGTGCCGAGCAGATAATGGAGGCCGCGTGCGATGGGTGGCATGGTCGGCTTCACTTCCTCCAGCAGCGTCTCGAGCAACGCCTGATCCTCGCTGTTCGCGGCCAGCCGGTTTGTGGAAATGCGGTGCTGCGCCTCGACGAGCCGCCAGACAGTCGCGCGATATGGACGGAAGTGTTCAGACCTGGGCGCGATAATCGTCGACATAGTTTGTCACTTCGCCAAGGCCCCGGACCGTGCGGATCAGATCGATCGGGCGACCGGCAAGGTCAAGATTATGCGCCCGCAGCCAGGACAGCGCGGCCTCATCGTTGCTGCCCATGAGCGCGTCCAGGCTACGGAACAACCGCACCAGATATTGGCCGAGTTCAAATGCCTTGCCCGATCGATCGAGCCGGAACCCGCCCGAGCGCAGCCGCGACACCGTCGCCGGCGACAGACCCAGAATCGCGCCAAGCTGTTCGTTGGTCAATTTCCAGCAGGCTGCCACGCGGCCGACAGCTTCGCTCAGCACGCGATTTTCGTTGGCGACAGAGGTGCGTTCGGCAAGGGTCAAAATCATTCTCAGGAATATATAATCACAATATCATTCATAGGAATGATGGATGCTTTTGGCAAGGCTGGGCTGTGGAAGCGCGCGATAGACCTTCGTCGCTTCGTGATCACGCGTCTGGTTGGCCTGCCCACGCCCCAAGAATCACGGAATGGACGAAGTTTGGGCCGCGCTTCGACAGCAACTCGCATCAGATATGCGTCAGCACCAGCTGACGCATGGCCGACAGACCGAAACTACAGGGAATTTCATTTATCAGAGAAATGGTGGAGCCGTGGGGGATCGAACCCCAGACCTTCGCAATGCCATCGCGACGCTCTCCCAGCTGAGCTACGGCCCCGTACCAATCTGACCACCGGGTGGGACCGGTGGCGGAGCGCGCCCTTTAGGTCAGGGCGCGCCGGGCTGCAAGAGGGGTTTTGCCCTCGGCCCGGATTTTATCCGCCGGGGGCCGGAATTGCCGGCCCCCGATCGGCTTAAAATTAATTGTCGTCGTCGTCGCCGGTGGTGGTGACGCCGATATCGTCGTCGCCGCCCAGATCGACATCGTCGTCGGGGTTCTGCTCGGCATCCTCGTCGATATCCAGATCCTCGTCCGACAGATCGGTGTCGGCGACCTTGTCGATCTCCAGCTCCTTCTTCGGCGCGTCATAAGGCAGCGGCTGCTTGGACTTCAGAATAGGATCGGGCTCCCATGCCGCACCACATTCGATGCAGGTGACGGGATTGTCCTTTTCCAGATCATAAAAGCGGGTGCCGCATTTGGGGCAGGTCCGCTTGGTGCCCCATTCAGGTTTCACCACGGTCAGATTCTCCAGAAAAAATTGAAAAGCCGCTCCCCGACCGGATTGATCGGAACGCGAAACGCCGCGCGCCTTGCCATAGCGGGACGCCGCTGTCAAAAGCCGCGCCCGATGCATGGTTCCAAACCCACTCCGATGGCCTTCGCCGCACCCGGCCCGCTGACGGGATCGATTGCGGTTCCCGGCGACAAGTCGATCTCGCACCGTTCGCTGATGCTGTCCGCGCTGGCTGTCGGCGAGTCGGTGGTCGAAGGGCTGCTGGAGGGGGAGGATGTGCTCGCCACCGCCGCCGCGATGCGGGCGATGGGCGCGCAGGTCGAGCGCGGCGATAATGGCGGCTGGCATATATATGGCGTCGGCGTCGGCGGGCTGCTGCAGCCGGCGGGGGCGCTGGAGATGGGCAATTCCGGCACGTCGACGCGGCTGCTGATGGGGCTGGTGGCGAGCCACCCGATCACCGTGACGTTTACCGGGGATGCATCTTTGTCCAAGCGGCCGATGAACCGCGTGATCGAGCCGCTGAGCCTGATGGGCGCGGACTTCACCTCGAGCCCCGGTGGCCGGCTGCCGTTGATGCTTCGGGGTATTTGCCCTGCCGTGCCGATTGAATACCGCCTGCCGGTCGCGTCGGCACAGGTGAAGTCGGCCGTCTTGCTGGCCGGTCTCAATGCGCCGGGCATCACGCGGGTGATCGAGCCGGTGGCGACGCGCGATCATAGCGAGCGGATGCTGAAGGGATTCGGGGCCGATCTGTCGGTGGAAATGGACGGCGCCATCCGGATCATCTCGATTCGCGGGGAAGCCGAGCTCAAGCCGCAGAAGATCGTGGTGCCAGGCGATCCGTCTTCGGCCGCCTTCCCGGTGGTGGCAGCCCTGCTGGTGCCGGGCTCGGCGGTGACGGTGCGCAATGTCGGCCTCAATCCCACCCGTGCGGCTTTGTTCGATGTGCTGCGGATGATGGGCGCGGCCATCAGCTTCGCCGATCCCCGCACCGTCGGCGGCGAGCCGGTCGCCGATATTGTCGTGCGTCATGGCGCGCTGAAGGGCATCGAGGTGCCGATCGAGGTCGTGCCGAGCATGGTCGACGAATTTCCGATCCTGTTCGTGGCAGCGGCCTTGGCTGAAGGGCGGACGATCGCACGCGGCCTGGAAGAGTTGCGCGTCAAGGAATCGGACCGGCTGACGACGATGGCCGAAGGGCTGCGCGCGATCGGCGCGCGTGTCGAGGAGCTTGAGGACGGCCTTATCATCGACGGCACGGGCGGCGAAAAGCTGGCGGGCGGTGCGACCATCGCCACGCATCTCGATCATCGCATCGCGATGAGCTTCGCGGTGGCCGGGCTGGTGTCGCGGAGCGCGGTGACGATCGACGATATGGCGCCGGTCGCGACCAGCTTTCCGGCGTTCGTCGAACTGATGAAGAGTCTCGGAGCGGACGTCGCATGATCATTGCCGTCGATGGACCCGCCGCGTCGGGCAAGGGTACGATCGCAAAGGCGCTGGCAAAGCATTATGGCCTGCCGCATCTCGACACCGGCCTGCTGTACCGTGCGGTCGGCGTGGCGGTGATGCGCGCCGGGGGCGATCCCGGTGATGCCGAAGATGCGCTCCATGCCTGCAATTTCGATCCCGCCCTGCTCGATGATCCCGGTCTGCGCACCGAGGATGCCGGCCAGGCCGCATCACTCGTGTCGGCGCATCTGCAGGTGCGCGAGGCACTGATCGACCGGCAACGTGAATTTGCGACGCAGAAGGGCGGGGCGGTGCTCGACGGGCGCGATATCGGCACCGTCATCGCGCCCGATGCCGATGCCAAATTGTTCGTTACGGCTTCCTCCGAGGTGCGCGCACAGCGCCGCTTCAGGGAGATCGAGGCGATGGGGGAGGGCGGCAGCTACGAAACCGTGCTCGCCGATATCCTGGCGCGGGACGAAAGGGATTCGGGACGAGCCGCCGCTCCGCTCCGTCAGGCCGAGGATGCGGACTTGCTGGATACCAGCGATATGGGTATAGACGCCGCCGTCCAGCGGGCGATTGCGCTCGTGGAAGCCCAAGCGGCTGACCGCTAACAGCGATCGCCAGCATAGGCGTGTCAGGGCCGGCGGTTGTCGCCGGTGCCTTGGCGCGCTTTTTATGCTTTTGCGGGGTTCTCCACGAACAAGACTGTCCAAAGGATGCCGTGCGGACATGGGGTTCGCGGGGCATTTCGGCCTAAAGACCTCCGGAACCAACCGGATGGCCGGAAAAAAACGATAGAAAGCAGGCTACCTATGGCCACTATGGCAAATCCGACCCGCGACGATTTCGCGGCACTCCTGAATCAGACCCTCGGCGGCGAAAATGAAGGCTTCGAAGGCCGCGTCGTAAAGGGCACCGTTACCGCAATCGAAAATGACATGGCCGTGATCGACGTCGGACTGAAGTCCGAAGGTCGCGTCGCGCTGCGCGAATTCGCCGCCCCCGGCCAGAAGGCCGATCTGAAGGTTGGCGACGAAGTCGAAGTCTATGTCGATCGCGTCGAAAATGTTCATGGCGAAGCGATGCTCAGCCGCGACCGCGCGCGCCGCGAAGCCGCCTGGGACAAGCTGGAAGCCGAATTCGGCCAGTCGACCCGCGTCGAAGGCGTGATCTTTGGCCGCGTGAAGGGCGGCTTCACCGTCGATCTGAACGGCGCCGTGGCGTTCCTGCCCGG
>Ga0105248_10008031_pt1 | contig 11589 bp, 6 predicted proteins | sample KBSS34metaG_FD_81524 | JGI IMG/M metagenome (GOLD analysis project Ga0105248, IMG submission 81524) | Switchgrass rhizosphere microbial communities from Kellogg Biological Station, Michigan, USA - KBS S3-4 metaG | ecosystem: Host-associated > Plants > Roots > Rhizosphere > Soil | place...
GCAGACCCTCGCCGGGGATAGCGATGCCGCCGAGCGCCTGCAAGCGGCCTACGCGGTGCTGGAGGGTGACGCGGCAGCGGTCGCGGCGGGCCGGCGCCTCGCGGGACTGCTCGGTATGCAGGCGCTGGAGATCAGGTCTGCCGACAAGCCGCTGTATCACGCCGCTGCTGTGATAGTGAGCAACTACACGGTCGCGTTGTCGGCCCTGGCGGAGCGACTGGCGCTCGCTGCCGGGATCCCGGCCGAGGCTGCGGGCCGGATATTCCTGCCGCTGCTGGAAGGGACGTGGCGCAACCTCGAGATGCGGGGCAGCACTGATGCGCTCACCGGGCCGATCGTGCGGGGTGACGCGGGCACCGTGCGTGCGCACCTGCAGGCCCTCGACGAGGAGGCGAAGCGGCTGTACGCGGTGATGGGACTGGAAGCGCTGAAAGTGGCTCGAAAAGGCGGCCTGTCCGAGCCGAAGGCCGCCGAGATCGAAGGGGCCCTGCGGGATGCTATGTCTGCTCGATGACCCGCACGCCGCTCGGCACGTCGAACTGGAAGGTCTTGTCGGTCACCGGGTCGTTGGTCTTGAGCTTCGATAGCGTGAGCGTCCGGGTGCCGCCCGCCCGCTCCTCGATCACGACCTTGCGGGGCAGTGCGGTGTCCCGGTCGAGCCAGAGGGTGGCCTTCTTGAACGGGAGGTCGTCGGCGAGCGGCACGAGCTCCACCACGTCGGTCTGCACGAAATCCACGAAATCCCGCTTGATGTACTTCGACCGGTAGCGCTCGGCGGGCTTGTCCAGCAGCCACGCAAGCACGTTGAAGCCGTAGACCGGCCCGGTCGGAATCGGCATCCGCAGCACCTGACCCGGCGTGGTACTCGGCGTGTAGACCCACACGAACTTGCCGTCGAGCACGATGGCGTCGCCCTTGGGATCACTGAAACGCATCGTCAGCTTGTTCTGCCCCGACTGCACCATGACCCCCCGGCTTTCGAACGTACCCACCGCCTCGTCGTCGATGACCTGCTTGAAGTCGGCCCGCAATGACGTAAGGCCGCGATAGACCTGTGCCGCGCGACCGACGATGACGCTGGCATCGCCCTGTGCCGCCGCGATCGACGGCACCGCCAGCAGGGCAGGCAAGGACAACCTGAGGAACAGGTTCACGCGGACGCTCCGACCGGCACGGGGATGCCGCGGCCGATAGCCTCGGCGATGACCCGGGCTTCACGCATGAGCGTGGCGAACTGCGCGGGATCGAGACTCTGCACGCCGTCCGACAGGGCGCGTTCGGGCGTGGGATGCACTTCGATCAGGAGCCCATCGGCGCCCGCGGCGACCGCGGCCCGCGCCATCGGGATCACCATGTCGCGCCGGCCCGTGCCATGACTCGGGTCAGCCACGATCGGCAGGTGCGACAGGTGATGCACCACGGGGATCGCGGCCAGGTCGAAGATGTTCCGGGTAACGCTGTCGAAGCCGCGGAGTCCGCGCTCGCACAGGATCACGTCGGGGTTCCCCTCGGCGAGCAGGTACTCCGCCGACAGCAGCAGGTCCTGGACCGTCGCGGAGAGCCCACGCTTGAGCAGCACCGGCTTGCCGCAGCGACCGGCGCTCCGGAGCAGCGAGTAGTTCTGCATGTTGCGGGCGCCGATCTGCACCACGTCGGCGACCTCGACCACCAGGTCGAGCTGCTCGGCGTCCATCGCCTCGGTGACGATGAGGAGCCCGGTCTCCGCCCGCGCCAGTGCCAGGAGCCGAAGTCCCTCGGCCCCGAGCCCCTGGAACGAGTAAGGCGACGAGCGCGGCTTGAACGCCCCACCACGCAGGATGGAGGCACCGGCGGCGCGCACCGCGCGCGCCGCCACGAGAATCTGCGACTCGCTCTCCACCGAGCAGGGGCCCGCCATGATCGCGAGGTCGGAGCCGCCGATGGTGACGCCGGCCGCGAGCCGCACGATGGTCGGCTCGCCCTTCCACTCCCGCGACACCTGCTTGTACGGCTTGGTGACGTGAATGAGCTCAGCCACGCCGGGCAGGGCTGCGATGCGCGAGCCATCGACGCGGCCATCATTCCCGACCAGGCCGACGGTGGTGCGCTGCCGCCCTGGCATGGGACGCGCCTCATAACCCAGCTCTTCGATCGTGGCGACCACCATGCGCACTTCATCGGCGGTCGCGCCCGGGCGCATGACGACTAGCACGTTCGCGCTCCTTGCCTGAGCGGCAGGAAGTCAGGGCGGCAAGGCGGCAAGAAGAAGCGGATCATGCCTGCACTGCCTCCTCGACTTCCGAACTCTTGTCATCCTGCCGCCTTGCCGCCTTGCCGGCCAGTTGCTCTACCTGGCCGCCGTCTTCATGATGCTCTCCCAGCCTGACGCCGACGATCGTCGACACGCCCGGTTCCTGCATCGTGACCCCGTACACGGCGTCGGCCGCCTGCATCGTGCGCGGGTTGTGCGTGATGACGATGAACTGGGTGGAGTGCTTGAACTCGTCGAGCAGGCGGGTGAAGCGGCCGACGTTCGCGTCGTCCAGTGGCGCGTCCACTTCGTCCATGAGGCAGAACGGGCTCGGCTTCGTCAGGTAGATGCTGAAAAGCAGCGACGTGGCCACGAGCGTGCGCTCGCCCGACGACAGCAGGTGGATGCGCTGCGTCTTCTTGCCGCGCGGCGACGCATGGATCTCGATCTCACTCTCGAGCGGATCATCCGGGTCGGCGAGGCGCAGTTCGCACTCGCCGCCGCCGAAGAGAGTCTGGAAGACGTTCTGGAAGTGCCCCTGCACGGCCGTGAACGTTTCCATGAACAGGTTGCGAGCCGTTCCGTCGATCTCGCGAATCGCCTGCAACAAGGACGATCGCGCACTCACCAGGTCGTCGCGCTGGGTGGTGAGGAACTCGAGCCGGGTGCTCTCCTCGGCGTGCTCTTCCACCGCCAGCGGGTTGACCGGCCCGATGCCCTCGAGCTGTTCCACCACCCGCGCCGCCTCGGTCTCCAGCGTCTCGAGATCCAGGTCGAGCGGCGTGAATCCCTCGAGCAGGGCGACCAGCGGCTTCCGCCACTCGGCCTCGACCCGCTCTTCGATGCGCCGGCGCTGGCCCGCGGCCTCCGTCAGTTCCACCTGGAGCCGGTGGCTCTCTTCCACCAGCGACTCCACCTCGGTCCGGGTGGTCGCGAGGACGCGCTCGGCCGTGACCAGGTTCGCCTCGCCCTCGGCCAGCGCCAGTTCCGTATCGGTGGCGGCCGCCTCGAGCTCGAGACGCGCCACCCGGCGTTCGTCGCGCGCGGTTCGCCACTCGGCCTGCTGCAGTTCGAGCGCCTGGGCCGTGCGATCGAGTTCCTCGAGTTCGACGGCCAGCGCTGCCGCCGAGGCCGCTGCCTGCACCCGGAGTTCGTTCACGCGTTCCGCGCGCTCCACCGCGGCCCGGAGACGGGCGGCGACGTGGGCTTCCTGCACCTGCCAATGGACCCGCTGCTCGCGGGCCGTTTCCTGCTCGGTCTCCAGCGACTGCTGCTGGGTCCGGGCCGCCCCGATGGCCTCGTCGCGCCGGGCACGTCCGACCCCGAGTTCCTCGAGCAACGTGCTGATCTCGGCCACGCGGCGCTCGGCCGACTGCAGCCGCTCCCTGAGGCGCTCGAGTTGCTGCTCGCTCGACGTCACTTCGCGCTGCAGCGAGGCGACGTGACGCAGCGTCTCCTCCCGGGCGGAGACTGCCTGGCGCTCCAGTTCCCGCGCGGCATCGAAGGCACTCACCGCCGAGGCCAGCGCGGCTTCGGCGGCCGCAAAGCTCGCCAGCGTGCCGGCGAGCGTCGCCTCGGCGGCGTGGAACTGCCGCTCTGCCGCCTCGACATCCGAACCAAGGCTGCTGAGCTCGGCGCGGCGGCGAAGCGGACCACTCTGGGTAACGGCACCCGAGAGGAAGACCGCGCCCGTGGCGCGGCGCAGCACGAGGCCGGCACTATCGAGTATCTCGGAACCATGCAGTACCGCCTGTACCCACGCAGCGGCGGGACCCTCGGCACGCACGCGATCGGCGAGCGGATGCCGGTCGTCGCCGAACCGCGGGCCCGGGCTGGCGGGCAGCAGCACCAGGGCGCCGGGCTGATGCTCGGCATGCCACGCCTGGATCGCAGGGATCGCGTCGAGGTTGCGCACCAGCACCGCGTGCACCCAGTCGCCCAGGAGCCGCTCGGCCAGGTCGGCATCCTCGCGTGACGTGCTGAGGAAGTCACTCAGCGGCCCGAGGATATCGCCGCCGAACCGCTCGCGCGCCGCCATGAGGGCGGCCGCGGCCGGCGCCAGCCCGACGCGCTCACGCTCGAGCTCCTCGAGTGCCTGCCGCCGGGCGGTCAGCTGGGCGAGCGACTCCTCGGCGCTGCGCCGCGCGGCACGATCGTGTGCCTCGCGCTCCCGCACCTCGGCCACGCGATGACGGGCGGCTTCGACCTCGGCGGCCGAGCGACGGAGCTCGAACCCGTGGAAGGCGGCACGCTCAACCTGATGATCACGCCGGCGTTCACCGTCGGCGAGCTCCGTACGCAGGGCCTCCCGCTGTGCCTGCGCCTGCTGCACGCGCTCGCGCAGGCCGGCGAGCTCGTGCTCCAGCGCCACGCGCTCGCTTTCGAGGGAGGTACTGGCCTGGAGCGCCTGCTGTCCCTCCTGCTCGAGCCGGCGCACTACGTCGCGCTGGTCGGCGAGACGCTGCCGCACTCCCTCCTCGTTTTCCGCCCGTGAGCCCAGTTCCGCCTGGAGTCGGGCGTGCTCGGCATCGGCGTCACTCCGGTCGACCAGCGCGGCTTCATGCTCGACCGCCGCCTGTGCCGCACGCGCCTCCATCTGGCCCCGCTCGTCACTCGCGCGCAGCCGGCGCGCCGCGGCGTTGCCGAGTCGCTCGGCCGCGACGGCGAGATCACCCTCCAGCTTGCCCAGCTCGACCCGCACCGAGGCGAGGCGGGAGGAAACTTCCGTGCGCTCCGCCTCGGCGGCATGACGGGCACGGCCGGCCTCCTCGCGGCGCTGCTCCGACTCGGCAAGCGACTGTCGCCGCGCCGGCAGGACCGGCTCCAGTTCAGCGTAGCGCTGTGTCATGCTGTCCGCCTCGCTCGACAGGCGCTGCAGGAGGCGCTGCGCCAGCGTGAGCTGGAGCGCGAACTTCTCTTCGGTGAGCTTCACGTGGCGCTCCGCCTTGCCCTTCTGCCGCGCGAGGCTGCGGAGCTGGGACTGCACCTCGGCGATCAGGTCCTCCACGCGCTGCAGGTCCTGGTGCGTCTCCTCGAGCCGGCGCTCGGTGCTGTGCTTCCGGTCGCGATAGAGGCTGATACCTGCCGCTTCCTCGAAGAGCGAGCGCCGCTCGTCCGCTCGATCGGAGAGCAGGAGCTCGATCATCTTCGCCTCGATGACGACGCCGGCATCGCTGCCCAGGCCGGTGCCGCGCAGCAAGTCCTGAATGTCGCGCAGCCGTACCGGCGCCTTGTTCAGGAGATATTCGCTGGCGCCTGACCGCGAGAGGCGGCGGGTGATGACCACCTCACGATAGGCGATCGGGAGGTCACCGTCGGTATTGTCGAGGTAGAGGGAAACCTCGGTGACGTTCACCGGGCGCCGCGTGGCCGCACCCTGGAAGATCACGTCTTCCATCTTGCCGCCCCGGAGGAGCCGGGCCGACTGCTCGCCGAGCACCCAGCGCACGGCATCGGAGACGTTGGATTTGCCGCAGCCATTGGGACCCACGATGGCCGTCACACCGCTTTCGAACGTCAACTCGACGGTATCGGCGAACGACTTGAAGCCGGAGAGCTCGAGTTTCGTGAGCTTCATCGCAGGATCCTGGGCAGGGAAGGAATGGTCAGGGCGCCGGCGTGCCGGGCCCGCTGATGACGAATGACGGCATGCCGAGCGAACGACTGGCCGAATCGGCCTGCTCGCGTGTCGCGAATGGTCCCACGACGACACGATATACGTCGTCGGCATTGGCAGGGTCAACGACGCTGGCCTTGATGCCGGCGGCGGCGATCTTCTCGGCGAGCTCCCGGGCCCAGGCCGGGTTCCTGGAGCTGCTCACCTGCAGGAAGAATCGCTGGCCCGACCCGGCAGCGACAGAGTCGATCGGCGTCCCGAGCGTATCGGTGGCAGCGGCGACCACGACCTCCTCCGCCGCCGCGGGCGCCCAGGCCAGCGGGACCCAGATGTCGTCCGCCGCCTTCGCTACCTGGCCTCGGGGACGAAGCCCGTCGCGCTCCAGGTCGAGTCCGACCACGTCGCGTCCCTTCCGGACGAGCAGCAGGAAGGGAGGCGCGATCAACGGAAGGTCATCGTCCCAGTCGGTGACGGTGCGAGCCACCACGCTGCGTGCGGTCAGGTCCACCACGCTCAGGGTGTCACCTTTCCGGGACCGCACCAGCATCCACAGGCCATAGAGGTCGCCGCGGAGGGCGATGGCGCCGCCCGGCACGTCGATCCCGTCCCGCTCCCGCGCGGAATAGCGGTCGAAGGCCATCACGTCGTCGTCGTCGCGTCCCACATACAGCCGGTGACCGGACGGTGAGAACATCACCGCCCGGGCGTGGCCGGAGACGTCGATCACGTCCGGCTTCCGGGCACCCGAGGGATCGGCGAGGACGACGGCCGAGTCCACCGCGACCGCGACGAGATCCCCCGCGAGCGTGGACGTCGCGAAGCCTGCCGGCACCGCGATGGTCTCCGAGGGACCCTCGGGCTCGAACACGGTCAGGTCGGCCCGCCGAGCCGTGGGCAGCACGAGCAACCGCCCCGCTGCCGTGCCGACGAGCGACGTCGCACCGGCGGGCAGGGCGTCGGTGAGCGTGATCGGGCGACGCCCGCGCACTTCCGTGACCTTGCCGCTGGTGTCGACGGCGAAGAGGGTGCCGTCGGGACCGAGTGCCGCGTTGCGCACCCCCTTCCGGAGCACTCGCGCCCGCCGGGCGCGGAGGTCGATGGCGACGAGCGTGCGGGTGGAATCGAGGGCATACACCAGGCCCTGGTCGAGGTCCGCCCCGATGAACCGGCGGATGGCGGGCACGCGAGCGACGGACCAGCCGAGCGGCGTGAGATCGGTGCTGCGATAGGCCACCGCTTCGCCACCATGCGCCGGCAGCCGAAGCAGGGTCGTTGGACCAGGGGAGTGGAGAACCAGGGGCAGTGCGGCAAGGGGCTCGCGACCGGACTTGTCGCAGGCCGCCGCCAGCAGGATGCCGACCAGGAGGATGTGGCGGACGTTCACGCCGGCAAAGATAATGACGCCGCCGCGCCAGCGCGGCAGGGAAATCGGACTAGAACGTGGGCCCGAGACTGAGGGTCACGTAGTTGCCATAATAGGGCGACCGCTGCAGGGGGAACGACCAGTCGAGCCGGAGGATCAGGAGTCCATAGAGGTTCATCCGGGCGCCGATGCCCCAGGCCGCGATCGGCGCCCGGTAGTTGATGGGGCTGCTGTCGTTGTCCGGCAGGCTCCACCGGACCACGCTGTTCTGGTTCCAGGACAGCCCGGCATCGAAGAAGGCGACCCCTTCGATCGGCGGCAGTCCCTTGGGCGCGAACTTCATCTGGGGCGTGAGCAGGGGGAAGCGCAGCTCGAAATTGGCTACCGCGAGCTGCTGGCTGACCAGCCGGTTGAGCGGAAGGCAGATGCCGTTCGAGTTCGAGACCTGGCACTCGTTGCGCTGGTACGAGCCCGAGGTGTGGCCTCGCACGAGATCGGGCGTGCCGATGAAGACGTCGAACTGGTTCGCATCCGGCCCCCGCCGGCCATAGAACAGCCCGCGGAAGGCGAAGACGACGGGTCCCTTGATATGGGTATACCGCCGGTAGTCCAGCAGGAGCTGGGTGTATTGCCAGCTGCCGATGCTCTGGCTCAACGCGACCCGGTACTTGGTGCCGAGATATGGGCCGACATACCCGTAGATGGTGTTGTCGAACACGTACGCCACGGTCGGCAGCGTGAAGAACACGTCGGGCTGGCCGATCGTCTGGTACCGGGCGTTGTCGATCGGGAACCCCGCCGCGTTGTAATCCTGCACGTAGCTCACGAGGGCATCGTCGATGAAGCCGACGCGCACGTCGAATTCAAGCCGGCGAAAGCGGCTGAACGGATACCAGGCCGTTCCCTGCACGTACCGGCTGAGGAGCCGCCGGGTGTTGATCCGGGTCTGGTAGGTCGAGTCGCTCGTGGCAAAGATGGTGCTCGGCTCGGCGAAGTAATACGGAATCTGCGTCGCCCCGATCGACCAGTTCACCCGGCTCGACAGGTTGGCGTACGAGGCCGTGGCGAAGGCCTCGTTGATCCGTCCGTTGATCGCGATGCCGAACGCGAGCTGGTTGTTGCCCAGCACGTCACTGAGGGTAATCGCGGTGCTGCCGTAGATGCCGTTGCCGGTGTTGTCGCGCACGTAGCCCACCTGCGGCCGCGCGATGTAGTCCGGCGTGTAGTGCTTCCGGTACTTCTGGAAGGCGAATTCGCTCGTGTCGGGCAGGGCCAGCGTCGCCGAGTCGAGCAGCCGGGCAATCGAGAGCGGTTCCGGCGCGGCCGCGTTCAGGCTGTCGGGCGGCTTCGGCACCGAGTCCGCCCGGCGGAATCCCTGCTTGCCACGGTAGATCGACCCGCCCTCACCCACCTCCGGGCGAGGCGTGACGCTGTCCGGCGCCGGGCGCGTCACCACTTCGACCGCGCGCCGGGCGGTGTCCTCCGGGGCTGGTGCGCGCCAGGGCGTGCGCGCCAGCGACCGGGGGTTGCTCAGCAGGTAGACGTTGAAGCCGCCCTTCTCGTAGTACATGAAGGCGATCTTGTCGGCGTCGGGCGCCCAGCTCAGCACCGGTGAGAGCGGGGTGAAGCCGGCGGATCCGGTCAGCAGGTGGGTGATCTGGAAGATGTCGTCCTGGGCGAAATCGTAGAGGTAGAGATCGCTCACCCCGCCGCGATCCGACACGAACGCGAGGTACTTTCCCTCCGGGCCCCAGGCCGGGTTGATGTTCTTCCCGGCGTCCATGTGATCGAGGACGCGTGTCTCGCCACTCGCGAGATCGAAGATGCCGATCCGGAAGTTGCCGGCGCTCAGCACCTCGAAGTTGGTGCCGGGGCCCCGGTCGGTGGTGAACGCGATCGACTTGCCATCGGGTGACCACGCCGGATGCAGGTCGGCGTATTGATCGTTCGTCAGGCGCCTGAGGCCGGAGCCGTCGGCGTTCACGGTGAAGAGGTCGGAAAACCCTCCCACGTAGCCGGTGAAGACGAGCTGCTTGCCGTCAGGGCTCCAGCTGGGCGTGGTCACGCCGTCCAGCTTCACGGTGATGCGCTTCACCGTCTTGTTGCGGCTCGGCTCGAGGAGGATGATGTCGTCGTACTTGCCGCGCCGCCCCGTCACCGCGAGGTACTTCCCGTCGCGCGACCAGGCGGCCTGGCTGTTGAGGAAGCGGAAGGTCTCGTAGTTGCTGCTCCACGTGGGCTGCAGCAGCCGCCGCTTCACCTGACCCGTCGTGGCATCGGCCAGGAACATGTCGATGGAGAAGCCGTCCCGCTCGCTGAAGTACGCGATCTGGGTGCCGTCAGGCGAAATGGCCGGGGCGATGTGGAGGCGTCCCTTGGACCGCGTCTCGTCGAGCGACACCGCCGCGATCTGCTTTGCCTGCTCCGACGCGCCGAGCTCGGGCAGGTACTGCTTGAACACGGCATCGCGCCACTGCTGCGAGAGCTGCTGGGTGCTGAGGCCGAGGTTCCGCTTGATCGACCCGTCGATTCCGCCGGACAGGGTGCCGTTGAGGATGGCGCCCACCGCCTCGTCGCCCCACCGCTCGCCGATGTAGCTCCAGAGGGCGTGGCCGAACCGGTAGGGGAAGATGTTGGGGTCGAGCGCCAGCTGTTCGATGGTTGGCAGGTCGTTCTCGAAGACGGCGTCGCGCAGCCACATCGCCGTCTCGGGCGTGGTGGGGCCGATCGAGAGGTACTCCGCCATGCCTTCCATGAACCACAGCGGCGGCGCCACCGACGCGATGATCTGCACGTTCGCGCCGGCCTTGCCCCGGGAGAAGATGTCGAACTGGAACTGGTGCACCATTTCGTGCGTGAGAACGTGCTCCGTCTCCTTCAGCGCCCCCTGCAGGAACAGCACGTTCCGCTGCCGGAAGAAGTCGGTGACACCCTGCGTGCCCTCACCCACGTCGGTGGTGTTGGTCTGCCCGAAGTCGGTGGGCGAAGCGTACAGGATGATGATCTTCCGCTCGGTGAACCGGTGGTTCAGGATGCGGGAGAGCCGGGCATACGACCGTTCCGCCATCCGCGCCACGTCGAGCGAGGCCTCGCGCTCCGACGGATAGAAGTAGATGTCGAAGTGGTCGGTCTGGATGATCTGGAAGTTGAACTTGGAGTACTGGACCTTGTTCTGGCCGAAGTATCCGTTGAAGTAATACTGTGCCTGCGCGGTGGCGGGCACGACGAGGGCGAGCATCGCCACCGCCAGCGCGAGCCGCAGCCGGCCACCGAGGCTAGGTGTCGTCACTACCGCGGAAGACGACCGGCGCGTCGCCCCAGAGGCGCTCGAGCTGGTAGAAGGTCCGGGCCTCCGGATGGAAGACGTGCACCATGAAGTCGACATAGTCCAGCAGCACCCAGCGGCCGCCCTGTACTCCTTCAACGTGATGCGGGTCATTGCTCTGCTTGCCCAGCGCGTCCACCACGGCATCGGCGATGCCGCGAACGTGCGCGTCGGAGGTGCCCGACGCGATGATGAAAAAGTCCGCCGTGTCGCTCACCGGGCGCAGGTCGAGCACCATCAGCCCGCGCGCCTTGCGATCCTCGGCCGCCTGTACCGCCTGTGCCACGGCACGAGGGAGGCCATGGTGGCGCCGGCCCGGGTCAGGGGTCCGGGTCACGACGCAGACACGCGAGCGGGTGTCCCGTCCTCCACCTGGTAGAACACCGCCCAGGCGCCGAAGCCTACATGAGTGCCGACCACACCGGTGACCAGCGAGACGAACACGTCCTTCGGGCTGTAGACCGCGACGAGCGCGTTCCGGAGCCGTTCCGCTTCCTCGGGCGCGTCGGCATGGGCGATGCCGAACCGGATGGCGCCGGGGCGGGGGGTCAGCTTCCGCTCCAGCAGCGACAACACTCTCGGCACCACCTGGTCCCGGCCTCGCACCCGGTCGGCCGGCGCCACCCGGCCATCGTCCGTCAGCGTGAGGATCGGCTTCACGTCGAGCAGGCCACCCAGCCACGCCTTCCCCCGGCTGACCCTGCCGGAACGGATGAGGTTGTCGTACGTGTCCACCGACAGGAACATCCCCGACTGCCCCCGGATCCTGCCGAGCTCCTTCACGATCTCCGCAGCGTTCCACCCCGACTCGGCCAGTTCCGACGCCCGGAGGCCGAGCATTCCGAGGCCGAGCGACGCGCTCCGGCTGTCGAACAGGTGAACGCCGTCGATACCGGACGCCTTGAGCGCCGCGTTCGCCGACTGGGACGTGCCCGACAGCGGACCGGATACGAGCAGGACCACCGCTTCGTTGGCCTCGTCGCGAGCATTCCGGAAGGCCCGGACGAACTCGCCTGGCGTGGGCTGCGAGGTCGTGGGGAGTTCCTTCGCGGCGC
>Ga0105248_10008032_pt1 | contig 11588 bp, 8 predicted proteins | sample KBSS34metaG_FD_81524 | JGI IMG/M metagenome (GOLD analysis project Ga0105248, IMG submission 81524) | Switchgrass rhizosphere microbial communities from Kellogg Biological Station, Michigan, USA - KBS S3-4 metaG | ecosystem: Host-associated > Plants > Roots > Rhizosphere > Soil | place...
GATCGCGTTGTCCGGGCGCGGCTCGGAGGAATGGCCACCCTTGTTGGTGGTCTCCATCTTGAAGGTCATGTAGGTCTTCTGGACGGTCTCGACCGCGAAATCGATGCGCTTGCCGTCCTTGATCTCGCCCGAGCCGCCATCGGGATTCATCACCAGGCCCACGTCGCCGACGAGATCCTTGCGGTGCTCGAACAGGAATCTCGGGCCGCTCTGCTCGAGTCCGACTTCCTCATCCGCGGTGAATGCAACCACGATGTCGCGATCCGGGACATAGCCTTCCTTCTTGAGGCGGATCAGCGATGCGGCAACGGCGGCGTCTTCATCCTTCATGTCGGACGTGCCGCGGCCGTAGAAGTAGCCGTCCTTCTCGGTGAACTTGAACGGCGGCAACGTCCAGTCCTGCGCGCGCGCATCCACGACATCCATGTGGCAGATCCACATCACGGGCTTGCCCTTGCCCTTGCCCTTGATGCGGACGACGACGTTCACCTGGTTGGGATACTGGGTCTCCGGCGCGACCTGGACTTCGGAATCGCCGAAGCCGTTGGCCTTGAGGTATTTCACGATGACATCGGCGGTGCCTTGGGTGCCGACGTCATGCACCGAGCGGATCTCTACCAGGTCGCGAAAGATATCGTGGGCGATCTTCTGGTCGGCGACGGGCGGCAGCGGCTCCTGCAGGGAGGGACCGGCCAGCGCGGCGGCACTCGGCATGGACGAAAGCACCAGGACCGCCAGCGCCGGAACCGCGACACGCAAGGACTTTTTCACAGGTTCTCCCGCCTTGTTTCGTGGGTTGCAGGCTATGCGCGCCGCACCACGTGCGCAAGCCATCCACGGAACCGGGTTGCGTACAGCGCGACCTGCGTCACACAAAAGGCGCCTTGATCGATCGCACCTCCCTGAAATCCCGAACATCCCGCTGTCTTCCCCTCTTTCTTGTTTTCCGTCTTCCATGTCATCCCCGCTTTACTTGTCATCCCGAGCAATGCGAGGGATCTGTTGTTGGAAGCAGGGCAACTTCGAGATCCCTCGCTGCGCTCGGCATGGCAGAGGGCGCGGGATGACAGAGGCGTGGGATGACAAAGGGGGCGGGATGACAGCAGTGGGAGGCCCCGGTCGCCCACAATGCGGCACATGTCATGGTTCGGTGGCGCGCCCTGGGCCAGACTGGGTGCAAACCACCGCCCTACAGGCACGTCCCTTGCTAGTATCCGAATTCAGTTGTCGAGGCGAAAACGCATTGAATCAAGAAGGCGGCATCATCCTCTGCGTGGACGACGACTCCACGGTCCTGAACGCGCTGCGCAGCGTGCTGTCGAACCATTTCGGGTCGGAAGTGCAAGTGGAGTTCGCAGAAAGCGGCGACGAGGCGCTGGAGATCGTGGCCGACCTGCGCGCGCAGGGGAAGGAACTGGGGCTGATCATCTCCGACTTCATGATGCCCGGGCTGCGCGGAGACGAGCTGCTGGTCAAGCTGCACGAGGAGAGCCCGAACACGGTCAAGATCCTGCTCACCGGCCAGAGCGACCTGAGCGGGGTCAAGCGCGCGATCAACGACGCCAACCTGTACCGGTTCCTCGAAAAGCCCTTCATCAACGACGACATCGTGCTGACCATCCGCGGCGCGATCCGCTCGTATTTCCAGGAGCGCGACCTGATCCGGCAGAACGAGGAACTCAGGCGGATGAACGCCGAGCTCGAGAGCATCGTGCAGGCGCGTACGCAGGAACTGCAGGAGAAGAACCGCCAGCTCGAGGTGCTGTCGGTCACCGACCGGCTGACCGGACTTTTCAACCGGCGCAAGCTCGACGAGATCCTCGATGAGGAACTGGTGCGCAGCCGGCGCTACGCGATCAATTTCTCGGTCATCCTCATCGACATCGACCATTTCAAGCGCATCAACGACACCCATGGGCACGGCGTCGGCGACACCGTGCTGCAAGGCATGGCGCAGATCATGCGCGAGGACACCCGCGAAGCGGACTCTCTGGCCCGCTACGGCGGCGAGGAATTCGTGATGGTGTGTCGCCACCAGGGGCTGGCAGGAACCTTGGCGACCGCGGAAAAACTGCGCGAAGCGATCGCTGCGCATGATTTTCCGGGGGTCGGCCAGGTGACCGCGAGCTTCGGAGCGGCGACCTGCCACGAGGACGATGACGCAACCAGCCTGCTCGCGCGTGCCGACACCGCGCTGTACCAGGCCAAGGCTGCCGGTCGCAACCGGGTGGAGTCGGCGTGATGAATGACGCGCCCACCAAGCTCGACGAACGCGGCCTCGCCGAACACGCGCTCACCCGGCGCGTCGCCACGCTGGAAGCCGAGCTCGCCTACCGCCAGCGCGGCGAGGAACTGCAACGCGCCCTCTACGAAATCGCCGCGCTGTCCGCGGCCGACAGCCCCGAGCACGAGCACTACGCGCGCATGCACGAGATCGTCGGCCGGTTGATGGACGCGCGCAACTTCATCGTCGCCACCTACGATGCCGACCAGCAGATGATCCGCCAGGAATACCTGGTCGACGAAGACCCGAACCAGGTCAAGGAGAACATCCCCTACGGCGAAGGCATCTCGTCGCTGGTGATCCGCAGCCGCCAGCCCTTGCTGCTCGACGACGTGCAGTTCCGCGGGCTGGTCGATTGCGGCGAGATCCGCGCACCGCGCGGCGAAGTCGATTTCAACAGCTGGATGGGGACGCCGCTGATCGCCCAGGACACGGTATACGGGCTGATCATCGTGCAGAGTTACAGCGCGGACGTGAGCTACACGCAGGACGACCTCGACCTGCTCAGCTATGTCGCCAGCCACGTCGCCACGCTGGTCGCGCGCTGGCAATCGAACAAGGCACTGAAAGAGGCGAACGCGGAACTGGCGCGGTCGGCCGAGACCCTGCGCCTGGTGGGCGACATCGGCAAGGACCTGACCGCCAGCCTCGACGTGCTGTCAATCTGTCGCACGCTGGAAAAACATTGCGCCACACTGCTGCCGATGGATGCGTTCGGCGTCGCCCTGCTCTCGCCCGCCGGCGATTCGCTCGACTACGTCCATTACGTCGAGGACGGCGTCGTCGACCTCGCTTCGTCTTCCTACCCGCTCGACCACCCGACTTCGCTGGCCGTGCTCACCTTGCGCGAGGACCGCGAGTTGACGCTGTTCAACGAAACCCAGTTGCACGACGCGCCGACCGGTGCCACCGCGAGCGCGCCGATCCTGTCGGCGGTCTTCAGGCCACTCATCGCCAATGGCCGGCGCATCGGCGTGGTGACCGTCCAGAGCCACTCGGCCGATGCGTACCACGAGCGCGACCTGGAGGTGTTCCGTTCGGCCGCGGCCTACGCCGCGATCGCGCTGGCCAATGCCGACGCCTACGCAGTCGCCGAGAAGGCGCGCCGCGAAGCCGCGCAGGCGCTCATCGACCTGCACCAGGCCGAAGCGCACCTGGTGCATTCGGAAAAGATGGCGTCGCTCGGCCAGTTGATCGCCGGCGTCGCGCACGAGATCAACACGCCGATCGGCGCGATCAAGTCGAGCGGCAGGAACATCTCGGAATCCATCGAGAGTTCGCTGCTCGGATTGCCGAAGCTGCTGGTGGAACTCGACGATGAACATCGCCGGTTGTTCAGCGAACTGATCACCCGCGCGAGTGCGCCCAGGGCCGTGCTCAGCACGCGCGAGGAACGGGTGATCGTGCGCCAGCTCACCGAGCGTCTCGAAGCGCTTGGCATCGAACACGCGAGGCATCGCGCCGGCCTGCTGTCGCAACTGCAATCTCACGATGCGCTCGATGAGGTGCTGCCGCTGCTGCGGCATCCGTCGAACCAGTTGATCCTCGACACCGCCTACGGCATCGCCACCATCACCACCAATGCCGACAACATCAATACCGCGGTCGACCGCGTCGCAAAGATCATCTTCGCGTTGAAGTCGTTCTCGCGCTTCGGCGGCGCTCAGGTGTGGGTGAAGTCGGACCTGCGCGAAGGCATCGAGACGGTGCTGACGATCTACCAGAACCAGATCAAGCAGGGCATCGAGCTGCACAGGCAATTCGAGGAATTGCCGCTGGTGAACTGCCTGCCCGACGAGCTCAACCAGGTGTGGACCAACCTCATCCACAACGCGTTGCAGGCGATGGGCCGCACCGGCGCCCTGACCATCGGGCTGCGACAGCAGGACGGCAACGCGCTGGTTTCGATCGGCGACACAGGCTGCGGCATTCCGCCGGAACTTCGCGACAAGATCTTCGATCCGTTCTTCACCACCAAGCCAGCCGGCGAAGGCACTGGCCTGGGCCTCGAGATCGTCCGCAAGATCGTCGAGAAACACGGCGGCCGCATTACCATCGACAGCGAAGTCGGTAGCGGCAGCACGTTCACCGTCAGCCTGCCCATCGCTGGTGCGGCCGGCGTGGCTGCCGTCGCCAACACAGGAGTCGTGTGATGGAAAAGGGAGTGTTGCTCTGCGTCGACGATGAGGTCATCGTCCTGACCGCGCTCAAGGACCAATTGCGTCGCGCCTACGGCAGCGATTTCGTGGTCGAGGTGGCCGAGAGCGCCGAGGAAGCGCTGGAGCTGCTCGACGAATTGTCCGAGCAGGGACACAAGATCCTGGTCATCGTGTCGGACTGGTTGATGCCCGGCATGAAGGGCGACGAGTTCCTGATCCAGGCACATCATCGTTTTCCGACTGTGGTCAAGATCATGCTGTCGGGACAGGCCGAGCAAGCAGCCGTCGACCGCGCCCGCCGCGACGCCGGCCTGCACGAGTTCCTGTCGAAACCCTGGAATGCCGCGGAGCTGGTCGAATCGATCAATCTTGGCCTGCGCGGTCTTGCGGTGACGTAGGCAGCCTGGTGACAAGATGCATGTTGCACCCAATAAGTGTCCCCATGGATCTCATTGCCCCCGCCCGCAACATCCTGACCCCGAGCCAGCTCGGGGCGATGGCGCGCGACCTGCTGGAAGGCAGCTTCCCGCTGGTCTGGGTCGAGGGTGAACTCGGCGGTGTGTCCAAGCCCGCTTCGGGCCACTTGTATTTCAACCTGAAGGACGCGCGCGCGCAGTTGCGCTGCGCATTGTTCAGGCCCAAGAGCCAATACCTGCCCTTCATTCCACGCGATGGAATGCAGGTGCTGATACGCGGTCGGCTGACCGTGTACGAAGCACGCGGCGACCTGCAACTGATCGTCGACCACATGGAGGAAGCCGGTGAAGGCGCGTTGCGGCGCGCCTACGAGGAACTCAAGACGAAACTCGCCGCCGAAGGCCTGTTCGATGCGATGCGCAAGCGCGCATTGCCGAAATTCGTGCGCCGGCTCGGCGTGATCACCTCGCCCAGCGGCGCGGCGGTGCGCGATGTGCTGCATGTGCTGCAACGACGCTTCCCGTTGATCGATGTCGAGATCATCCCGGTGCCCGTGCAGGGCGCGGCGGCGGCGCCGGCGATCGTGCAGGCGCTGCGCTGGGCCGGTACGAGCGGCCGTTACGACGCATTGCTGGTGACGCGCGGGGGCGGCTCGCTGGAAGACCTCTGGTGTTTCAACGACGAAGCCGTGGCGCGCGCCATCGTCGCGTCGCAGGTTCCCGTGGTTTCGGCTGTCGGCCATGAAATCGATACGACGCTAGCCGACTTCGCAGCCGATCTGCGCGCGCCGACGCCATCGGCTGGCGCGGAATTGCTGGTGCCGGACCGCAAGGAATTGCTTGCCGCGTTGCATCGCCAGGGCGCACGACTGGACGAATCGATGCGTCGCCGGCTCGATGGGCCGGTGCAGCGCGCCGATCGCGCGTGGCTGCGCCTGCAGGCGTTGCGCCCGCACGCGCGGCTTGAACGCGGCGCGACGCGTTTGCAGGAGTTGCGCCGCCGGCTTGAGGACCAGCTGCTGCGGACGCTGGCGCGCCGACACGAAACCATCGATGCGCTCGCTGCGCGACTGCACCGTGGGTATCGGGAACGATTCGAGCAACGACGTTTGCACCTGCTTGGACTCGCACGCGCGCTCGATGCGGTCAGCCCGCTGGCGACTTTGCAACGAGGCTTTGCGATCCTGCGCGATGCCGATGGCAACATCGTACGCAGCGTGGCGCAGACGCATCCCGATCAATCGCTTTCCGCAAGACTCGCCGATGGAAGCGTCAAGCTGCGGGTCGAACCATCGTCGTAGGCTGCGCATCGCGGCGGTGAACGCAAGGAGCACTCCGATGCTGAAGAAGCGTTATCCCTACTACCTCGCCAGCCGTGCGAGCGCGCCAAATTACGACCTGGAAGTCGCCGACAAGTACACCGGCAAGGTCGCGTGTCGCGTCGCGATGGCGGACGCGTCGGCGATCCGCGTCGGGATCGGCGCCGCGGTGCGATCGCAAGCCGCGCTCGCGGCATTCGCTCCCGACCAGCGCCAGGCCGTGCTCGAGCATTGCGTCGCACGGTTCACCGAGCGCCAGGAGGAACTCGCGCTTGCGTTGTGCATCGAGGCCGGCAAGCCGATCAAGGACGCGCGCGGCGAAGTCACGCGCCTGATCGACACCTTCAAAGTCGCCGCTGGCGAAGCGGTGCGCATCGATGGCGAAGTGCTGGAGATGGCGATCTCGCCGCGAACGCGCGGCTATCGCGGTTTCGTGAAGCGCGTGCCGATCGGTCCGTGTTCGTTCGTAAGTCCGTTCAATTTCCCGTTGAACCTGGTCGCGCACAAGGTCGCGCCGGCGATCGCGGCGGGTTGTCCGTGGGTGCTCAAGCCGGCGTCGCGCACGCCGATCGGCGCGCTGATCATTGGCGAAGTGCTTGCCGAAACCGACCTGCCACTCGGCAGCTTCTCGATCCTGCCCTGCCATCGCGACGGCGCCGACCTGTTCACGACGGACGAGCGCTTCAAGCTGCTCTCGTTCACCGGTTCGGCCGCGGTCGGCTGGGATCTGAAGTCGCGTGCCGGCAAGAAGAAGGTCGTGCTCGAACTCGGCGGCAATGCGGCGTGCATCGTCGATGCGGACCAGCGGCGCGACCTCGACCATGTCGTCGAACGGCTCGTCTTCGGCGCGTTCTATCAATCCGGGCAAAGCTGCATCAGCGTACAACGCGTGTACGCGCACGCGTCGCTGTACACGGAATTGCGCAAGCGCCTGGTCAAGGCGACCAAGGCGTTGAAAGCCGGCAATCCGCGCAAGGAAACGACCTTCATCGGCCCGATGATCGATGTCGCCGCGGCAAAGAAGCTCGAGGGCTGGATCGACGATGCGATCTCGGCGGGCGCGAAGGTGTTGTGCGGCGGCAAGCGTCGCGGAGCCATGCTGCAGGCGACCGTGCTGGAGGACGTGCCGAAAGGCGCGACGATCGAAGCCGAGGAAGCGTTCGGTCCGGTGGTGCTGCTCAAGCCCTTCGACAACTTCGAGCAGGCGCTGCGCGCGGTGAACGCGAGCCGCTACGGCCTGCAGGCCGGCGTGTTCACCCACGACATCCGCCACGCGATGCGCGCGTGGGACGTTCTGGAGGTCGGCGGCGTGATCGTCAACGACGTACCGAGCTGGCGCGTGGATCACATGCCGTACGGCGGCGTGAAGGATTCCGGCCTCGGCCGCGAAGGCGTGCGCTACGCGATCGAGGACATGACCGAACGGCGCCTGATGGTGGTCAGGGATCCAGCGGCCCATTGATGGCAAGGGTGGCGTCGATGCCGCGATGCATGCATTCGACAGTGTTCGCAATCGCGTTGGCTGGCATCGTGATGCTATTGCCAGCGAGTGCCGTAGATAAGGCGCCGGCGGTTACCGCATCGACGGCCGGCCCGTCGTCGACGATCACATTCGATCGCTATTCGCCGCTCGCAAGCAGCAATGAGATGGTACGGCGCACGCTGAGTCCGATCGCCGCCGATCGCGTGCTGGGTTACCTTCACGACAAGTCACAGCAGCTTCCAGAGCAAAGCATCGACCTGTCGAGCGAACGATTCAGGGTGTACGTTCCACCGGGCGATCCACCTGCCGATGGCTACGGACTGATCGTATTCATCGCGCCATGGGACGACGGATCGGTTCCTTCGGATTGGCGCGGGGTGCTCGACCGGCATCACCTGATCTACGTCGCCGCCGACCGCTCAGGCAACGATTTCAACATGCTCTGGCGCCGGCTGCCGCTGGCGTTGCACGCGTACGCGAACATCGCGGAGAACTACAAATTGAACGCCGGGCGCATCTACGTATCGGGTTTTTCGGGCGGCTCGCGCACCGCGATGCGCGCGGCGTTGTCGTATCCGGATGTGTTCCGCGGCGCGATCCTCAATTCCGGAAGCGATCCTTTCGGCGATGCGGGAATTGCGGTTCCGCCGGCCGATCTGTTCCGCGAATTCCAGCAGCGTAGTCGCATCGTCCTGGTATCGGGTTCCGAGGATCTCCTCATTGACGCGCGCGATGCGGCGATGCTCGATTCCGCGCAAAGGCTGTGCGTCGAAGGCGCCAGCACGCAGCCGATGCGGCACGTCGGCCACATGTTGATGCGCGCTTCCATGCTAGAACAGGCGATCGTCGCGATCGAACGGGACAGAACCGCTGAAATGGCGCGCCACGCGGACGCATTCGCGCATTGCCGCACCGGGATCGCGTCGGAAATCGAGCTGGGACTGCAGCAGGTCCGCGCACTGATCGCGCAAGGCGAAAGGACCGAAGCTGGCCATGCGTTATCGAAGATCGACGCAAGATTCGGAGGACTCGCCGCGCCGGATTCGGTGGAGTTGGCGCGGCTGTTGCTTGCGAAGTAAATACAGCGTGCTCACGCCTTCTTCCCGCGCGACGCATCGAACGCATGGTCGATGGCAAACTCTCGCCCGGCGACGCGGTCGCTACGCCGCTACCTTCGCCCGCTCGCAGTTCACCATCCACGGAATGCCGAAACGATCGACGCACATGCCGAAGCGCACGGCCCAGAACGTCTGCTGGAAGGGCATCTTGACCGTTCCGTTCTCCGCCAGCCCGTTGAAGATGCGTTCGCCCTCGTCCGGGTCCTCGACCTGCAGCGACACCGAGAAACCCTGCGGCGTCTGCTGGTACTGCGGTGGATTATCGGACCCCATCAGCACCTGGTCGCCGATCAGCAGGCGCGCATGGATGATCTTGTCCTGCCATTCGGGCGGCGTGTGTTCGGCGGCCGGTGAACCGGCGTGCGTCATCATCATGATGATCTTGCCGCCGAGCAACCGTTCGTAGAACTTGAAGGCTTCCGCGCAATTGCCGTTGAAGGCGAGATAGGGATTCAGCTGCATGGCTTGCTCCTTGTTGTTTTCCACAGTGTGGGACTTGCGCGGTTACATTTTCGCGAACAAATCGTTCAGGACCGCCCTGGCCTCACCGCAACGACATCCGTCGATGGCGTAACCCCGACATCGCGAAACCAGCGTTACCAGCAGGGCCCACCCACCAAGGAGTCCTGCCATGCATCGTACCCGCCTCGCCATCAGCATCGCCCTGTGCCTCGTCGCCGCAGGTTGCAGCACCACGCAGACATCACCCTCGTCGCAGGCATCACCACCTACCGAACAACACGCGCGCACCGATGCAAGTGCCGTCGCGGCCATTGAAAAACAGGTACCAGCCAAGCCCAGTCGCGACGAACAGGCGCAGGTCGCCAACAAGGAAGAAGACAAGAAGGATTCCGGCGGGACCAAATACAAAACCGAAGAACCGGAGCAGCCCATTGCAGCCATTTCGGATGGCCCAGCGCCAATGGTCGCTCCGCCACCGCCCGCACAGGCGATGATGGCCGAGCAAACGGCCCGATCCAATGCTCCCGTCGGATATGCGGTCGGCGGCCTCGATCGCGTTGACGTCGCCGGCACACGCGTCAAATCCGCGGTCGCGATGCCTGCCACAGCGACACCCGCATGGAATCCCGCACAGGCGGTCTCCGCCGGCGAAAAGTACGCGACGCACGACGATAATCCGGTGCAACGCACGGCGGAAAATCCGGTGTCGACGTTCTCGATCGATGTCGATACGGGCAGCTACTCGAACGTGCGGCGCATGCTGACCGCCGGCCAGCGCCCGCCCGCCGATGCGGTGCGCGCCGAGGAGATGATCAATTATTTCGATTACGCCTATCCCGCACCGACGTCGCGCGCGGTGCCCTTCAAGGTGACCACCGAGATGGCACCGGCACCATGGAATTCGAAGCACACCTTGCTGCAGATCGGCATCAAGGGCTACGACGTGCCGCGCACCGAGATACCGCCAGCGAACCTGGTGTTCCTGATCGATACGTCCGGTTCGATGGACGAGCCCAACAAGTTGCCGCTGCTCAAGCAGTCGTTCGCCCTGCTCGTTCCGCACCTGCGCGCGCAGGACCGCGTGGCGATCGTCGTCTATGCGGGATCGGCGGGTCTCGTTCTTCCCTCGACCCCCGGCGACCATCACGCGGAGATCCTCGCCGCGCTCGATCACCTCCAGGCCGGCGGATCCACGAACGGCGGCGCAGGCATCGGCCTGGCGTACGCGCAGGCTCGCAGCTCCTACATCAAGGGCGGCGCGAACCGGATCATCCTGGCGACCGACGGCGACTTCAACGTCGGCGTCTCCGATACCGGCTCGCTCAAGGAGATGGTCGCGAAGGAGCGCGCAAGCGGCATTGCGCTGACTACGCTCGGCTTCGGAGTGGACAACTACAACGACACCATGGCCGAGCAACTCGCCGACATCGGCGACGGCAACCACGCCTATATCGACACGCTCAACGAAGGCCGCAAGGTGTTCGTCGACGAAATGAGCTCGACCCTGCTGACGATCGCCAAGGACGTGAAGATCCAGATGGAGTTCAATCCCGCGATGGTGACCGAATACCGGCTGATCGGCTACGAGGATCGCGCATTGCGCCGCGAGGATTTCAACAACGACAAGGTCGATGCCGGCGAGATCGGTGCGGGCCACAACGTGACCGCGCTGTACGAACTCACCCTGGCCGGTTCCGGTGGCGAGGCGAACGATCCGTTGCGTTACGGCAAGCCCGCGCTCCAATCAAGCACGGTCAAGTCGGGCATGAGTAATGAGGTCGGCTTGCTGCGCCTGCGCTACAAGCAACCGGATGAGAAGACCAGCAAGCTCATCGAAACGCCATTGCAGCTCAGCCAGATCAGCGCGAACGCAAGCCCGCGCCTGCGCTTTGCGGCTGCGGTCGCGGCGTTCGCGGATGAACTGCGCGGCGGCAAGCACCTGAACGGCTACAGCTGGGATGCGATCGGCAAGCTCGCCCGCGGCACCGGCGGCGTCGATCGCTGGGGTTATCGCGCGGAGTTCGAGCAACTGGTCGAGCGCGCGAGTTCGATGGACCGCGACACGACTCCGGTTGCAACGGCGCGTTGACCGGGACCGGGGCAATCGGGACTTCGATGAAGCCCATGGCATCCATCCGTTGCGCGCCGCACCACGGCGCGCAACGCCTGTCAGCCGACCTGATCCGGCAACGGCATCGGATGCGCGAACAGGAATCCCTGCCCGTACTTGCAGCCGAGTTTCGCAAGCACCGCGCATTGCTCGTCTGTCTCGATGCCTTCGCCCACCACATCGATGTCGAGCGACTTCGCCAGCGCGAGGATCGCGCGCACGACGACCTCGCTGCCC
>Ga0105248_10008034_pt1 | contig 11587 bp, 12 predicted proteins | sample KBSS34metaG_FD_81524 | JGI IMG/M metagenome (GOLD analysis project Ga0105248, IMG submission 81524) | Switchgrass rhizosphere microbial communities from Kellogg Biological Station, Michigan, USA - KBS S3-4 metaG | ecosystem: Host-associated > Plants > Roots > Rhizosphere > Soil | place...
CGAACGCGACGACGACGCCAAGACCGGGAATGTCGAAGCCGAAGAGCGTGCGCGGCTGCACGCTTTCCGGCAGCACGATCAGCACCTGATCGAGCGACGTCAGCAGAAAATGGAGGACCCAGATCGTGATGCCGAGCGGCACCCACACCAGGAGTCCGGCGATCACGTAACGTTTCACGGCGCGCTACGCCTCGCTCTTCGGCGTTGTGGTCGTCGCTGCGGGCTTGCTCTCGGTGCTTGTCGTAGCCTTGTCGGTGCTCTTGGTTTCCGGCTTCGCGGCGTCGCCGCTCGTCGCCGCCGGCGCGCCTTCGCCGTTCGTCTTCGCAGCGCCGTCACCGGGTGCGGTCTTGTCCTTGGCGGGCTTCGAGCCCTTGTCGCGGAAGTCCGTCACGTACCAACCGGAACCCTTGAGCTGGAAGCCGGCGGCGGAGACGAGCTTGCGCAGCTCCGCCTTGTGGCATGCGGGACACTCGGTGAGCGGCGCATCAGCCAGCTTCTGCAGTGCCTCGAGCTCGTGGCCGCATGCGGCGCATCGGTATTCGTAGATCGGCATCGTCGCTTCGCCCGTAGCGCGTTGCCACGGAAACTTTTGATAACAAACCGAAAATTATAGCGCACTTCGTCCATCCAACTGCCTTATCCTTCCTTCCTTTGGCGCCCGCGGAGCTCGCGATGAACGACTTCTGGATCTGGTGGATCCTGGCCGCAGTGCTCGTCGGCGCGGAGCTCCTGACGAGCACGTTCTATCTGCTCGCAGTGGGCGTGGCATTCGCGCTCGGCGGAGTCGCCGCCTGGTTGGGCACCGAGTTGCCGATGCAACTGCTGACGGCGGGCGTGCTGGCGGTGATAGGCACGATGCTCGCGCACCGCTGGCGGCGGCGCCGGACCGAGCCGCCGGCCCTGCCTGATCTCGATGTCGGACAGAGCGTGCGCGTCGAGGCGTGGCAGCCCGATGGATCGGCACGCGTCGTGTATCGCGGGACGCGCTGGAACGGCGTGCTGGCCACGGCGGAAACGCCGCGCCGGCACACGATGTACGTTGTCGCGACCCGTAGATCGACGCTCGTGCTGGACGCGCAGCGCCGGTAGCGGCGCGCCGTTCGGGCTGGACCCAAATGCGTGGTGGCCCATTATGGGGGGAGGAGTTTCATGCAGACCGGCTTTTCGATCGTCATGTTCGCGATCTTCGTCGTCGTTCTGATCGGCGTGTTCAAGGCGATTCGGGTTGTCCCGCAGCAGCGAGCGTGGGTGGTGGAACGCCTCGGCCGCTTCTACGCGGTGCTCGGTCCCGGACTCAACTTCCTCGTTCCGTTCTTCGATCGCGTCGCCTACCGACATGATCTGCGCGAGACGCCGCTCGACGTCGCGCCGCAGGTTTGCATCACCAAGGACAACACGCAGCTGCACGTCGACGGCATCCTGTATTTCCAGGTGACCGATCCGCGGCTCGCCTCCTACGGGTCGACTCGGAAGGAGAGAAGCAGGCCGAGATCAACAATGCGCAGGGACAAGCCGCGGCGATCCTCGCCATCGCGGAGGCGAACGCGAAGGCGATACGGCAGGTGGCGGACGCGATTGCGGCACCCGGGGGACTTGGCGCGGTCAACTTCAGAATCGCCGAGGAATACATCGGGCAATTCGGCAATTTGGCCAAGAGCACGAACACTTTGATCCTCCCCGCGAACGTCGCCGATGTCGCGGGCATGATCGCTACGGCGATGTCCGTGGTGAAGTCCACGGCCGGTGGGGCGCCCGCCACAAGGCCGGCCGGTTGACGACAGACAGGAATATCGAATGGAAATCCGGAACAGCACCTTCATCGTCACCGGCGGCGCATCGGGCCTTGGCGCCGCGTGTGCGCGGATGATCGTCGAGGCGGGTGGTCGAGCGCTGCTTGCCGATGTCAACGAGAAGGATGGAACCGAACTCGCGCATGCGCTCGGCGCGGCGTGTCGATTCATTCGTACCGATGTCACCGACGAAGCGAGCGCGAAGTCGGCCCTGGCCGAAGCGCGCAGCGCGCTCGGCGGCGTGCAGGGACTCGTGAATTGCGCGGGCATCGTCCATGCGGAGAAGGTGATCGGTCGCGACGGTGCGCACTCGCTCGCGGGCTTCGTGCGTGCGATCAACATCAATCTGGTCGGCACGTTCAACCTGATTCGACTGGCGGCCGAGGCAATGTCCGCGAACGCTCCGAATGCCGGCGGTGAACGGGGCGTCATCATCAACACCGCCTCGGTCGCGGCATTCGACGGGCAGATCGGACAGGCGGCCTACAGCGCGTCGAAGGCGGGCGTGGTGGGGATGACGCTTCCGGTCGCTCGCGAACTCGCGCGGTTCGGCATTCGCGTCATGACGATCGCGCCGGGAATCTTCGAGACGCCGATGATGGCGAGCCTGACACCCGAGGTCCAGGACGCGCTCGGCAAGATGGTTCCGTTTCCGCCCCGGCTCGGCCGGCCGCACGAATTCGCGTCGCTGGTGCGCGAAATCGTCGAGAACCAGATGCTGAACGGCGAGGTGATCCGGCTCGATGGGGCAATCAGGATGGCGCCGAAATAGCCGGGCCGGCGCCGCCTTCGCGATTCTTGCCGGCTTTTAGAGCCTATAGTGGCGAACGCCGGGGTTCCGGCCACGACAAGGAGCGAACATGGCGCATCAGCCGCCGAAGCAGAACAAGAAATTGCCGCAGCACACCGCCAAGGAAAAGAAGTCGATCAAGCAACAGAAGAAGCACGCGGGCGACGCGCCGCCGTTCATCAAGAAGTAACGACGTTTACTGCGCGCTGCGCACCTGACGAAGCGCCGCGCGGCACAGGCGCGGCAGGTGGCGCAGCGTTTCGCCGAGTGCGAACCGCGCGTAGTCGCGGTAGTCCGCGTCGCCCGCCAGCACTTCCATGTGCTTCAGCACCATCCGCTCGTTGCCGTGCAACGCGCGCAGAAAGACGCCGCGCGTCCCCCGCGAGAACACCAGGTTCCGCAGCAGTCGCACATCGCGGAACGACTGGACGATCGAGCGATAGCCTGGTCGATACAATCGCAGCGCATGCGAAGGCGCGTTGCGTCGAGCGGCTTCAAGAACGGCGTGCGCCGCATGACGGCCGCTTTGAATCGCGAAAGCGATGCCCTCGCCGGTGAGCGGCTCGACGAGGCCCGCGGCGTCGCCGACCAGCAGCGTCGATCCCCGACCGGGCGTCGCCACGAAGTTTCCGAATGGAATGGGACTGCCGCAGAGGCGTTCGTCGGGTACGCGCCCGAGCGCGGCCTTCGCGAACTCGCGGAACCTCGTTCGCATGTCGCCGTTGCGGGCGGCAAGGCCGCCAATGCCGACGGTGACGGTCGCGCACTTCGGGAATATCCACCCATAGCCCCACTCGACGAGGCCGAAGTAGATCTCCGGCTCGGTGATGTCGCGCGCCATCGTATCGCGCGGCACTTCGGCTTCGAGACCGACCGCGAACCCTTCGCGATCCATTTGCACGCCCAGCATTTTCCTGACGCGGCTTGCCGCTCCGTCGGCACCGACGACGAACGGTGCCGACAGTGCGCTTCCGTCGTCGAGCTCGACCGTGCCCGCTTCGGCATCCAGCGCTTTCACCGCATTGCCTTCGAGCAGCGTCGCGCCCGCGGCGGTGGCAAGCTGAACGAGCGACGCATCGAATGTCCGCCGAGAGGTGAAGTGGAGCGGCTTGCAGTTGCGCACACGCACGAGTCGCCGCTCATGGTCGAATACGGTCGCAGCAGTGGACGTGAACTCGATCGGAAACGCGCACTGCGGACCGAACACCTTGCGCATCGTTCCGAGGCTCCGCGCGCTCAGGAGTCCGCCGCATAGCTTGTCGCGCGGGAAGCGCGCCTTGTCGACCAGCGCAACGCGAGCGCCGGATGTCGCCAGGACCGCCGCCGCGGAGGAGCCCGCCGGGCCTGCACCTACGACGATTGCATCGAACGAATGGGAAGCGAGGGACATGTCGAAGGCGAAGCCGGGCCTGCAGAGATCGCATTGACGATGGGATCCGCACCATCGCGAATCGGCACCGAAATCGTTCACGCGCGCTAGCGTAGCAGCCGCGGCCGCGGCCGCGCTGGACAATTTGCGCCGATGTCGTTATGAAGAGCAGCCGGTTAGCTCGGCATCGGGCGGACGGACCTCGGTCATGAAGATGGAGAAGCTTTGTGGGGGAGCATGTCGATCTGCTGTCCAGCGTCGGGATATCGATTTCCGTCGCGGCCGCACTAGCGTTCGTCGGGAACTGGCTGCGCCAGCCGCTGTTGCTCGCCTATCTGCTGGCGGGTGTCCTCATCGGCCCGCGTATCGGCTTCGGCCTGATCAGCGACCAGGCCAGCATCGAGACGGTATCCGAGATCGGGTTGATCCTGTTGCTCTTCATTATCGGACTCGAGCTCGATCTCAAGAAGCTCCTCGCCGCGGGAAAACCGGTGCTCGTCACGGGCATTCTGCAATTCCCATTGTGCGTGGCACTCGGGCTGGCGTTTTTCATCCCGTTCGGCTTCAAGATGCGCGGCGGCGATTTCGGCCTGCTGTATATCGCCGTGTGTCTTGCCATCAGCAGCACGATGATCGTCGTGAAGCTGCTCTACGACAAGTTCGAGCTCGACACGCTGCCCGGGCGGATCACGCTCGGCGTCCTGATCTTCCAGGATATCTGGGCCATCGTCGTGCTCGGCATTCAGCCGAACCTGCTCGATCCACAGTTCGGCAAGCTCGTCGGTTCGTTGCTGAGCGGCGTGTTTCTCATCGGGGTGACGCTCGTCATCAGCAAGACCGTCTTGCCCCGGCTCTTTCGCGTGGTCGCAAAGCTTCCGGAGCTCGTGCTGATCGGCTCGCTCGCGTGGTGCTTCATCGTGTGCGCAGCAGCCAATGCCGCCGGCCTTTCGCGCGAAATGGGCGCGCTGATCGCGGGCGTCGCCATTTCCACCTTCCCCTACAACCTCGACGTCGTCGCGAAGGTCGTCAGCATCCGGGACTTTTTCGTGACGCTCTTCTTCGTCGCGCTCGGCATGCAGATCCCGATGCCGACGCCCGAGCTCATCTGGATGGCGCTGCTCGCGTCCGCGTTTCTCGTCGCGAGCCGCTTCATCGTCGTGTTTCCGGTGCTGCGTGCGCTGCGGCAGGGGCACCGCGCGAGCCTGCTGCCGGCGATCAATCTTGCCCAGATGAGCGAGTTCGCCATGGTGATCGCGGCCATCGGCTTCGGTTACCGGCACATCGATCAGAAGACCGTCAGCCTGCTCATCTTCGTCTTTGCGATCACCTCCGTGGCGTCGACCTATCTGATCGGCTACAGCCATCCACTGCAGGAAAAGCTCGGCAGCTGGCTGCGCAGGATCGGCGTCAAGGACCTCGATCAGAGGACCGCTACCGGGGAGGAGGACCGCGCGCAAAGCGACAAGGATGTGGTGCTGCTCGGCTTCTTCACCGAGGCGAGCGCGCTCGTCCACGAATACGAGATGGCGCGGCATCCAATGCTCGCGCGGCTGCTCGTCATCGATTTCAATCCCGACGTCCATGCGGAATTGCAGCGACGCGGCATCGCGTGCAGGTATGGTGACGTCGCCAGCATGGAAACGCTGCACCATGCGGCCGTCCACCACGCGAAGCTCGTCGTCTCGACGATTCCGGATACGATCCTCAAGGGCACGAGCAATCTTCGCCTGCTGCAACAGGCGCGCAGACTCTGTCCTCATGCGAGCGTCGTGGTGACGGCCAATCGCGCCGCCGGAGCACTCGAGCTCTATGACGCCGGCGCCGACTTCGTCTTCGTCTCGCGGCTGCATTCCGCGGCCGAGATGGCGTCGATTCTCGAGCAGGGACTCGCCGGAGGATTCGCAGCGATGCGTGCGGAAGCGCTCGCGCAGCTGAGGGTTCGCGATGAAGTGCTCAAGTGACGCGATGGACGCGGCAGCCGCGCGATTTCGTGTGAGCCGGACCTAATCGCGCCGGATGAGCGCGATGGCCGCAGCGATCATTGCGCCGAAAAAAACGAACGTCCAGCCGGCGATCGACAGGCCGAGGAAGACCCAGCCCTTCTCGGCACATTCGCCGCTCCCTTCGAGCACGCGGCGTACGACGTCGGCAAACGGCATCGTCTGCATCATGTAGCTCAGACCCATTCCGCAGACGGGCACCTGGTCCTTGGGCAACGCCTGAAGCCAGATCTGCCGCGCCGCCAACGCTGCGCCGGTGCCCGCGATCAGCAGCGTGAGCACCGCATAGAACGCCGCGCCGCGCCTTCCCGGGTTGTGGATGGCCGCGATCAGGAAGACGATGCCGGCCGAGGTCATGGCGACGCGCTGGAACATGCAGAGCGGGCAGGGCTCCAGTCCCTGTCCGTACTGCAGCCAGAATGCCCACGCCATCAGTCCTGCGCAAATGAGAAAGCCGAGCAGATACGCAGGGCGACGAGGCGGCAGCAGGATCAATGCGAGCGATGCCAGACCGAGCGTCATGACGGATACGCGGTATACCGCTTCCGACAGCGATGGTTGCGCTTCGAACCAATGCAGCAGCAATTCCTGCGCGAGCAGGGCGATGCAGAGAAAGAGACCGGCCCACGGCCAGGGAATGGCGGCGTAGCGATTCATTGTCGTGATCGTCCCGGGTGGCGATCCGCGCCGCGATCGATGTTCGTCATTGCAGCGATGGTTCGAAGTCGGCGCGCGGCGTCACTGCTGCGAGCGCGCCAGCGCCTGGTCCAGGTCCCACAGGATGTCATCCAGCGACTCGAGGCCCACGGACAAGCGAATCATCTCGGGCAGCACGCCCGCCGCCCGCTGCTCGGCTTCATCCAGTTGGCGATGCGTCGTCGAAGCCGGATGGATGATGAGTGTCTTCGCATCACCGACGTTCGCAAGGTGCGACAGGAATTCGACGGCTTCGATGCAGCGCACCCCGGCTTTCGCGCCGCCCTTCACGCCGAATGTCAGGATGCCCCCAGCGCCACGCGGCAGGTAACGCTCGGCCTGCGCCTTGCCCGGGTTTCCCTCGAGCAGCGGATAGTTCACCCACTCGACAGCCGGATGCCGTGCGAGGTGCCGGGCCACGGCCAGCGCCGATTCGCAGTGCCGCGGCATGCGCAGATGCAGCGTCTCGATGCCTTGCAGCAGCAGAAACGCTGAAAGCGGCGACAGCGTGGGACCGAGCGTGCGCATCGTCTCCATCCGCGCCTTCATCGTGAAGCCGAAATCACCGAACGTCTCGTGAAAGATGACGCCGTGATAGCCGCGCGACGGCTCGGTCATCTGCGGAAAATTGCCGTTGTCCCATGGAAACCTGCCCGATTCGACGAGTATGCCGCCCATGGTCGTCCCATGACCGCCGAGATACTTCGTGAGCGAATGCACGACGATGTCCGCGCCATGCTCGAACGGGCGGCACAGGTACGGAGACGCAAGCGTATTGTCGATGACGAGCGGGATGCCCGCGTCGTGCGCGACCGCGCCTATGGCCTCGATGTCGGGCACATTGAGCTGTGGATTGCCGATCGTCTCCGCATATACGCATTTCGTGGTGGCTCGGAGCGCCCGCCGGAAGTTCTCGGGGTCGTCGGCGTCGACGAATGTAGCCGCAATTCCGAACTGCTCGAACGTGACGGCAAGTTGCGAATACGAGCCGCCATACAGCGATCGTGCCGCCACGATATGGTCGCCGGCGCGCGCGAGTGTGAGGAACGCGAGCATTTGCGCCGCCATGCCCGTGGAAGCGGCGAGGGCGGCGCGGCCACCCTCGAGGGCCGCCACGCGTTCCTCGAGCGCGGCGACGGTCGGATTCGAGATGCGTGAATAGACGTTGCCGAACGTCTGCAGATTGAAGAGCGACGCCGCGTGATCGGCGTCATCGAACACGAACGACGTCGTCTGGTAGATCGGCAACGCCCGCGCACCGGTCTGTGCGTCAGGTATCTGCCCGGCGTGCAGGCAGAGCGTGTCGAAGCCAAACGTGTGATCGGGCATGTGCGACGGCCGCGGGTTCCGCAATCGGGTAGCGGAACGCATTATGCAAGAACCGCGTGGCGGGTACGACCGACGTTGCGCCGACCCGTGCTGCAGAGCTGTCGGCCCTTGGCGCGACCGTTCAGCGCGAAGATCGTAGTGCCGTCAGTGAACTACCGGCCGTCGCGCAGAGATCACGCCGGTGTTCACGCCCGCCCAGTTGAGTCCGCCCAGGATGCGCGCGTGCTCGATCTTCACGCAGCGGTTCATCACGACGTCGAGACCCGCAGCTGCCGCCTTTTGCGCGGCTTCATGGTTCACGATGCCGAGCTGCATCCACAGCACACGGGCACCGATTGCGATGGCATCGTCGGCGATGGAGTCGATCTCCGACGCCTTGCGAAAGCAATCGACGATGTCGATCTTTTCGGGCACGGACCGCACGTCCGGATAGCACTTCTCACCGAGCACTTCCGCATATCGCGGATTGACCGGGATGACGCGATAACCGTGATCCTGCATGTACTTCGCTGCGAAGTAACTCGGCCGGTACCATTGCGCGGAAAGGCCGACGACCGCGAGCGTGCGCGAAGTCGCAAGAATGCGGCGCAGCCCGGCGATGTCGTCGACGATCGGCATGGTTCGTACCGGCTCCTCCGAAGAGGCTATCGCCGGCGATCGCCCCAATTCGGTTGGCCGCTGTAGGGATAGCGCTCCGAGATCCGGCGCCCCGACGAAACCTTGTTGTCCAGCGCCCAGCCAAGCCGCGGGTAATCGCCCGGTCCGAAAGTGCGGCACTGACCACGGAACTGCGCATCGCTGCAAAAAATCCAGTAGCCGCTCCGCACTCGCAACGACTGCGTACGATCGTTGAAGCCCGTATTGGCCAGATCGGGCAGGTAGTCGCCGTTGATGACCCAGCGATCGCCGTTGAAGTCGGGATTCGAGAACAGGACTGCTTCCGGACCGCGCTCGCGCCGATCGTGGTGATCATTCGACTGCGTATCGACCCACGATGAACCGTTTTGTGTGTTGATCATGACGTTGCGCGCATCGGCCGGCGAGCCGCCCGCACACGCGGGTCCGATCGGTCCAACGGTCGCGGCTACAGCGGCTGCGGCGACAATCAGCAGCGTTCCTTTCATCGACTTCTTCTCCATGAGCAAGTGGCGCATTGATCGCACCGGGCAATCCGGATCCTAATTCCCTTCGGGATGCGCGCCCAATCGGCGAGACCCCACGTCTTCGTCGGCACGCTCCTACGTCTGCCCGACTCGCGTGGCACCAGCGTTGTCCTTGTGCGGCGCATCGGGCACCCACCCGTGAACAACGAGCATGAGAGCAAAACCGATGACATACGCAAGCGCGACATGCCACCCTGCGCGGAGCCACGCGAAAACCGACTTGCCCTCGGGAAACTGATTCGTCAACGCGACACCGGCAGACGATCCGAACCAGATCATCGACCCTCCAAATCCAACCGCGTACGCCACGAATCCCCAGTCGTAGCCACCCTGCTTGAGCGCGAGCGCCGTAAGAGGAATGTTGTCGAAAACGGCGGAAGTGAATCCGAGTCCGAGGGCGACACGCCACGACGCGTCGGGCAGCTTGTGCACCGGCATCATGGAAGCGGCGAGCACGAGCGACAGCAGGAAGACCGACCCCTTGAAGGCGCCCGGCAGCTCGCTCCACGCGGGCGCGCGGAGCGGCACGCACAACAGCAGCGCAATCCAGACGGCGGCACCGATGAACGGGAATCGGTCCGCGACAGCGTTGAACTTCACATTGACCACGACGTTGACGACGATGGCCGTGATCAGGATGGCCGCGACGATGAAGACGCGCGTACCGTCGATGCGAATGTTCGCTGAGGCGTTCTTGACGATCGGCGAATAGCGCTGCTGCTGGAATGCCGCCGGAATGCCGAAGATGACGAGGGCGATCGACGCGGCGATGTAGGCCTCCAGCACGGACAGTGGAGAGACACCGTCGATCCACATCATCGTCGTCGTCGTGTCCCCGACGACGCTGCCTGATCCTCCCGCGTTCGAGGCGGCCACGATGGCCGCGAGGTATCCGATGTGCACCTTGTGACGGAAGACTACGCCGGCAATCGTTCCCCCGATCAGCGCCGCGGCGATGTTATCAAGGAATGACGACAGCACGAAGATCATCACGAGCAGAACGAATGCGCCTTTCCAGTCGTCGGGGAGGAGCCGCGGCAACCACGCCGGCACGTTGCTCGCCTCGAAATGCTTCGAGAGCAGCGCGAATCCCAGCAGCAACCCGAGAAGATTCGCGAGCAGCACCCATTCATGACCGATGTGCGTCGCGAATCCGGCGATGCCCGGCCCCTCGGCAAAGGGCGACATCAGGATCTTGAAAAGCGTGATGACGACGAGCCCGACGATCGCCACCTTCAGCGTGTGACGGTGGAATAGCGCGACGCCGAGCAGCGTGATTGCGAACAGGATGAAGTCGATGGGAATGCCGGCGATGGCCGGCGGCTCGGCGAGCGCGCCCTGGGCCTGCGCGACGCTTGGAACCAAAAGCGCGACCAGCGAGACGATGCGAAGCAAGCCCAAACGGTCGCCTGGCGTAGGCACGGCCGACTTCGACGCTGTTTGCGGAGATTCCCAAGTTCGGCGAAGCCCCCTGCCGTTCGCCGAAGAGTGCGGCCGCAGTTGATGTTTGGCCCGAATCGCAAGGGGCATCGGCATCTCTGGGAAAATGGGCGAAGAGAGCGGCGAGCGACGCCTCTGCGGAGGCAGTCTGGAGCCACGCCTTTCGGCGTTCTGCCGTCCGGCGTTTCTTGGTGACGCGGATTGTAACCGGGCCCGTGCATCCCTCCCGGGGAACTGAGGATCGGCCGTGAATCGGGGATAGGACACATCCGGCCCGATCCTTGCTTTTGGGTGCCAACGCGAGGCATCAGGGCGCGCACGGCGGTTGCGGACTCGGCGGAGGGACTGTCGAGAAAGACGCTGACCCGCATACCTGGCGCCAGCCGAACACAAACAAGCAAGGCGCAATGGCCCTGACCCGCTCGATCAGTCGCTTGGACCTGGCACCGACGCCGCAATCGGTCGGCGACTCGATCGGCATCGATCGCGGTGCGCTGCTCGCGCTTTCGCAACGCAAGCTCAACGCGCTCGGGACGCCGGTTGCATACGTCGACCGGAATCAACGCTATCGCTTCGTCAACAAGGCGTTGCTCGACTGGTTCGGCAAGCGCGCAGACGAAGTCATCGGCCGCGAGATCATCGAAGTCATCGGCCGCGAAAGCTATCAGCTATATCGAGCGTATATCGATGCGGCGCTCGGTGGCGAGAAGACCGGCTACGAATGGCAGCTCACGATCCCGGGACGCCAGCCGCTGTGGATGCGCGTCGACTATTACCCGGATCGCAATCAGCAGGGACACATCCGCGGCTTCCTTGCGACGTACAGCGACGTCGATCAGCTGAAGCGCCTCGAGCTCGAGGCGGGCCAGCGCGAGCACCGGCTGCGGCTCGTCACCGACAGCGTCGGCCTGCCGATCCTGCACTTCGATCGCCACCTGCGGCTTCGGTTTGCCAACAAGCCATTTGCCGACTGGATAGGCGTGCCGGCCGAAGACCTGCTCGGCCACACG